>Ga0210379_10000167_pt1 | contig 18815 bp, 17 predicted proteins | sample PLMedo_2_FD_155468 | JGI IMG/M metagenome (GOLD analysis project Ga0210379, IMG submission 155468) | Groundwater sediment microbial communities from an aquifer in East River, Colorado, USA - PLM4_32_coex redo | ecosystem: Environmental > Terrestrial > Soil > Riparian zone | place: USA: East... | reverse complement strand
ACTCTTGCTCGTTGCTCGTTGCTCGTTGCTCGTTGCTCGTCACTCGTCACTCGTTCAGGGCTTCGCCCCCAGGCCGATCGATTGCAGGAAATCCTGCATCTCGTCCTGCCGCTTCGCGAGGTAGGCCGCGAACTGCGCGCTGTTCATCCAGCGGTTCTCGAACACGTTCTTGTACGTGGCGAATTTTGATTCGGCCGCGACCATGACGGCCTGCGGGTCGAGCGCGAAGAAGGCAAGCGGCGTGTAGTTGCCCAGGCCCAGGCCGAGTTCGGTGCGCGCGGCGTTGGTGAGCAGGGTGCCGGTGGCGACGGTCAGTACGGTATAGGGGTCCCCACGCCGGCTCTTGATGTGGTTATAAGCGATCACGCCGCCGCCGCCCGTGCGGTTCGCGACCAGCAGTGGCTGCGCCAGCAGCTTCTCCTTCTGCAGGATGTCCGTCACCACGCGGGCGAAGAGGTCGGTGCCGCCACCGGGCGCGGTATGCACGACAAATTCGATGGATTTGGACGGGTACGCCTGCGCCGAAGCTGCGGCACTCACCAGCGCAAGACAAACACCGGTGATCGTCGTGACGAAAAAACGAATGAGATACTGGCATTCCATGGTCTCCTCCAGGGAAGTGGCGTGATTGTCACACTAGCATAGATGCGAGGAATGAAGGCGAGAGGCGAGAGGGGTAAGGAGAGGGATCTTCCTTCGTGTCTCAGCTTTTCTTGGCGTCCCTTCGACAAGCTCAGGAGAGCCTTGGCGGTTCGATTATTGTCTTGGCCTCCCTTCGTGTCCTTGGTGTCCTTTGTGTCTAGGCTTTTTCGGGAGGAGGCATTTCGAACCAGGTGGAGCGGGCCAGGCCGCGGAGTTCTCCCGATCCGGAGAAGAGCGCGGTACCGGTGAAGTGCCGGCGGCCGTCGCGAGTGAGTTCCCAGCCGATCACCACGCAGCGTTCTCCAACCCTTACGCTCCCGCTGATCGAGGCGGCCAGCTCGCCGAGCAGCACCGGAGTCCCGTCCGCGACTTCGAACGAGAACGCTCCCGGGCAGTCCAGGGCGGCCCACAGGAACTCCCGGCGGACGAGCCCCGCACCGTCGGCAAGCGACGCGTCGGGCACCCACGGGGAGGCGACCAGGCCCGTTGCGGCGAGCCTCCCGGGAAAAATGCGCAAGCCGTCGTCCGTCTTGCGCTGCGGCCCGCACACGAAGCAGTGCGGGAACGGGTGCGACTTGAAGCCCCGGTAGTCGCGCGCGGCAGCTTCGGCCTGAGCGAAGTCCGGCGCGCGGGGAACGGCGAGCGCTACTTCCGCACGCCGGGCGGTCGCGATGACCGTCGTGCTCCGGATCAACTCGACCTCGCCCTGCGCTTGCCTGACTTCCATCGCGACGTCGAGCGGCGTCGGTTCCTGCAGCCGCACCAGTGCCGGGCCGTCGATGAACTCCGCGAGGAGGCCGCAGACGTAGCCGCCGTTGCCCGATTCCGGCGGCCCGCAATAGCGCTGCGCGATGGTGATGGTCTGCGTCATGCTTGGATCCCCCGCTAAAACTGCTGCTTATGCTTCTCTCCGCGGCTCTGCGGTTCAATAATGACCTGGCCTTTTTATGGCGGCCTTGGCGTCCCTTCGACAAGCTCAGGAGAGCCTTGGCGGTTCAATGCTTCGGTAGCTTCTGCTGCTCCTGCTGCTCCTGCTGTTCCTTGGTCAGCGCCTCGATCACGCGCTGGCGCTTCACCTCGATCTCCCTGGCAAAGCCGGGATAGCGCTGTTCGACGAAGCCCGTGGCGAGGCCAAGCTTGAGCAGCGCCACCGCGAACGTGGCGGAGAGATCGTCGAGGTCCGGGCTTGCCTTGGCGAGCTGCATCGCCTCGCACGCCTCGTCGCACAACTGCTGCAGTGCTTCGAATGTTTCGTGGTCGAAGAGGGTCTTCATTTTCCCAACTCTCTAGGGGTGACTCGTTACTCGTTTCTCGTTCCTCGACGCTTGAACTTGGCGCATGCGTACTCTTTCATCAATCATCAACTAACGAGCAACGAGCAACGAGCAACGAGCAACGGTTCATCGGCGGCCGAGAACTTCGGGATTCACAATGTTGACGGGCTTGCCGCCGATGAACGCAAGGATGTTGTCGAAGGCCTCGCCAAAGTACATCTCGTAGGTGTCCTGCTCCAGCCACGCGGTATGCGGGGTGCAAAGCGCATTGTCGAGCCCCAGCAGGGGATGGTCTCCGAGCAGCACCGGCTCGTTCTCGTAGACGTCCACGGCGGCGCGTCCGGGGCGCCCGCTCTTCAGCGCCGCGACCATTGCGCCAGGGGCGACCAGCTCGGCGCGCGCGGTGTTGACGAACAGGGCCGTCGGCTTCATGCGCGCCAGATCTTCAGCGGTCACGGCTCCCCGCGTGGCGGACGTGAGCCTCACCATCAGCACCAGCACGTCGGACTGTTCGAACAGTTCCGCTTTGCCCGCGGCGACGCCGTAACCGGACGCGCGCGCCGCGGAGATCGAGGCGTCCCTGCCGAAAACCAGCACGCGCATGCCGAAGCTTGCGCCGGTCGCGGCCACCAGCTTCCCTATCTTGCCCAGGCCGAAAATACCGAGCGTGCGTCCGTGCAGCGTCCCGCTGAACGATTGGCGAAACTCTCCGCGCCTCATCATCGCCGTCTCTTCGGGCAGGCGGCGCAGCGAGGACAGGATCAGCGCCCAGGTGTGCTCGGCCACGGTGTAGGGCGAAGCGTTGGTGCCGCAGGTCACCACGATGCCGCGCCCGGTGCACGCCGCGACGTCTATATGGTGCGTGCTGCGGCCGGTCTGGCTGAAGACCTTCAGCCGTGGCAGGTGCTCGATGATTGCCCGCGTAAAGCGCGTGCGCTCGCGCACCGGCACGACGATCTCGGCTTCGCGCAGGTTGGCGATCAGCCGATCGCTGGCCGGAGCGACGTCGCGGAAAATGCGCACCTCGTGGCCGGAAAGTTTCGCCAGGCAGTCCAGTTGGTGAACGACGCCGTGGTAGTCGTCGGGGATGGCGATGATCATGCCGGCATTGTAGCGGGAGAGCGGGAGGGCGGGAGGGCGACAAATTCGCGAGGGCGAGAGCGCGACGTTAGTCCCTCTCGATCTCCCGATCTCACGACCTCCCGGGTTCATCCGGCGCCAGCAATTGTGTCACAATCCCCTCCGGACTAACTGGGGAGGACACCGTGGAATTGGGATTGAAGGGAAAAGTTATAGCCATCACCGGCGGCAGCGAGGGCATCGGCGGCGCGACGGCGATGCGCCTTGCCCGGGAGGGCGCGAAGCTCGCGATCTGCGCGCGCCGCGCCGACGTGATGGAGGGGGCGGCGGAGGCAATCCGCAAGGCGACCGGGGCGGAAGTGATGACGATGGTGGCGGACGCCGCCAAGCCGGACGACATGCCGCGCTTCATCGAGGAGACCGTCAAGCGCTACGGCCGCATCGACGCCGTGGTCAACAACGCCGGCGGCACCGGGCAGTCGCCGTTCGACGCAGTGGACGACAAGGCCTGGCAGCAGGACATCGACATCAAGGTATTCGCTCAGATCCGCACCGCGCGTGCCGCGATCCCGCACATGAAGAAGCAGGGCGGCGGGCGCATCATCAACCTCAACATGGTGGGCGCGAAGCAGCCATTCGCCGGCGGCTTCCCGACCACCATCTCGCGCGCCGCGGGGCTGGCGCTGACCAAGGCGCTGTCCAAGGAGCTGGCGCCTTTCAACATCCTGGTCAACGCCGTCGCGGTGGGGAAGATCAAGAGCAAGCAGCAGGAGCGCGGCGCCGCTCGCCGCGGCATGAGCGTCGAGGAGCACTACAGCTCGACCGGCAAGACCGTGCCGATGGGGCGCATGGGCGAGTCCGAGGAAGTCGCCAACGTCATCGCTTTCCTGGCTTCGGACGCGTCGAGCTACGTGACCGGGACCTGCATCAACGTCGACGGAGGATTATCCGGGGTTCTTTGAACCCCGGATAATCCTTAATCAGGATTACTTGAATAATATTTGCGAGCCATGATGACGACTGCACGAACCATATGAGCTTCCCGACCCCGAGGCTATGCAAGAGTGATCAGGGACCGGTTCGCAAATATTGCCTCAGTCCCGCCAGCGCCGCCGGTTCCAGAGCGCTGACAGCGAGAAACGCCGGGCGCGCATCCCGATGCTTTTCTCGCCCGGTATGCGCCGGAATTCCCGCACGAACTCCCAGATGAGCTGACTGGCATCGGGCCCCTGCGAATCGTTGAAGGGGTGACGCTCGTCGCCGCCGCTCCAGGCGTGGTCCAGACCATCGATGATGATCTTGCGCAGCACGATCCGTCCATCGCGCGCATAGTCATTGAGCTGATACGCGCGGCGGGAACCCGCAACGCGGCGCTCGGCAGTCCCGACCAGCGGCTTCGGAGGCCGGCTTTCGTATTCGGCGAGCGCGAGGGACTGCTCGACGATCTGATCGGCATTGACGGGTCGGACGGTCTCGTCGCGGGCGCCGTGTATCACCAGGGTGGGAACGAAGGCGGCGGAAGTCCGCGATGCCAGCGCTGATTCACGCGCCGTCTCCACGGCCGAACTCGCCGAGCCCCTGCGCATGGCGGCCCCGGCCGCCAATGGCGATGCGGCCGCTCGATACATCAAGCCTGAATGGATGGCGCAGGCCGCGAACAGGGAGCCGTAACGGGCGGCAAGCACGCAGGCCATGGCGCCACCGGCCGACATGCCGGCGACGTAGATCCGCGTCGGATCGACCGGGTAGCGCTTCATGACGCTGCGCACGATCCTGGCGATCGCGGCAGCCTCTCCGGTGCCCCTCAGGACCGCGGGGTCGAACCAGTTCCAGCAGCCGAACGGATTCGCCTGGCGGCTCTGCTCGGGATACAGCACGATGAAGTCGTGCCGTTCCGCGAGCTGGTTCATCCGCGTGCCCTCCGCGAAGACCAGCGCGTCCTGCTTGCAGCCGTGGAGCATCACGACGAGGGGAAGGCCGTTGCGGTCCGCGACGGCTGCAGGCAGGTACAGGTGATACGCGCGAAAGGACGGCAGCAGGCGCGACGCCAGCTTGTGGCGTGGAGCCTCAAACCGGCCCCCCTTGCGGCGAGCCCGGCGCAAAGTCGGCAGCCGCAGGTAACGTTTCAGGTAGGCTCGCGCGTCCGCGGTCCAGCGCTTGATCACGCGCCGCATCGGCATACACCCGAATGGAGTACTATCCGGCGTTCCGTGAACCCCGGATGATCCTCAATCAGGGCTTCTTGAATAATACTTGCGAGCGGTGATGACGACCGCACAAGCAGGAAGAGCTTCCCGACCTTGATTATCTGCACGGGCGATCACGGCCCGGTTCGCATATTTTGCGCGAAGAAGGCCAGCATTTCGCCCCACGTCCCGCGCGCGGGGCGCTCGCGGTAGCGGGAGGCGTCGAGGAAGTTCTGGAAGGCGTGCCCGGCGTTGTTGTAGCTGTGGAACTCGTGCGGCTTGCCGAGCCGGGTCAGCTCGGCGGCGATTTGTTTCACGTCGTCCGGGCTGGGATTGGTGTCCTCCACGCCGAAAAACCCGATCACGGGACAGTTGATGTCCCTGGTCCGGTCGAACGGTGAGGGGAGGCTGCCCCACTGTTTGAGGATGTTGCCGCCGTAGAACACGGTGCATGCCTTGATCTCCCTGTTCGCCGCGGCCATGAGGTAGGAGACCCGCCCGCCCATGCAGAAGCCCACGATGCCGACGGGCCCGACGGCGACATCCTTGAGGCTCTTCATGTGAGCGAGCGTTGCGTTCATGTCGGCGATGATCTCGTCGTCCTTCAGCATGCCGACGCGCGAGGTGCCCTCCTTTATTTCGGCAGGCTGCCGGTGGAAGAGCTCCGGCGCGGCCGCAACGTAACCCTGGCGGAACAGCCGGTTCACCGCGTCTTGAATGAATCCATCCACTCCCGGGCCGTGCTGCGCCACCAGCAGACCGGCGCGCCGCGGCGCGCCCTCCGGCACGCCGATGTACACGCGCATCGGCTTGCCAACAACGGTAACGGTGTCCCAGCGGACGGGCATGGCAATTCCTTCTCAGGGATGATGGATGAGGCGGGGGGATGAGGAGGCTTACCAGCGGGAGAGCGGGAGAGCGAAGCGGAGCCGAGCCTCGATTTCCCGATTTTACGATCTCCCGGCTCTTCCGGGCCGTCACTCAGCCTTCACGCCGGCCATCTGCACGACCTTGCGCCAGGTATCGATATCACGCTTGATGATCGCGCCGAACTGCTCGGGCGTGCCGCCGGCGGCGGCCACGCCGTCCGTGGCGAGCTTCTCCGCCATGTCCTTCGCGGTGAGCGCCTTATTGAGCTCGCCGTTTACGCGGTCCACGATAGCGCGCGGCAGGCCCTTGGGCCCGACCAGTCCATGCCACAGCACCACGTCGTAGCCCTTCACCCCTGACTCCGCGATGGTGGGGACGTCGGGCAGCGCCGGGAGGCGCTTGGTGGTGGTCACGGCGATGCCGCGCAAGCGGCTCTGTTTCACCACGGGCATTACCGCGGCAATGCTGCCGAACAGAAACTGGGTCTGGCCCGACATGGTGTCGGTGATCGCCGGGCCGGTGCCCTTGTACGGGATGTGCACGGCCTTGATGCCCGCCATGAACAGGAACAACTCGGTGGAAAGGTGCACGATGCTGCCCTGGCCGCTGGTGGCGTAGCTCAGTCCCCCGGGCTTGGACTTGGCGAGCGCGATCAGGTCCTTCATGTTCTTGATCGGCAGCGATGGGTGCACGACCACCAGCAACGGCCCCTGGGAGAACTGGATTACCGGGGTGATGTCATTTACCGGGTCGAAGGCGAGCTTGTAGAGGCTTGGATTCACCGCATAACTGCCGGCTATGACCGTGAAGGTGTAGCCATCGGGCGCCGCTCTCGCGCCGACTTCGGCGCCGAGCGTGCCGCCGGCGCCGGGACGGTTCTCGACGATGACCTGCTGCTTGAGCGCCTCGGTCAGTTTCTGCGCCGCGACGCGCGCGATGAAGTCGGTGCCGCCCCCCGGCGCGAACGGGGCGACAAAGCGGATCGGCTTGACCGGGTATTGCTGCGCTTCTGTCGCATCAATACCAAGGCAGAAGGCAAAAGGCAAAAGGGAAAAGAAGATCTTCTTCAGGGTTTTTACGTTACTCATCACTCATCACTCATCACTCATCACACGCCATCCCGCTTCAAGCGGCCCGGGATGGCGTCTCAGCCAGCGCGACCTTCACCGTCTGCGGCGTGTACGGCAGGTCGCGCATCCGCTTGCCGGTGGCGTGGAAGATCGCGTTGGCGATGGCCGCCACCGTCGGCCCCTGCGAGCCCTCGCCGGTGCCGAGGGAGCGTTCGTCCGGGCGGTTGAGTAGATGGACATCGACCGCCGGTATTTCCGGGAACGTGAGGATGGGGTAATCCGCCCACGAACGCGTCGTGATGCGCTGCCGGTCGAAGCCGACGTGCTCCTTCAATGTCCAGCTCGCGGACTGGATAATGCCACCCTCGATCTGGTTCACCAGGCCGTCGGGGTTCACGATCAGGCCGGCATCCACCGCGGCGACGACTTTCGTCACGCGCACCCTGCCGGTGCGGCGGTCCACCTCGACGTCCGCAGCCTCGGCGACGTAGCACGCAAGGTTCTTGTAGCGGGAGAACGCAAACCCGCGGCCGCGGCTGCCGTCGCTCTTTTGCCCCGGCTTCCAGCCTGCTTTCTGTGCGCAGGTTTCGATGACCGCGCGCGCGCGCGGATCCTTCATGTGCCGCAGCCGGAACTCGACCGGGTCCACGCCGGCAGCCGTCGCCAGCTCGTCCATGAACGACTCGAGCGCGAACACGTTGGCGTAGGCGCCGAGCGTGCGCAAGGCCGACGTGCGGATCGGCACGTCGGTGATGTAATGCAGCACGATTTGCTGGCTCGGGAAATCGTAGGTTGGCACCGCATTGCGGTCAGCACCACCCGCAGGTTGCCCAATGTTGGGCGAGGGCGCTGCGATGACCGGCTTCGCGAGGTGCCAGCCCGCCAGCAGATTGCCGCCGGGATTGCTGGTGGGGCGCGTCGAGTGCGGATGGCTCCACACCTCGTGGCGCCAGTCCACGATGCTCCCGGACTCATCGAGCCGCGCGCGCATCTTCATCACCATCGGCGAGCCGTACGGCTCCCACGAGAACTCATCGTCGCGCATCCATTGCAGCTTCACGGGACGGCCGCCGGTCGCGCGCGCAACCAGTATCGCGTCGAGCGCCACGTCGTCGGCGCCGTTGTGCCCGTAACAGCCCGCGCCCTCGACGTGAGTGCAGGTGATGTTCGCTTCGGGCACACCCAGCACCTTGTTGAGTTCGCGCCGCAGCGGGAACACGCCCTGGCTGTGCGTCCACACCATGTACTTGCCGTCCTTTACCTGCGCCACCGCGCAGGAAGGCCCCATCGTGGCGTGCGCCTGGTACGGGCGCGTGTAGGTCGCCTCGTGCGTGACGACCTTGCCGCCGGCGGGGGCCGCGGCGATCTTCTGGTTGACCACCGCATCCTGCGAACGCATTTTCTGCAGGTGCTCGTAAAGTTCCGGTGCGGACGGCGGCAGGTCGGGCGTTTCCTTCCATTTCGCGGAGGCGCGCAGTGCCCGCGCCGCCTTGATCGCCTGCTCCTCGCGTTCGGCCGCGACGCCGAGGAAGCTGCCGTCGCGGACCACGGCGACCACACCCGGCATTGCCTTGATGGCCGCCTCGTCGAACGAAACGAGCTGAGCGCGGTAGGAGGGTGGGCGCACCACGCGCCCGAACAACATGCCGGGCAGCCGCATGTCCTGGACGTAGCTGGGTCCCCCGGTGACCTTGGACGGAATGTCGCGGCGCTGGACGCTCTTCCCGATCATCTTGTACTGCGACGAGGGCTTGGGCTTGACCTGTGCGGTGGCCTCTCGCTTGAGGCTGGCTTCGCTCGCCAGCTCCGCGTAGGTCACTCTTCCGCTGCCGCCCGAGACCGTGCCGTCCGCAACGGTCAGCCGGTCGGCCGTCGTTCCGAGCTTGGCTGCGGCGAGCCCGAGCAGGATCTGCCGCGCTTCGGCGCAGGCGAAGCGCAGCGCCGTGCCGCTGTTCTCGACTGACTGGCTGCCCGCGGTCATGCCCTCGTTGGGCGTGCGCGCGGTGTCGGCGGAAACCATCTCGATGCGGTCATAGGCAACGTCGAGTTCATCGGAGGCGGTCTGGGCGAGGGCGGTCAGGATGCCCTGGCCGAGTTCGCACTTGCCGGTGAAAACAGTGACGGTACCGTTGGGATTGATGCGGAGCCAGCCGTCGAGCATCCGGTTGGTGTTCAGGCTGCCGGGTAGCCGCGCCGGCGAGGCCTGCTGTGCGAGCACGCCCGGTACGCTCCAGCTGAAGCCGACGACGATGGCACCGGCGGTCTTGAGGAAATTTCGCCGCGAAGTTTTCATGCTGCCTCCTGTGCGGCGCGCAACACGGCGCGCACGACGCGGTTATGAGTGCCGCAACGGCAGAAGTTCGCCGCCAGCGCCTTCTTGATCTGGGCTGCCGTCGGTTTGGGCGTCTTGTCGAGCAGGGCCTTGGCGGCCATGATCATGCCGTTGGTGCAGTAGCCGCACTGCACCGCCTGCTCCTCGATGAAGGCCTTCTGCAGCGGGTGCAGCCGGTCCTTCGACCCCAGCCCCTCCAGCGTGGTGATCTGTTTCGCGCCGAGCGATGAAACTGCCGTCACGCAAGAGCGTGTCGGCCGCCCGTCCACCAGCACGGTGCAAGCCCCGCACTGGGACAGTCCGCAGCCGAAGCGCGGGCCGTTCAGTTCGAGGTCATTGCGCAGGATGTAGAGCAGCGGCGTGTCGGGCTCGACGCTCGCGCGCCGTGTCGTGCCATTGACGGTGAGTTGAAAGTCCTGTGGCATGGGTGTCCTCCTGGGGTGCGCCGGGCTGCTGAATTGAGAAGTCGGGGCGGATAGTCGCCTAATATAGTCCAGCACGGCGGGTGTGGCTAGCAGCCTGTCGGACTGGGTGTCATGAACGAATGGTGTGAAGGCAGCCCTGCGTTATCGCGGAGCCGACAGGCTGTATGACGGCACCGCCTCACAACTTGTTGTTCAATTTTGCAGCTTGTCGGGTTTCAGTCCGACAAGGTGCCAGCGAGACGAGGGGAGCGGCAATGACGGAAGGGTATTTCGAGGTGGAGCCGGGGGTCCGGCTCCGCTACATCATCGACGATTTCACCGATCCGTGGCTGCGGGCGGAAACCGTGCTGATGGTGCACGGGTTCGCTGAAAGCACCGAGGCGTGGCGGGGGTGGGTGCCTTATCTCGCCCGCCGCTACCGGGTGGTGCGGCTCGACCTCCGTGGCTTTGGCGGGTCCACCCCGATGCCGGAGAGCTATCCCTGGTCCATGGATCGCCTGCTCGATGACGTGCGGGCGCTGGCGGCTGACCTGGGCGAATCGCGGGTGCACCTGGTCGGGGCGAAGAGCGGGGGGTCGATGGTCCTGCAGCTGGCTGTGCGCGATCCCGGTTTCGTGCGCTCGGTGGTCGCGGTGACGCCGCCTACGGTCGCGGCCGCCGCCGCCCGGGATTGGCTTGCCCAGATCGAAGCGGAGGGCGTGGTCGCTTTCGCGCGCAGCACGATGGCCGGCCGCCTCGGCAGCAAAGCGGCGCCGGCGGAAGTGGCATGGTGGGTCGAGAATATCCAGGGCCGCTCGCCGCGCTCGACCCTGATCGGCTACCTGCGCTGGGTGAACGGGCTCGACCTGCGCGAGGAGGTGAAGAAGGTCCGCTGCCCGACGCTCATCATCACGACCACCGGCAGCGGGCTGCGCACGGTGGAGGGCGTCAAGGCGTGGCAGTCGCAGATGCGTGATTCGCGGCTATTGGTGCTGGAGAGCGACGCCTGGCATGCGGCCGGCGCGCTGCCCGACGAATGCGCGAAAGCTGCGGCGGAATTCCTGGCGCAGGTAAAGTAATTCCTAGCGCGTGAGCCAGGAGCGGGCGCGCACGGTCAGCACGGCGTAGGGGAATATCCAGAGCAGCGTGAAAAACGAGAAATACGAGTACGCCACGCCGTACACGAAATCCCACGACCGCTCGCTTTTCAGATAGTAGAGCATATAGAACGTCGATACGGCGCCTATACCGATCAGCATGCGCAGCAGGGTCATGGGATCCTGAATGCAGTAGACGACAAACAGCGCGAGCGCGGTGTACGCGACCGGGAAGCGGAAATTGGTTATCGTCGTGTCGAATATGGCGATCAGGCGCGAGAGCAGCGGCCGCTTCCAGACGATCCTGGCGAAGCGCATCTCCTCCCTGACATAGCTGCGGTCCCACCGCAGGTACATCTTGCAGAGCTTGACGTAAGTCTCGGGCACCACGGTGTGCACCACGGCGGTCTTCTGATAGACCGTGTCGTAGCCCTCGGCCAGTATGCAGTTGGTGAGGGCCCGGTCTTCCCCGAACGTGCACGGGATGCCGAGAAAACGCTGGTTCTCCCAGCGCTCCATGACCTTGCGCACGACAGCGGTGCGATAGGCCGCGAGCGCGCCTGGGCAGCAGTACACGGTTCCGTAAGTCGATTGAGCGCTGCGCAGGAAATCGAACGACAGGGTGAAGCGGACGTGAAGCATTCTCGGCAACAGGCCCGAGAGGCGGTTGTAGACCGCGACTTTCCCCGCCACGGCGCCGATCCGCGGGTCGCGGAACGGGCCGACGATCGCGAGCAGCGTGCCGCGCTCGATCACGCTGTCCGAGTCGATGGTGACGATGACGTCGCTCAGCGCGCGGCGAAAGCCTTCCGCGAGCGCGGCTCTCTTGCCGCGATTCCTGTCGAAGCGTACGGTGACCAGGCCGGGGTGACGCCGCCCGGCGCGCTCGATGTAGGTCCAGGTGTCGTCGCGGCTGCCGTCGTCGATGACGATGACCTGGAGCCGGTGCCGCGGATAGTCGGCGCGGATCACCGAGTCGATGGATTTTTCGACCATGCGGCCTTCGTTATAAGCGGGGATAACGACAGTGAGCAGCGGCGCGTCGGCCGCATTCGCGGACGGGAAGGGGCGGTACTTCAGCCAGAGCGAGGTGCGGAAGATCAAAAGCAGGGTGCCCATGGACACCCACAGGATCGTCGGTCGCAGCAGGAGGGATGACCACTGGCCCTGCCGCGCGAGTTCCACCCAATGGTCGAACAATTGCGTCCGCAGGCTGACATAGGCGAGCGTCCCGATTCCGAGGAAGATCGAGCAGACGATGACCCAGTCCCAGAGATCCTGCCTGGGAGCTATCGGGAGTTCAGCTACGGAAGAGACGGCGCGATTCATGAACGCAAACCTGATGACCATTCGGCGCGGCGGACGTGGCCGCGCGCAGCGGGCCGGTTGGAAAGACGGTCGAACACTATTCGCATCAACTTACGCTGACCTTACGCGGTTGGAGACAATCGCCAGCAAAAAGAGTTCCGTACGATTCGGTCACGTTGCAATAGCCAGGTGAAAAGCTGCGTGAAACCGAATGCAAGTTATGTGCCGGTGGTGTCGGCGATGGCGTTACGGCCGTTCAAATGCAATTTTGTCGGCGGGCAGCGACAAACATATAGCCGCCGCGCGTGCCGGGCGCTTCTTTATGGTGCAGCTGAATTCAATCGTGCACCGGAAGTGTGACAGTGAAGTTACGGGTGGTGATCATCTGGACGAGGAGACCGCACGCAGCTCGAACGCGCGCAAGCGGCGGTGGAGTTCCTCGCACGGGTGAAGTGAGAAGACTGGAAATGGAATCCGGCGCCGATAGACGCAGATGCAGGAATCGAATCGGACGGCCAAGATCGAATTTCGGTTCCTCAGTCCGCCTTGATGCCGGCGGCTTTGACGATGCGGCCGTACTTAGCCAGTTCTTCCTTGAGGTGCGCCGAGTACTGCTCGGGCGTTCCGCCCACCGCTTCCTGCCCCTGCGCCGCCATCCTCTCCCGTATATCGGAGCCGTGCAGGATATTCACGAGCTCCCGATTGAGGCGGCCGATCGTCAGCGGAGGCGTCTTCGCGGGCGCGAGCACGCCGAAGGCAGTGCTCGATTCGTAGCCGGGAACCCCGGCTTCGCTGACGGTCGGGTACTCCGGCAGCGCGGCCGAACGCGTTTTTGTGCCGACCGCCAGCGCCTTGAGCTTCGCCGAGCGGATATGCGGCAGGATCGTCGGCTGATTCTCGAACATCAGCTGCAGCCGGCCTCCCACCAGGTCGGTGACCGCCGGGCTCGCGCCCTTGTACGGGATGTGCGTGAGGTCTATGCCGGCGAGCGCCTTGAACTGCTCCGCGGAAAAATGGCTTACCGAGCCATTGCCGGCCGAGCCGTAATTCATCTGCCCCGGCTTCGCCTTGGCGAGCGCGACCAGTTCCTTGACCGAGCCGGCCGGGACCGAGGGATGCAGGACCAGCACGAAGGGGCTGATGGTCGCGAGCGTGATCGGAGCGAAATCGCGCAGGGTGTCGTAGGGCATCCTGGCGAGCAGGTTGGGATTGATGGTCAACGGCCCCGGACTGCCCAGCACGATGGTGTAGCCGTCGGCGGGCGCACGGGCGGCGATTTCCGCGCCGATGACCCCGCCCGCGCCCGGACGGTTATCCACGATCACCGGCTGGCCGAGCGCCTCCCCCAGGCGTTGCGACAGCAGCCGCGCAAGCATATCGGTGCCTCCGCCCGGTGCGAATGGAACGATAAAGCGGATCGGCTTTGTCGGATAGGCCTGCGCAGCCGCCAAGCCGATCCCAAGGGAAAAGAGGAAAGGGAAAAGGGAAAAGGAGATCCACTTCGCGTTTCGCTCGCTACTCATCACTCATCACCCATATGTCATTCAACCGACGAGCAACGCCGCGCGCCCGGTGATCTCGCCCCGCTCCAGCCGCTCGTGCAGCGCCTCGGCTTGCGCCAGGGGCCGGACGTCGCTGACCAGCGGCCACACTTCGCCGCGCGCCACGATGTCGAGCGTCTCGAGGATGTCGGTGCGAGTAACGTAGCGGCTGCCGAGCAGATCCTGCTCCCCGAGCATGATGTCGAGCGAGGACGCCTGGAAAGTCTTGCCGGCTCCTCCCAGCGTGACCAGCCGTCCGCGCCGCCCCAGGGCTCTTACCCCGGCTTCGAGAGTCGCCGTGGCGGAGACGTAATCGATGGCGACATCGACGCCCCGCCCGTGCGTGAGATCGCGCAGCGCCGTGGCCGTGTCGCCCGCCGAGGCGTCGATCACGGCGTCGGCGCCGGCCTTGAGGCAGGCGTCGAGCTTGGCGCGCGAAACATCCACGGCGATCACTCGCGCCTTCGCCCATTTCGCCATCATCACCTGGTGAATTCCTACGCCGCCGCCTGCGCCGAACACCGCGACGGTCTCGCCGGCCTTGACGCGGGCCCGCTTGAGCACCTTGTACGGCGTGGCGAGCGCATCGGTGATCACGCCGATCTCCGCCGGGTGCGCCTTGTAGTCGAGGCCCGCCGGCAGCTTGATGAATATGTGCGCGGGAAGCTTGATGTACTGGGCGTATCCGCCGTCGCAATTGCGCCCGACGTTGCCGCCCGAGTTCTCGCACAGCGGCTCCAGGCTCGCAAGGCACCACTGGCAATGGCCGCAGTTGAGATAATAGTAGGCGGTGACCGCATCGCCAACGGCGAGTCCCCTCACGCCCGCCCCCGCCTCGACGATTTCCCCGGTGATTTCATGGCCGATAATGCGCGGGAATTCAGCCGCGATCCGTCCCGCCTTGATGTGTTGGATGGTCAATCCGGCGCCGCAGGCCAGCACTCGGGCGACGGCCTCGCCGGGGCCCGCCACGGGGTCGGGAATGTCCCTCAGCTCGAACGGCGTATTCGGGCCCTTCAGAACCATTGCTTTCATGCGCGTCGCCCCGCGGAGCCGCCGTTCAATTCCGAAACATGAAGTTGGCGGCCTTGAGAAACAATGTGCGGTTGACGCCGTCCGAATGGAGGAACGCCGCCGCATCGCGCACCAGCTTTTCCACGCCGAGTTCCTTCATATATCCATGCCCGCCGTGGATTTCCATGGTCCAGGTCGCGATCTTCCACGCCGCCTGCGCCGCCATTGCCTTGGGCAGCGCCCCCAGCGTCCTGTCCCAGCCGTGCTCCTGGTGGTCCGCGAGCCACGCCGCGCGGTGGAGATACGAGCGGGATGCGTCAATCAGCATGCGCATCTCCGCGAGTTGAGCGCGGATGCCGTCGTGCTCGATCAGCGGCTTGCCGCCCTGCACGCGCACCTGCGCCCATTCGATCGCCTTGCGGTGCAGCGCGACGGCGACGCCGAGGATGGTCGCCGCTGCGTACGCGTTGCTCTGCGGGAAGAACTGCACCAGAACGCCGAATCCCTTGCCGGGCTCGCCGACGACGTTCCCGTCCGGCACGAAGCAGTCCTGGAACACCAGCTCCGCGTTGTTGGCGAGCCGCTCGCCCATCTTGTCGTGTACCCGCCCGATGGTAAAGCCGGGGCGGCCGCGCTCGAGGAGAAAGCAGGTCGAGCCTTCGGCCAGCGGCTTGCCCGGCTCGGTCTGCGCGAACAGCAGGTAGAAGCTCGCCCGGTTGCCGTTCGAGATGAAATGCTTCATTCCGTTCACGATCCAGCCGCCGTCCGCCTTTTTCGCGCTGGTGCGGAACGGCGTCGGATGGGGCAGAAAATAGTTGGAGGCGTTGTCCGGCTCCGTGATCCCGATGGCGAGCATGCCGCGCGGATCGGACGCGAACTTTGGCAGGACGCGCGCCTGCTGCTCCGCGTTGAGCGCTTTCTCCATGATCTGGGCGATCTTCAGCGTCTGCGCGAAGATGACGGACACGCCGATGTCCCCCTTCGCCAGCTCCTCGATCACCATGGCGGTCGTCAGGGAGTCGGTCCCCAGGCCGCCCCATTTCTCGGACAGCGTCATCGTGCGGATGCCCACCTGGTGGGCCTTCTCCACGATCTCCCAGGAAAATCCCCCAGCGGGATCCGGGTCGGCGTCGAGCGCGGCCGCGCGTGGCTTGACCTCTGCCTCGACGAACCGCGCGACGGTATCCAGGATCGCGCGCTGTTCCGGGTTCATGATGAAGATCGGCTCCATGACAATCCGCACTCCTTGCTATCGATCGCTCCAGGCATTCCGCTTCGACATGCGTTCAAACCAGAGCTTCGAGCAGACCCTCTGGAATTCAGCCTCAGACATTTTGGATTTCAAAAACCAAGATCAACTACAATTTTAGCCGCCGATGAACGCCGATAGAAAAAATCAGAATCAGAATTAACTTGTAATAGCCAGCATTCTGGAAATGCTAAATCCATATACCGGCAAATACAACTCTCCAAGCGTAGATATATGCATATGCGTCCATATATCTGGCTGTATATGGTCTGAATTCTCTGTTTCTCTCCGCGCCTCGGCGGTTCAATTGCTGTTCTTATCGGCGTGTATCGGCGTTCATCGGCGGCTAATCTAGATTGTGCACAGGATTTCCGCGCCGCGGGCGAGGGTCTCTTCCGATTTCGCGAAGCAGAACCGCAGCACCTTGTGCGGCGGCGGCTGGCGGTAGAACACCGACACCGGGATCGAGGCGATGCCCTTTTCCTTCGTCAGCCGGATCGCGAGATCGGTGTCGCGCTCGTCGCTCACCGCATCGTAGGCGAGGTTCTGGAAGAACGTGCCGCGCGAGGGCAGGGGCTTGAAGCGCGAGCCCCTGACGCCGGCCAGGAAGAAGTCGCGTTTCTTCTGGTAGAACGCCGCAAGCGACAGGTAGGCGTCGCGGTTCTCCATGTATTCGGCGAGCGCGTGCTGGAGCGGGCTGTTGGTGACGAACACGTTGAACTGGTGCACCTTGCGGAATTCCGCCGTCAGCTCCTTCGGCGCCAGCACGTAGCCCATCTTCCAGCCGGTGACGTGGTAGGTCTTGCCGAAAGAGGAGACGACGAAGCTGCGCTCGGCAAGTCCCGGGAAGCGCGCGACGCTCTGGTGCCGGTGGCCGTCGAACACGATGTGCTCGTAGACTTCGTCGCTTACCACCACGATGTCCGTACCGCGCAGCAGGCTTTCGAGCATGCGCAGATCCTCGCCGGAGAGCACGCTGGCGGTGGGGTTGTTGGGGGTGTTGATCAGGATCATGCGCGTCTTCGGCGTGATCGCGCGCTGCACCTGCTGCCAGTCGATGCTGTAATCGGGATAGCGCAATTGCACGTACACCGGCACGCCGCCGTTCACCTGGATCGAGGGCGCATAGCTGTCGTAGGCGGGTTCGAACAGGATCACCTCGTCGCCCGGCCGCACCAGCGTCGCGATCGCGGTGAAGATGCCGTAAGTCGCGCCCGGCGTGACCGTCACCTCGTGCTCGGGATCGTACTTCGCACCGTAGAGCGCCTCGACTTTCTCCGCGATGCGCTCGCGCAGCCGCGCGACGCCCGCCATCGGCGGATACTGATTGAGGCCGGCGTTGATGTACTTGGTGACCAGGTCGCGCAGCTCCTTCGCGCAGTCGAAGTCCGGGAATCCCTGCGACAGGTTGATCGCGTTGTGCTCCAGCGCGAGCCGCGACATCACGGTGAAGATCGTGGTGCCGACGTTGGGCAGCTTGGATGCGATGGGGTGGGGAAAGACGGGCATGACGGCGATCGTTGCGTGAGGCGATATTCTAGCAGCGGGTATGTTCGCAGGCTGGACGCGCGCATTGCCCGGCGGGCGGCAGGTTCTTATACTGCGCTCGGAGAATGATGACATGAACAGGATCACGATGAGGTCGCTGGCGGCGCTGGCAAGCATATTGCCGCTGGCGGGTGCGCTGGCGCAGGGCACCGCTCAAACCTATCCGGGCAAGCCGATACGCTGGATCGTCCCGTCATCTGCGGGCGGGGCCAACGACGTGCTGGCGCGCATCGTCGGGCAGAAGCTCACGCAGGCGTGGGGCCAACAGGTGATCGTGGACGTGCGCCCCGGAGCGGGCGGCATCATCGGCTCCGATCTCACCGCCAAGGCAGCGCCGGACGGCTACACGATCCTTATCGTGGCGCCGGGATACGCCCTCAATCCGTACTTCTACAAGTCGCTGCCGTACGACACGCTCAAGGATTTCGAGCGCGTGACGGTGCTTGCTAACGCACCCAATGTCCTGGTAGTCCACCCGTCCGTCCCGGCGAAGAACGTCAAGGAACTGATCGCGCTCGCGCAGTCGCAGCCGGGCCAGATCAACTATGCCTCTTCGGGGCGCGGCACCGGCGGCCAGCTCTGCGCCGAGCTGTTCCAGAGCCTGGCCAAGGTCAAGATGGTCGCCGTCAACTACAAGGGCGCGGGCGACTCGACGCGCGCGGTGGTGAGCGGGGAAGTGGGCTTGCTGTTCTCGGCGACCGGGGCGGTGCTGCCGATGGCCCAGGCCGGCAAGCTGAGAATGATCGGCGTCTCGGGCAGGCAGCGCTCGGCGCTCCTTCCAGACGTTCCCACGATCGAGGAGCAGGGATTGCGAGGCTACGACTACCTTGGCTGGTACGGCGTCCTCGCGCCGGCGAAGATTCCGAGGGATATCCTCGGCAAGCTGCACGCCGAGATGGTCAGGGCGGTGCGGAGCTCCGACGTGATCGAGCGCTTCGCACAGTTCGGGTTCGAGCCGTCGGGCAATACGCCGGAGGAATTCACCGCGCTGGTGCAGTCGGAGATGGCGCGTTGGGGCAAGCTGTTGCGCGCGATTGGCGTGCAGCCCGAATGACAACTGCGTGAAAAGTGAATAGTGAATAGTGAATAGATTGACCCAAGCCGCCATGCGCTTCGACGGTCTTGTCCATTCACCATTCACAATTTCCGAAGGAGTCGAAGTGGACCTATTGATAGTGCAGGGCGACGGCATCGGGCCGG
>Ga0210379_10000165_pt1 | contig 18848 bp, 16 predicted proteins | sample PLMedo_2_FD_155468 | JGI IMG/M metagenome (GOLD analysis project Ga0210379, IMG submission 155468) | Groundwater sediment microbial communities from an aquifer in East River, Colorado, USA - PLM4_32_coex redo | ecosystem: Environmental > Terrestrial > Soil > Riparian zone | place: USA: East... | reverse complement strand
AAGGCAAGGCGGAAGTCGAAAGCCGGAAGGAGGAAGTTAAGCCCGCCGGTTAGCTTGCTTCGCCTTCCACCTTCCGCACTCCCGCGCTGACCAAGCATGCCGCCGACCCCATATACTGAACGTAAGGACGAGGAGCGTCATGAGCAGACCGCTGCTGCAAACGACCATCGCGGGAAGCCTGCCCAAGCCCGCCTGGCTCGCGCAGCCGAACCAATTGTGGGCGCCATGGGTGCTGGAAGGCGATAGCCTTGCCGAAGCCAAACGCGATGCGACGCGCCTCGCGATCCGCGATCAGGAGCGCGCGGGCATCGACATCCTGAGCGACGGCGAGCAGTCGCGGCGTCATTTCGTTACCGGTTATCTCGAGCATTTGAACGGCATCGATTTCGAGCGCCTGGTCACCATGCGCATACGCCAGCGCTACGATGCCAAGGTGCCGCAGGTCGTCGGTCCGATTACGCGCCCGCGCCCGGTGCACTCGGACGACGTGCGCCTGATGCGCGCGGAGACCGATCATCCGATCAAGTACACGCTGCCGGGCCCGATGACCATCATCGACACCCTGCACGATGCGTACTACAAGGATCGCTCGCGCCTGGCAATGGCGTTTGCGAAGATCCTGAACCAGGAAGCGCGCGAGCTCGAGGCACTGGGCGCCAACGTCATCCAGTTCGACGAGCCGGCGTTCAACGTGTACATGGACGAGGTCAAGACCTGGGGCATCGAGGCGCTGGAACGCGCGGCCGACGGGTTGAAGTGCAAGACCGCGGTGCACATCTGCTACGGCTACGGCATCAAGGCCAACGTCGACTGGAAAATGACGCTGGGTTCGCAATGGCGCCAGTACGAAGAGACTTTTCCGGTGATCGCGCGTTCCAAGATCAACCAGGTGTCTCTGGAATGCCACAATTCGAAAGTGCCGATCGAGCTGATCGGCCTGCTCAAGGGCAAGGACGTCATGGCCGGCGCGATCGACGTCGCGAGCGAGCAGGTCGAAACGCCGGAGGAGGTCGCGCGGACGATACGCGCCGCGCTCAAATTCGTCGCGCCAGACAAGCTCTATCCGTGCACCAACTGCGGCATGGTGCCGCTGCCGCGCGCGGTCGCGCTCGGCAAGCTCAAGGCGCTCGCCGCCGGCGCTGGGATCGTCCGCCGCGAGCTTGCGGCAGGAGGATCCTAAGGATGAAGGATGAAGGAAAACTGGTGGACCTAGACCCGACAAGTCGGGAGGTCGGGAGGTCGTGAGATGGAGGTTTTTCCCTCTCTCGCTCTCGCGCCCTCCCGCCCTCACGGCCCTTGCCTTCCGCCTTCTACTTCCCGCCCGCCTCTTCCTGCATCACCTTATGGGGGTCTTCCTCCAGCCGGTGCATGCTGTCATCCACCTTCTCGGTCTTGACCGCGCGCGCTTCCTCGCGCAATTGTTCCGGGAACTTGGTTGCGATCGACGGGAAAGCGACGATCAGCGCGATCGCGACGCACTGCAGGACCATGAACTGGAACATGCCCCTATAGATGGTCGCGAGCGACCATTCCTTCACCACCTGCCGCAGGTAGTAGGCCGACATCGCCACCGGCGGCGACAGGAACGCAGTCTGCAGCGTCACCGCCACCAGCGCGCCGAACCATACCATCACGAAGTCGGCCGGAATGCCGAGCGAGGCGCCGAGAGCGGGTTTCAGCGCGTCCACCACCGGGTAGAAAATCGGCAGGAACACCAGAACGATCGCCGGCCACTCGAACGGCCAGCCAAGCAGGAAAATGAGAAGGATGACGACGACCAGCATCGCCACCGGCGGCAGCGGCAGCGCGAGCATCATGTCGGTAATCCAGGTCGCCGTGCCGAGGCGCGAGAACACCGCGCCGAAGATGTTCGACGTCATCGCAAGCAGCAGCACCATGCTCGAGGTCGCGGTCGTCGACAGCACCACCTGCTTCATGCCGGCGTAGCTCAACTTCCCGTATCCCGCTGCGAGGAGCACCGCACCGAGCGCGCCGATGCCCGCGGCCTCCGTCGGGGTCGCGAGACCTGCCAGGATCGAGCCGAGCGCAGCCGCGATCAGGCCCACGAGCGGCAACACCCCGATTGCCACCTCGCGCAGCATGACGGGCAGCGAATGCACCCGCTCTTCCCGCGGCACCGGAGGGCCCAGCTTCGGATTGAGGAACGCGCGGCCCAGCAGGTAGACGAGGTACAGGCCTGCGAGCAGGAACCCCGGACCGAACGCCGCGGCGTAGAGGTCGGCGACCGAGACGCCGAGCACCGGCCCCATCACGATCAGCATCACCGAGGGCGGGATGAGGATCCCCAGCGTGCCGCCCGCGGTGATGCAGCCCGCCGCCAAGCGCCCGTCGTAGCCGGCCTTCACCATGATGGGTGAGGCCATGATGCCGAGCACGGTCACCGCGGCGCCGACGATGCCGGTCGCCATCGCGAAGATGGTCGCCGTCACGATCACGACCGCGAACAGCGACCCCCGGATCGGGGCGAACAGCAGCCGCAGCGCGATGAACAGCCGCTCCATCAGGCCCGCCCGCTCGGTCATATAGCCCATGAAGATGAAAAGCGGCACCGCAGCGAGCAGCTCCTCCTTCATCAGGCCGATGGTCTGAAAATACGCGAGGGAATACACCATCTGGCCGAGGCCGAAGTAGCCGAAGGCCAGCGCCAGAAAAAGCAACGTGAAGCTGATCGGGAACCCGATGAAGATGGCGAAGATCATGACGATCAGCATGACCAGGCCGAGGAGGGCATCGGGGCTCATAATGCTGCCTCCGGACCGGTCTTGGTCATTTGGTCGCCTTGGTGTCGGCAGCCCAGAACTCTTCGCCGGTCGCATCCCCGGATACCGGGGCCCCTGCTCCACGGCTCATAGCACGGCTGCCTCCGCATCTCTTCGAAGATTTCACGTCCATCGTGTCGACAGCCCAGAACTCTTCGCCGGTCGCATCCCCGGATACCGGGGCCCCTGCTCCACGGCTCATAGTTCCACCTTCTCTTTGTGCTCGAGCTCGATACCGGTGCGCGCCGCGTAGAGGCTCTTGATGGTTTCCGATACCCCCTGGATCATCAGCAGCAGGCAGGTGAGCGGCACCACCATCTTGAACGGCCACAAAATCGGCCGCCACGGCGTCTGCTCCGAGGTCTCTCCGATCCCGAACGCGTACCAGCCCTCTGCGCCGCTGACCATGAGGAACACCGCGAGCGACGGGAAGAAGAACACGATGTAAGCGATGGAATCGATCATGCCCCGGGTCCGGATGGACCATTTCTCGAAGAAGAAGTCGGTGCGGATATGCGCGCCCTTGTGCAGGGCGTAGGCGGCGCCGAGCATGAAGATGGTGCCATACAGCATGTAGGTGACGTCGAACGACCAGATCGTGGGTGACTCGAACGCGTAGCGCGCGATCACTTCGTAGCTCACGGCCAGCACCAGCGGAACGTTGAGACACGCGACCCAGGTTCCGGTGGTGTCGGTGAACCTGTCGATCGCGCGGACGATGCGGATGTGAATTGGAATCGGTTGATCCATCTAATTACGGTGCGACGGAAGACTCTGGCTGGGTGCGGGGATGACCGTAAATCGGGAGATCGGGAAGTCGGGAGATCGAAGTAACGGGAAGTCGTGAAGTCGGGAGATCGGAAAATCGTCAGTGGGATTTCCCCCTCCCGCGGTCACGTCCTCCCGCTCTTTCGGAACTTGCCGCCCTCGCGCTCTCCCGCTCTCACGACCTCACGACCTCACGAAAGGAAAAAGGCGGTTGCGCCGCCTTTTTCCCTTTCGCTGGTTCGTTATTACTTCTTCTCGCTCTTGGCCGCCGCCTTGCCGCCCTTCGCCTCGGGTTTCGCCTCGGGCCAGTAGTAGTTGGCCGCGAACGAGTACGGGGGGTACATGAAGCGCTTGGCCGGCACCACCTTCGCGGCATACGCACGCTGCGAATCGAGCACCTTCTTGAAGAACGGGTTCTTCGCCGACTCTTCCGCCGCGATCTCGTCCCACGCCTTGAGAAACGCGATCAGGATATCGGGCGGGGTGCGCAGGATCACCGTGCCGTGCTTCGTGCGCATCTCCTCGATCGCTTCGGCGTTCTGCTTCTGCCACTTCACCCACCACCGCACGAAGGTTTCGGTCGCCGCGGAACGGATCGCCTCCTGCTGCTGCGCCGGGAGCGCCTTCCACACGTCCGCGTTGATGATGAGCTCCCCGACGATGGAGGGCTCGTGCATGCCGGGCGTGTAGTGGTACTTGTAAACCTGCGGCAGCCCCAGGCGCAGGTCCTCGATGCCGCCCACCCACTCGGCGCAGTCGATCACGCCGCGCTGCGCGGAAGGAACGATTTCGCCGCCGGGCATGTTTACCGTCTGCATGCCCATCTTCTGGAATATCTCGGCGACGATGCCGGTCTGGCGGCACTTCATGCCCTTGAAGTCGGCGAGATTCTTGATCGGCCGCTTGAACCAGCCGAAGGCCTGCGGGCCCGAGGGGAGAATCGGGAACGCGATTACGTTCAACTTGAGTTCTTTCTGGTAGAAATCCCACCACAGGTCGAGCCCGCCGCCCTCGTAGACCCACCCCATGAAGTCCATATGGTCCATGCCGAAGGGACCGGCGGGCGTCGACGCAAACAGGGTCGCCGCCTTGCTCTTGCCGACCCAGTAATAGGACACCGAATGGGCGCCGTCGATCACCTTCTTGTGGGTCGCGTCGAGCACTTCGAAAGCCGGCACCACCTGCCCCGCCGCGAGCGCATCGATTTTCAACTGGCCGGCAGTCAGCTTGTCCACCCGTTCGGCGAAAAAGCGGAAGTTGTCCTGCAACGTCGCGCTCGCGGGCCACGAAGACTGCATCTTGAGGGTCTTCGGCCCCGCCGCCGGCTGCTGCGCGCCGGCCGGCGCCACGAGACCCAGGACGGCCACGAACGCCATCACCGAATAGATCGTTCTCCAGGTTGTGCTCATCAGGTGTCTCCCTGTAAGTGATTGAGAACATCTTGGAAGGAATGGCGGGAACGATGTTAGGAGCTTGATATTGCAGTGTCAACGAACCCCCTTTCGGGCGCGCCGAGGCCCGGCGACCGGGTGGAGGGGAGGCGCACGGCCTTCGATTACACTACGGATCAGGAGTCTGGTGCGTCCCCTCAAGCGGCAACGCGACAATCAACTTATGCGCCTGGGAAAGAACGGCTGCAGGCGGCAATGGGTTGGCCGTCGAAGGGGATGATGACGTGAACGCCGACCGGCCCGCCGCCGCTCCCGCCGGAACGCGCCTGCTGGCGATCGTGTTCCTGCCGTTTGCGGCGGGTTACTACGTCTCTTTCCTGTTCCGCAATGTCAATTCGGTGGTGTTTCCCGAGCTTACGCAGGCGTTCGGTCTGACGCCGGGCTCGCTCGGCTTTCTCACGAGCGCTTACTTCCTGACCTTTGCAGGCGCGCAGTTGCCGCTTGGCGTACTGATGGACCGCTACGGGCCGCGCCGGGTCAACGCAACCATGCTGCTGGTGGCGGCGCTGGGCGCAATCGTTTTCGCGTTTGCGGAAGGCCTGCCGGTGCTGGTGCTGGGCCGCGCCCTGATCGGGCTGGGCGTCGCCGTCTGCCTGATGTCGTCCATGACCGCGTTCGTTCTATGGTTTCCACTGGAGCGGATGGCGACGCTGGTGGGATGGATGCTGCTGGTGGGAGCGCTCGGCGCCCTGTCCGCCACCAAGCCGGTCGAGCTGGCGCTGCGCGTAATCGACTGGCGCACATTGTTCCTGGTGCTCGCCGTCTATGCGGTCTGCGCCAGCGCGGCGATCTTCATCGTCGTGCCGGAGAAGCCCGCGGCCCCGCCGCCGGGCTCGCTGCGCGGCCAGGTCGCCGCCGTGTGGACAATACTCAGGAATCGCGGCTTTTGGTCGATCGGGCTCGCCGCGGCGCTCGTGCAGGGCGTCGCCATCGGTTTGCTCGGCCTGTGGGCCGGGCCGTGGATGCGGGACGTGGCCGGCCTCAACCGCGCGGACATGGCGCGCGACCTGTTGTTCGCCGCCAGTGCGTTCGGCGTGGGCGCCGTGCTGTGCAGCTTGTTGTCCGACCGGCTCGCGCAGCGCGGCGTGCCGCCGGTCGCGACCTACCTTGGCGGCTGCTTGGCTTGCAGCGTTGCCATGATTCCGATCGTGCTCGGCTGCGGTTCGGCCAGCCTGCTGTTGTGGATCCTGTTCATCGGGCTGTCGCCGTTCGGAACGCTGTCGTACGCGCTGCTCGCCGCGCGTTTTCCCAAGGAAATGGCGGGACGCGTCGTGACCGCGCTCAACATGGTCACTTTCCTGCTTGCCTTTGCCGTCCAGTTCGGTGTCGGTGCGATCATCAACCTGTGGCCGGTGGTTGACGACCGCTATGCGCCCGGCGGTTACCAAGTCGCGTTCGGAATGTGCTGGCTGTTGCAGGTCGCGTCGGTGGCCTGGCTGGCGCATGCCGAGCGGAGCAACCTGCGGCGCTCATGAAGTCTGACCCGGAACGGGCCGAGCATCTGGCCTTGCCTTCGCCGTTCGCCTACCTCCTTTCGTTTATCGCCCCAGGGGGCTTCACTCCCCGTGGCGCCGGCTCCGCTTTGGAGCCATACTTCGAAGACGGTCGAGCCGGGCCCTACTTCTTGCGGAGGTCATATGAAAACCGGGAATCTGCTTACGCGGCGTGATTTTCTGGGCGGGGTTGCCGCGCTCGGCGCGTGGAGTCTCGCCGGATGCGCCACTCCGTCCGGCGGCGGCAGCGGCAGGCTGCCGGTTCGTGGCGAATTCGTGGTCCGCGACGCCTACGTGATGACCATGGATGCGGCCGGCGACCTGCCGGGCGCCGACGTGTACGTGCGCAACGGCGAGATCGCAGCGGTCGGCGTCGGTGTCGCGGCACCCGGGGCGCAGGCGCTCGACGGCCGCGGCATGATCGTGCTGCCGGGACTCGTCGAAACGCACTGGCACATGTGGAATACGTTGTTGCGCAGCATGGCCGGAGATCGCAAGGAGCACGGCTACTTCCCCACGGCCCGCACGCTCGGCGAAAAGTACACCGCGAACGACAACTACCAGGGTACGCGGCTGTCCGCAGCAGAAGCGATATTTTCCGGCGTCACCACCGTGCACGACTGGTCGCACAATATCCGCGGCCCGGAATACGCGGACGCCGATCTGCGCGCGTTGCGGGAATCCGGCATCCGTGCCCGCTTCTCGTACGGGGCGGCGCAGGGCCAGTCCACGGACGTGCCGATCAACACCACCGATGTCGAGCGCCTTCACCGAAACTGGAAGGAGTACTCGAACGAGGGTCTGCTGACGCTCGGTCTCGCTTGGCGCGGAGTGTCCACCAGCGCCACCGGCGCGATTTCCGCCCAGGCGTGGCGCCGGGATTTCGACGCCGCGCGAGGGCTGGGAATCCCGATCTCGGTGCACGCGGCCAACCGGCGAACGACCGCCGGCGCGATCGAGGTATTCGCCAGGGAGAAAGTCCTCGGCAAGGATTTGCAGGTGATCCACGCGATCTGGGTGTCGCCGGCGGAAATCCGCGCCCTGGCGGATGCCGGAACATCCGTCAGCCTGTCCCCCTACACCGAACTGCGCATCGGCTTCGGACTTCCGAAGACGGGTGAATTTCTGGCGGCAGGCATCCCAGTGGGGTTGTCGGTGGACACCACGACGCTCTCGGGCAACGCCGACATGTTCGCGGTCATGAAGGCGATCCAGAACGTCGAGAACGTTCGCGCCGAGGATGAGTTCAAGCTGCCGGCGCGCCGGGTGCTCGAGCTGGGAACGATCGAAGGCGCGCGCTCGCTGGGGCTCGCCGATCGCGTCGGCTCGCTCCGGCCGGGAAAGCGTGCCGACCTCATCTTGGTCAACACGCGCGACGTGAACCTGGGCGTGTTCACCGACCCGGCCCACATGCTGGTGGAAGCGGCGCAGCCGTTCAACGTGGACACGGTGGTGGTGGACGGACGCATCCTGAAGCGCCGCGGCCGGCTCACCGCGGTGGACAGCGAGCAGGTGGTGAGCGAAGCCTCGAGCGCGCTCACCGCGCTGCGCAAGCGCGCGGGATGGTGGTGATCAGGCAATCGGAATTCTTGCCATGAACGACGGCAAGCCGTCGTCCCTCGCCGCGGCCCTCGCCCCGCTGCCGCGGGGCGAGGGAGCGCAGTTGCGACACGCTGGGGTGTTGGGCGCCCGGGAAAGACGGGGCGGCCGGGGCCGCCCTTGCCGGTCGCGACGCCGGTTCTGCTAGCTCTTGGTGAAAATTGCGTCGAGACGCTCGAGGTCGTTGATTACCTTCCACTCGGACGCGCCCGCGCTCTCGACCCGCTTCTGCCAGGCCTGCAGCCGGCCGAGGTAACGCCGCGGGTCGATGTTGTCGGTGTTGAGCTTGGTCACGTTGACCGCGATCACCCGGATGTTCTTCAGGCTGATCGGAAAGTTGCGGACCGTCACCTTGTCGAGCTCCTCCTGCATGTCGGAGAAGATCAGAATGGTCTTCTTGCCCGCCCCCGTCTCGTTCAGGAATTCCGCGCCCTGGATCATCCCGCCGGTGATATCGGTGTAGGCGCTGCCCTGGACCGTCTGAAGAAACGACCCCACCTGGTCGCGGAACACGCGCTTCTGCGCATTGGCCTGCGTCGGGCGCGAGTCGAACGTGGCTTTGGCGACGATGTCCTTCTCGCTGAAGCTACGGCTCTTCACGCGCGCCACCGCCAGCGAGTCCCCGGGCTGCAGTGTTCCCAGCAAGTAGTTGATGATGAGCTGGGCCTTCCCGGCCTCGTTCGCGTAGGTCCCTGAAGTATCCACCAGCACGTACACTGCGTTGGCCTGGCTGCGCGAGTCTACGCAGCCGGCAGCGGCTACCGTCAAACCGGCTGTCAGCATCGCCGCGAGGAACGCTCGATTAAACATGATCGGCCTCCGTCAAAAGGGACTTACGCTCTTGTGTTGGTGGCGTCCAGCGGGCGCGCCTTCACCCTTTGTTCGCGGCCGCGCAGCGACTTCACCAGCTGCTCGGCCATCAGCGGCAGCACGATCAGGAGATCGTAGAAGTGCAGCAGCACGCGGCTCGCCAGCCGCACCAGGTTGCCGAGCACGCGCAGCACGAATCCGAGCGTGTAGACGAAATCCACCGCCAGCACCCCGCAAACGGTGCGCGCCGAATGGATGAAGGATTCGAGCGGGATCGCCACGAAAGCCAGCGCAAACGGCAGCATGAAGCCCAGTATCATCTGGCCGGCCGTCGGGATGCGCGAGATCCAGCCGTCGCCGGACGCCGCCGCCGGCGCGGAGGCGAGCGATTGCAGCAGAGCCTGCTTGTCCGCGATCAGCATGTCGCGCATCAGCGCCAGGGCCGCTTCGATTCCGGCCAGCGTCACCAGCAGCGCCAGCGATATCCAGATCATGCGGCGGCGCGTGCGGTCGTTGAGGTTGGCGATACGCGGGAAGAGATGCGTGATGCGCAGCGATTCCAGCAGGAACAGGCCCATCGACGCCTCGAGCAGGATGATGACCAGCGCGGCCACTTCGGAGGTGCGCAGCGAGGCGGTAAGGTAATCGCCTGCGCCGACCATTTCCGACATCGGCAACGCGATCAGCTTGAAGTTGATGAACGCGCCGCCCAGCGCTATCCACAGGACGATGATGGAAATCGTGAACTGGGTGTAGGAGGAGTTGGTCAGGGTGGTCTCCGCCTCGCTGGTCTTGGCCACGATCTTCTTGTATTTCTCCATCTGCGCGTCCACGGTGGCCGCGCTTTCCTGCAGGTGCGCCATCTTCGTGTCGACCTGCTTCATCGTCGTGTCGAGGGACCGCCAGTACGGCATGAACCCCTCCAGGATACCGTGCCGCGTCTGGTAGGCGCGGCGATACTCGGCTATGGCTTTGTCGTGGATGCGTTCGATTGAATCGCGGATTTCCACCAGGATCTTCTGCACCACTTCACCGCCGCCGGTCTTGATCTCCGCGACCGCGGCGACCGCCTCGACCCAATCGGGCGGCGGCGGCGGCACCTCGCCGCATTTCCGGAAATCCTCCTCAACGCGCGTGATTTCCTCGAGGATTCTGCGCTGCAGGGTCGGATAGCCCTGCAGGTCGCGCGTGACCAGGATGCCTATGCGCTCGAATTCACGCTCGACGCGCTGGCCCGTTTCCCGGCGGCCCTGCCCGAGCAGAACCGCCCGGTTCCGCAGCTTCATCGCCTCCGCCACTCCGGCGAGCCAGCGCGCGCCAAGGCGCATGGGGCCGCCGAGCGCATGGCCGGAGGCGCGAAAGAGGCCGTGCATCGGAACGCGCGCCGCGTACAGCACTATCATCGCAACGATCAAAACGACCAGCACGGACAACGCCGAGTTGTCCGGCAATGCCAGCCAGCTATTCATGTCCCTCATGACAACCCCCTTCCACTATCCGACTGCTTTCACTACGATTGGTCAGCCGGAATATAGTTGCCTGGAAGTATCGGAGGCCTCAGGACTTATGTCTCAAAACGAGGCATGGCGCGAGAAATTGCTCCAAATGGTGAGGTGAGAATGAGACATTCTGATTTCAGAACTCCTTCGGTCCCGATTGTCGCTGATCAACGACAGGAAATATTGTTCCATCAAAACGCCGGGATAATAGTGGAAAAGGACAGACAGAATTAGAAGGACCTGGAAGATCGTTGAATTCAGGCCTCTTCCCCAATTCGTCATGCAGCGTAGATGGTGAGCGGTGGGCAGAACTTCCGGCGCGTATGGGCGGGTGAGCCGCCGCAGGGTGTCGCAGCGGACTACGACAGCTAAGACTTAATCGGCCTTCACGTTCATTTTCCGGATAATCTGCCCGTTCTTCTCCATCTCGGCGCGGAGGAATGCATCGAATGCCTCGGGGCTCATGGGCGCCGGGGACAGCCCGAGCTTCGTCAGGACGTCGCTTACTTCCGGCAACTGCAGGGCCCGCGCGATCTCGGCAGCCAGGCGCTGGATGGTGCTGCGCGGCGTTGCCGAGCGCGCCACGGCGCCAAACCAGTTGGTGACATCGACCCCGGGATACCCGGACTCCGCGATGGTCGGAACGTTTTTCAACACGTCGGACCGCGCAGCCGACGTCACGGCGATGGCGCGCAGCTTGCCGGTCGTGACGTACGGCGCGAGCTCCGAAACGTTCAGCAAGACCATGCTGGCATGCCCGCCCAATGCGGCCGTGATCGCGGGCGCCGAGCCGTTGTACGGCACGTTGACGATGTCGATGCCGGCAGCCGCCTTTAGCGTCTCCGCGGCAATGCGTTGCTGGCCCACGATGCTGGCCGTCCCGTACATGATCTGGCCCGGGCGCGCACGCGCGAGCGCGACGAGATCCTTCAACTCCTTCGCCGGCAATGATGGATGCACCGCGATCAACATCGGCACCAGCGCGATCCGCGTTACGCCGGAAAAATCCTGCGCCGGATCGAACGGCAGTTTCGACCGCACGAAAGGATTGATCGTGAAACTCGGGGCCATCAACAGCAGCGTATGGCCATCCGCCGGCGCGCGCATCACCGCCTCGGCTCCGATGACCGTGTTGCCGCCCGGCCGATTCTCGACCATCACGACCTGACCGAAGGCACGGCTCAGCGGGGGCGCCAGCGTGCGCCCGAGCAAGTCCACCGCCCCGCCCGGCGGAAACGGGGAGATGAGCCGAATGGACTTCGAGGGAAACTCCTGCGCGTTAGCGGCCGACATGGCTAGGGCCGCGACCGGAGCCAGGATCAGCGCGCTCCAGCGATCAATGTTCATCGAACTCCTCCTTCGTTATGCGTGCTGCGGAACTGCTTCCGCGCCTGCTCCCGGAGCCGCCGGATTGAGATTCCTGTTGCTCATCACGTCAGCGCGAAACCGTACAGCTTCGCCGCGTTCTCGCACACGATCTTGCGGCGGATAGCGGCGGGCAAGTGGCCGAGCTCCCGCGTGATGTACTCCTGGGAGTCGGGCCAGATGCCGTCGGGATGCGGGAAGTCGGACCCCCACATGATCTTGTCGGCGCCCAGCTCGTCGAGCAGCTTGATCCCGACCGGGTCGGTCTGATACGTCGCCCAGCATTGGCGCTTCCAGTAGTCGCTGGGCGGCATCGTGAGCGCGAGGTCCTTGAACTGGTCTTCCCACTCCGCGTCCATTCGCCACAGCACGTACGGTATCCAGCCGATGCCCGATTCGCCCAGCACCAACCTGATTCGGGGGCAGCGCTCGAGCGCGCCGCTGTAGATCATCGAGGTTAGGATGTTGGACATGTTGAGCTGGAACGCAGTGATGTTCGTGGCGAATGCGGCCCGCGCCACCGGAAGCTCCACCTCCGGCATGCCGGGAAGGCTGGCGCGCGTCGGATCGCCACCGATCTGCTGGATCTTGCGGATGTGCTCGGGCACGTAGCCGCTGACCGTGTGAAAGTGCAGCGGCAGCCCGGTGGCGTTGATGACCTCCCACAGCGGATTCCAGTACGGGTCCCACAACGGCTTGAGATCCGCCGAGTTGGCGATGTCGAGACCGCGCAGCGCGCCGCGCTTCGCGACGCGCTCGACCTCGGCGATGGCGGCGTCGATCGGATGGTTCGGGATCGAGCCGAGGCCGGCGAACCGCTCGGGATGGGTCGCGCAGAACCCGGCGAGCCACTCGTTGTAGATGCGGATGACTTCGACGGCCGCTTCGCCATCGTTCAGCCGGCCGGTTGCGCCGAGCACGCCGTAGAGGACCTCGGCCTGCACGCCGTCACGGTCCTGGTCCTTTACACGAAGGTCGGGCTCAGTCAGGCGGCGGATGCCGCGCCTGCCATCCTCATACAGCCCCGTCGCCGCCATGCGGTCCGCCCGATGGATCCTGCCGGGAACGTACTGGCGCCCCGCCGAGCCCATCCCGTTCACCGCGCCGAGGTTGGCACCGCGCTTCGTCGTCCATATACGGCCGTTGGGCCCGTCGGTGACGAACGGCATGCGCTCGCGCAGCCCGGACGAGGCGTTGGCGGTGAAGAGATCCGGCGGCAACCAGCACAAATCAACGTGACAATCGGCCGAGATCACATCGTAGCGCATGGTGGCTTCTCCTTACCTCATTGCGATCGGAGCGTGTAATGCTGCGCTAGTGTCCTGAGCTGCCGGTTCGCTAATCGATTCGTCCCGCCACGAACACTCTCCGCATGGCAACTCACGGTGCGCGCAGCCCGGCCGCCACGACCACCTTGGCGAAGGTGCCGATCATGCTGCGTATGATCTGGTCGAACTCCTCCGGCGTGCTGGGCGCGGGCTCAAAGCTGATGGCCAGCATCTGCTGCTTGACGTCGGGGAGATCGAGCACGCCGGCGACGTCCTTGCTGACCTGATTCAGTATGCGGAGCGGCGTGCCGGCCGGCGCCAGCAATCCGTGCGTCGCGTCTCTTTCGAACCCGGGCAGCACCTCCACCAACGTCGGCACATCCGGCAACAGCGGCGAGCGTTTTTGGGTGACTACTGCGAGCACCACCAGCCGTCCGTCCCTGATCATCCCCAACGCGGGCCCCAGCCCTGGAAAGCCGTAGTGGATGCGCCCGGACATGATCTCGATCAGCATTTCGGGCTGACCTTTGAATCCCACGTGCACGGTCTTGATGCCGGCGACCATCTTGAATCTTTCGGCGGTCATGTGTATCCCGCTGCCGGCGCCGGCCGACCCGTAGAAGATCTTTCCCGGCCGCTCCTGGGCGAGCGCGATGAGCTCCTTGACCGATTTGACGCCGAGCGAAGGCGCCACGGTCAGCGCCCCGGTGCTGGCGCCGATCTGGGCGACACCGACAAAATCCTTCAGCGGGTCGTACGGAAGGTTGGCATGCAGCACCGCTCCGATCGCGAAGGCCGCGGATATCAGCAGTAGCGTGTGTCCGTCGGGAGTGGCTTTGGCGACCGTGGCCGCGGCCAGCGTGCCGCCGGCCCCCGGGCGATTCTCGACGATCACCGGCTGTCCCCACTTCTCGCCCAGCCTTGGGGCCAGCATCCGCGCCGTGATGTCGGTTGCGCTGCCGGCGGAGAATCCCACGACGATGCGCACCGGCCTGATCGGGTACTTCTGCTGCGCCTGCGCGACGCCCTGGGCCGCCGTGACCACAATGCCCATTGCGATCAAGGCTGCAAACGTTGCGCTTTGCATGGCGCGCATTGGTCCCCTCCGTTACGTCTGCGCTATCGCCTCGTGATTCCGGGAGCGATGGCCAAAGCCATTGTATCCACGATCCGGAAAATACGGGAGATCGCGAGATCGAAAGATCGACAAAGGGCTTTCCCCTCTCCCGCCCTCCCGATCTCCCGATCTCCCGGTTCTTACTGGTCCCTGAACGGATACGGCCCGGCGAACTCGCCGACGTACGCGGTGTGGGACACCAATCCGGTCTCGGGCGTATAGGCGTGCAATCGGTATGCCGGCGGCTCCATCACGAATCGTGAGGGCGCATCCACTCCGAGATCGAGGGCGACCTGGTGCGCGGGACTGGGCGCGGTGGCGGCAATGGTCCCGGCGAAGCGCGTCTCGATCGGCCGGTGCACGTGCCCGCACAGGAGGCGCTCCACTTGCGGATGGCGGCGTATCACCGCGGCAAGCGGCTTCGAATCGCGCAGCCCGTACGCGTCCATGTGACCGATGTGCGTAGTGAACGGCGGGTGGTGCATCAGCACGACCGTTGGCCGCCCGGGCGCCTGCGTGAGCGTGCGATCCAGCCACGCGATCCTCTCCTCGTCCAGCGCGCCGCCACTTTCCCCCGGGATGACCGTGTCGAGCGCGACGATGCGCAGCGCATGCGCGTCAATGACGTACTGGACGCAATTACCCGACTGGCGCAGATAAGCGTGGTCCGCGAACGCCGCGCGCATCGCGCCCGCTTCGTCGTGGTTGCCCGGTATCAGGTAGACCGGCATGGCGAGCGGCGCGATCAGCTCGCGCAGGAATGCGTATTCCTCGGGCCGCCCGCCGTCGGTAAGGTCGCCCGTGATGGCGACGGCATCCGGCCGCTGCTTCAGCGCCAGGACGTGTTTCACGCAGTCGCGCAGCATGGCCGCGGTGTCCACCACGCGGTAGGACAACTCGCCGCGCGCCTTGACGTGCAGATCGCTCAACTGCGCGAGCAGGAAGGGCTGCTTCATCATTCAGCGAATGGTGCGAGCTAGGTTTGCGCCGCATCGTCCACCGGCTCCCGGCGCCGGTGGTCGCCGATCAGCCGTTCCCGCAAGATCTTTGACAGGTAATCGATCGCGTAGACCGCAAGAATGATGAGGATGATGATCAGGCAGGCTTCCTGCAGCTCGTAGGCGCGCAGCCGGTCGGCCAGCAGGAAGCCGATGCCGCCCGCGCCGACGATCCCGAGGATTGAGGCCGAGCGCACGTTGTGCTCGAACATGTAGAGCGTGTTCGAGAGCATCATGGGCAGCACTTGAGGCATCACGCCGAAGCGGATCCGCTGCAGCCCGTCCCCGCCCGCCGCGATCACGCCGTCGATCTGCTTGCGGTCGAGGTTCTCGATCGCCTCCGAATAGAGCTTCACGAAGGTGCCGGTCTCGACGATCGCGATCGCCATTATGCCCGCCAGCGGCCCGAGCCCGATGGCGCGCACGAAGATCAGCGCCCAGATCAGGTAATCGAACGAGCGCAGCAGGTCGGCGAAGCGCCGGGCGCCGAACTGCAGCGGCCGCGACCGCGTCATGTTCCGGGAGGCGAGAAAGCTCAGTGGAAACGCGAACATGGCGCCGAGCAGCGTGCCCATGAAGGCCATGGCGATGGTTTCGCCCATCACCATCATGAACATCGGCAGGTTCGCGAAGCCGGTGGGCGGAAACAGCTGCGCGACTACCACCGAGCCGAACTTCGACACGCCGTGCAGGAAGCCCGCCGTGAAAAAGCCAAAGCGGTACAGGCAATAGAGGGTCAGCGCCGTCCCGCCGCCCCACAGGAGCCAGAAATGCACGCGTTCCCGGACTGACGCCGAGTACGCCCGGGGAAAGCGCGCGCGCTCCGCGGCGATGTCGGCGGAGGTGATGTCGGACAGGCGCACGCTCATGATGTCCCGCTCACCGCGCGAAGCTTGCTTTGCCGATGGCGCTGTGACGGAACATCTCGCTCAGCACGTCGATCAGCATGATGGTCGCGACGACGATGAGGAGGATCGCGCCGACGTCGGAAAAATAGAGCAACTGAACGGCGGTGAAAAGATCGCGCCCGATGCCGCCGGCTCCGACGAATCCGACGATGGTGGCGCTGCGCACGTTCAGTTCGAGCCGCCAGAAGGTGTACGACAGGTAGTTCGGCATCACCTGCGGCAGCACTGCAAAGCGGATTTCCTGGTACCAGGTGCCGCCCGCCGCGCGCACCCCGTCGATCGGCAGCGAGCTGATGTTCTCGTTCACCTCGGCGAACAATTTCCCCTGCGCGCCGATGGTGTGGACCGTAATAGCAAGGATGCCGGCCAGGGGGCCGATGCCGAAGGCGATGACGAACATCAGTGCCCAGACGATGTCGGGCACGGTGCGCGCGATTTCCAGCACACGGCGCATCACCCAGTAGACCAGGTAGTGCCGTGCCAGGTTGCGGGCGGCGAAAAAGCTGAGCAAACCGCCGATCACCGTGCCGAGCACGGTGGCAAGCCAGGCCATCAGCAGCGTGCTCAACAGGCTGTCGAGCCAATTGCCGATGTCCCAGTACCACTCGCGCATGTCGTGGGCGAAAGTCGCGAGCCCGATCGGCGGCACCAGCTTCACCAGGAATTCGGTGGTCCGCGGCAGCCCCTGGACGAGCGTCACGACGTCAAATTTCGCCGTGATGGCCGCCGCGGTAAGGCAGACTAGAAACGCCGCCCCGAAGAGGAATGCGTAGACCCTCTTCTCGCGCCGATAGGCCGCGTACTGGGTCTCGAAACGCACCCCCGATCCTCGCGACTTCGGGATCGGGACGATTTCAGGTTCGCTCATTGCCATGGTCGGTCACGGACCGTTCCCGGCCTTTGCCTGTGCGCGATCGCGAGGCGAAAGCCGGCCCTGGCGCGGTCATTTGGCCTTGCGCCGGCGCGCCTCGCGCTCATCCGCGGCGGCTTGGCACATCAGAACATAGTCCTTATGGCTCACCGCCATGATGCCCGTCGTCTTGCCCTGGGCGACGGCCTCGGCGAGCCGCATGTCCACGTCCTTCAGCCCGGTGAAAAGCTTCAGCATGTCGGCGCGCATGTCGGGGGGTACGTCCTTGCGAATCACGACCGGCGGCGACGGCAGCGGATCGGAGGTCCAGATGACGCGGATGTCCTCGCGCTTGAGCAGGCCCTGGTTCATCATCTGCCGGAGGTTGCCGAAGCCGTCGTCCTTCGACGTCCAGGTGAACGCGGCATCGTAGGTGCCTCTCAGCACGCCCAGCACGCTCTGCACATGCCCGCCCGAGAGGGGACTCTTGAAATACTCGTCGACCGGCTTGCCCATGGCGCGGAATGCGGCCGTCGGGATCAGGTAGCCGGAACCGGAGAGCGGGTCGGTGCGCGCGACGGTCTTGCCCTTCAGGTCATCGATCGTCTTGTAGGGGCTGTCGGTCCTGACGACGATGATCGCGTTGTAGCCCATCGAGCCGTCGATGGCGGCCGCGGCGACCAGCGGCTCGACACCGCCCTTGCTGTCCGCGTAGGTCTGACAATAGCTGAAGCCGGAGAGCCAGGCCAGATGGATCTGCCCGGCGATGAGCGCGTTCATCACCCCGGAATAATCGGTCGCCTGATAGAGCTCCCACTTCACCCCCGTCACCTTTTCGGCGTGCTTCAGGAAACCGTCCATCGTCTTGGTCGTCGAGGTCTGGGTTTCCACCGGTATCACGCCATATTTCACGACCGGATACTTCTTCTGCCAGCCGCCGCTCTGCTGGGCCGCGGCGAATCCCGGCGCGAGCAGGATGGCGAGCGCCAGCGCGGCCGCCACGTAATCTAGCCTCGTCTTGTGCATGGTCGTCTCCTCTTCCGATTTGAAGCGTTGATGTTTTCCGTCCGGCGCCTCGCGCTCCGTCCAGGCGCTCGTCAGCTATTGGTGCCGGTGCGTGCCTTCGGCATGCTTCTCGCCCCCGGCGCCGAGGTCGCGGTGAGCGCAAGCTCGACTTCCTCGTCCCCCGGCTCGCCGCTGCCATAGATCTCCCGCGCATCCGCATCCGACAGCTTCGACGGCAATCCGTCGAACACGATCCTGCCCTTGCGCATGCCGATGATGCGGTCGCAGTAGTCTTTCGCGGTCTGCAGCAGGTGGAGATTGGATATGACGGTGATCCCGTCCTCCCGGTTGATGCGGCGCAATGAATCCATCACGATGGTCGCGTTGCGCAGGTCGAGCGAGGCGATCGGCTCGTCGGCGAGCAGCATCCGCGGTTCCTGCACCAGCGCGCGGGCGATGGCGACGCGCTGCTGCTGCCCCCCGGAGAGCTCGTCCGCGCGGTGCAGCCCGTGCGTAACCATGTCGAGCCGTTGCAGCGCGCGGATGGCGAGCGTGCGGTCCTGGTCCGAGAACATCATCAGCAGCGTGGAGAGCGTCGGGTGATAGCTGATGCGGCCCATCAGGACGTTGGTCATGACCGCCAGCCGCGGCACCAGGTTGAATTGCTGGAACACCATGGCGCAACGGGCGCGCCACTCCCGGAGCCGGCGCCCCTTGAGCGTGCAGACGTCGATTTCCGCCTCGAACGCCTCGTCGCAGAGTATTCGGCCCGCTGTCGCGTCCGTCAGCCGGTTGATCATCCGCAGCAGCGTGGACTTACCGGCGCCCGAGCGCCCGATGATCCCCACCATCTGCCCCTTCGGCACCTCGAAGGACAGGTTGTCGACCGCGACCAGCGATCCGAACGTCTTTGTCAACAATTTGACTTTCAGTATCT
>Ga0210379_10000162_pt1 | contig 18961 bp, 14 predicted proteins | sample PLMedo_2_FD_155468 | JGI IMG/M metagenome (GOLD analysis project Ga0210379, IMG submission 155468) | Groundwater sediment microbial communities from an aquifer in East River, Colorado, USA - PLM4_32_coex redo | ecosystem: Environmental > Terrestrial > Soil > Riparian zone | place: USA: East... | reverse complement strand
TGAAATCGGACCCCGACGACGATGAGGCATGCCTGATCATCGCGGTCGCCTACCGTGACCTGAAGATGTGGGAGAAGGCGGATGAGTGGTTCGGGAAGGCGACCGCGTTGGATCCGAAGGACATGGATCACGTGGTGGAGTGGGGGGCGAGCTACTGGATGCGTGGTGACAAGTCCAAGGCCGCGGACCTGTTCACCCGGGCGCTCGCGGCGGATCCGGAGGCCGAACGTCTCTATTACAAGATTGGGCTCGGGATTGGAAGGTAGCCAACCCGAGTGGCGTACCTCACCAGCGTGGAAACGAGGGCTCGTCGATGATTGACCCTGGAGGTTCCCAGTTCTCCCCGGAGGAGATCGCCGAGGCCCGGAGCCTGATCTCGCAGACGCTCCAAAGCCGCGGCATCCGGATGGAGGAGAGCCAGCTCGATGTCGCCATGCGGAGACTTCTCCTGCACACCCGGATCAGCGGGAAGCCTCCGATCGAGGTGGTGCGAGAGATGGTGCACACCTCCGCTGAGAACTCCCCTCCGGAGGCCGCACCGGCGGATGGATCGAGGTGAATGCAGTTTCGTCCACAGGGTTCTCGGCGAAGGGCTGGACTTCTACGGGACCCCGCCTCGCGCGATCTCTTGCCATGATTCACCGTCGCAAACCAGCGCCAGGAATGCCCCGGCGGCGCAGCGAAACGGAGCGGTGAGACGCAGGTTCCCACCCGCGTCGTCGTCCACGGTCAGTTCCGCGCCGCACACGAGGTGCAGGAGGCGGCCCGCCGCGCCGGTGTCGCACGGCAGGACGCGGAGCGCGCCACCCCCCGTCACCCGCGCCCAGGCGCATCCCAGGGGCAGGGAAGCGGGATCCTCCGCCCCGCCAGCCACGTCGCAGACGGTGGACCCCGTCTCAGCCGCATCCAGCGTGTCGGCCGTGCGTGTGCCCTTCCCCTCGTCGATCATCGGGGCGACCGCGTTTCCCTCGAGGACGTTGCCGGCCAAGCTGTTGTCACGGCAGCTCGGGGCTTGGATCCGCAGGCCATAGTCTTGAGGGGTGGCGGTGCTGGGACCATCCCCCAGACGGTTCGCCGTGATCACGTTGCGGCTCGCCCCGCGCGCGTCGGTCCCAGCGAGAAAGACGCCGGCGTGCCCGTACGCCGCGCCATCATTATCAAGCGCGACGTTGCCGGAGATGGCGTTCTCGTCCGCACCGTCTCCGAGGAAGATCCCGGAAAGCCCATTCCTGGTCGTCGAGTTCCCGGCCAGCGTGTTGTCGGACGAGTCGATGCGCAGGCCGTGGTTGGCACTCCCCGAGACGACGTTGCCGAGAAGCAGGTTGCGGCCGGCGTCCGGCAACAGCCAGACGCCCTGGTTGCGGCTTCCCTCCACCCGGTTCCCGCGCACGGTTATGCCCTCGGCGTCGGCGATCGAGATTCCGCTCCGGCCGCTGTCCATGATCACGTTCTTCTCCAGCCATGTGTCGATGTAGGTCGGGCCGGCACCAGGGAACACTACGCGGATGCCGTTGCCGAGGCATCCGCCGCCGGCACAGCCAGCCACGTCTCCCCGCCCGTCATGACCGTTCGACAGCAGGAGATTCCCCTGCACCCGGCCGCGGACCGGCGGGGACCGGTTCTCCCCGTGGCCGATGAGAATGCCATTTCCGGTGTCGGTTGTGCCGGGGACGGGAAGCGTCCCGGAGACCACGTTGTCGGCGATCAGGTAATCCTGGGTGCCGTTGAAGACCGCGATCCCGTCGCTGAAGAGGGCCCGGTTCTGGTTCGCCCCGAGCACACGGTTGCCGCGCACGACGACGTGGTCATTGCGTACCTCTATCGAGATGCCGGAGTTTCCCGGCTCCTCGATCAGGTTGTCGAGCACCTCGATGAAGCTCGAGCCCAGGGCCGGCTCGGTCGGGGAGGTCCAGCCGGAGATCATGATGCTGTGCCCCGGAGAACGGTGGAAGGTGTTGTCGGCGATCCGGCAACGGCTCGAGCCTTCGGTGACGTCGATCGCCGCAGTTCCAATCCGATCGAACTGGCAGGCGGAGATCTCGCAATCGCTGCAGCCTCGGAGCTGGAGCGTGACGCCGATGGTGCCGCCCGCGCCCCCCTCGAAACGCAGGCCGCGGATCCGCAGCCGGCGCGCGCCCTCGGAGCGAAGGAGAAGCTGTTTGGCGCGGCTGGCGCGGATCACCGCTCCGGGGGCGCCGAGGAGCGTCAGGTCGTCGCCGTCGAGCCGCAGCGGGGTCGCGCCGTCGAGCCGGTAGACCCCGGCCGGAAACGCCACGACGCCGCCCCCGGCCGCGCGCGCCGCGGCCGTTGCTGCGGCGATCATGGGAAGGTCGTCGGCGGTGCCGTCGCCGCGGGCGCCGAAGGCGCGTACGTCGAACACCCGCGTGGCAGGCGCGACCTCGGGTCGCTGCGTACCGCCACCACAGGCGGCCGCGACCGCCGCGATCGCCGCCAATCCTAGTCCCGGCGGGATCGACCCGCTTGCGCGTTGAGTCGGCTGTCGGATGGGGTCCCCCTCCTCCCGAGGACCTGCTCAGCACGAGTCGAAGGCCGTGCGGCGGAGTGTATCGCAGATGGCGCCGCAAGCCTCGCCAACTGGCCTGGGAACCCTGAGTGGATCCGATTCAAATTTCATGTCATACTATATAACGTGAAATATCTAAGCGGGTTCATGGAGACCGGTCCCGGCGAGGGCCGCCTGCGGCTGTCAGGGCATGGCACCCGGAGCGTCTGCACCGTGTCCCGCGCGTGCCGGCTGCTGCGACGGTCGCGGCGCCAGGTCTATCGTTATCTGCGCTCTGGGGACCTCGTCGTCGTTGGAAAACTCCTCGGCGAGTGGCTCGTCGAACGGAAATCGGTCGAGCGGCTCGCCCGCAACCCGCTGACCGTCCAGCCCGTTCCCTCCCATCTCCAGCCGTTGTTCCCCGAATACCGCGTGGAAAGCCTGAACGCCGGCCGGGATCGGGTCCTGATCGTCTCCCGCGTTCTGGAGCTTGGCGGACTGGAACAGGTGCGCTGGGCTCTGCGCCGCTACCCTCGCCAGGAGATCGCGCGGATTGTGCGGGACGACGGTGCGCGGCTGCTGTCGCCCCGGTCGTTGAAGCTGTGGTCGCTCACCTTCGCCGTCCAGCCCGCGGCGCTGCCCCAGTGGAGAGACCCCTCGGCGTGGCTCGCGCGATGAACTGGCACGAGGAAGTGCTGGACGACGATGGCCGGAGCGCCGCTGCGGTGCTGGCCGAGATTCTCGGCGGCGCGTTCTACCTCGCCGGCGGCACGGGCCTGGCGCTGCGCCTGGGTCACCGAGTTTCGCTCGACCTGGACCTCTTCTCCGCCGAAGGCCTGCTGGACGCGGCGGAGCGCGACCGGATCATCGCCGCTCTCGGCATCGCGGCGCGCCTCCGCATTCTGGAGAGCAAGGACGGGACCTGCCACCTCCAGGTCGGAGGCACGATGGTCAGCCTCTTCCGCTACCGGTATCCGCTGCTCCAGCCCGTAGCCAAATGGAGAGGACTACCGGTGGCCTCGACACGGGATATCGCGGCGATGAAGGTAAGCGCGATCGTAGCACGAGGATCCAGGCGAGACTTCGTGGATCTGCACGCTGTTTCCGGGAGGCTCGGCCTGCAGGCCGTGCTCGCAGCCTGCAAGCAGAAGTTCGTGGCTCATGACGACTTCGTCATGCAAGCCTTGCGCGCCCTCGTCTACTTCGAGGACGCCGAGAAGGAGCCGATGCCCCGTCTCCTGAAGGAGGTGGCCTGGGACAAGGTCACCGCCTACTTCGATCGCGAGGTCCCCCAGGCGCTGAGGGCCGAGGTGCGAGGAAGCCGTTCGGGCCGAAGGTAGATCCCTCCCGTGCCAGCCGGGGGGAAGGGGAGGCAGATCTCGATCGGACGGTTGCCCCACGTCGCCCGATCGTGGTAGGAGGGTGGCTGCCGCGAGCACCCAGGGGGTCCAGAGCGTCAACTTCGCCGTGCTGCGCGAAGGTCAGGAGAGTGATCGCGATGCCGTCAAGCCGCCCGCCGACCATCCTGTGCATCTCGAGCTACTTCAAGGGGAACCGGTTCCTCGAGACCTGCAAGGAGCAAGGCGCCCGGGTGCTGCTGCTGGTGCGCGAGGCGGTCCTGACCGAGCCGTGGGTGCGCGAGGCCTGTGACGAAGTGTTCGGGCTGCCGTCGCTCTTCGACGAGAAGGCGATGATCCGGTCGGTGGCGTACCTGGCCAGGACCCGCGAGATCGACCGTATCGCCCCGCTCGACGACTTCGACGTGGAGATGGCGGCGATGCTGCGGGAGCACCTGCGGATCCCCGGCATGGGACGGACCACGTCGCACTACTTTCGCGACAAGCTGGCCATGCGGGAGCGCTGCCGGAGCCGCGGCATCCCGGTCCCGGCGTTCGTCCACGTCCTGAACGACGATCGCATCTCGCGCTTCCTCGAATCGACCCCTGCGCCGTGGCTGCTCAAGCCGCGCTCGCAGGCGAACTCCTACGGGATCCAGAAGTTCGAGGACGCGGCGGCGCTGCGGCGGAGGATCGACGAGCTTGGGGACGAGCGCTCGCAGTACCTGCTGGAGCGCTACCTCCCCGGGGATGTCTGCCATGTGGACGGGATCGTCTCGAGCGGCGAGGTCGTCCTGGCGGAGCCGCACCGCTATCGCCGCCCGCTGATGGAGGTCGCCAAGGGCGGGGGAGTGTTCGCGACGCGCACGCTCGAGCGCGAGTCGAAGGAGGCGGTGGAGCTCGTGGCGCTGCATGCGCGGGTGGTGCAGGAGTTCGGTCTGCGCCACGGCGTCACCCACATGGAGTTCATCCGCGGCGCCGCGGACGGCGAGCTTTACTTCCTGGAGACGGCGGCGCGCGTCGGTGGCGGCCACATCTACGATGTGGTCGAGGCGGCGACCGGCGTGAATCTCTGGGCCGAATGGGCCAAGCTCGAGGTTGGCCAGGGGGAGCAGCCTTACACCTTGCCGCCGCGCCGCCACGACTACGGCGGGATCGTCATGTCGCTCGCACGCCAAGAGCAGCCCGACACCAGCACCTTCTCCGACCCGGAGGTCGTGAAGCGGATCGACCGGGCGTTCCACATCGGCCTGGTGCTGCGCGCCGGGTCGCGCGCCCGGATCGACGCGCTGCTCGACGACTACGAGCCGCGCGTCGCCCGGGACCATCTGGCCACGCTGGCGGAGGTCGCGCCGATCCGCTGAGGCGATGCAGGGCGCCTCGATCCGCAGGCTCTAGGCCGATGGTGCGGAGGGGGAGCCACTCGTCGTCTCCGGGTCGCCGGGGGCCATGGGGCTCTCGGCGGCGGGGAGGCGGCGAACCAGCACGATGGTGATGTCGTCCGCCTGTCTCCCCGGCGCGTGCGTGTCCACGGACGCCAGCAGCGCCCGCGCCACCTCCGCCATCGGCCGATTGTGCTTGTCTCGCAGGATCTCCTCCGTCCGCGGCACGCCGAACATCTCCTCCGCCGGGTTGGCGGCCTCGAACACCCCGTCCGTGATCAGCGCCAGGATGTCGCCCGGCTCCAGCGGCAGATCCTGGGGCGGCTTCAGCCTCCGCACCGGGAAGGAGCCCATGGGGACGGTCGTCGCGGAGTGCCGGTCGCAGTTCCCCGTGGCCGCATGGTAGTGCAGGATCGGGCCGTGACCACCCGAGTGGTAGCGCACATGGTGGTCCCCGGAGTCGAGCACCCCGAGAAACGCGCTCACCAGCCGGTTGTCGGCCGAATCGGCCTCTAGCTGGTCGTTGATGTGGCGAAAGGTGTCGTCGAGAGTCGCCCCCAGGCGCATCGCGACGCGCAGCATCGAGCGGACCTGGGTGGCGCTGAGGGCGGGCCCCACGCCATGCCCGGTGGCGTCAGCGAGCAGCAGCATGACGCGCCCATCCGGGAGCGGGATTAGATCGTAGGTGTCCCCCCCGGTCTCCTCCGCGGGCCGGCTCATCCCGGCGAGATCGTACCCCGGCACCACCGGCACGCGCTTCGGGAGCGTCCCCATCTGGATCTGGCGCGCGACCGCGAGCTCCCGGTCGAGGCGCTCCTTCTCCAGCGCGAGCTGGTTCAGCCTCGACTGCTCGACGGCCACGGCCAGGTGGTGCCCCAGCGCCGAGAGCAGATCGAGGTCGAAGGCACCGAACGCTTGCGCCTGATTCGTGGTGTCCAGGCAGATCAGGCCGCTGACGGCATCGCCGTTCCACAGCGGCGCCGCCATCGCCGAGCGGATCCCGAGCCCCACCAGCGACATCCCGGCGGCGAAGCGATCGTCGGTCTGGGCATCCCGCGTCAGGACCGCGACCTTCTCGCGCATCACCTTCTCGGCGATGGTGCGCGAGAACTGCAGAGAGCCCGGCGCCTGCGCGTTGCGGCTGCGCGCGGCGCGGGGGACCAGCTCGTTCGTCGTCTCGTCGAGCAGCATGATGAACCCCCGGTCCACCGGCAGGCGCTCGAAGATGACCCCCAGGATGCGACCGAAGATCTCGTCGAGCGAGCCGCCCGCGAGAATCGCCTGCGAGGATTCGGACAGGATCGGCACGAGACGCGCCAGGTCCTCGGCGCGCGGCTGGGCGCCGGGACCGGTGGGGGTCTGCGGCCTGACGAGGTTCGCGAAGTCGACCGTCGAGCGGAAGACGGTCTGCCCCATCGAGGTCGGAGGGGCGGTCGAGAGGATGACGCTGGCGCTCGGGGCGTCGTCATCGACGACCGACAGCTCAATCTCCCCGACCTGGATCACATCCCCGTGCCGAAGCGCTCGGCGCAGCGACTCAGTGCCATTCAGCCGCGTGCCGTTGGTGCTGCCGAGATCGGTTACCCACCAGCCGCCCCGCTCCTGCCTGATCTCCGCGTGCCGGCGCGAGACGGAGCCGTGCCGGAGCGATAGGTCGCACTCGGCCGCGCGCCCGATGCTCAGCAACGGCCGGTCGAGGGGAATGCCGGCGTCGCTGCCGCCGCTCTTGTAAAGGATTCGCAGTGCCATAGGAGCGCTGGATGGTAGCGGAAACGAGGCCGGGATTCCTGGCCGTTCGCTCCCCGGCCGCCAGGTTCCTGCTAGACTCCCGCGCCAGCGCTCGTGGCATGGCGCCCGGAGGGCACGATGGATCGGGGCGAGATCGTCCGGCGGCGACGCGAGATCATCGAAAGAGACGGCCCATGGACGGCCCACAACATCCACCTTGGCCACGGGCTCTACACGCTCGACCCGGGGGCCGCCGCGGACGTGAAGCTGCGGCGCGTCACCCAGCTCGTCTCGGACGCGACCGGTGGGAGGCTCGCCGGCCTGCGGGTGCTCGACCTCGCGTGTCTCGAGGGAGCATACGCGCTCGAGCTCGCGCGACGTGGGGCGAGGGCGGTCGGGATCGAGGGGCGCGAGGTCAGCGTCACGAAGGCCCGCTTCGCGGCCGAGGCGCTCGGGATCACGAGCGCGGAGTTCCTGCTAGGGGACGTGCGAAGCCTGAGCGTCGAGAGACACGGCCGTTTCGACGTCGTGCTCTGCCTCGGGATCCTCTACCACCTCGAGGCCCCGGACGTGTTCCACTTCGTGGAGAACATCGCCGCGGTGTGCAGCGGGCTTGCCGTGATCGACACGCACGTCGGCTTGCGCGGGCATGACACGCGGATCCACGCAGGGCACGAGTACCGCGGCTTCACCTTCCAGGAGCATGCCCCGGCGAGCCGCGCGCAGGAGCGACTGCGGTCGCTATGGGCATCGCTCGACAACACCACCAGCTTCTGGCCCACCCGACCGTCGCTCCTGAACCTGCTGGCGCGGTCCGGGTTCACGTCGGTCCTCGAATGTCAGGTCCCGGCCGAACCGGAGAAGCCCTCCGATCGGCTGACGCTCCTCGCGTTCAAGGGCAGGCCGGACGTGCCTGGCAGCGGGCCGGGGGAGCGGCCCGAGATAGGCCTCGTCCCCGAACGCTCGGACGCACGGCCGCACCCCGATCAGCGCCTGTTCGCGACGCTTCGCCGCGTCCTGCCGGCGCCGCTGCGCCGGTTCGGGCATGGGGTGCGGCGGCTCCTCGCCCCCCCGCGCGGTTGACCGATCACGGGCTTCGTCGTATCTTCCCGGGCCGGAGGGGTTCATGAGCAAGGCAGTTGCGGCGGTCGTGCTGGTGACGGGCCTGGCTCTTGCCACCCCGTTGCGGGCGTCGACCTCCCTCAAGGTAACCGAGGTGTTTCCGGGGACGGCCGGCTCCCCCAGCGCCCAGTACATCGTCCTCCAGATGTACGCCGCGGGTCAGAACCTGGTGAACGGCCAGACCGTGCGGGTGTTCGACGCCGCCGGGACCGTGATCGGCACGTTCACTTTCACCGCCAACGTAACGAACGGTGGGAGTCAGACGCGGATCCTCATCGCGACGACGGAGGCGGTCACCCTCTTCGGCATTCCCCGGGACCTCGCGATGACCGCGCTCATCCCGCTCGCGGGCGGCAAGGTCTGCTTCGACAACACCAACGTCGATTGCGTGGCCTGGGGGAACTACAGCCCGGTCGACGGGACCGTCGGGACGCCGTTCAGCAAGCCCAACTGCTACAGCGGCGGCCTTCGCCAGGGGCAGGCACTGGCTCGCAACCTGAACGCGAATGGGACCCTCGAAGCGGCGGACGATACGAACGACAGCCTCGCGGACTTCTTCCTCGATCTTCCCGCCCCGAGGAACAACTCGGGCAACGTCGGCGCCATACCGGCGTCAACCTGCGGTAACACCACCGTCGAGGCGCTCGAGTTCTGCGACGACGGCAATACGCTGGGTGGGGACGGATGCAACGCGTCTTGCACCGGGGCGGAGGTCTGCGGCGACTGCATGCTCGACCTCGAGGCGGGAGAATGCTGCGAGCGTGGAATCAGCCCCAACCCCGGCAACTGCACGGCGCAGTGCAAGTCCATCACCGCACCCACAGAGGTGTCACCCGCCAGCTCCCTCGAGCCGCTGCGGTTTGCCGACGCCGACACCCTGCTCTGGGAGAGCGCCGCGGCCAGCGGCTCGTTCACCTTCACCCTCTACCGCGGGACCCCTCCGGGGGTGCGCCTCGGCGACTACGGCCCTTGCTTCGGGTCCGAAATCATCGACAGCACGGCTGACGACCTCGAGACGCCAACCGCGAAGCAGGCGTTCACCTATGTCGTCGCCGGGCGGGACGATCTGAACTGCGAAGGGACGCTGGGGAACATGTCGAACGGGACGCCGCGGCCAAATCTGAACCCCTGCCCCTGAGCGGCGTCGCGCGCGCGACAAGCAAGTCCATGGGCGAAGGTGAGGCGTCGCGTACGCCCCTCGCGGCGGCCGGGGCTGCGGTCGCCGCTCTCCTCTTCTTCTATCTGGCGCACTCCCGCATCATCGATCCCGACATCTTCCACGAGATGGCGTTGGCGCGGGAGGCGATCGCCCAGGGGCGGATTCCGACGGCGGATACGTTCGCCTACACGCCGACCATCGTGCCGGTCGTCCATCACGAATGGGGGACCGGCTTCGTGCTGTTCTGGGTCGCCGGGAGCTTCGGCGCCGGTGGCATCGCGTTTCTCAAGATTGTCCTCGGGTTCGCCGCGGTTGGCCTTGCCGTCGCGGCGGCGAGGACGGCCCGTGCTACCTGGGAGACGCTCCTCCTGCTTGCGCCTCTCGCCATCGCTCTTGCGGATGTCGGCTTCACGAACCTGCGAGCCCAATCACTGAGCTTGGTCTTCTTCGGGCTGCTCCTGCTGCTCCTGGCGCGCGATGGCCGCGGGTCGCGTGGCTGGATCGTCCCGTGGTTGCTCGTGCATCTCGTCTGGTTGAACCTGCACGGCGGCTTCGTCGCCGGGGGGCTCCTGCTCGCGGGGTATGCGGTCGAGGCGGGGCTGCGGACGCGCCGGGTTCCCTGGCATCTGGTGGCCACCGGCGCCGCGATGGCGGCGCTCGTCCCGCTGAACCCGTACGGCCTCGATACGGTCCTCTACCTGGCGCGAGCGCTCGCCATGCCGCGCCCCCGGATCGGCGAGTGGCAGCCGGTGTGGGTAAACCCGGCGTTTGCGGTCCTGCTGGCCATCTCCCTCGAACCGGTGATCTACGCCGCGTGGCGGCTGGGGGTGCGCGCTCTCTCGGGCGGGGTGGCGCTGCTGCTGTTCCTGTTCGCCGCGGTACTGCACGGGCGGCATCTGTCGCTGTACGCGCTCGTCTGGCTCGCGGTGGTGCCGGCCTGGATCGACGCGACGCCGTTGGGTCTGGCACTCAGGGCCGTCTGGCCGCGCGCCAGGCGGGCCATCACCGTGGCAGCCTCCGCGATCGCTATCGCCGCGCTGGTCGCCGCGTGGAGAGGAGGGCCGTTGTCGCTCGAGCTTCCGGTCGATCGCGCCGCGCTCGCGGCGGGGGTCCCGGTGATCTATCCCGAGGGGGCGGTTGCCTATCTGCGCGAGCAGGGGTTCCACGGCAACGTCATGACGCCGTTCGAGGAGGGGGCGTTCGTCTCCTGGCGGCTTCACCCCGCGGTCAAGGTGGGGCTCGACAGCCGCTACGAGGTGGCGTACGCGCCCGGCGTGGCCGAGAGGATCTGGGACTTCTATGCCGGCGCGGAGGGGTGGAGCGGTCTCCTCGAGCGTTATCCGACCGATCTGGTGCTCGTGAAGGTCTCGCAGCCGGTGGGCCCGTTGCTGGCCACGCGCACCTCCTGGCCCCTCGTCTACCAGGACGATGTCTTCCAGCTCTTCGCCCGCCCGGGGCTCGCGCTGCCGCACGTCGACCGGCGTGGCCTCCTGATCGTCGGGCGGTTTCCGTAGCCGGCCGCTTCCCCGCGACTCAGGGGCCGCCTGGGTTCGGGACCACGACCGCCTCGATCCCCGACTGGCGCGCCTGGCGCGCGAGCGTCGCGAGGTCCTGCGAGACCAGGGTCCCCCACTCCGCGGCGAGTGCGTCCCCCTTCTGCACCTGGTCGGCGAACACCTCTCGCATCCCCTGGGTCGGAGCCCCGGTCCCGTCGGTGGCGATCGACAGGAGTGTGCTCACCTGGGAGTAGAGCCGGATCCCCTTGGCCAGGATGTCGTAGTCCACCTCGGCCTCGGGGTTGTGGATCTTCCCCTCCAGCGCGGTCAGGCGGGCGATTGTCCCCTTGGCGCCATCCGCCCATCCAGACGCCTTCGCGTCGCCGGCGAGCGCCGACACCTTCGCCTGGAGCTGCTCGCGCACCGAGCGGATCTGTGCCACCAAGTCGCTGAGCCGCGTCACCTGCGCCTGGATCCTGACGACGAACTCCAGCTGTTCCGCTGCCCCGGCTGGCAGCGGCTGGCGCGGATCCGGCAGCACCTCGATCGGCGTGGTCAGCGTGTTGCCGTCGGCAGTGAGACGGGCCACGTACTTCCCCGGCAGCACGCGCAACGCGTCCTCCGGGTTCCCCTCGACCTTGGCGTCCGGGATCTTGCGCGCCGGCTCGACCTCCAGGTTCCAGACGACCCGCTGCACTCCGGGCTCCGTCGAGAGCACAGTCTTCTCCCGCCGGCCCCCGGCGTCGGGGTCGTCCTCGGCGATTGCCGGTGGCGCGGGGGCGCTCGTAAAGGTGCGGACCACGGAGCCTGCGGCGTCCACGATCTCGAGGCGGAGTTCCTCCTTCGGCTTGGCCTTGAGGAAGTACTGCAGGGTCGCTCCGCGCGGGGGGTTCTCTCCCGGTCCGGAACCGGAGAAGACGGCGCGGTACTCCCAGCGCACCGCGGGACGGGACGAGAACAGGTGCGCGGGGCGGCCCGCGGCCTCCTCCGACCATTCGCGGATCGGCGTCAGGTCGTCGAGGATCCAAGCCCCGCGTCCGTGGGTGCCGACGACCAGATCATCGCCGTGCACGGCCAGGTCGTGAACCGCGACGGTCGGCAGGTTCAAGCCGAGCGGCCGCCAGGTGGCGCCGTTGTCGAGCGAAAACGAGACCCCCCGCTCGGTACCGAGGAACAGCAACCCCTTGCGCTTGGGATCCTCGCGCACCGCGTGTAGATAAACGTCCTGCGGCAGGTTGCCCGCGAGGCTCTTCCAGGACTTGCCGTAGTCTGTCGTCCTCCAGAGATACGGCCGCATGTCGTCGAGCCGGTGGGCGTCGACCACGACGTAGGCGGTCCCCTCCTCGTGGGGGGACGGCTCGATGAGGCTCACCGTGCCCCACTCCGGAAACCCTTTGAGGCGCGCGGTGACCTCGGTCCAGTCCCCGCCGCCATCCCGGCTCACGTGCACCCTGCCGTCGTCGGTGCCGGCCCAGAGCAACCCCTTCGCGCGCGGCGATTCCGCCACGGCGAAGATCGTGCCGTAGAACTCCGCGCCGGTGTTGTCGCCGGTGATCGGCCCCCCGGACCAGGCCTGCTTCTCCTTGTCGTTGCGCGTCAGGTCGGGGCTGATCGCCTTCCAGGTCTGCCCGCCGTCGTCGGTCCGGAACAGGACGTTGCCGCCGTGATAGACCACCTTCGGGTCGTGCGGCGACATCGCGATCGGTGCCGTCCACTGGAAGCGAAAGCGCGCGTCCGCGGCCCCGTGTCCCGACCAGCTCTCGGGGTAGGCGGAGACGGGGCGCACCATGCCGGTGCGGTTGTCGAAGCGCGTGAGGATTCCCTGGTACTCGCCGGCCCAGACGATGTTCGGGTCGGACGGATCATGGACGGTGAACCCCGCCTCGCCGCCGCCGATGTCGTAGCAGTCGGCATTGCGGATGCCGCCGGAATGCAGGCTGTTGCTCGGACAGGCTGCCGTGCCGAGGTCCTGCATCGCGCCGGAGATCCGGTAGGGGGTCGAGGCGTCGGTGGCGATATGGTAGAGCTGCCCGATCGGCAGCTCCGGTGAGAACCAGGTCTCTCCTCCGTTCCACGACAGATCGACCCCGCCGTCGTTCGCGTCGAGGACCCGGCGCGAATCGGTCGGATCGATCCAGATGTCGTGGTGATCGCCGTGATGGGGGCCCTTGACCCTGCGGATCGAGCGCCCTCCGTCCACGCTGCGCAAGAGCGGGACCTGGGGGAACCAGACGACGTCGGGGTTTCGCGGGTCGACGGTCATCGTGGAGTAGTACCAGGCACGCTGCGTCAGCGCGTGGTGCCCGCTGACCAGGCTCCAGGTGTCGCCGCCGTCGTCCGAGCGAAACAGCCCCCCCTTCTCCGCCTCGATGAGCGCGTAGACGCGGCGGCTGTCCGACGGCGCGACCGCGCAGCCGACCTTTCCCCAGTTCCCCTCGGGGAGCCCATGCCCCGTGAGCGCCTTCCAGGTGTCGCCGCCGTCGCGCGAGACGTGGAGGCCGCTCCCGGGTCCGCCACTGGTGAGCGACCACGCGGTGCGCCGCGCCTGCCAGAACCCCGCGAAGATGACGTTCGGGTGCGCGCGGTCGAGGCAGACGTCCGACGCCCCGGTATCGGCATCTTCCGCCAGGACCTGCTGCCAGCTCTTGCCACCGTCGGTGGTGCGATAGACGCCGCGTTCCGGGTTCGGGCCGAAGGCGTGACCCAGCACCGCGGCGAAGGCGATATCGGAATCGGTGGGATGGACCACCATCGTCCCGATCTGCCCTTCCTGCTTCCAGACGTGCGCCCAGGTCTTGCCCGCGTCGGTGGACTTGTAGATGCCGTTCCCCGCGGCGACGTTGCCGCGGATGTTCGCCTCCCCGGACCCGACGTAGACGACGCCTGGGTCGGAGGGGGCGACCGCGATCGATCCGATCGAGGAGATCGGCTGGTCGTCGAAGATCGACTTCCAGTGGATGCCGCCGTCCTCGCTCTTCCAGACGCCCCCCGAGGCGGTGGCGGCGTAGGCGACGAGCGGATCGCCCGGCACTCCCGCCACGCGCGACACGCGCCCGCCGCCCGCCGGGCCGACGAGACGGTACTTGAGCGCCTTGAACTCCTCAGGCCCCTTGGAGGGGGGCGGCGCGCTCTCGGCGGCCGCGACCAGGCCTGCCAGCAGGAATGCGGCCGCAAGGCCGAGCACGCGGCCTGCGCCGTTCGAGAGATCGAGATGGACGGATGAGTGGCGAGCGGGCATCGGCTGGGGCCTCCTCGAGGGTCTAGCGCCCGGGACCCGGCCGGCTGGGCCGGACGACCGATTATCGACGTGGTCCGGCCGGACGTCAAAACGGAGGCCGCGGAGTGAGTCTAGGTTCCGACGTCGTCGCCCCGGTACGTCCACCGTCCGAGGAGCACGTTGAGGGGGTGCTTGCGCGGCAGGAAGGGGAGGATAGGCTTGCGCCGCCTCCCGAGGATGACCAACAGCTCCCGCAGCTCGGCATCGCCCGGGGCGAGCCGCAGGCCCCGGACGAAGGCCTCGTGCGCTTCGACCTTGTGCTCGGCCTCCATCTCCAGCTTGCCGAGGTTCTTCCAGATCTCGGGGTTGTAGAACTCCTCCTCGGCCGCCTTCCTGCAAAGGGGTAGCGCCTGTCGGATCTTGCCGCCGAAGAGCCCTAACGCCATTCCATAGTACGAGCGGTAGCGCGCCTCGCCGGAGTTCCCGCTCGCGCGTGAGTCGAGCGTCACCGCCGCTTCGAAAAGCGCCAGCGCCTCGGTCTCGCGTCCCCTGGCTCGGAGCGCTTCCAGTCCGCGCTGAAAGCTCCCCTCCGCCGCCTTGCTGGTCATCGTCCGGCTCCCTGCTTCGGGGCGGGCGACTTGGCGGGCGGGGCGAGCCTGGCGATCTTCGCCTTCACCCTCTGGAACGCCGCGGTGTCCACCAGGTAGTGCTCCTTCGCGGGCAGGAACGCCTGCGCCCACTGGATGCCGTTCTCGATCCGATGTTCGTGCGTCGGGTGTGTCGAGAGCCACGCCGGTCCGGCGGAGCCCTTGGGGGTCGTCTTCTCCATCAGCTCGAAGAAGCGCGCGATCCCCTCCGGGTCCCAACCGGCCTTCCACAGGTACTGCGTGCCAAGGAGGTCGGCCTCGGTCTCGGCCGCGCGATCATACTTGAGCAGGACCATTCCGGTCGCCTGCGTCGCCCCCTGCGTGACCAGCCCCTGCGTCTCCTGCCCGAGACCGAGCAGAGCGCCGAGCACCTGAGCCCCGATCTGCGTCCCGGTCTGCGCGGTCTGCGATCGGGTCACCCCTTCCGTGGCATGACGCGCGATGGCATGCGAGGCCTCGTGGGCGAGAACGCCGGCGATCTGCGACTCGTTGGTCGCCAGCTTGAACAGTCCCGTGAAGACGTAGACGTGGCCCCCGACGGTCACGAACGCGTTCACGTCGTCGGTGTGGACGACGCGGAGGTGGATCGGCATCCGCGGCTGGTCGGAGGCGGCGATCACCTTCTCCATCAGCTTCTGGCAGTAGTCGACGATCTCGGGGTCCTTGATCATCACGTACTGCTGGTCGATCTGCTGGGAGGCCTCCAGCCCAAACTTCTCCTCGTCCGCCAGGGTGTAGCTGTTCTTGTCGCCGCGGTTGACGTTGCGCGCCCCGATCGCCTGGATCTGCGCCAGGTCGATGACCTTCTTGTCGGTCCCGTACTCGATCTCCTCGCACTCGAAGAGTGAGGAGGGGTAGCGGTACTCGAGGCGGTACTTTCCCGGCGCGCCGCCCGGGGTCAGCCGGAACAGGTTCTTGCAGGAGCCGGCCTCGCTGCGGTCGCCGATCCTGCTGTAGGGGGCCGCGACGACCTTCCAGGCCTTGCCGTCCGGCTCGAGGCGGGCATCGACGGTCTTGGCGCCGCCGTCGCCGTCGAAGGTGAAGGTGAGGACGATCGCGCCGGGAGCGGCGACGACGAGCCGCCCGGCGGCATCCGTCGCGCCATCGCGCCGGATCTGCGCCTTCTTCCAGCGCGCGCTCACGTGAGTGGTGAGTCCCGGCACCGGACTGCCGGCGTTGTCGCGAACCAGGACCTCGATCTCTGACATCGCCCCTTTCCCCTTCTTGGCTCCCCTGGACGCCAGAGTCAGGAAGGTGGGCGCGGTCGAGGGGGGGAACTTCGTCGGCTCCCGCCACACGTCCCCCGCGGGGGCGGCGGCGAGGAGGAGCGCAGCGCCGACGACGGCCGCGATCATCGAGCGATGGTAGCGGGATGGATGGTGCATCGGAGCCTCTCCCGAACGTGGCAGGCGCGATTCTAGCCCTGCTCCGGCGGGAGGTCCACGGGCGCGGACCACGGCCGGTTGGGGATATGATGGCCTCCGACAGCGCCGTCATTCCGGTGAAGGCCGGAATCCACCGGCGACCCGGGCGGCGGGATGAACTGTGAGGCCGTCGGGGTCAGGCGAACGCCGAGATAATCGGTGGACCCCGGCGTTCGCCGGGGTGACGGAGGTAGTCGGTGGGCCTCGGCATCCGCCGGGGTGATGGATGAAAGGAGCCGCCATGAGGTCCCACCCTGCACCACCCGCGGGCTCGCTCGACCGCCGGGCCTTTCTCGGGCGCGTCGCAGCAGCGTCGGCGGCGTTCGCACTGTCACCCGCGCACGGGGCGCTGGGGGTGGAGACGCCCGCCTCCGGGGCCGAGCCGGGCGCCGTCGCGCTGCCGCCGGCCGACGAGCGCGGCGTGGCGGATCTCGCCGGCGCGCTGGCGCTCGGCGAGACGACCGCGCGCGCGCTCGTCGAGGCGTGCCTGGCCCGCATCGAGGCGCTGGATGCGCGGGGACCGGCGCTGCGCGCGGTGATCGAGCGCAACCCCGACGCGCTGGCAATCGCCGATCGGCTGGACCAGGAGCGCAAGGACGGGAAGGTGCGCGGGCCGCTGCACGGGATCCCGATCCTGATCAAGGACAACATCGACTCCGCCGACCGGATGAAGACGAGCGCCGGGTCGCTGGCGCTCGCGAACTCGACCCCGCCCCGGGACGCCTTCATCGTGGAGCGGCTGCGCGCCGCGGGGGCGGTGCTGCTCGGCAAGACGAACCTCAGCGAGTGGGCGAATTTCCGCTCGACCCGGTCGACCAGCGGCTGGAGCGGGCGCGGCGGCCTGACCCGCAACCCGCACGTGCTCGACCGCAGCGCCTGCGGCAGCTCGTCCGGCACCGGCGCCGCGGTCGCGGCCGGGTACGTGCCGCTCGGGATCGGCACCGAGACCGACGGCTCGATCATCTGTCCGTCGTCGATCTGCGGCATCGTCGGGATCAAGCCGACGCTGGGGCTCTGGAGCCGCTCCGGGATCATCCCGATCTCCGCCTCCCAGGACACCGCCGGCCCGATGACCCGCAGCGTTGCGGACGCGGCGGCGCTGCTCGGTCCGCTCGCCGGGCCCGATCCTCGCGATGCGGCGACGCAGACGAGCCCGGGGACCGCCGAGGACTACAGCCGGTTCCTCGATCGCGGCGGCCTGAAGGGGGCGCGCATCGGCGTGGCGCGCAACCTCGCCTCCGGGTTCCACCCTGACATCGATCGCGCCTTCGGCGAGGCGCTGGCGGCGCTCAAGGACGCGGGGGCGGTGCTCGTCGATCCGGCGAACCTCGAGACCCTCGGGAAGTTCGACGAGGCCGAGTACGAGGTCCTGCTTTACGAGTTCAAGGCCGGGATGGCCGCCTACCTGGAAGCGCTCGGACCTGCGGCGCCGGCGAAGACGCTCGACGATCTCTTCGCGTTCAACGAGAAGGAGCGAGCCCGCGAGATGCCGTTCTTCGGCCAGGAGATCTTCGAACAGGCGAAGGGTAAGGGTCCGCTCACCGACAAGGCGTACCGCGCCGCGCGCGCCAAGTGCGTGAAGCTCACGCGCAAGGAGGGGATCGACGCGACGCTCGCCAAGCATAAGCTCGAGGCGATCGTGGCGCCGTCGAACGGCCCCTCCTGGCCGATCGACCTCGTCAACGGCGACCGCTACACCGGCGGCAACACCTCGTTCGCCGCGGTCGCGGGGTATCCCAGCATCACCGTGCCGATGGGGTTCGTCCACGACCTGCCGCTCGGGCTCTCGTTCCTCGGCGCCGCCTGGACGGAGGGGAAGCTGATCCGCCTGGCCTACGCCTTCGAGCAGACGACCAAGATCCGCCGCGCGCCGCGCTTCCTGGCGACGACGCCGAGCCCGGCCTGATGGCAGTCGCGAGGAAGAAGGCGGCGACCAGGAAGAAGCCGGCGGCCCGATCGCCGCGGGGCGCGAAGCCGGCGGACGGCGCCGCGCAGATACTCCAGTTCAGGATCACGCTCGAGGGAACGGCTCCGCCGGTCTGGCGCCGGATCCAGGTACCGGCCGATTACACTTTCTGGGACCTGCATGTCGCTATCCAGGATGCGATGGGATGGGACGACTGCCACCTGCATCACTTCCTGTTCCACGGAGAGGACGAGTCCTCGATCGTGCGGGTCGGCCTCCCGGACGAGGAGGGGATTGACGGGGACTCGGAGGTCCTGCCCGGCTGGCGGCATGGGGTGTTCGATCAACTGGATCGGCCTGGCGATTGCGTCATCTACGAATACGACTTCGGCGACGGGTGGGAGCATGCCATCCTCCTCGAGGAGATCCTGCCTGCCGCGCGGGGCGGCCGGTATCCACGCTGCATCGCCGGCGAGCGCGCCTGTCCCCCCGAGGACTGCGGCGGCGTCCCCGGCCACGAGAATCTGCTCAAGGCGCTGCGCGACCCGAAGCACGAGCAGCACAGGCAGCTGCTCGCTTGGGTCGGAGGGGCTTACGACCCGGAGGCGTTCAACCCACAACAGGTCAAGTTCCACGATCCGAGAAAGCGCTTGAAGGCCCTATTCGAGACGAGCGAGCCCTGACCGCGGCGGTCGCCTGGCCAACCGGCGCGCCGCGGAGAGCCCCATGAGCGAGCGCGGCTACGAGATCCTCCCGAGCACCGGGGGAGTCCCGATCAAGGCCTGGGTGCGCGGCGTGCCGGTCGAGGAGAAGGCGGCAGCGCAGCTCCGCAACGTCGCGAGCCTCCCGTTCATCCATCGCTGGATCGCGGTGATGCCGGACGTGCACTGGGGCATCGGCGCGACGGTGGGAAGCGTCATCCCGACCGCCGGCGCGATCATCCCCGCCGCGGTCGGCGTGGACATCGGCTGCGGGATGATGGCGGTCGAGACCAGCCTGCGCGCCGCCGATCTCCCCGACAACCTGCACCCGCTGCGAAC
>Ga0210379_10000161_pt1 | contig 19010 bp, 21 predicted proteins | sample PLMedo_2_FD_155468 | JGI IMG/M metagenome (GOLD analysis project Ga0210379, IMG submission 155468) | Groundwater sediment microbial communities from an aquifer in East River, Colorado, USA - PLM4_32_coex redo | ecosystem: Environmental > Terrestrial > Soil > Riparian zone | place: USA: East... | reverse complement strand
CAACGAGTACCTGGTGTCGGACCTGAAGCGCGCCGGCCTGTGGGACGAGGTGATGATCGCCGACCTCAAGTACTTCGACGGCAACCTGGCGCGGGTCGACCGGGCGCCCGCCGAGATGCGCAGGCTCTACGCCACCGCGTTCGAAGTCGAGCCGAGATGGCTGGTGGAGGCGGGCGCGCGCCGGCAGAAGTGGATCGACCAGTCGCAGTCGCTCAACATCTACATGGCCGGCGCGTCGGGCAAGAAGCTCGACGAGACCTACAAGCTGGCCTGGATCCGCGGCCTGAAGACCACCTACTACCTGCGCTCCCTCGGCGCCACGCACGCCGAGAAATCCACCTCCAAGGCCGGGCAGCTGAACGCCGTGCCCTCGGACGGCGGCATGGTGGAGGCGGCGGGCGGCGAGGAAGCGAAATTCTGCGCCATCGACAACCCCGAATGCGAGGCCTGCCAGTAATGCTCAGCCTCGAGGAAGAGGGCAAGCTGAACGCCATCGCCGGCCTGGCGCTGCAGCCGAAAAGCGCCTTCGTGCCGGCCAGTGGCGCCGCGCAAGAGCGCTTCGCCGCCGGCAACGCCTTCCGCCGCATCACCGTGGACGACAAGCGCGTCATCAACTCCAGGGCCGACGTCAACCAGCTGGTGCCGTTCAAGTACAAATGGGCCTGGGAAAAATACCTCGCCGCCTGCGCCAACCACTGGATGCCGCAGGAAATCAACATGAGCCGCGACATCGCGCTGTGGAAGGACCCGAACGGCCTTACCGCCGACGAGCGGCGCATCGTCACGCGCAACCTGGGCTTCTTCGTCACCGCCGACTCGCTGGCGGCGAACAACATCGTGCTCGGCACCTACCGCCATATCACCGCGCCGGAGTGCCGCCAGTACCTGCTGCGGCAGGCCTTCGAGGAGGCGATCCACACCCACGCCTACCAGTACATCGTGGAGAGCCTGAACCTCGACGAAGGCGAGGTGTTCAACGCCTACAACGAGATCGCCTCGATCCGCGCCAAGGACGAGTTCCTGGTGCCGTTCATCGACACGCTCACCGACCCGGGTTTCAAGACCGGCACGCCGGAGAGCGACCAGGCGCTGTTGAGGAGCCTGATCGTGTTCTCCTGCCTGATGGAGGGGCTGTTCTTCTATGTCGGCTTTGCGCAGATCCTGTCGCTCGGCCGCCAGAACAAGATGACCGGCGCGGCCGAGCAGTACATGTACATCCTGCGCGACGAGTCCATGCACTGCAACTTCGGCATCGACCTCGTCAACCAGATCAAGCTGGAGAACCCGCATCTGTGGACGCCGCAGTTCCGCGAGGAGCTGCAGGATCTGTTCCGCCAGGGCGTCGAGCTCGAGTACCGCTACGCGGAGGACACCATGCCGCGCGGCGTGCTGGGGCTCAACGCGCCGATGTTCAAGGAGTACCTGCGCTTCATCGCCAACCGCCGCTGCCAGCAGATCGGGCTGGACGCGCTGTACCCGGGGGCCAGCAACCCGTTTCCCTGGATGAGCGAGATGATCGACCTGAAGAAGGAGCGCAACTTCTTCGAGACCCGCGTCATCGAGTACCAGACCGGCGGCGCGCTGAGCTGGGAATGAGAGGAAAACCATGCACCGCGTGACCGCCTGCAAGGTGGAAGAGGACTACAAGCTGTGGCTGCGGTTCGACGACGGACTGGAAGGCAGCGTGTTTCTCGGCAACCTGCTCGAGATCGGCGCTTTCAAGCTGTGGCGCGATGTGCGAGAGTTCGAAAAGGTGAGCGTCGATCCTGAATCCGCGACGGTGACCTGGGAAGGTGGCATCCGGCTCGATCCGGACATCCTGTACCAGGACCTGGCGGCGAGGGGGGCGCGCTGATGGGCTGTGGCAAAGAATTCAATCCGCTGCCGGGAAGCGATTCCCGGCAGCGGTTGAATAGTCCGGCCAGGGATGGCCGGGTTTCTTTTGTTCAACTACCTGTAAGGAGCTAGTCATGGCGAAGAAAAAAGCGAAAAAAGGCGGAAAGAAAAAGAAGAAGAAGAAATCATCAAAGAAAAAGAAGAAAGCAGTTAAGAAATCGTCCAAGAAGAAGGCAGCGGGCCGCAAGCAAAAAGCCGTCAAGAAAAAGGCAAAGCCCGTTAAACCTAAGGCCAGCTCTGCGGGAGCGATGACGACGGGTCGAGTTGCACCGCCGTCTACCGCCGCGATGCCGGGCGCGATTACCGCGCTCAATCCGGCGGCCGCGTGGCCGTTTCCAACCGGATCCCGGCCGTAACCGGGGTTTGAGCGGGAATGTGGCGGGGGGCGCAAGCCCCCCGCCAGGCCCTCGAAGCTCTGCGGACCGCCTCCGTCGTTGGGGCGTCACTCAAAGGCTGAGGTCGGTCCGCGCGCTTCCCTTGATCCCGGCCATGAGGGTGGGCCTGGGTCAACCTCTAGCCCGTATTTTACCGGGCGGATTCAATCACCGCAGGACACGTTCGCTCTGTGCGAGATTGGATAATGCAGTGCAACATCAAAGAGTTAAGAATTAACAGAACACATTGACACTATTGTGGAAAATGTCCTATGATGCCGACTGTTGCGCCGCAGCAATTCCCGCTAGGCGTGGGCTCCGACTCCAGGCAGCCCGCGATGACCCGAACGCTCCCGATGATGACCCCCGCGAACCGGCGGGGCGGGGTTGGTGGGCGGCGGCAGGCGCCCAGTGCATGGAGGACCATGATGCAGGCAATCCAGAATCTGAACCGGCTGTTCTACGTGACGCGCGGCATGCTGGCCCTGGTGGGCCTTGCGGCCGTGCTGGCGGTGGGGTTCCCGGCGCCGCGCGACGCGCTGCTGCGCCAGGCCATGACCGTAGTGCATGCCGCCGACGCAGCCACGGGCACCGTTTCCGCGGCGGGCCCGATCCAGGTTGCCGCTGCCGAGTCGGCGCAAGAGCGCGAGCAGCGCGCGGTAACGGAGTTCATCGCACGGCGCTACCGGGTGTCCGAAGACGCGACCGCGGGTTTCGTGGCCACCGCCTACCGCGCCGGGCGCGAATTCTCGATCGACCCGCTGCTGATCCTCGCCGTGATGGCGATCGAGTCGCGCTACAACCCCGTGGCGGAGAGTTCGATGGGCGCCATGGGCCTGATGCAGGTCATCCCGAAGTACCACCCCGAGAAGCTGCACGAGCACGGTGGCGGGCAGGCGCTCCTCGACCCCGAGGTCAACATCCAGGTGGGCGCCCGCATCCTGCGCGAGTACATGCGCCGGCACGGCGAGACTGAGGCTGCGCTGCAAATGTACGCCGGAGCCTTCGACGAGCCCACCTCCCAGTACGCGGGCAAGGTGCTGGCCGAGAAGGCGCGCCTGTTGCAGGTGCTCAGCCGGATGCGCCGCCAGGTCTGAGAGCCTGATACAGTGGGCCTTCGCCGGAGGCCCGCCTGAAGATCCATTCCGCCGCGTCCCGCCTGCGCGCCCTGCTGGGCGCGCTGCTGCTCGCACTCGCCGCTGCGCCGGCGCTCGCGCAGCCGCTCGGCGGCAACGACACAAGCGAGATGCGGCGCGTAATCGAGGCGCAGTTGGAAGCGTTCTCGCGCGACGACGAAGAGCAGGCGTTCTCGCTTGCCTCGCCGGGCATCCGCGAGCGTTTCGGCACCGCCGCGACCTTCGTGCGCATGGTGCGCGAGCAGTACGCGGTGGTGTACCGGCCCGCCTCGCGCACTTTCCTCAAGCCGGTAGTCGAGGACGGCACCGTGTTCTTTCCAGTGCAAATGAGCGACCAGGCCGGCAGGGTCTGGGTCGCGCTCTACACCATGCGTCGGGTAGGCGGCGAGTGGCGCGTTGCCGGTTGCCAACTGGTGCCCGGCGCGGCGCTGTCGACCTAGCGCCGGGCGGCGCAGTAGCCGGCGATGCGCGTCGCCGCTTCCTCGAGTTCGGGCAGGCCGCGCGTGTAGGCAAAGCGCAGGCAGTGCGCCGTGCCATTGGCGCCGAAATCCAGCCCCGGCGTCGCCGCCACCCCCGCTTCCTCCAGCATCTCCAGCGCGAAGCGCCTGGCGTCGCCGCCGAACGCGGAGCAATCCGCGTACGCGTAGAAGGCCCCCGAGGGACGCGCCGGCAGCGCGAGGCCGGCGCGCTCCATCGCGGGCACCAGGAAGTCTCGCCGCCGTTGGAATTCCAGGCGCCGTGCCTCCAGCACCTGCAGCGTCGCTGGCTCGAAGGCGGCGAGCGCGGCGTGCTGGGCGGCGCTCGGCGCGCAGATGTAGAAGTGCTGCGCCAGCTTCTCGAAGTCGCGCACGCGCGCCGCGGGCAGCACGACCCAGCCCAGCCGCCAGCCGGTCATGCAGAAGTACTTGGAGAAGCTGTTGACCAGGACCACCTCGCCCGGCAGCCCGAGCGCGCTCGCCGGGGGCGCGCCGTACACCAGTCCCTGGTAAATCTCGTCCGCAATCAGCACGCCGCCGCGCTCCGCGACGAAGCGCGCGATGCGCTCCAGCTCCGGGTGCGCAATCTTGGTGCCGGTGGGGTTGGACGGCGAGCCGATCACCAGCGCCTTGGTGCGCGGGCCCCAGGCGGCGCGCACCATGTCGCAGGTGGGCTGAAACGCGGTGTGCGGCGTGAGCGGGAGCGCCCGCGCCACGCCCTCGAAGGCACGCACGAAATGCCGATAGCCCGGATAGCCCGGATCCGGCACCAGCACCTCGTCACCGGGGTCCACGTACAGCGCGAGTGCGAGCAGCAGCCCGCCCGAGGCGCCCGGGGTGACAGCGACGCGCGCGGCGTCCAGCGCACTGCCGAACTGGCGCGTAGTCCATGCTGCGATCGCCTCGCGCAGCGCGGCAAGCCCGAGCGTCGCGGTATAGGCAGTGAGGCCGCCGCGCAACGCGCGCACGCCGGCTTCGACCACGGCTTCGGGCGCGGTGAAGTCCGGCTCGCCGATCTCCATGTGGATCACGTGCCGGCCCGCCGCCTCGAGCGCCTGCGCGCGCGAGAGCACGTCCATCACCTGGAAAGGCTCGATTTCGGCGGCGCGGCGCGCCGCCAGCATGCGGGAGGGATTCAAGGCGATCGCCGGCTGTTGCAGCGGATTATACGAACAAGGTTGCTATAATTTTTCCCCGGAGTCGAGGAGAGGTAGCGGTGGACGAGCAGCTCAAGCAGAACGCACTCGAGTATCACCGCCTGCCGCGCCCCGGGAAGATCTCGATCCTCCCGACCAAGCAGCTCATCAACCAGCGCGACCTCGGGCTGGCCTATACGCCCGGCGTGGCGGCGGCCTGCGAGGAGATCGTGCGCGACCCGGCGCAGGCGATGCAACTCACCTCGCGCGCCAACCTGATCGCGGTGATCACCAACGGCACCGCGGTGCTCGGCCTCGGCGCCATCGGCCCGCTCGCGGCGAAGCCAGTGATGGAAGGCAAGAGCGTGTTGTTCAAGAAGTTCGCCGGCATCGACTGCTTCGACATCGAGGTGAACGAGCGCGATCCGGACAAGCTGGTCGACATCATCGCCAGCCTCGAGCCGACCTTCGGCGGCATCAACCTGGAGGACATCAAGGCGCCGGAGTGCTTCATCGTGGAGCGGAAGCTGCGCGCACGCATGAAGATCCCGGTGTTCCACGACGACCAGCATGGCACGGCGATCACCGTCGGCGCCGCGGTGCTCAACGGCCTGAAGGTGGTCGGCAAGGACCTCGCGCAGGTGAAGCTGGTGGCCTCGGGCGCGGGCGCCGCGGCGCTCGCCTGCCTCGACATGCTGGTGAAGATGGGCATGCTGGTCGCCAACATCACGGTGACCGACATCAAGGGCGTGGTGTACCGGGGTCGCAAGGAGGAAATGGACCCGGACAAGGAGCGTTACGCGAAGGACACCAGGGCGCGCACGCTGGACGAGGTGATCGGCGGCGCCGACGTGTTCCTCGGTCTGTCGGCGGGCGGCGTGTTGAAGCCCGCGATGGTGATGAAGATGGCCGAGCGCCCGCTGATCCTCGCGCTCGCCAACCCGGAGCCCGAGATCCGCCCCGAGCTGGCGAAGCAGGCGCGGCCCGACTGCGTCATCGCCACCGGGCGCTCGGACTACCCGAACCAGGTGAACAACGTCCTGTGCTTCCCGTTCATCTTCCGCGGCGCGCTCGACGTGGGCGCCACCACCATCACCACCGAGATGGAGCTCGCCGCGGTGCGCGCCATCGCCGAGCTGGCGCAGGCCGAGACCTCGGAGCAGGTCGCGCTCGCCTACAACATCGAGTCGATCAGCTTCGGCCCGGAATACCTGATCCCACGGCCCTTCGACCCGCGCCTCATCGCGCGCGTGGCACCCGCGGTGGCGAAGGCGGCGATGGACTCCGGCGTGGCGACGCGCCCGATCGCGGACCTGGACGTCTACCGCGAGTCGCTGGCGCAGTTCGTGTACCACTCAGGCCTCATCATGAAGCCGCTGTTCGCGGCCGCCAAGCGCTCGCCCAAGCGCATCGTTTACGCCGAGGGCGAGGACGAGCGCGTGCTGCGCGCCGTGCAGATCGTGGTGGACGAGGGCCTCGCCGTTCCCATGCTGGTCGGCCGGCCGCAGGTGCTCGAGCAGCGCATCGAGCGCCTGGGGCTGCGCATCAAGGCCGGGCGCGAGTTCCAGCTGGTGAACCCCGAGCTCGACCCGCGCTACCGCGATTACTGGAGCAGCTACCACAAGATGGTGGAGAGGAAAGGCGTCTCACCCGAGTACGCCAAGGTGGAGATGCGCCGGCGCAACACCCTCATCGGCGCGATGCTGATGGTCAAGGGCGAGGCCGACGGCATGCTGTGCGGCACCTTCGGCACGCACGCGCTGCACCTGCAATACATCGACCAGGTGATCGGCCTGCAGTCCGGAGTGCGGCACTACGCCGCGATGAACGCTCTGGTGATGTCCAACCGCACGGTGTTCATCTGCGACACTTACGTCACGCCCGACCCCGACGCCGAGCACATCGCCGAAATGACGATCCTTGCGGCGGAGGCGGTGCGGCGCTTCGGCATCGTGCCCAAGGTGGCGCTGCTGTCGGCCTCCAACTTCGGCTCGATCGACCTGCCCTCGTCGCGCAAGATGCAGCGCGCGCTCGCCATCCTGCAGGAGCGCGCGCCGCAGCTGGAGGTGGAGGGTGAGATGCACGGCGATGCGGCGCTCTCGGAGGAGATCCGGCTCAAGCTGTTTCCCGGCTCGCGTTTCCGCGGCGAGGCGAACCTGCTGATCATGCCGACCCTGGACGCGGCCAACATCGCATTCAACCTGCTCAAGACCGCGGCCGGCGACGGCGTCACCATCGGCCCGATCCTGCTCGGCGCGGCGCGCGCGGTGCACATCCTCACGCCCTCGGCCACCGTGCGGCGCATCGTCAACATGAGCGCGCTCACCGTGGTGGACGTCAATGCGCCGCGCGCCGGCGTCGAGCAGAACCTCTTCTAGCGCGGCGCGCGATGGCGAGCGAGGCTTCGGCCGGCAACGTGGCGCAGTTCCCGACGGCGCGCCTCAAGCCGCGCGCGGGCCTGGTGCTGACCGGCGGCGGCGCGCGTGCCGCCTACCAGGTGGGTGTGGTAAAGGCCGTGCGCGATGTCCTCGGCAACCCGGTGAAGAACCCGTTCCCCATCGTGTGCGGCACCTCCGCCGGCGCGATCAATGCCGCGGCGCTGGCGGTGCAGGCCGACGATTTCACGCGCGCGGTGGCCAACCTGCTCGAGGTGTGGGAGCACATGCGCTGCGACCACGTCTACCGCACCGACTTCCCGAGCATCATGAAGAGCGGCGCGCGCTGGCTGGCGTCGATGATGCTGATCTCGCGCGGCAACCCGGTGTCGCTGCTGGACAACGCGCCGCTCAGGGACATGCTGGCGAAGACGATGCAATTCGAGCGCATCCAGCAGCACATCGACGCGGGCGCGCTGTACGCGGTGTGCGTCACTGCCTCCGGGTACACCTCCGGCCAGAGCGTGTCCTTCTTCCAGGGTGGCTCGGGCCTCGAGGGCTGGGCGCGCAATCAGCGCATCGGCGCTGCGGTGGTGATGCAACTCGACTACCTCCTCGCATCCTCGGCGCTGCCGTTCATCTTCCCGGCGGTGAAGGTGCACCGCGAGTACTTCGGCGACGGCTCCATGCGCCAGATCGCGCCGGTGAGCCCCGCGCTGCACCTGGGCGCGGACCGTGTGCTGATCGTTGGCACGGGGCGCCAGACCATGGACCAGGCGCGCGCCCGGTCGAATGTCTACCCGTCGCTCGCGCAGATCGCGGGCCACGCGCTGAACTCCATCTTCCTCGACAGCCTGGCGGTGGACATCGAGCGCCTGGAGCGCATCAACCGCACGGTGACCCTGATTCCGCCGGACAAGCTCGAGGGTTCGCGCATCTCGCTGCGGCCCGTGAAGGTGCTGTTCATCACGCCCTCGCAGCCGATCGAGCGCATCGCCGCGCGCTTCGTGCACGAGCTGCCGCGCAGCGTGCGCTTCATCCTGCGCCCCACCGGAGCGCTGTCGCGCTCCGGCTCGAACCTGGCGAGCTACCTGCTGTTCGAGGAGTCGTTCTGCCGCGCGCTCATCGACCTGGGCTATCAGGACACCATGGCGCGCGAGGCCGAAGTGAAAGCATTCTTCGTCGGAACGTCGAATACGTGAGATCGTGAGGCTGCGCATGGCCGACCAGAACCCGCCGCAGGACCCGTTCGAGATCTTCCGCCGCCTGTGGGGCCCGCTCGGCGTGCCGGTCCCCGGCATGGCCATGCCGACCATGGACCCGAAGGAGGTCGAGAAGCGCATCACCGACCTGAAGTCGGTCGAAGCGTGGCTCTCGGTCAACCTCAACATGGTGCGCTTCGCCATCCAGGGGCTGGAAGTGCAGCGCGCGGCGCTGGTGGCGATGAGAAGCGGTACCAGCGAGGGCGCGCTTGCCGAGATGGCCGCGGCGGGCGCCAATACCGCCGCCAGCAGCATGATGTGGCCGTGGGCCGTGATGCAGCAGGCGATGGCGGGCAGCGCGCCGCCGCCCGCCAGCCCCGCCGCGCCCGACAAACCGAAAGAGTGAACCCGTTTCCAACGAGGAGAGCATCGCAATGACCAAGGCAGTGAGATTCCACAAGACCGGCGGGCCCGAAGTCCTGCAGCTGGACGACGTGCAGGTGGGCGAGCCGGGGCAGGGCCAGGCGCGCATCCGCCACACGGCGATCGGCGTCAATTTTGTCGACACCTACCAGCGCTCGGGGCTTTACCCGATGCAGCTGCCGCAGGCCGCGGGCAACGAGGGCGCGGGCGTGGTCGAGGCGGTCGGCCCCGGCGTCACGCTGGTCAAACCCGGCGATCGCGTGGCCTACACCGGGCAGATCGGGTCCTATTGCGGGCAGCGCGTGCTGCCGGCGGACCGGCTGGTGAAGATTCCGGAGGGCATCAGCGACGAGCAGGCCGCCTCGATGATGCTCAAGGGCATGACCGTGCAGTACCTGATCCACCGCACCTACGCGGTGAAGCCGGGCGACACCGTGCTGTGGCACGCCGCCGCGGGTGGGGTTGGCCTCATCGCCTGCCAGTGGCTGAAGGCGATCGGCGCGACAGTGATCGGCACCGTGGGTTCGGAGGAGAAGGCCAAGCTGGCCAAGGCGCATGGCGCCCACCACGTCATCAACTACAGCACGGAGAACTTCGTCGCGCGCGTGAAGGAGATCACCGGCGGCAAGGGCGTGCCGGTGGTGTACGACTCGGTGGGCAAGACCACCTGGGAGGGCTCGCTCGACTGCTTGCGCCCGCTGGGCATGTGGGTCACATTCGGCAACGCTTCCGGGGCGGTGCCGCCGCTCAATACCCTCGTCCTGGCGCAGAAGGGCTCGCTGTTCCTCACGCGCCCGACGCTGGCGACCTACACGGCATCGCGCGCAGACCTGGAAATGACCTCGAAATCGCTGTTCGACATCGTCAAGTCGGGCAAGGTGAAGATCGAGATCAGCGCGCGCTATAAGCTCGCCGACGCGGCGCAGGCGCACCGCGACCTGGAGGGGAGAAAAACCACCGGCTCGGTGATCCTGCTGCCGTAGCGCGGGCTCAGGCGCGCCGAAGAAACAAACGCCGCCTGCGGGCGGCGTTTCCTTTACTGGACGCCGAGGATCTTCATCGCTTTGCCGAGCGTGTCCACCGATTCCTGGTGCTTGCCGGCCTTGTGCAGGGATTCGCCGTCGGCGCGGAACTTCTTGACGTCATTCATCTGCTGGGCGGAGAGCTTGGGGTTCTTCGCCAGCGCCGCGTCGATCTTGCGCATGTCGGCGGGGCAGTGAAAGGCGAAGGCTGCAGTGCTGGCGAAAGCCAGGGCGGCGAGCAAGGTGAATCTCTTCATGATGTCCTCCTTTGTCGGGTTGACCTGCCGGGACAGATTATCATCCCGGCTGGAACGCAAACAGGTGCCGATGGGACGACATTCCGCATGCGCGCGACGCTGATCCACGACAGGCCGGTGGAGCTGGACTCCGCCTGGCTGCGCCGGCACTTCGTGACCGCCGGCACGCCGGCGGAGACCCTGTACGGCGACCAGGGCACCGACGCGGACCGCGCCGCGGGCCGGCGGCCCGCCTCCGTCCTGGTGCCGATCGTCGAGCGCCCCGAGGAGCTGCGCGTGCTCTTCACGCGCCGCACCGCGCACCTGAGGGACCACTCCGGCCAGATCAGCTTCCCCGGCGGGCGCGCCGAGCCGCATGATCTTTCCCCCGAGGCGACCGCGTTGCGCGAGGCCGAGGAGGAGATCGGCCTTGACCCGCGCCGCGTGGAGGTCTTGGGGCGTCTCTCCGACTACCACACGCGCACCGACTTCCGCGTCACGCCGGTGGTCGCCTTGGTGTCGGGGCCGTTCGAGCTGCGCCTGGACGCGCACGAGGTGGACGAGGTGTTCGAGGTGCCGCTCTCCTTCCTCCTCGACCCGGCCAATCACCAGCGCCACGCGCGCGAGTTCCAGGGCCGCCAGGTGCACTACTTCGCCATCCCCTGGGGCGAGTACTACATCTGGGGCGCCACCGCCGGGATGCTGGTGAACCTGTACCGTTTCCTCGCCCAGGGCGGCAGGCCGGCATGAGCGTGCTCGCCATCGTGGCGGCGCTGGTGCTCGAGCAGTGGCTGCCGCTCGGCGACCGCAAGGCCTACTTCGAGCTGCTCGCGCGCTGGTCGAGCTGGCTGGAGGCTTCGTTCAACGCGGGCGAATCGCGCCACGGCACCGTCGCCTGGCTGGTGGCGGTGCTGCCGCCGCTCGTCGTGGCGGTGGCGGCCTACTACCTGCTGCTCGCGGCGAGCCCGCTGCTGGCCATCGCGTTCAACGCGGGCGCGCTCTACCTGACCCTCGGCTTTCGCCAGTTCAGCCACTACTTCACCGACCTGCAGCTCGCGATCCGCGCCGGCGACGTGGACCGCGCGCGCGAGCTGATCGGCGCCTGGCGCGGCGAGCCGGCGCAGCACAGAAGCCGCGAGGAGGTCATCCGGCTGGCTATCGAGGAGGCGCTGGTGGCATCGCACCGCCACGTGTTCGGCGTGCTGTTCTGGTTCATGCTGCTGCCCGGCCCAAGCGGCGCCATCCTCTATCGCCTCGCGCTGCACCTGCGGCGGCGCTGGCACACCCTGGGCGCCTTCGGCGCCTTCGCCGAGCGCATGGTGCGGGTGCTGGAATGGCCCGCGGTGCGGCTCACCGCCGCTTCATTCGCTGTGGTGGGAGATTTCGAAGACGCGGTCTACTGCTGGCGCACGCAGGCGCGCGGCTGGAGCGACCCGGACGCGGGCGTGGTGCTCGCCGCCGGCGCGGGCGCGATTGGCGTGCGCCTGGGCATGCCGCTCACCGCGATCGATGGCGTCGAAGTGCGCCCCGAGATCGGCCTGGGGGAGAGCGCCGACAGCCCGTTCCTCGACAGCGTGGTGGGCCTGGTCTGGCGCGCGCTGGTGCTGTGGGTTTTCGTGCTGCTGGTGATGACCCTGGCGCAAGCCTTCTAGCGCGCGCAGCGCCAGCAGGCGCTGAACTGCGGCTCGAGCCGCTCGCCGCAGGCGGGGCAGGTCCAGGCCGCGCCCGCGGGCGGCGCGTCTTCGCGCAGCAGCCGCTCGGCGCGCGCCGCCTCGGCGGGATCCATCACCCAGACCTCCACCTGGCACTCCGCCGGCGGCAGTTCCCCCATCGCGGAGGCGAGCACCTCGTTCCTCACCTCGGCGCGGATGCCGGCCGCCTCGAGCAGGTTCCGCGTGTGGTGCGCGGCAAGCCGGTCAAAGGAGCTGAAGACGCGCGGCACTACAGATCAAACAACGCGTCGCATTTCGCCGCGCAGATGAAGTCGTTCTCCGACAGCCCGCCCACGGCGTGCGTCCAGTAGGTGACGCGGCACTGGTTGTAACCGACCGCGAGGTCGGGATGGTGGTCCTCGCGGTGCGAGATCCACGCCAGGGCATTCACGAAGGCCATGGTGTGGTGGTAGTTGGCGAAGGGGTAGACCTTCACCAGCTTGCCGTCCTCCAGCAGCCAGCCTTTCAGCTGCCTGAGCATCTCGCCCGCCTGCTGGGCGCTGAACGGCGCGACGCCGCCTTCGCAGGGCCTGCACTTCTTCTTGACGAGCGATTCCATGGCGCCTCCTAGGTGCCGGCCTGCAGCCGCGCGATGCGCGTGGCCGCCGGCGGGTGTGAGTCGAAGAACGCGGAATGCAGCGGATCGGGCGTGAGCGTGGCTGCGTTGTCCTGGTAGAGCTTGACCAGCGCGCGCACCAGCTCGGCGGCGCTCGCGTTCGCGGCGGCATAGGCGTCGGCCTCGAACTCGTGCTTGCGCGAGTACAGGCTGGTGAGCGGCTGCAGGAAGAAGGTGAACGCCGGCATCACCAGCACGAAGAGGAGCAGCCCCATCGCGGTGGCCGGCGCGCCCGCGTTCAGGCCGTCGAAGAACCACGGCTGGTCGATGAGCCGGCCCAGCACCCACAGCAGCCCAAGCGACAGCGCGAACATCACGCCGATGCGCTTCCAGACGTGGTGGCGCCGATAGTGGCCGAGCTCGTGCGCGAGCACCGCTTCCACCTCGCCCGGCGCGAGGCGCGAGAGCAGGGTGTCGAAGAACACGATGCGCTTGGCGGCGCCGAAGCCGGTGAAGTAGGCGTTGCCGTGCGCCGAGCGCCGCGAGCCGTCCATCACGAAAAGGCCGTTCGAGCGGAAGCCGCAGCGCGCGAGCAGCGCCTCGATGCGTCCGGCGAGCTTGGCGTCCGCCAGGGGCGTGAACTTGTTGAACAGCGGCGCGATGAACGCGGGGTAGGCGAGCAGGACCAGCAGGTTGAAGCTGGTCCAGGCGAACCAGACCCAGAGCCACCATTGCTCGCCCATGCGCTGCATCAGCCACAGCACGAGCAGGAGCAGCGGCAGGCCGAGCGCGGCGCCGAGCAGCGCGTGCTTGGCCAGATCGGCGAGGAACAGCGCCGGGGTCATGCGATTGAAGCCGAAGCGTGCCTCCACGACGAACGTGCGGTAGACCGAGAAGGGCAGTTCCAGCAGCGACAGCAGCAGCACCACGCTCGCCACCAGCGCCACGCCGTGCGCGAGGCCGCCCGGCTCGAGCACGGCTGCCCATTGCTGCGAAATCCAGCCCAACAGCCCGCCCAGGGTGAGCGCGAGCAGCACCAGCGTGCCGACGAGCAGGTCGATGACGCCCAGGCGCGCCTTGGCGACCGTGTAGTCGGCCGCCTTCTGGTGCGCGGCGAGCGGCATCACGTCGGAGAATCCCGGCGGCACGGCGTCGCGGTGCGCGCGCACGTGCGCCACCTGGCGCCGCGCGAGCCAGAGCCGCGTCAATGTCGCGGCGGCGAGCGCCGCGAGGAACAGCCAGGAAAGAGCGTTCATCACGCCATGAGAGAATACGTCATGCCTGCGGATCAGAACAACCTCATCTGGATCGACATGGAGATGACGGGCCTCACGCCCGATTCCGACCGCATCCTGGAGGTGGCTTTGCTGGTCACCGACGCGCAGCTGAACGTCGTCGCCGAGGGCCCGGTGCTGGTGGTGCACCAGCCGGACGAGGTGCTCGCGGCAATGGATTCCTGGAACACGGGCGTGCATGGCAAGTCCGGGCTCGTCGCCAAGACGAAGGCGTCACGCCTGGACGAGGCGGCGGTGCAGGCGCGCATGCTCGAGTTCCTCGCGCCGCACGTGCCAGCAGGCGCCTCGCCAATGTGCGGCAACTCGATCTGCCAGGACCGCCGGTTCCTCGCGCGCTGGATGCCGCGGCTGGAGGCCTACTTCCATTACCGCAACCTCGACGTCTCCACGCTGAAAGAGCTGGTCAAGCGCTGGAAGCCGGAAGTGGCGAAGGGCCTGAAGAAGGAGGGCAAGCACGAGGCGCTTGCCGACATCCTCGACTCGATCGAGGAGCTGAAGTACTACCGCAGGACGGTGATGACGATCTAGCGGCGCTTGCGCGCCGTCTTCTTCTTCGCCACCGGCGCGACCTCGACGATCACCTCGATCTCGACCGGAATGCCCATGGGGAGGGACCCCATGCCGACCGCCGAGCGCGCGTGCTTGCCGGCGTCGCCGAGCACCTCGACGAAGAGGTCCGAGCAGCCGTTGATCACCTTGGGGTGGTCCTGGAACTCGGGCACGGCGTTGACCATGCCGAGCACCTTCACCACCCGCTTGACGCGATCCAGGCTTCCCAACTCCGCGCGCATCACCGCGAGCAGATCCATGCCCACTGTGCGCGCGTGCTGGTAGGCCTGCTCGGCGGTGTACTCGCGTCCGACCTTGCCCTGCGGGCGCTTGCCGTCCACCGCGCGCGGGCCCTTGCCGGCGAGGAAGAGGAGATTTCCGGTGCGCACGGCATTGACGTAGTTCGCGACCGGCGCCGAGACGGTGCCGAGGTCGATGCCGAGTTGCTTGAGGCGCTTCTCAACGCTCACAGGCTCACTACTTTGCCGGGGTTGAGCAGGTTCTCCGGATCGAAGGTGCGCTTGAGGTCGCGCATCAGGTCCACCGCCTCGCCCAGTTCCTCCACCAGGTAGGTCTGCTTGCCGAGGCCGATGCCGTGCTCGCCGGTGCAGGTGCCTTCCATGGCAAGGGCGCGCTTCACCACGCGCAGGTTGAACGCCTTCGCTTCCTCCATGTCGGACTTGCTCGCCGGGTCGATCAGGATCACGAGGTGGAAGTTGCCGTCGCCCACGTGGCCGAAGAGCGGGATCGGCATCGACGCCTTCTCAATGTCCTTGGTGGTCTCTACGATGCATTCGGCCAGGCGCGAGATCGGCACGCAGACGTCGGTCGAAATCGCACGCGAGCCGGCCTTCAGCTGCAGGCACGCAAAATAGGCGTTGTGGCGCGCCTCCCAGAGCTTCGAGCGCTCCTCGGGTTTCGTCGCCCACTGGAAGTCCATCCCGCCGTTCTCCTTCGCGATCTCCTGCACCATCTCGGCCTGCTCGATCACGCTCGCTGCGGTGCCGTGGAACTCGAGCAGCAGCGTCGGCATCTCGCGGTGGCTGGTCTTGTTGTGCCTGTTGAGCGCCGCCATGGTGGTCGCGCACAGCAGCTCGCTTCTCGCGATCGGGACGCCCGACTGCAGCGTCTGGATCACGGTGTCGGCGGCGCCCTTGACGGTGGCGAAGGCGCACACTGCCGCCGACATCGCGGCCTGCACCGGGTGCAGCTTCACCGTCACCTCGGTGATGATGCCGAGCGTGCCCTCCGAGCCTACGAACAGGCGCGTCAGGTCGTAGCCCGCGGAGGACTTCTTCGCGCGCCGCGCGGTCTGGATCACGCGCCCGTCGGCGAGCACGACTTTCAGGGACAGCACGTTCTCGCGCATGGTGCCGTAACGCACGGCGTTGGTGCCCGAGGCCCGCGTGGCCGTCATGCCGCCGAGCGTGGCATCCGCACCCGGGTCGATGGGGAAGAACAGGCCCGTGTGCTTGATGTATTCGTTGAGCTGCTTGCGCGTCACGCCGGCCTGCACCACGGCGTCAAGGTCTTCCTGGTGCACGGTGAGGACCTTGTTCATCCGGCTCATGTCGATGCACACGCCGCCCCGGATGGCGAGGATGTGACCCTCGAGCGAGGTGCCCACGCCGTACGGGATCATCGGCACGCGGTGGCGGCGGCAGATGTTGACGATGTCGCGCACCTCCTCGGTGCTCTCCGGGAACGCCACCGCGTCGGGCGGAGCGTAGGGGAGATAGGACTCGTCCTTGCCATGGTGCTCGCGGATGCCGGCCGAAACGGTCACCCGCTCCCCGAGCAGCGCCTGCAGCTCGGTGAGCACGCTCTGGTCGAATTCGCGCGCCTTGTTCATCGAATTATTTTAGCTTTATTTCACCCTCGAACGGCACCTTCACCCCCAGCGAGGGTATCTCCAGCGTGACCCGCGCGGCGAGGGTCTCTTCGCCCCGCAGCTTCGCCGCGGCGAGGGCCTGCTGCACCGCCTGCTCGATCTCGCGTTGCGAGTTCACGCCCACCATCTTGAGGAACTTGCGGATGCTCATGTTGAAGGCTTCCTGGTCCATGTCCTAGCTTCCTTTTTTCAGTATGTCGTCGGCGAGCCGCTTACCCAGCTCGACCCCCCACTGGTCGAAGCTGTTGATGTTCCAGATGATGCCCTGGGTGAAGACCTTGTGCTCGTATGCGGCAAGGAGGCGCCCGAGGTGGCGCGCATCGAGCTTCTCCAGCCGCAGCGTACTCGAAGGCCGGTTGCCGGGGTAAGTGCGGTGCGCGGGGAGGACGCGGTCCGCCGTGCCGAAGGCGAGCGCGCGCGACTGCGCTTCGGCGTGGGCGTCGAGCTCCGCGCTCACTCCCGCGACGATGAAATCGACCGGCACCGTCTGCGTGCCCTGGTGCAGGAGCTGGTGGAAGGAATGCTGGCTCACGGTGCCTTCGCCGCCCCACAGCACCGGCGCGGTGGCGTAATCGACCGCGCGACCTTCGCGGTCCACGCGCTTGCCGTTGGACTCCATTTCCAATTGTTGCAGGTAGGACGGCAGCAGGCGCAGCGCGTGCACGTAGGGCACCACGCAATGGCTCGTGGCGCCGAGGAAGTTCACGTTCCACACGCCGATGAGCGCCATCAGCGCGGGGACGTTCTGCTCGAGCGGCGCGTCGTAGAAATGCCGGTCCATGTCGTTGGCGCCGGCAAGCAGCTCGTCGAAGGTTGCGGCGCCGAGCGCAGCAAGCGCGCTGAAGCTTACCGCGGACCAGACCGAGAAGCGCCCGCCGACCCAGTCCCACATCGGCAGCACTTCGGCGGCGCCGAAGGCGCGCGCGACGGCCTCGTTCGCCGTCACCGCGTAGAGCCGGCCCCGGCCACCGAGCCACGCCTTCGCCGCGCGTGCGTTGGCGAGCGTTTCCTGCGTCGTGAAGGTCTTGGACACCGCGACCACCAGCGTGGAGGCCGGGTCCGCCCCGTGCAGCGCCCGCGCGAGGTCGAGCGGGTCGATGTTCGCGGCGAAGCGCACCTCCAGCCTCGAGCCTTGCCCGAGCGCGTCCACCAGCAGCCGCGGCCCGAGGTCCGAGCCGCCGGTGCCGAGGTGCACGATGCGGCGGATGTCGCCCAGGCCTTGCGCCAGCTCGCGCATGCGCGCGAGCGCCTGCTTCACCTCGGCCGGTGCCGCGTCGCGCGCGCGCAGCGCCGTGTGGTGCGCGGGCCGGGACTCGGTCGAGTTGACCGCTTCGCCGGCGTACAGAGCGCGCCGCCAGTCGGCGAAGCCGCGCTCGGCGGCGAGCCGCTCGAGCAGGCGCAGCCCGAGCGCGCCAATCCTCTGGCGCGAAAAATCCAGCTGCAGGCCCGGCGCACGCGCCGCGAACTGCGCGCCGCGGCGCGGGTCGCCGGCGAAGAGCTCCGCAAGCCGTGCTTCGTGCCAGCCTTCGGCGTGCGCCGCGAGCTTCGCCCAGGCGGGGCACTCGGTTGGCGCAACCGTGCTGGCGCCGTCCTTCACCGTGCCCCCAGCCGGTACAACCGGTAGCGCTCGGTCTTGTCGCCGGGTCGGCCGACGTCGGCGATCTTGGTCCAGGTGGCGTCCGGGCCGTCGCGCTCGTCCTGCGGGCGGCCCTGCACGAGAAGCAAACGGCACTCGGCGGCGCGCGGCCAGGACACGGTGCGCAGGCCCGCGTGGTAGCTGAGCGCCGCGCGCTGCGTCACACCGAGGTTCTGCCCGGCAATGCAGCCCCCGTTCACAGGCACCTTGGAGCGCAACTGCAGCGCTACGCCGCGGTAGCTCCTCTGGTAGTCGGCCAGGGGCAGCAGCAGCGCGGCGAAGCAGCCCCACAGCAGGGCCACGCCCGCAGCCCAGCGCGTCACGCCGCGCATCGGCGAAGGCGCGGTGAAGAAGGCGACATAGAGCCAGCCCAGCGTCAGCGCGACGCCGAGCGCGAAGCCCACCACGGAGAACTGCGCCTCGAAACCGGGCGCGGTCTTGAGGAAGTTGTGCTGGATCTTTGGCGGCACGCCGGTGAGCAATGCCACGTAGCCCAGCCAGATGAGCGCGGACGCAAACGTGAAGGTCATGACCCCGAACCAGTCGAGGGCGGCCGCGGCGCCGCGGCGCAGCAGGGCCGCGCCTTCGGCGCCCAGCAGCACGAGCGGCGCGAGCAGCGCGATGAGGGTGATGTCCTGCGGCGGCCCGGCGAACGCGATGCCGCCGAATGTCACCGCGGTCGCCACCGCGGGCACGAACAGGCGCGGCTCGTTCCAATGGCGCCGCAGCGCCCACAGTGCCCAGGCGGCGAGCGGCCACGCGGGCCAGGCAAACCAACTCGCCGTCACCGCGAAGTAGCGCAGGTTGGCGTAGAACTCGCCGCGCGTGTGCGTCCCGAGCGACCACCAGACGCCGAGCAGGTCCGGCGCGCGCTGCGACAGCAGGTACGGCCAACTGCCGGCGACGAGCACGGCCACCACGGTGGCCGCCGCGAGAAACGGGAACGCCTTGGCGTTGCGCCAGGGCGCGCACGCGGCGTGCGCGACGAGCACCGCCACAGCGAGCGAGGCCGGCGCGATCCAACTCCCGCCGAGGGCAGCGAGCCCGAGCGCCGCGCCGAACAGCGCGCCCTTGGCGAGCGGCCGCTCATGCGCG
>Ga0210379_10000159_pt1 | contig 19049 bp, 15 predicted proteins | sample PLMedo_2_FD_155468 | JGI IMG/M metagenome (GOLD analysis project Ga0210379, IMG submission 155468) | Groundwater sediment microbial communities from an aquifer in East River, Colorado, USA - PLM4_32_coex redo | ecosystem: Environmental > Terrestrial > Soil > Riparian zone | place: USA: East... | reverse complement strand
CGAGGCGGATTTCGAGGCCACCATGAAGCTGATCGAGGACGTCGGCTTCGACTCGAGCTTCAGCTTCATCTACAGCCGGCGCCCCGGCACGCCGGCGGCCGCGCTGCCCGATGACACTCCGCGCCCGGTGAAGCTCGCGCGCCTGCAGCGGCTGCAGGCGCGGATAGACCAGCAGGCCCAGGCGCTGAGCCGGGGCATGGTCGGCACGCGCCAGCGCGTGCTGGTGGAGGGCGCTGCCAGAAGGAACGCCGCCGAGCTTTCCGGCCGCACCGCCAACAACCGCGTGGTCAACTTTCCGGGGCCACGGGATCTGATCGGCCGCTTTGCGGACGTCACCATCACCGCGGCGCGGCCGCACTCGCTCCGCGGCGAGCTACCGAATTGAAGCCGGTCGAGATCACCTTCCGGCCCGTCGACAACCAGCGCCTCGCCGCGCTGTGCGGTACGCTCGACGAGAACCTGCGGCAAATCGAGACCGCGCTCGACGTCGGCATCGCGCGCCGCGGCGAGCGCTTCGCCCTCACCGGCAAGGCCGACCAGACCCGCGTCGCCGCCCAGCTGCTGCGGTCGTTCTACGAGCGGGCGGGCAGCGGACTCTCGCTGGAGGACGTGCAGCTCGGCCTGATCGAGGCCGCCACCCCGCACCAGGTGCGTGAGTCCGGGGGCAGCCCCCAGCTCATCACGCGGCGCCAGGACCTGCATGGCCGCACGCAGCGCCAGGTGCATTACCTGCAGAACATACTCTCCCACGACCTCACCTTCAGCATCGGCCCCGCCGGCACCGGCAAGACCTACCTCGCCGTGGCGTGCGCCGTGGACGCGCTGGAGCGCGAGGCGGTCAAGCGCATCGTGCTGGTGCGCCCGGCGGTGGAAGCCGGCGAACGCCTCGGCTTTCTCCCCGGCGACATGGCGGCCAAGGTGGACCCGTACCTGCGCCCGCTCTACGACGCGCTCTACGACCTCATGGGTTTCGACAAGGTGGCGAAGATGTTCGACCGCGGTGCGATCGAGATCGCGCCGCTCGCCTTCATGCGCGGGCGCACGCTCAATCATTCCTTCGTCATCCTGGACGAGGCGCAGAACACCACGCCCGAGCAGATGAAGATGTTTCTCACCCGTATCGGCTTCGGCAGCAAGGCGGTCGTCACCGGAGACGTGACGCAGATCGACCTCGCGCGCGGGCGGAAGAGCGGGCTCGTCGAAGCCGGGGAGGTGCTGAAGAAAGTGCGCGGGATCGCCTTTACCCATTTCGAGGCCGAGGACGTGGTGCGCCACCCGCTGGTGCAGCGTATCGTCAATGCCTACCAGCAGCACTCGCAGTAGCGGGGCCGACAGGCCGCGGCTGGGCCTTGCCGTGCAATACGCGACCAACGCGCGCGGCCTGCCTTCGCGCATCCAGATCCGGCGCTGGGTGCGGGCGGCGCTCGAGCGCGACGCGCGGGTCACGGTGCGCATCGTCGGCAACGGAGAAGCGCGCGCGCTCAACCGCCATTTTCGCGGCAGGGACTACCCCACCAACGTGCTCACCTTCATCATGCGCAAGCGGCCGCGGCTGGAAGGCGACCTCGCGCTGTGCGCGCCGGTGATCGCGCGCGAGGCGCGCGCCCAGGGCAAGAGCGCCACCGCGCATTACGCGCATCTCGTGGTGCACGGGCTCTTGCACCTGCAGGGTTACGATCATATGTCGGAGCGGGAAGCGCGCGTGATGGAGCGCCGGGAAGCGGGAGTGGTGACGCGGCTCGGCTACCCGGACCCGTACGGGTCCTAGGGATGAGGGCGGATGAGGGCGGAGGGCAGAAGGTTGAAAACAGGGATAAGGACTGAGGGCAGAGGGCAGAAGGGGAAACGTGCGAGAAGAGCCTTGAGTTCTTGCCTTTTCCTCATCCCTCATCCCTCATCCCTCATCCTTCGCGGGTCATCCCTCATCCCTCATCCCTCATCCCTGTAAAGCTATGGCCAGCAATAGTCCTGACGGGAAACCCTCCCTGCTCCAGCGCATCGGCGCCTGGCTCGCGCGCGAGCCTGAAGACCGGGAGGAGTTGATCGAGCTGCTGCGCGCCTCCTACGAGCGCAACCTGCTCGATGCCGATGCGCTCTCCATGATCGAGGGCGTAATGCAGGTCTCCGAGATGCGGGCGCGCGACATCATGGTGCCGCGCGCCCAGATGGACGTCATCGACATCAAGGAGTCTCCCGACCAGTTCATCCCGACGGTAATGCAAACGGGGCATTCGCGCTTCCCCGTGTTCGGCGAGAACAAGGACAACATCATCGGCATCCTGCTCGCCAAGGACCTGCTGCGCTACTACGCGGGCGAGGAGGAATTCAACGTGCGCGACATGCTGCGCCCGGCGGTATTCATCCCCGGCTCCAAGCCGCTCAACGTGCTGCTCAAGGAATTCCGCAAGAACCGCAATCACATGGCGATCGTCGTCGACGAGTACGGCGGCGTGGCGGGGCTGATCTCGATCGAGGACGTGCTCGAGCAGATCGTCGGCGACATCGAGGACGAGTACGATTTCGACGACGTCGAAGACAACATCGTGGCCGACAAGGGCGGCGTCTACCGCGTCAAGGCGCTCACCGAGATCGCCGATTTCAACACCGCGTTCGGCACCAGCTTCAATGACGAGGATTTCGACACCCTGGGCGGCCTCATGCTGTCCCGCTTCGGACGCGTGCCCAAGCGCGGCGAGCAGGTGAGCATAGACAACCTCACCTTCAAGGTGCTGCGCGCCGACAGCCGCCGCCTGCACCTGCTGCAGGTCACCAAGAAGAAATGATGAATGCGGAATGATGAGTTCGGAATGAAGAACGACGAATCTGCCGGACCAACGCATCTTCAGCGCCGCTTCTCGTTCATCATTCATCATTCATCATTCATCATTGCTTTTCTCCTCGGCGCCGTCACGGTGGCGGGCTACGCGCCGTTCTACTTCTACCCGCTGCCGGTCGTCACGCTGGCGGGGCTGTTTTATCTCTGGTCGCAGGCCGCGACCCCGCGCGCGGCAGCGGTCGCCGGATTCGCGTTCGGACTCGGCTTCTTCCTGTTCGGCGTTTCCTGGGTCTACGTCAGCCTGCACGACTTCGGGGCCATGCCGGCGCCGCTCGCCGCGACCGCCACCTTCCTGTTCTGCGCCTTCCTGGCGCTGCTTCCCGCCGCTGCGGGTTACGCCACTGCCCGGCCCCGCGTCTCGCACGCCGCCCGCTACGGCCTGCTGGCGCCCGCGGCGTGGACGCTGGCCGAGTGGACGCGCGGCTGGATATTCACCGGCTTTCCCTGGCTTGCCACAGGCTATTCCCAGGTGCCGGACAGCCCGCTGGCAGGCTACGCGCCGGTGCTGGGAATCTACGGCATCACGCTCGCGACCGCCGTCACGGCCGGGCTCATTGTCGTGCTGGAACGCCGCCTAACGGCAAACGATGAACGCGGAACGATGAACGCGGAGCGGAAAACCTCCTTCAATTGGCGGTTCATCATTCATCATTCATCATTCATCATTCTCGCCATCTGGCTTGGCGGCCATGGCCTGAAGCAGGTCGAGTGGACGGAGCCCGCCGGAGCGCCGTTCGCCGCGAGCCTGCTGCAGGGCAACGTCGAGCAGGACCAGAAATGGCGCGCAGACCGCCTGCGGAGCACGCTCACCCTTTACGAAACGCTCGCGAATTCCGTCAACAGCCCGCTCATCATCCTGCCTGAAACCGCCCTGCCGCTGTTCCTCGAACAGGTGCCGCGCGACTACCTGGAAGCGCTCGCCGCGCAGGCGCGCGGCAACGGCGGCGACGTCCTCATCGGCGTACCGGAACGCCTTCCCGGCGGCGAGTACTACAACAGCGCGGTCACCTTCGGCACCGCGCCGTCGCAGAGTTACCGCAAGTCGCACCTGGTGCCGTTCGGTGAGTTCATCCCGCTACGCCCGGTGCTGGGCTGGATCGTCAGCACGCTGGCCATCCCGCTGCAGGATTTCTCGCGCGGCCCCGCAGACCAGCGGCCGCTCGCCATTGCCGGCCAGCGTGTGGCCGTCAACATCTGCTACGAGGACGCATTCGGGGAAGAAATCATCCGGCAGCTGCCGGAGGCGACGGTGCTGGTGAATATCAGCAACGTCGCCTGGTTCGGCCAGTCCATCGCGCCGCAGCAACACCTGCAGATCGCGCAGGCACGCGCCATGGAAACCGGCCGCACCATGCTGCGCGCAACCAACACCGGCGTCACCGCGGTGGTCGACCCGCGCGGCGCGGTAGTTGCCGCCGCGCCCGGCTTCACCATCGCCACCGTCACGCACGTGGTGCAGGGATACAGCGGCGCAACACCCTACGTGCGCTGGGGAAACTACCTCGCGCTCGCGTTCTGCCTCGCGATGATCGCTGCTGCGGCCTTGAGCACGCGCCGCGCTGCGCGTTCCGCCGCCTCGTAAAACCCTGTAGAATTCGCGGGTTAGGCACGGAGTTGAATAAGGGGGCGACGCCCCCCTTTCAATCCCCCACTTCAGAGTTAGAGGCGGTCCGCCCGCAATGCTCACCTTCCAGCAGATCGTCTTCCAGCTCAACCAGTACTGGGACCGGCAAGGCTGCGTGCTGCTGCAGCCGTACGACATGGAGATGGGCGCGGGCACCTTCCATACCGCGACTTTCCTGCGCGCAATCGGACCGGAGCCGTGGAACGCGGCTTACGTGCAGCCCTGCCGCCGCCCCAAGGACGGCCGCTATGGCGAGAACCCCAATCGCCTCCAGCACTACTACCAGTACCAGGTAGTGATGAAGCCTTCGCCGGAGCAGTTCCAGGACATCTACCTCGGCTCGCTGAAGGACGCGCTCGGCATCGACCCGAAGAAGAACGACATCCGCTTTGTCGAGGACGACTGGGAATCGCCCACCCTCGGCGCGTGGGGCCTCGGCTGGGAGGTGTGGCTGAACGGCATGGAGGTGACGCAGTACACCTACTTCCAGCAGGTCGGCGGGCTCGACTGCAAGCCGGTGCTGGGCGAACTCACCTACGGCCTCGAGCGCCTGGCGATGTACCTGCAGGGCAAGGACAGCATCTTCGACATCGTGTGGGTGGACGGCGCAGAGACGCGGGTGTCGACTCCGGTCCTTACGCGGGCGTCGACTCCGGTCCTTACGCGGGCGTCGACTCCGGTCCTTTACGGCGATGTCTTTCACCAGAACGAGGTCGAGCAGTCGAAGTACAACTTCGAGCTTGCCAACGCCGAAATGCTGTTCCAGCACTTCAACCAGTTCGAAGCGGAGGCGAAGCGACTGATGGAAGCGCAGTGCGTGCTGCCTGCCTACGAGATGGTCATGAAGTGCTCCCACACCTTCAACCTGCTCGACGCGCGCGGCGCGATCTCGGTCACCGAGCGCGCCGCCTACATCGGCCGCGTGCGCAACCTCGCGCGGGCGATCGCGCAGGCCTACTACGAGTCGCGCGAGAAGCTCGGCTTTCCCATGGTGAAGAAGTAGCCATGCCGGCCACGCTGCTCGTCGAACTGCTCACCGAGGAACTGCCGCCGAAGGCGCTGAAGGAGTTGTCCGAGGTTTTCGCTGCCAAGCTCCACGCCGGGCTCCAGAAAGAACGCTTCCTGGCGGAAGTCAGCACCGTGAGCGCGTTCGCCACGCCGCGCCGGCTGGCGGCATTGATCACCCAGGTCGAAGAGCGCTCGCCGGACTCGGAGCGCGAGGTGCAAGGCCCCGCCGTCAGCGCCCCGGCCCAGGCTGTTGCCGGCTTTGCGAAGAAGAGCGGCGTCGCGGTCGAAGCGCTAAGAAAACAGCAAACCCCGAAGGGAGAGATGTACGCTGCGACCGTGAAAACCGCCGGCAGCGCGCTCGACGTGGTACTGGCGGGGTTGGCCGAAGCGGCGCTGAAATCCCTGCCGATCCCGAAGGCCATGCGCTGGGGCAGCGGCACTGCGCAGTTCGTGCGTCCAGTACACGGACTGGTAATGCTGCACGGCTCGCGCATCATCCCCGGTAGCGTGCTGGGCGCGGCGAGCTCCAACCGCACGCTCGGGCACCGCTTCCTGTCGGCGGGGCCGATCACCCTCGACCACGCCGACCGCTACGAACGGGTATTAGCCGAGAACGGCAGCGTCATCGTCAGCTTCGCCACGCGGCGGGCGGGCATCATCAAGGAACTGGAGCAGGCCGCGGGCAAGGACGCGGAACTGGTGGGCAGCGACGCACTGTTCGACGAAATCACCGCGCTGGTGGAGCATCCACAGGTGTACGCCGGCGAGTTCAGCAAGGACTTCCTCGCCGTGCCCCAGGAGTGCCTGGTGCTGTCGATGCAGCAGCACCAGAAGTACGTGCCACTGCGCGACAAGGCGAAGGGAAAGCTGCTGCCGCGCTTCCTGTTCGTCTCCAACATGAGCGCCGGCGACCCCACCCAGATCATCCACGGCAACGAGCGCGTGCTGCGGGCACGGCTGGCGGACGCGAAATTCTTCTACGACCAGGACCGCAAGACGCGGCTGGAAGCGCGCGTGCCGCGGCTCGCCGGCGTCGTCTATCACAACAAGCTCGGCAGCCAACTCGAGCGCGTCGAGCGCATTCAACTGCTTGCCGGAAAGCTTGCGCGCGAACTCGGTGCCGATCCCCTGATGGCCGAGCGCGCAGCATGGCTATCCAAGGCCGATCTGCTGACGGACATGGTTGGCGAGTTCCCCGAGCTGCAGGGCACCATGGGCCGCTATTACTCGCTTGGCGACAGGGAGCCGCAGACAGTCGCCGACGCGATTGAGGCCCATTACCGCCCGCGCTTCGCGGGCGACAAGCTGCCTGAGGGCCTGATTTCCTGCGCTGTCGCACTTTCTGACAAGCTCGACTCCGTCGCCGGTCTGTGCAGCATCGGCCAGCAGCCGACTGGCGACAGGGATCCCTTCGGTCTGCGTCGGGCGGCGCTTGGGATCGTCAGGATCATCGTCGAGAACAAATTGCCCTTGTCGTTGCTGACACTGGCCGACGCGGCGTTCGCGCCCTTCAAGAGCAAGGCCCCCGTCGAACTCGTGAAATTCGTAAACGACCGTTTTGCCGGCTACTTGAAGGACCTCGGCTTTTCCACGCTTCAAGTGGACGCGGTTCTCAGCGCGAATCGCATTCAACCAAGCCTGGTGCCCAAACAGCTCGAAGCCGTGAAGGCCTTCCAGGCGCTGCCTGAAGCCGAGAGTCTTGCTGCGGCCAACAAGCGCGTCGTCAACATACTCAAGCAGGCGGAAGCAAAGGGGGAGTTGTTCGCAAACGTGGAACCAAGCGAACTCATGGAGCCGGCGGAGCGCGCGTTGCATGCGGCCATTCGCTCGACTTCGGAGAAAGCAGGGGTGCTGTTCGATCGTGGTGACTACGCGGGCTACCTCACGACGTTCTCGGTGCTGAAGGCGCCCGTCGATGCTTTTTTCGACTCCGTCATGGTGATGGTCGACGACCCGAAGCTGCGCCGCGGCCGGCTCGCCCTGCTGCACGACCTGCGTGAAGCGATGAACCGCGTCGCCGATATCTCCAAGCTCGCCACATGATCTCACTCTTCACCCGTCACTCGTTACTCGTCACTCGTCACTGATGAAACTCGTCATCCTGGACCGCGACGGCGTCATCAACCACGACAGCCCGTCCTACATCAAGAGCCCGGACGAATGGATACCGATCGCGGGCAGCATGGAAGCGATCGCGCTGCTCACGCAGGCGGGCTACCAGGTGGCGGTGGCCACAAACCAGTCCGGCGTCGGCCGCGGGTTGTTCGAGATGGCGACGCTCAACGCCATCCACGACAAGATGCACCGCGCCGTCGGCCAGGCAGGCGGGCGTATCGACGCCGTGTTCTACTGTCCGCACGCGCAGGAAGCGAACTGCGGCTGCCGCAAGCCGAAGCCCGGCTTGTACGAAGAGATCGCCCAGCGCTACAGCGTGAGCCTGAAGGACGTGCCCAGTATCGGCGATGCCCTGCGCGACCTGCAGGCGGCGGTGGCCGTCGGCGCGCAGCCGATCCTGGTGCTGACCGGCAAAGGCAGGCAAACGCAGCGCGAGGGCGGTCTGCCGCCCGGAACCCGTGTACACGCCGACCTCGCCGCGGCGGTGAAGTCGTTGCTCAAGTAAATGTCCGCGCTCCTGCGATCGTTGCTGTTCGCGCTGTTCGAGATCGTCATCACCATCGTGTTTGCGATTCTCGCGCTGCTTTGTTTCCCCCTCCCCGCGCGCGCCCGCTACCGCATCATCACCACCTGGTCGCGCCTGATAGTGGCCGGTGCCAGGACGATCTGCGGCATCCGCTACAGCGTGCTGGGCGCGGAAAACGTGCCGCCACCGCCGTTCATCGTGCTCGCCAAGCACCAGTCGGCGTGGGAATCACTCGTCTTCCAGGTCATCTTCCCGCCGCAGGTGTGGGTGGTGAAGCGAGAGGTGCTATGGATCCCGTTCTTCGGCTGGGGGCTGGCGCTGCTGTCGCCGATCGCCATCGACCGCGGGGCGGGGTCGCGCGCGCTGAACAAGCTCCTGGAACAGGGACGGGAACGCCTGGCGCGCGGCTACTGCATCGTGATTTTTCCCGAAGGCACGCGAGTCAAGCCCGGCCACCGTGGCAAGTACCGGGCCGGCGGCGCCTGGCTCGCGGTCAAGACCGGCACCACGGTACTGCCGGTAGCGCACAACGCCGGCGAGCTGTGGCCAAGGAACGCCTTCATCAAGCGCCCGGGACTGGTGACCGTCAGCATCGGCGCGCCGATCGATGCCCGGCGGTTCACGCCCGACGCGCTCAACGGCAAAGTCGAGGACTGGATAGAGAACGAGGTGCGGCGCATCAGCAAGCATTCCGCGTGACTTTGCCGTCCCACGGAATGCTTATTGAGGCACCGATAAGGAATTTGTCGCGGGCAGAGGGCGACAAACTCCTGTGCTAATATTTTCCATCAGCTTCCCCCGCTAACCATGCGCGACACACTCATCCCGATCCTCCTAGCCGTGCTGCTCGCCGGGTGCGGCCACAAGGGCCCGCTGTACCTTCCCAAGCCGAAACCCGAAGCGCAAAAGCCCGACCTCAAGCCGGCGCCGGCGCAGGACGACGTGAAACCCGCCGGTGACCAGTAACCGGTGACCCGAAAAGTGCGGAACCCGGATTCTGGAACTTTGAACTCGAAACGCGGAACTGAATCTCAGTGAGCCACTTCGATTACCGTAACGGCGAGCTGCATGTCGAGCAAGTGGCATTGAGCCAGGTCGCGGAGCGCTACGGCACGCCGTGCTACGTCTATTCGCGCGCGGCGATCACGGAAACCTACCGCGCCTTCGACGCGGCGTTCGGCGCGCGCGACCACCTGGTCTGTTACGCGGTGAAGGCCAATTCCACCCTCGGCGTGCTCAACGTTCTCGCGCGGCTCGGTAGCGGCTTCGACATCGTCTCCGGCGGCGAACTCGCCCGGGTCATGGCCGCCGGCGGCGACCCGCGCAAAGTGGTGTTCTCCGGCGTGGGCAAGACCGCCGAGGAAATGCAGCAGGCGCTGATGGCGGACATCCTGTGCTTCAACGTCGAGTCGGAACGCGAACTCGCCCGGCTCGATGCAATCGCCGCCCGCACCGGCAAGACCGCGGCGGTGAGCCTGCGCGTCAACCCCGACGTGGACCCGCGCACCCACCCATACATCGCGACCGGACTGAAGGAGAACAAGTTCGGCATCCCGTACGAGGACGCGCTCGCGCTCTACCGGCGCGCACGCGACATGCGCCACATCCGGATCGCCGGTATCGGCTGTCACATCGGCTCGCAGCTCACGGAAGTCGCGCCCTTCGTCGCGGCCCTCGACAAGTTACTGGATCTGGTCGAACGGCTGCAGTCGGAGGGCATCGCCCTCACCCACGTCGACATCGGCGGCGGCCTCGGCATCCGCTATCGCGACGAGTCGCCGCCGGCGATCGCAGATTATGCCCGCGCATTGACTGCCCGCCTCGGCAACCGCCCGCTGCGGCTCCTGCTCGAACCGGGACGCGCGCTGGTCGGCCAGGCCGGCGTGCTGCTTGCGCGCGTCGAGTACCTCAAGCACGGCCGCGAGAGGAACTTCGCGGTGGTGGATGCCGCAATGAACGACCTGCTGCGGCCCGCGCTCTACGACGCCTGGCACGACGTGCAGCCGGTCAGGGCATCTTCCTCCGGCGGCAAGGCGTACGATATCGTCGGGCCGGTCTGCGAGAGCGCGGATTTCCTGGCGCGCGCGCGCGTGCTCGCTCTGAGTGAAGGCGACCTGCTCGCGATCATGTCCGCCGGCGCCTACGGCATGAGCATGAGCTCCAACTACAATACGCGGCCGCGCGCCGCGGAAGTGATGGTGGACGGCGCGCGGATGCACCTCATCCGGGAACGCGAAGCGGTGTCCGAGCTGATGTCGCGGGAGATGTTGTTGCCATAAATTCGTGCGGCTGCGGCGCACGAATTTATTAGAGAACAACTCGAAGAATCAGTCTTTCCGTAATAGGTACAAAGACTAATTAAATCCCTGATTACCGCGGTAATCAGGGATTTAATTGGCGGTACACCGCCGTCGCCACCCGCAGCAGCTCCGGCTTCTCCACCTCGCCCGAGAGGGCGTATCCCAGCTTGCGATCAAGCCAGTAGAACACTCCGACGCCGTGCTCGCTCGCGAAACGGAATGCGGTCTCGTGGCTGTCGTCGGGATTGACGCGGACATAAAGCGTCAGCCGCTGGCCCTTGCCGTCCTGATACATGAACTGGGCCACCGGCCCGCGGTCGCCCGGCAGCAGGCGCCCGCCGACCAGCGTATAGCCGATATCCCCGAGGTGCGGGATCTTGAGCGAGGCGCCCAGCCGCTTGGACAACCACTGCACGAGATGCGCTTCCTCGTTCGCGGCGACTTCGACCGGGTGACGCACTTCCGGGCTGTACACCACATGCGCGATCGCGGCGCGGCGCGCCCACGTGGTGGTCTCGATGCGCTGGTCCGTGGTGTAGCCGTGCAACTGCCAGCCGGCCACGCCTCCCAGCGTGAGCCACGCAACCACGGCGGCGTAGCGCAGCAGCGGCCGCGCCAGGTGAAACCGCGGGACGTCGTACAGCCGTTGCGGCACCGGTTCGCCGAGCACCGTGTCGAATTCCTGGTGCAATGCCACCAATTGCTCGCGGTAGTCGGCGACGCGCGCGGCTTCCTCCGGGCGCTCCTGCAGGTAGGCTTCCACTTCGGCTGCGCGCGACGGCGGCAGCACGCCGTCGACGTGCGCGTGCAGGTCGAATTCCGTGACCGGCTGCCTGCTCATTTCACCGCCCTCATTTCACTACCTTTAGCGAGGCTGCCTTGACATCACCACCGAGCAGCGCCCGCAGCCGCTCGCGGGCGCGCGACAGGCGCGACATGACGGTGCCGATGGGAACGCCGAGCACCTGCGCCGCCTCATCGTAAGTGAACTGCTCGAGCCCCACCAGCAAAACCACCGCCCTTTGCTCCTGCGGCAGGCGCGCCAGCGCGCTGGCGATGTCGCGCAGCTCGAGCCAGTCCGGCTCCGGTGCGCGCAAGGCGTCAGCCTCGGGATCGGTCTCGATCGACTCGTGGTAGCGGCGCGCCCGCGAACGGGCCTGGTTCACAAAAATGTTGTGCATGATGGTAAACAGCCACGCCCGCAGATCGCTGCCCTGGCGCCAAAGGTGAAAACGGGAGAGCCCGCGTTCCAGTGTGTCCTGGACCAGGTCATCCGCCGCCGAGCGGTCGCCAACCAGTGCGCGCGCGTAGCGCCGCAGCCGCGGTATCTGCTGCGTGATCGCGCTTTCACGATCGCTCACGAACGCTCCTCACTATATAGGCAAACAGTTGCGCGTCCTGTACTATTCCCCAACTCCCCCCCGACGACCGCTAACGCCCGGGGCGCATAAGTACTCGCTGCGCTCCCATAAACTGTCCTGATAGCGCCATTCGATCCGATTCCGCCGCCACCAGGAGTTCGTCGGACACAGGTCCGAAGAACTCCCGACGGAAACCTAAGTCCGGCCGGCTGCCAGGTACGCATGGAACATGTCAACGTACGCGCTCTCCAGGTTTCTCACCAGGCGCGGCGTGTCGAACAAGGGAAGGGTGTCGCGCGTCCGGTCCAGCGTTTGTCGCAGGTTCGCAAGCTTGCCCGGGGCTGTTGCCAGCTCGAGCACCTTGCGCTCCCAACCGGCGGCGCTGTCCGTCACCAGTTCGCGCATCCCGGCATTGATCAGGATGCTACCCGCCACGCGCGAGGCAAAAGTCTCGCCCGCGCGGGTCACGAGGGGGCAGCCCGCCCATAGCGCGTCACTCGCCGTCGTATGCGAGGTGTACGGGTAAGTGTCCAGCGAGAGATCGGCGATGCGGTAGCGGGCCAAGTGCTCGGGCAGCGGCTTGCGCGTGGCGAAGACGAGCCGCTCGGCAGCCACGCCTTGCTCCGTCGCCGCCCGGCGTAGGTTGGCGCTTGCCCACCGATTCGTCTCGAGCAGCCACAACACACTGCCGGGCACGGCTTTCAGGATCCGCATCCACCGCGCAAAGACATCCGGCAGGATCTTCGCGGTCTGGTTGAAGGAGCAGAACACCACCCCGGCGGCGGGAAGCCCGCACTCCTCCCGCGAGGGGGTGACGGCGCTGATCTCGCGCTTGCGGTCGTTCACCTGATAGCAGTCGGGCAGCCGCACGACTTTCTCGGCATAGTGGCGTTCCGCCCCTTCCGGGATGATGAAGGGGTCGGCCAATATGTAATCCACGCACTCGGTGCCCATGCTGCCCGGGAAGCCCAGCCAGTTCACTTGGATCGGCGCCGGTTGCAGCGCGAGTATCTGCGGGCGCGATCCCAGCGTGTAGCCCTTGAGGTCCACCAGTACGTCGATCCCGTCGCGCCGGATGCGCTGCGCGATCTCGATAAAGGACTCGCCGGCAACGTCCGTAAAATGCTCGAACCCGTCCCTGATTCGCGCCCGGATGGCGCTGCTGTCATCGGGTCCGTACGAATAGGCAAAAACCTCGAACCGGTTTCGATCGTGCAACTCGAAGAGCTCTGCGACCAGGTACGAAGTCGCGTGCTGGTGAAAGTCCCACGACAGATAACCTATGCGCAATCTCGCGTGCGGCGTCCGAGGCGGGGCATCCATCCGGAGCCCGGACCGCGCAGCTATCAGGGGCCCCAGGTTCGAGCGCGCCCATTCCCGGCTGCACGCGAGCTGTTCCGCGGCCGAGAACGGCATATACAGCACGCTTAACGGCGAAACACCTGAACCGAGCTTGCCGATCCCGCCAAGCCGCAACCGTTCCCACAGCAAGTCGATGCCATTCCAGTCGCACACGTGCTGGCGCAGATAAACCAGCCCGTTCAGCGCGCGCGTATAGTCGGGCTTGAGCGCGAGCGCGCGCTCGTACTGTGCAATGGCCTCGTCGAAGCGACCCGGTACCTTCAGGGTCTCCGCGAGGTTGTAATAGGTGTGAACGGCCAGCGGATCAATGGTGATCGCCTTCTGGTAGGCTGCAATCGCCGCATCGATGTCCCCGCTGTCCCGCAGCGCGGTGCCGAGATCGTGGTGCAACTCCGCCTGTCCGGGGTTTGCCTCGAGTCCTTTGCGGTAACAGACGAGCGCCTCCTTCATTCGGCCCTGCGCCCTGAGCAGCGCGCCGAGATTGCGCAGAGCATCGGCATTGGCCGGATGGATGAGCAATGCCCGCTCGTATAGCGCCTGCGCCTCTTCTGGACGGGACTGGACGGCGCGCACGTTTCCCAGATTTACGAGCGCGTCGGAGAAATCCGGCCGCAGCGCAAGCGCCTTCTCGCAGCTGGCGGCGGCCTCTTCGAGCAAGCCCAGCTCCCGCAACACGTTGCCCAGGTTGCTCAGCGCATGGATGTGATCCGGCTTGAGCGCCAAGGCCTGCCGATAACAAGAGGCCGCCTTATCAGGTTGCCCTTGCCGTTCGTATACCAGGCCCAGGTTGTTATGGGTATCGGCGTCGTTCGGCGCAAGCACCAGGGCGCGGCTGAATGAAGCCTCCGCCGCCTCCAGCCTGCCCGCGCTCCGGTGCACGCTGCCGATGTTGAAGTGCGCCGCCGGATGACGCGGCTGCTGCGCCAGGACTCTCTCGAAACATGCCAGCGCCTCCTCCGCCTCGCCGCGCTCGGCGAGGATGTTGCCGAGGTTGAGATGGACATCCGGAATGTCGGGGGAGCGCACGGCAGCTTCCCGCAGCGCCGCCACCGCATCGGCAAGCTTACCCTGCGACGCCAGCGCCATGCCCAACCGCATGTAGAGCTGTCCATGCAGCGCGCCCTGCACGAGCGCATCCCGGAACAGGTTTTCCGCCGCGATGAAGTTCCTCAATACGAACTGCGCCACGCCCAGGTTTTCCAGCATGGCGGCATCACGCGGATTTCCTTCCAGAGCCTGCCGGATCAATGAAGCGGCCTCGTCGGCGTTGCCACCCGCCAGCCGCACCACGCCCAGCAGGTGAAGCGCTTCCGGATGGCGCGGCGCATCCTTGAGCACCTCGCCGCACAAGCGTGCCGCTCCCGCCAGATCCCGCGCCTGGAAGCGGCCGAAGGCAGCCTGAAGCTTTTCCGCTACGGAGTTCAAACCAGAAACACCGTCGCCAGTCCGAGGAAGATGAAGAAACCGCCGCTGTCGGTAATGGCGGTGATCATCACGCTCGCGCCCTGCGCCGGGTCGCGACCAAGCTTCTCCATGGTCAGCGGTATCGCCACCCCCATCACCGAGGCCAGCAGCAGGGACAGGGCCATGGCGCCGGTCATGACCAGGCCGAGCTGCCAGTTGTGGTAGATCAGGAACGCGAACAGCCCGACCACGCCGCCCCAGATCAGGCCGTTCAGCGTGCTCACCCCGATTTCCTTGGCGAACAGCTTGCGGGCATTGGCCGCCGTAATCTGGCCCATCGCGAGCGCGCGCACGATCATGGTAATGGTCTGGTTTCCCGAATTGCCGCTGATCCCGGCAATGATCGGCATCAGCGCCGCGAGCGCTACGATCCTGGCGATGGAGTCCTCGAACAGCCCGATCACGCGCGAGGCGATAAAGGCGGTGACCAGGTTCACGGCGAGCCAGGTCCAGCGGTTCCTGACGCTCTTCCACACCGAGGCAAACAGGTCCTCGTCCTCGCGCAGGCCGCCGGCCGAGAGCATGTCGCTGGCCGTCTCCTCGCGGATGTAGTCCACGACCGCGTTCACCGTGACGCGGCCGATCAGCCTGCCGCGGTCGTCCACCACCGGGGCGGAGACCAGGTCGTAGCGCTCGAAGGCGCCGGCGGCGTCCTCGGCTTTCTCTTGCGGGCGGAGCTTGAGGAAATCCAGCCGCATGACAGTAGTGACCAACGTCTTCGGACGCGTCACGAGCAGCCGGTTTATCGGCAGCAATCCCTTGAGCTGGCCCGTGCCGTCGACCACGAACAACTGGTCGGTGTGGTCCGGCATCTCATCGAGCCGCCTCAGGTAGCGCAGCACGACTTCGACGGTCACGTCGTCGCGGATGCTGATCACGTCGAAGTCCATCAGGGCGCCGACCGTGCCTTCGGGGTAGGACATCGCCGAGCGCAGCTGCTCGCGTTCCTCCGGCGACAGCGAGCGGATGACGCCCTGGAATACTTCGCGCGGCAGGTCGGGCGCGAGGTCGGCGATTTCGTCGGTATCGAGCTGCTCGGTCGCCGCGACCAGCTCCTGCGCGTCCATGTCGGCGATGAGCGTCTGGCGCACCGCGTCGGAAACTTCGAGGAGGATCTCGCCCTCGCGCTCGGCCTTGACCAGTTCCCACACGATCAGACGCTGCTCGACCGGCAACGACTCGAGCAGGTTGGCGACGTCAGCCGGGTGCAGCGCATCGAGCAGCTTCTGCAGCTCGACCAGGTGCAGCTTGTGCACCAGGCCCTCGACCAGCTCCTGCCGCGGCCCCTGCTGGCGATGGACGAGGTTTTCCACCAGCTCGTGCTTGTGCAGGAGTTCGGTCACGCGCTGCAGGTCTTCGTGCACGCGCTGCCGGGATTCGTCGAGTTCGGTCATAGCAGGGATCGTGGTTCGCGGGCATGCGCCCGTCGCCGGCCGCGCCGGTGCCACATTCTAGGGAGATCGAGGCGGGCTGCCAACAACAAAACGGTCCGAGACTCCTGCCGCTCACCGGTCGCCGGCGAACGCCGCGAGTTCCTCCGCTACGCGATCGAGAATCTCCCGCCAACTGCCGGGAGAATGCTGCGTGAACAGGCGCATCGAGGGATACCAGGGGCTGTCGTCGCGCCCCGAAAACCAGTACCAGATCCTGCCGTCGGCCGCCGGGGCCAGAAGCCACACCGGCCTGCCGAGGGCGCCGGCGAGGTGCGCCGTGACGTTGCTGGCGGTGATCACCAGGTCGCAAGCCGCGCACAGCGCAGCAAGCCCGTCGAGGTCGTTGAACAGATCGACATCGTCGAGATGCGCGAGATGCAGGCCGTGGCGCCGGCGCAATTCTTCCCGCGCCGCCAGGGTGTCGCCGTATTGCAGATCCACGAAGCGGGCCCCCGGTGTCTTGAACAGCCCGGCCCAGTCCGCGAGCGCGCTGCTCTTGCTGGCGCCGAATTCCCGGTTCGCGCTGCTCCACGAAATGCCAATCACTTTTTGTGCGCTCCCCTTCCGCAGCCGCGCGGAGTACGCGCGCGCGCGCGCCGCGTCGGCCTTCAGGTACCCGGCATGCCGGGGAAACGCCCCGAAACTTGTACGCAGCCAGCGCCCGAGGTCGCCCAGCGGGCACTGGAAATCGAAGGCCGCGGCATCGACTGCCGGCGGATCCCGCCGCGCTACCACCCTGACGTCGGGAAAGGACCGCTGCACCAGGGGCACCAGGCGGCGGTCGAGCTCAGCGGTGACCCGCAGCCCGGCCTCGGCCAGTTCACCGAGCATCTTCGAGTAGATGATCTCGTCCCCTATGCCCTGCTCTCCCCACGCGAGCAGCCTCTGGCCTGGAGCCTTCTCGCCGGTCCAGGGCGAGTGGGTGAAGCGTTTCGGCCCGGCATCTTTCCCGCGCCATCGCCACTCGTACTCCGTCCAGCCCTCGGGGAAAGCCCCCTGCATGAGGAGCACGCAGGAGAGCCTGACGCCCGCCGCCGCAAAATTCGCGTCGAGCTCTACTGCCCGGCGGTAACTCTCGACCGCGGCTGCATGGTTCCGACCGCGTTCCTGCGCGAGGCCCAGGTTGTAGTGCACCCGGGCGTTCTGCGGCTCCGTTTCCAGCGCCCGGTGGTGAGCCGCGCAAGCCTGGTCGAGTTCGCCCAGTTCCATCAGGGCGCTACCCAGATTGCTCCAGGCGCCCGCCAGCAGCGGCTCGATCGCGAGGGCGCGCTTGCAGGCGCGCGCGGCGGCCGCATGCTCGCCCTGCCGTCCCAGCGCGGTTGCCAGATTGTTCCAGGCGGCGGCAAAGCCGGGGGCGAGTTCGGTTGCGCGCCGGCATGCCGTCACGGCTTCGGCAATTTGCTCTGTTTCCAGCAGCGCGTTGCCGAGGTTGCTCCAGGCGGCGGCGAGCCGCGGGTTCGCCGCGACAGCGCGGCGGTAAGCCTCGATCCCACCGGTCCGGTCGCCGCTATCGGCAAGAGCCCCCCCCAGGTTGCTCCAGGCTTCGGCGAAATCGGGCTGCAGCTGGAGCGCCTTGCGATAAGCCTCGATGCCGCGCGCCATGTCGCCCTGCTCGTGCAGGGCGGCGCCGAGGTTGAACCACGCCCCCGCCAGCCCGGGCGCGATCTCGACGGCCCGCGCGGCGGCGCGGCGCGCGTCGTCCGCCCGGCCCTGCCGGCGCAGCGCATGGGCCAGTTCGCTCAGCGTCTGCGCGTCCCCCGGAGCGCGCTCGAGCGCGCGCTCGAACGCGTCAACGGCCTCGGCGAGACTGCCTTGCTGCCGCAGGCCGATCCCCAGTTCGCGCCAGTACCCGGCGTCTTGCGGCTGACTGGTCGTCACGCGGCGTCGCGAGTCGGGAAAAGAAAGATACCCAGCACGGGTCACCGGTCACTGTTCGCCAGTCACCGTGCGCAGCTTCTCTGCGGCGTGCGCGGCGAGCGAGCGCCAGTCGGCGAGATGCGGCGCGGTGACGATCTCCACCGAGGGATACCACAGGCTGCGATAACTGCCGCCGTGGGCCCAGTAATGAAAAGGCGCCTGGTCCGCGAGGTACAGCAGCCACGTGCGCATGCCCAGCGCGCCTGCAAAGTGCGCGGTGGCGTTGCTCGTCGTAATCACCAGATCGCAGGCCTCCAGGATCGCCAGCATTTCATCAAGGTCATTGTGGAAGTCTACGCCGTCGAAGCGCAGCAGGCGTGCGCCGCTCGCGACTTCCGCCACCCCGCGCTCCGCCGCCGTGTCCCCGTACTGCACGTCCACGAACCGGGTCCGCTCGAGTTCGAGCAGCGGCGCCAGCTGTTCGAGCGGGGCGCTCTTGTCCGGCGCCGAGCGCACTTTCCGCGAGCTGCGCCAGGACAGGGCCACCTTGAGCCCCGGCCCCAACGCCGCGAGCTGTGTCCTGTAGTAGTCGACCCGCCCGGGAAGTGCGCTGAGCAATTTCGCCGGCTGGCGCCCGAAGCTCTCGACCGAGGTCCTGAAGAATCGTGGCAGCGACCCGGCCAGCAGCACCCGGCTTGCCCGCTGCAGCACTTCCCGCGGCGGTTCTTCCTGCGGCACAAACCGCTGCGCGGGAAATGCCCGCTCATACGCTCCCAGCAGGCGGCGGTCCACTTCATAGACGAAAGGCACCTCTGTCCCGGCCAGTTCGGGGAGCAGCGTGGAGAACAACAACTGGTCGCCGATGCCCTGCTCGGCCCAGATCGCCACCTCGCGCATTACCGTATCCGCCGGGCCCCGCCACCGCGGCAACCGCTCATACAAAGCCACACTGGCCGCATCCTTGCGGGCGCTGCCGCGGCTCTCGGCGCATTCGAGCCGCCTCTCGTAGCCCCGCCACCCGGATTCGAATTCCTGGCGGTACAATCTCGCCAGCCCCAGATTGTAATGCGCGTCCGCGAACGCCGGGTCGAGCGCCAGCGCCCGTTCGTAGTGCGCAATCGCTTGTGCCCAGCGCTGCTGCCCCAAACAGGCGTTGCCCAGAT
>Ga0210379_10000158_pt1 | contig 19117 bp, 12 predicted proteins | sample PLMedo_2_FD_155468 | JGI IMG/M metagenome (GOLD analysis project Ga0210379, IMG submission 155468) | Groundwater sediment microbial communities from an aquifer in East River, Colorado, USA - PLM4_32_coex redo | ecosystem: Environmental > Terrestrial > Soil > Riparian zone | place: USA: East... | reverse complement strand
CTTGAAGACGATGATCTTCGCGTCCTGGCCGCCCAGCTCGATCACCGAGCCCGCCTTCGGGTGCTCTTTCTCCACCGCGAGGCAGACGGCGTTCACTTCCTGCACGAACTTGGCCCCGATGCGGGGGCTCATGTTCATGCCGCCGCTGCCGGTGATGAAGACACGGACTTCCTGCGCGACCACGGCCGCGGCGAAGCCCTCGACTTCGTCGTCGACGCGCTTCAGGAACTCGAGGACTTTTTCGGGCTGTTTGGTTTCGTGGCGCTGGTAGTCTTGCCACAGGAGCCGGTCGCTGGCCGCATCGACGACGACGGCCTTGACCGTCGTCGAGCCGACGTCCATGCCGATCAAGAATCGGGTCGCGGCCATGGCGGGAGTATGGACCAGGCGCCCCGGCGAGGGCAAACAGAATAGTGGAAGTGACGTCTTCTATTGGCGGGGGCTGCCGGACCCGGGGGCGATAGAGTCCGACAACCCAGACAGCTAGCGAACCCGTATCGAGCCGGGCTCGGAGACTTCGATGATGTCTCCCGCTTGCAGCGCATACACGCGCCACATGAGATCGAGTTTGGGCGGAAGGTCGGAAGGCAGGAGCGACCGATCGATCACGATCGACGTCTCCGCCACTTCAGGATGGCGATAGATCTCCGTGAGGTTCGGGCCGTAGATACGAACTTGATACGCATCCGCCCCGGGCACCGCGGTCCACGAGAGGTGGATGGATCCATCGGGGCGCACGTCGGCCAGGGGGAGGGCGGCCGTCTGCGAAGTCGGTCCGCTGCGCAAGAGAATGTCTTCCGGTCCGCGCGCCTGCCGCCAAACCACGACGGCGGCTAGAACCAACACCGCCCCGACGGCGATGAGCGGAACGGGGCGTACTAGACCTCGCAGCATACTCCCAAAACCAGTGGGAGAATGTCGCGAGGCCTCGGGCCGCTTTTCGGATACCTTTGATGAAATCAGCTTGTCGAGCTTTCGGCGCTCGGCGTCGATGCCAAAACCCGCAACCGGTTCGGCACGGAGAAACGTCTGGTAGGACCGCAACAGGTTCCGACAGCGAGGGCATTCCTCGACGTGCCGTCGTAGCGGATGGTCGGCCGGCAGTTCGGCGACCTCACCGATTCTCTCGCTTTCAATACAACGAGTCGACACTTGCGTCTCCTTCGGTCACTGGACCCGGCGATCGAGGGCGGCGCGAAGCTTTCTCCGCGCGCGCTGGAGGACGGCCCGGGCGCCGGACGCTCCGTCGATGCTTAAGATCACCGTGATCTGTTCCAGCCCCATTCGTTCAAAACACCGGAGCCATATGACATCCTGCTCCAAGGGCTCCAGCGAGGTTCGAATCGTCTGGAGAAGCCGTTCTTCGTCTTCATCCTGCTCAACCGTCACATCCGCGAGTGGCACCGGATCGGGGACACTCTCCGGGACGTCTTCGTCCGCAAGGAGCTCGACCCGCCGGCCGGAGTCGATGCAGCGGTTCCGCGTGACCGTGAAGACCCACGAGGAGAACTTCGACCGTCCCTCGAAGGAGCCGACCCGCTCCCACACGGTCAGGAGCACGTCCTGCGACAGATCGAGAGCGCGTTCCGGGTCGCGCGTGTAGCGCAGGCACCAAAAGTACACCGCGTCTCGATAACGACGCAGGAGCTCTCCCGCGGCTTCGCGGCGGCGACCCTCGTCCGCGTCCCCCCGGGCGACCCGGAGCAGGTCGTCTTCGTTCGAGCCTCTTATCTCATTAGACGCGGCCATCATCTCCGATTCACACGCGATCTTGCCCGGTAAGCAAATTATCCGCGCCGCGGCGGGGGCGCCGCCCCCGCACGACCGCCATCGTCGTGCCCGCAAGTGCCAGCGCCAGCAGGGCAAGAAGTGCCGGGCGTAGACGGGAAGCCCGTTCCACCCTTACCACCATCGAGCCATCCCCGACCACGGTGAAACCGGCCCAGTAAAATGGATGCGATCGGCCGTGGGTCCGCCGGGTGTCGAGCTGCGCCAGGCGGAGCGACGTCGCCACCGACTCGCCTTTCGCGAGGTGCTCATAGAAACGCCGCATCACCCGGGCAGTGGCGCGGTCGTCGATGGGCCAGAGGCTGGATACCACCACAGGGACTCCCGCGCTCATGAACGCGGCGGTGAGCCCGAGGACTCCCTCGCCGGTAGTGAGACGTCCACCCGCCGTCTCGCAGCCGGCGAGCACGGTGAGCGTCATGGGGAGCGACAGCTTCGCGATCTGCCACGCGCGCACGAAGGGGTCGCCTCGAAACGCCCGCGCGACCAGCGCGGAATCGGCCGATGAGAGAATGGCCGTGGTATCGGCTGACGAACGGGTCGTTGTCGGGATCGCGGCGATCCCGGAGTCCCCGGCTTCGGCGACTGCGACCAAGCGCAGGCCGGACTCCCACGGTGACTGATCGACGATGAGCGCGTGAGCAGCAACGTGAAGCACGTCGCACTGGGCGAGAACCGTCGCAAGCCCCTCCGCACCACCGACGAGTCCACGCACCCGTTGCACGTCGGCATACTGGTTCGAGAGCGCGCGAACCTCCTCGTCAGCGCCGGGCAGTTTCGATTGCCCCACTGCTTCGAAAGCGACGAGCCTCGCCGCACCGCCGCGCGATCGGGTTGGACGAGACCGCTGGAGTGCGAGCACGCTGGCGGATGGTATCTGCACGACGTCTTTTGTTTCCATGAGCATGCGCGACGAGTCGCCGAGCATCAGCGTCCCGAAGGGAATCGACGCGAAGAACCCGTCGGGCGCGACGAACACGCACTGCGCATTCTCCACCAGGTCGGCCACCTCGCCCATCATGGCCATGCCGATGGACTGCTGGATCGGCGCCAGGCGCTCGGGAGGAAAATCCGACTGCAAGATCAGATCGGCGCTCGCCACCGCGCGGTGGTAGAGATCGATGCTCTCGGCGAGCGGAGAATCCGGCCCCGGGAGCTTGACGAGGCGCAGAGAGTCGGGCGTCACCGCCACCAGGTACGATTCGGCGCTCCCCACGAAGAACTCGAGCAGCAACTCACCAGGCCGGAGCACGTGGCCCTGCAGCTCATCGATCGTGGCGACTCGTTGGCCAGCTGCCGGTTCCGCTTCGGTGCGTGGCTCGCTGATCCGGTCCAGAAGGCTGCGCGTCTTGAAGCGCTGCATGCAATCGAAGAAAGCCCTCTCCCCCACCGGCGTCGGGAGACCTTCCGGGTACTCGAGCAGCACTTGTCCCGCGTCCAGAACGTCGCGCGCGGTGTCCTGGCCGAATGTCTCACGCCATTCGGGCGTGTTGATTCCACGGCGTGCGGTTTCGAGGCTGTCGAGCCCGTCGACCAGCGACGCGTACGCCTCCGGCCTTCGACCCAGGGCGCGGTAGCACACGCTCTCACGCAGGTGGGCGGTCACGACCACTCGATGCGACGCCATGTCCTGCGCGCATTTGACCGCCCGGTGCGCGGATCGCAACGCCGCCTCCGGGTGGTTCGCCCGCTCGTGCAGACGCGACAGCAACAGGTACGCAGCGGGTTCGGCCTCCGCGTAAACGTTCGCCCCGCTCGCTTCGAAGTTGTTCGTCAACAGCTGGATCGCCTGGGGAACACTGTCGTTGTTCGCGAGCACTCGGGCGAGCCCGACAACGGCGAGGTCCCTGTGCTGTGGTTCGAGCCGGTCTGTCACGGCCAGCAGCCGCCGATAGATGGTCCCGGCCGCATTGTACCTGCCCTCGGCGATGCGCAGATCGGCCAGGCCGACGTCCACCATGTTCGAGAACTCACCGCCTCCCCGCGTGCGACACACGTCCTTCGCGTCGCTCAGAATCGCCTGCGCGCGCGCAAAGTCGCCGAGCTCCTGGGCCCGCGCTGCCAGATTGAGGGCGGGAATCACCATTCCGCGCGGAAAATTGATCCCGCGCGCGATGTCGAACGCCCTCTGAAAGTACGCGGCGGCACGACCGGGATCGCCGTTGGCCGACTCGAGCGTTCCGAGGTTGTTGACCGCCCACATCTCGTTCACGTGATCGCCGACTTCACGAGCGACGACCCAGGCTTGCTGAAAGCAACGCTTCGCTTCCGCCTCGCTCCCGACGGCGTACTCGACCCGCCCCAGACCGATCAACGGTTCGACCGTAAGCCGCGGGCTTCCGCTTTGACGGAAAAGTGCTATCGCCTGTCGATACTCCGCCGATGCCCGGGCATTGTTGTTGACCAGGTGAGCGCAGTAGGCGATAGCGCTCCGCGCCCATGCCTCGTCGATCGTGGAATGGACTTTTCTGGCCAGCAGCAAGCGCTGTTCGAAGCAGCGCGTGGCATCGTCGTAGCGGGCCTCGCCCGTGTATACAAACCCTTTGTAGTGAATGGCCGGCATCCAGCCGATGGTGTCGCGCGCGGCCTCCGCGACACGGATGGCAATGTCGATGTCACGCTCGGCCTCGACTCGGCGACCGACCATGATGAGAACACGGCCGCGCTGAGCGTACATGCGCCCCAGCAGGATCGAATCGTGTTCCGCCTCGGCGCGCTGGATGTACGCGGGGATCAGGCTGAGGATGGAATCATACCGGGAAGCGGTGAAGAGGTCGTCGATACGGCGCCGGATTTCGGCCGACGTCGGCCGGCTGGTTTCGTCCGCGCCGGCGGCAATGGTTACCAGAAGAATCAGGAGGGCAGGAATTGCGGCCGGATGAATCCGCATGATCGCTATAGCGAGCTGGCCACGATTCGTCGCGCGAGCACCCAGGTGTACTGTGTTCCCTCCCCGACCGCACGCTCGACAGACATTCCTCCCGCCGAGGCAGCCGCGGCAACCTGCGCGAGGGTTACGCGCGATCCTTGCCACGCCGGGTGGTCCAGGTCGCGCGGACCGTTCGTCGCGGCGTCGGACGGACGGCGATGTGTCGATCCCAGCAGCGCGCGTTTGAGTCTTCCCAGCGTGGCGCGGAGTGTCCCGAGACGCGGCAACGTGTTCACCTGGAAATAGAAGTTCCCGCCCGGCCGCAGCACGCGCCCGGCCTCACGGACATACGTGAGGGTGACGTTCAGGTCGGGAATATGCTGGAAGACGATGTACGAAAATACGAAGTCGAAGCTCGCGTCGGGGTACGGCGATAGGTCAACACCGTTACCCACGTCGAGACGGACACTGGTGCACGCCTGGAGGTTCTCTTTCGCCTGCCGGATCATCTCCTCCGACACGTCCAGGCCGGTGACGTGGCGGAAGCGGCCCGCGAAATACTTCGTCATGCGCCCGACGCCGCAGCCGATTTCGAGCGCGCTTTCCTGCCCGGTGAACTGGAGGCCGGATTCGCCGAGGAACTTCTCGGCGAGAATCCCGCCCCACTTCCAGAACTCGGCGGGATCCTGCTCGTCGTACGCGCGGTACGACGAGATGTAGTACATCGCGTTCTCGCGCGCTTTCTCGTCCCAGAAGGCGCGCATGGAATCAGAGGAGCCCGACCCAGGCGGCATCCTACGATGATATCATGTGCGCGGGCTGTCCGCGCGCCAGCGATCGTCTAGCGCGCGATCACTATCTTGCGCGTTGCCGTCTCCCCGCCCGCCGTGACACGGCAGAAATAGACACCGCTGGCGAGAGGGCGGCCCCGATCGTCGTCTCCGGCGAGCGAGACGGTCCGCCAGCCCGCGGGCGCATCGGCCAAGTTCATGCTACGCACCCGCCGACCCGCCGCGTCGAAGACGTCCAAGCGCAGGTCCGCCTTCGCGGGTAGTCCTACGGCGAACTCGGTATGGCCGCGGAACGGGTTCGGATGGTTCTGCAGCACCGTGAGGGCGGAGACGGACGGCGTGTTGCCCACCCCCGTGGTCGCCCCCACGTTCGCCTCGTTCGACGGCGTGCTCTGGTTTCCGTGCACATCGTACGCGGTGACGATGTAGTAGAGCGCGCTCGCCGGCGCACCGCTGTCCACCAAAACCGTGTCGCCGACGCTCGACAGGAAGTTGACGGGCACTGCCGTCAGTCCCGAAGCGGTGGACCGGTAGATCGAATAGTCGCGAAGGTCGGGTACGCGCACGCGGTTCCATTGGAGCTGCACGTTGGCACCCACGCGTTGGGCAGTGAGGTACAGCGGAGCGGCCGGCGCCAGGTTGTCCACCGAGTAGCCGCACATCACGTTGGACTCCAAGAACACGAACGGGTCGCTGGTGTGGGCGAGAATCTGGAAACAGTGAACGGCGGGGTCGGCCGCGATTGAATCCGCCCGCGTCGGCGCCGAGAAGCTGTAGGTCGCGCTGTAGCGGAACGTCTGACTTCCGACCCATTCCCAGTAGTAGTCCATCGTGGCGACTTTTTCGTGACGGATGGCGCTACCGCGGAACTCGGGACCGATCGCCGATGCGTCGACAAGCGGAGGAGTCGCGCCGGTGCCGACGCGTGCCGAGAACGCGGCCAGGTCGACGGCCCGCCACACCGAGTAGTGCGTGATCGTCTGATTCGGGCGCTGGTCGAGATTGCTCGCCCACCAGTTGACCGCCACCTTGCCACCCTGGTCACCGGGAATGTCTCTCACCGACGCGATCCACGGCTCCGGATGTCCCCACTCCCCGAAGTTCTTCCCCACCCGCTGCGCGTAAGTGCGGTAGAGCCCGTCACGACCGTCTTCCCAGGTGACAATCGCTCCGCCCGTGCCGTCCGACGCGATCCTTGGGATTTGTTGGTAGCCCGGCGCAGTGCAGATAGCAAGCCCATCGGCTGTCCACTGCGGAACCCCCGCCGCACTCACTCGCTGCGCATAGATGTCGAAGAAGGCAGCGCGGTAGTCCTCCCAGGCGATGATCGCTCCCCCCGCGCCGTCCGAGAGGATCGCAAGCGCGACTTGATAGTGCGGCTCGGTGCAGAGCGCGACTCCGTCCGTCGTCCACAGGGGAACTCCCGACGCGCTCACTCGCTGCGCGTAGACGTCGTACAAGGGAGTGGTTCGATAGTAGTCCGCCCAGGTGACGATCGCCCCCCCGTCGCCGTCCGTGACGATCTTGGGAGTGTACTGGTAGCTCCCCACGGTGCAAAGGGCAACGCCGTTCGCCGCCCACTGCGTAGTCCCCGACGCGTTCACGCGCTGCGCGTAGATGTCCGGGAGGCCCGTGCGATAGTCCTCCCAGGTGGCGATCGCTCCGCCGGCGCCATCGGAGACGATCGTGGGAAACCTTTGATCGTTTCCTGCAGTACAGAGGGCGACTCCGTTCGCCGCCCATTGCACGGTGCCAGACGGGTTCACGCGCTGTGCATAGATGTCATACGTGGCACCGCCGCGCAGGTCCTGCCACGTCATGATCGCCCCGCCCGTGCCGTCGGAAACGATGCCCGTGACCGACTGCTCGAGCGCCGCAGTGCACACCGCGACGCCGTTGACCGTCCACAACGTCGCGCCCGCGTTGTTCACGCGCTGCACGTAGACATCGTTGTTGCCGCTGCGCTGGTCGGTCCACGCGACGATCGCTCCTCCGGCGGCGTCGGAGACGATCGTGGGAGCGACCTGGTCGTTCGGCTGGGTGCAGAGGGCGACGCCGTTCGCCGTCCACTGCGGAACGCCCGACGCACTCACCCGCTGCGCATAGATATCGGCGGCGCCGCTGCGATAGTCCTGCCAGGCGACGATCGCTCCTCCGGCGCCATCGGAGACGATCGCGGAACCGCTAAACGGATTTGTGCGCGCCGACACGGTGCAAAGGGCGACGCCGCTCGCGTTCCACAGCGGAACCCCCCCCGCGTCGACCCGCTGCGCATAGACGTCGTAGTAGCTCGAGGGCCAGGTGCGACGGTCCAGCCAGGTGATGATCGATCCTCCTGCGCCATCCGGGATGATCACGGGATAGACTTGACTCACGGTCGGGGTACAGACAGGGGTGCCGTCGAACTGCCATTGCGCAACCCCGTGCGAAGGCAGCACCAACATGACGGCCCACAGCAACAGGGAGACACGAATCGGTTTCATGGTTGGCCTCCCTCTATCGCGCAATCACCATTTTGCGCGTGATCGTGGTTCCGTTCGCGTTGACCTTGAAGAAGTAGACGCCGCTCGCGAGCGTTCGGCCTGTGTCGTCGCGGCCGTCGAATGCGACCGACCTCCATCCTGCATTCTGACCCGGTTGCCTCATGTCCCGCACCTTCCGCCCCGCCACGTCGAACACTTCGATCGCGACGTCCGCCTTCCCCGGCAACCCGATCTCCAGGGTTGTCGTCGCCGTGAACGGGTTCGGGTGGTTCGGAAGCACCGTCAAGGCGCGGATGGGAGGAAGATTTCCGGCGCCCGTGATCGGGGCCACGGCCGCTTCATTCGACGGCGCGCTCTGATTCGCGTGCACGTCGGTGGCGATGACAACGTAGTAGAGCGCGCCCGCCGGCGCACCGGTATCGGTGAGCGCCGTGTCGTTCGTGCTCGAGAGGAAACTGGGAGGGATTGGCGTCACACCGAACGACGTCTTGCGATACACCGAGTAATCGCGGAGATCGGAAACACGCACGCGCTTCCACTGCAGGTGGACGTCGGATCCGATGCGTTGCGCCGTCAGCAAGAGCGGCGCCGCGGGCGCGACGTTGTCCACCGAATGGCCGCTCTTCACGTTCGATTTCCAAAACGCAAAAGGGTCGCTCATGTGCGCGAGAATCTGGAAATAGTGAACGGCGTCGTCGCCCGCGGTGGAGTCCTCCCGCGTCGCCGCCGAGAAACTGTAGCCCGCGCTGTAGCGGGCGTCCTGATTCCCGACCCATTCCCAGTAGTAGTCCGCCGTCGCGATTCTCTCGTGACGGATCGCGGTACCCTGGAAGTCGGGACCGATCGCCGATGCGTCGACGAATGGAGGGCTCGCGCCCGCGCGAGTATGCGCCGAGAACGCGGCCAGGTCGACCGCCCGCCATACGGAGTAGTACGTGATCACCTGCTGCGGCTTCTTGTCGCGATCGCTCCCCAGCCAGTTGACCGCTACCTTGCCGCCCTGGTCACCGGGGACGTCGCCCACCGACGTAATCCATGGGTCTGGGTGTCCCCACGCGCCGAAATCCAGTTCCGCCCGCTGCGCATAGATGTCAGAGGAGCCGCCGTTGCGATGGTCGCGCCAGGTAACGATCACACCACCGCCGTCGTCCGTCGCGATCATGGCATCCGTTTGAGTGTTTGACGCCGCGCAGAGGGCAACACCGTTCGCCGTCCACCCCGAAACTCCCGACGCATTCACCCGCTGTGCGTAGATGTCGCCGTAGCCGCCGCGAAAGTCATTCCAGGCGACGACGGCGCCCCCTTCACCGTCCGCAGCAATCGTGGGAGTAAATTGAGGGTTAGCCACGGTGCAGATGGCAACGCCGTTCGGCGTCCACTGCGGACCTCCCGATGCGTTCACCCGCTGAACATAGATGTCGCCGTTGGGATCGCTGCGATTGTCGGTCCAGGTGGTGATGGCACCCCCCGCCCCGTCCGGGGCGATCGTGGGATACGATTGGTCGCTCCCCGCGGTGCAGAGGCCCACGCCATCCGCTGTCCACTGCGGAACCCCCGACGCATTCACCCGCTGCGCGTAGACGTCGGAGCCGCCGCTGCGAACGTCATGCCAGGTGACGATGGCGCCACTCGCACCGTCCGAGACGATCCTGGGAATGGTTTGGTCGTTCGCTGCGATGCACACGGCGACGCCGTTTGCCGCCCACTGTGGAACCCCCGATGCGTTCACCCGCTGCGCGTAGATGTCGTAACTGCCGCCGCGAGAGTCATGCCAGGCGACGATGGCACCTCCCGCACTGTCCGAGACGATCGTGGGACTGTACTGGTAGTTGGTCGCGGTGCAGAGAGCGACACCGTTTGCCGTCCACTGCGGAATCCCCGCCGCGTTCACCCGTTGCGCGTAGATGTCGGAGCTGCCGCTTCGAAAGTCATACCAGGTGACGATCGCTCCCCCCGCACTGTCCGACACGATCGTGGGACTGTATTGGTAGTCGGTCGCGGCGCAGACAGCGACACCGTTTGCCGTCCACTGCGGAATCCCCGCCACGTTCACCCGTTGCGCGTAGATGTCGGAGCTGCCGCTTCGAAAGTCATACCAGGTGACGATCGCTCCCCCCGCACCGTCCGAAACGATCATGGGGCTGGTTTGGTCGTTCCCCGCGGTGCAGAGGGCGACGCCGTCTCCGGTCCACTGCGGAACCCCCGCCGCGTTCACCCGCTGCGCGTAGATGTCGTAGCCCCCGTTGCGAAGGTCGTACCAGGCGATGATCGCTCCGCCGGAGCCGTCTGCGGCGGGCATCGGGCTGTATTGAAAGCTCACCGCGGTGCTGATGGCGGTGCCGTCGAGCTGCCATTGCGCCAGACCGCGCGAGGGCAGCGTCAACGCGATGGCCCACAGCAACAGCGAGACACGGGTCGGTTTCATCGTCGGCTCCTTATCGCGCGATGACCATCTTGCGCGTGATGGTGGTTCCATTCGCGTGGATCTTGCAGAAGTACACGCCGCTCGCGAGCGCGCGTCCCGTGTCGTCGAGTCCATCGAAGGGCACCGACGTCCAACCGGCCTTCTTGAGCGCTTGCCTCATCTCTCGCACCCTCCGCCCCGCCACGTCGAACACCTCGATCTCCAGGTCCGCGTTCACGGGCAACCCGATCTCCAAAGACGTGGTCCCCGAGAACGGATTGGGGTGGTTCTGGAGCACCGTCAGCGTGGTGATCGGCGGCGTGTTCCCCACACCCGTCGTCGAGCCGACACTTGCCTCGTTCGACGGTGCACTCCGGTTTTCGTGCACGTCGTAGGCCGTGACGACATAGTAGAGCGCGGTTGCGGGGGCACTGGCGTCGATCAGCGCCGTGTCGGTGGCCGACGCGAGGAAATGGACCGGTACCGGGGTGACACCCGCCGACGACTGGCGATAGACGGCATAGTCGCGCAGATCGGAAACGCGCACGCGCTTCCAGCGCAGGCGCACGTCGGGCCCGACGCGCAGCGCCGTCAGCGCCAGCGGCGCGGCGGGCGCGAGGTTATCGACCGAGTGGCCGCCCATCACATTCGACTCGATGAACACGTACGGGTCTCCGGTGTGGGCGAGGACCTGGAAGTAGTGATCGGCGACGGCGCCAGCGACGGAGTCCTCCCGCGTCGCCGCGGAGAAGCTGTAGCTCGCACTGTAGCGCGCGTCCTGATTCCCCACCCATTCCCAGTAGTAGTCCATCGTCGCGACTCTCTCGTGACGGACCGCGGCACCCCGTCGATGCATCGGCGTCGCCGATGCATCGACGAGTGGAGGACTCGCACCCGTGCCAGCGAGCGCCGAGAACGCAACCGGGTCGACCGCCCGCCACACCGAGTAGTGCGTGATCATCTGCTGCGGGCGCTTGTCGCAATCGCTTCCCAGCCAGTTGACCGCCACTCTACCGCCCTGATCGCCCGGGATGTCGCTCGCCGACGTGATCCAGGGCTCGGGGCGTCCCAGGCAACCGGTCGAGCCGATCCGCTGGGCATAGATGTCGTAGCCGACGCCACTGCGATAGTCCTGCCAGGCGACGATCGCTCCTTCCTTACCGTCCGAGACGACCACGGGATACTCTTGAGCGTTCCCCGCGGTGCAGAGGGCGATGCCGTCCGCGGTCCACTGCGACGCCCCCGACGAATTCACCCGCTGCGCATAGATGTCGTAGCTGGTGCCGCTGCGATAGTCCTGCCAGGTGACGATCGCCCCACCGGCACCGTCCAACGCGATGGTGGGGAATTGAGCGGCCCCCGAGGCACAAACGGCGATGCCGTCGACCGTCCACTGCGGAACCCCCGACGCGTTCACCCGCTGCGCATAGATGTTGGAGTTGCCGCTGCGAAGGTCGTACCACGTGACGATCGCTCCCCCCGCGCCGTCGGAGGCGATCCTGGAATTGTTCTGGTCGTTCCCCGCGGTGCAGAGGGCGACGCCGTTCGCGGTCCACTGCGCAACACCCGACGCACTCACCCGCTGCGCATAGATATCGGAGGAGGAGACGCTGCGAAGGTCCTCCCAGGTGACGATCGCTCCCCCGGCTCCGTCCGAAACGATCATGGGAGAGCCTTGGTGGTACGTCGCGGTGCAAAGGGCGACGCCGTTTGCGGTCCACTGCGGAACCCCCGACGCGTTCACCCGCTGCGCGTAGATGTCGGAGTAGCCACTGCGAGCGTCCGCCCAGGTGACGATCGCTCCCCCGCCTCCGTCCGAAAGGATCGTAGGACCACCCTGGTTGTCCACCGCGGTGCAGAGAGCGACGCCGTTCGCTGTCCACTGTGTAACCCCCGACGCGTTCACCCGCTGCGCGTAGATGTCGGAGTTGGTGAAACCGGCACGATAGTCACCCCAGGTGACGATTGCTCCGCCCGCACCGTCGGAGACGATCGTGGGCGATTGTTGGTTGTCCACGGCGGTGCAGAGAGCGACGCCGTTGGCGGTCCACTGCGGAACCCCCGAGGCGTTCACCCGCTGCGCATAGATGTCGAAGTTGCTGCCGCTGCGAACGTCGGACCAGGTGACGATCGCTCCCCCGGCGCCGTCCGAGACGAGGGTGGGGGCGTATTGCTGGTTCGCCGCCGTGCAGAGGGCGACCCCGTTCGCCGTCCACTGCTGGGCGCCCGACGCATTCACGCGCTGCACATAGATGTCGTCGGAGGTGCCGCTGCGATAGTCCCGCCAGGTGATGATCGCTCCCCCCGTGCCGTCCGGAATGATGGTGGGGCGGGATTGATCGCTGGTCGCGGTACTGACCGCGGCGCCGTCTGGCTGCCATTGCGCCATGCCGGGCGACGGCAGCGCCAACGCGATGGCCCACAGCAACATGAGAAAGCGGGTCGGTTTCACGGTTGGCTCCTTATTTACCGACTATTGGGAACGAATCGATCCGCGCGCGGACTCACCAAGGCCGACGAACGCGGAAACCAAACCGAGCAAGGAGAGATGGCACGTGGAATGGACTTCTCCACTCATGGGATCTCCGGGGGAACGTTCGTCCCTATTGATATAGGACGAGCGCGGCTCGCGGAGGATCACACGTCCGGCCAAGAAAACTGAAATGTGGAGGGAGAAACTAGGGAACGTGAATCGATCCGGGGGAGGACACGGCGATCAGGACGGCGCCGGGGACCGCGGAGTGTCGTCGCGGACGACGGATTTTTCCGGAGCGCGTTCCATCCACGCCACCGCCAGGACCACCGCCGACTACGCGGCCGCCTCGGACAAGGTCGCACCCGACAGCCCTTCTTTTTCCATCCGTTCGGCCACATGCAGCACGAAGTTCGCCGCCTTGCCGATCACTTCGTCGCGCTTGGGAACCACGTAGAGCGCTTTCTTCATCTCCGGGTGTTGGTCGACGTAGGCGCGCAGCTCTTCGAGGGTGCGCCCGGTCTTGGCCACGCACTCGGCGAATTCCTGCTTGGATTTGATGCGCGCGTTGCCGAGCGCCATCTGCACGCGCGAGTGGGCGTTGATCTCGCCTTCGCCGGAGGTCTCGATCGGGAGGTAGATCATGTCCTTGTAGTGCTCGGTCACCGCCGCCTGCGCGCCGTCCGACTGCGTGCTCGGCATGCACCCGAAGGGCTTGAGCGAGAGCACCATGTGCGCGATGCCCTTGTTCGAGTAGTAGATGTTCTTCGCCACTTCGAGGTGGCCCTCGCCGCCGCCGGCGCGCGAGTTGTAGTAAGGGTGCCCCATGCGCTGGAGCTCGTACTGGCACACCAACTCGTGCAGAATGCCGCCGCCGAGCGCTTCCTGGAGTTTCGTGTACTCGCGCTGGAAGATCTTCTCGGCGAGCGTCATACGCCCGTAGCGCTTGCGAAAGCGTGTCTCGACCGCGAGGCGCCGGTGCGGCTCGCGCGTCCACGTGGGCATCTCCGCCTTGTCCTCGATGCCCTTGCGGTCGCGGAGCTTCTGCTTGAACTGGTGGATCATGTACATGATCCAGGTGCCGATGGGCTCGACGATCACCTCGGCGCCTTCGCGCTCGAGGAAGCGGAACATGTTGTAGTTGCCGTCGCCCTCGGTGGTCTGGGCCCAGAATTCGCCCGTGATCTTGACGATCGGCTTCACGCGGAAGCGGTCGACGTCGATGTCGGCGAGCTGGTCCCGCACCTTATGCAATGCGTCGGTGTAGTACGAGCTCGTGAGCTGGCGCGTGAACTTGATCGCATAGTCGGCCTGGTTGTAGAGCCCGGCGCGACGGAGGATCTTCTCGACGCCGTCGCCCACCCCGGCCTTGGGTTGTTTCTTGAGCGACTCGGCGAGGAACTCACGCCCCTCGTCGAGCACCTTGTTGGTGCGGCCCTCTTCGGTCTCGAACGGCCGGATGAGGTAACCGATTTCGTTGAGCATGTCGCCGATGTTCATCGAATTTAGCATCGCTAAGAAAAACTCTAAGTTCATCTCGAGACCTGCGTTCACGTCTTCCTGCGAGAGGCCCTTCGACTGCTGAAAGAGAATGACGCGGAAGTCGTCGAAGCCGGAGTTGCGCAGCGCCAGTCGATACTCGGCCTCGTACATGCCGAAACGGCACGGCCCGCACGCGCCCGCGGTAATAAACACGTAGTCCTTCGAGATCTGCTCGCGCGTGAGCCCCTTCGCCTCGAGGCCCTGGAGGTGTTGCACCAGGTTCCCCACCGTGAAGTAGGTGGGGTTGCACTGGCCGTTGTTGCCGTACTCCTTGCCGAGCTGGAAGGCCTTCACGTCGGGCGTGGCGACGACGTCACACTTGTAGCCCAGGCCCTCCCAGGCGCCCTTGATCAGGCGCTCGTGGCTCCACGTGAGCCCGCCGAAGAGCACGGTCGTGTACGGTCGCTGGTCGCGCGTGAACGCCCGTTCGACGGGACGTTTGAAGTGCTGGATCGGTTTGCCGGTACGACCGTGGGTGACGGGACGAGACGTGGGGGCGGCGGGCTTCTGGAGCTGGGTCAGATCGGCGCTCATGACAACCTCCTGATCGATGGGATGAACCAACGGAAAGTATCCCGAATCGATCGACGCGCTGCAACCAAATAGTGGATGAGGATTCTTCTATTGAGTGAATTGACCGGCGAGATTCGTGTGGGATAACGAAATGCGGCCCACGGCCGTCATGAGCAGGCTGCCGATGAAGAGATCCGACCCGACCTGATTCACGCTCGTGGCCGCGCCGTACGTCCCGGCCGCACCATGGAGGCAGGTGCGCACGGTGCCGGTCGTGTCCACCGCGATCACGCCCCAGTCGGAGGGGCCGCCGTGGAGCCAGGGGAGCGGGTGTGGGATCCTCGCGTGCGGGATGCGGATCAACGCCTGCCGGAATCGCGGTCGCGGCGCGTGGCGCTCATAGTCCGCGTTGCGACTTCCCACCATGGCGACCCAGAAGAGCCCGGCGCCGTTGTAGGAGAGGTTGTCGACACACCCGGGCAGTCCGCTCAAGAATATCTCGCGCTCGCCGGCCCGCGGACCGGCGATCCACAGGCGCGTGATCCGCGCGGCCATCGATTCGCACATCAGCACGTAGCGATCGCCGGGACCCAGCGCGACACCGTTGGGATAGTGGAGCGAATCGGCGCGTACGGCGGTTTCGCCGGTAGCCGGATCGAAGGTGAGCAGACGCCCGCTGGCGCGTCCTTCCCAGCAGTCCATGTGCATGTCGTCGGGGTAGCGCGTCGTCACGTCTGAAAACCAGATCGTCCCGTCGGAGGCGATGTCGAGATCGTCGGCAAAGCCGATCGGTGTCCCATCGGCGCGATCGGTCAACACGGAGACCTCCCCCGCGCGGGTCACGCGCAGGAGTCCGCGCTTCGCGTCGGCGACGATCAGCTCGCCGCCGGCGTCGAACCCAAGTCCCAGCGGCCGGCCGTTGGTGCGGGCGACGTCCTCGAGCCCGCCGCCGTCGGGCCGAAACCGGACGATGCGTCCGTCGTCGAGCCCCGTGTAGAGGAACCCATCGGGGCCGAGTGCGACATCTTCCGGGCCGTGCCCGGTTTCGATCAGGTTGAGATCTTCGACGTGCAATGCGCTGGCGTATACGCCTGTCCACCCCGGATTCGGATCGGGAGTCCACGCGACGGGCTGAACCCAGGTCGGCCAGAACGCCAGATACGCCCAGACCGCCACGAGCAATCCAAACCCGGCGGCAGCCCACAGTCGCATGGCGCTAGCCTCGCACCTTCGCGAACACAATCTGGTCGATCAGCTTTCGGTCCTTCATCGCCGCCTTGCGCAGCACGCCCTCCCGCTCGAAACCGCATTTCTCGAGCACCCGCATCGACGCCGCGTTCCACTCGAAAACTTCCGCGTAGACCCGGACCATCCCGAGGGTCTGGAAGGCGTATTCGGTCACCGCCGCGAGCACTTCGGTGGCGATCCCGCGCCCCCAGAATTCTTCCCCCAGCCAGTACCCGATTTCCACACTCAACCGGTTCACGTCCTCCCCGGGCCGGAGTCCGACGGCCCCCACGGCGAAGCCATCGATGTCGATCGCAAACACCAGGTTGAGCCCCTCGCTGGACGCGAGCTGAACCCAGTCCAACGCGTCGGACCTGGAATACGGGTGGGGAAAGGTGTCACGAACGTTGAGCCAGATGTTGCGATTGTTGGCGTGCCGGACCAGGGACGGCTCGTCGCCGCGGCGCCACTCGCGAAGCAGACACTTCGGCAGCTGAAAGCGGATGGGTTCGATCTTCATGGGGAAAACACCGGAACTGTCGCGGGCATGCCGTGTTAAATTCGCCGGCGCCACCGGCCCCAGTATACACGATGGGAGTCCCGGCCCGGCGCGCCGCTCGAATCAGGGAGGGTCGCTCAATGAAAGCATGGATCGCTCGCGTGTGCGTGGGCGCGGCTCTGGCAGTCGCGACGCCGGGGCTGGCCGGCACCTGGGCGGGGAAGGAACTCACAAAGGACGGCGTCACCCACCTCATGAACCCCGCAGCGCCCGCGGACGGCGCCACCGCGCTCGCCCCGCCGGAGCTGTGGCGGGTCGGGGGCGACGATGACGACGACATCATCTTCGGAGTGCTGCGCGACATCGCCATCGACCGCTCCGGCAATGTCTACCTCCTCGACGTCCAGCTCAACCAGGTGATGGTATTCGACCGGGAAGGGACCTTCCTGCGCACGATCGGCCGCGAGGGCGAGGGCCCCGGCGAATTTCGGCAGCCGTCGTCGTTCTTCATCACTCCGGAGGGAAAAATCGCGGTGGTACAGGCGATGCCCGGAAAGATCATACTGCTCAACCCGGACGGAACCCCGGCCGGCGACTTCAAGACGCCCGACGCCGGCGACGGCGGCATGCGCATGTTCTGGGCGGCGGGCAGCGCCGGCAATTCCGTGGTGCTGGGCACCAACGAGTTCTCCCAGCGCGACGGGAGCTTCAACTACGCGGCGCGGTTTCTGCTGCTCGACGCTTCCGGCAAGTCCCGAACCGTCCTGCACGAAAAGAGCGGCAAGCGCGATATGGCCAACATGGGGTTCGACGAGAAGGAATCCTTCCGCCTGCAGTGGGCGTCGGGCAGTGATGGCCGCGTGTACATCGCGGCGGATTTCGACGCATACACGATCAATTGCTACGGTCCGTCCGGCGCGCTCGAACGCGTGATCGAGCGCGAATACGCTCATCGTGACCGCTCAAAAAAGGAAATGGAAGAAAACAAGCCGCGCATCGTGCTTCGAAACGATCGCGGCACCCAGCGTCCGAATGTGACCGCGAGCCCCACCGATCCGGACGTGCTGCGCATGTTCGCGCGCGACGACGGAACCCTGTGGGTGATCTCCAGCCACGGCGGTCTGGACAGGGCGGCGGGGACCGTCGCCACGGTGGACGTGTTCGATGCCAGCGGGCGTTTCGTCCAGCAGGTCGCGCTCAAGGCCGACGGGACCTTCCGTGACGACGGGGTCCTGGTGGTTGGCGACCACCTCTTCGTCCTGAAGGAGCTGCGCGCCGCGCAGCGCGCGATGGCCGGCGGTGACGACGAGGAGGGCCAGGCGGAAGAGGAGGAGGCGGAACCGATGTCGGTCGTGTGCTACCGGCTCACGCCGACCGCCGCCGCGAAGCGATAGGCCGGCGTCACGCGAGCTTGATCAGCACCATCCCGGCAACCACCATCGCGATGCCTACCCAGCGCGCGCGGCTCATGCGCTCGTGCAGGAACCGCGCCCCCAGCAGCGCGGCGATCACCACCGAAAACTCGCGCACCGCGCTGATGTAGCTCACCGGGCCGTGCGCGAATGCGAACAGAATGATGAGGTAGGTGATCGGCGACCCCACGCCGATGATCCACGCCGTCTTCCAGTATTTCCGGTACGCGACGGCGAGCCGGGCGCGCAGTCGCCTCCACCCGAACAGCGCGAGCAACGCGGCACCCACGCCCGTCTCCACGGCGAGGTACACCGTCGGATCGAGCTTCTCCACGCCGCGGTCGTCGATCAGCGAGTAGCCCGTGATGGTGAGGCCGGCGAGAAGCGCCAGCGCGACCGCGTGGATGCGCACGGGCGTGGCGTGCCGTTGGTACCCGAGCGCGAACACCCCCGCACACACCGCCGCGATCCCGAGCCCACCGGTCAGGGACAGCGGCTCGTGGATGAAGAGCATGGACCCGATCGCCGTGCCGAGCACGCCGCTTCCGCGCGCGATCGGATACGCGAGCGAAATGTCGCCGTAGCGATACATGCGGGCGAGGGCCCACCAGTAGCCGCAGTGCACGACGCCGCTCGCGCACGCGATCGCGTATCCGTCGCGGGGGAACGGCCTCCCCCACTGGTTCGCGATCGCCGTCGGCAGCGTGGCCAGCGTCGAGATGGCGGCGCCGAGCCACAGCACGGTGAGGCTCCCGCCGGATCGCTTGGCGAAGAAGTTCCAGGTGGCGTGGAGGACGGCGGCAAAGAGGATGAGGGCGAGGAGGGAGCCGGACACGGCGAGCAGCGTAGCACACGGCTGCCGCCGCCGCCGAGCGGGAACCGGCGCAAGAAAAAAAGGGAGCCCGGTCGCCCGGGCTCCCTTCCAGGAACACGCTTGCGCGCGGCCCTACTGCCTACTGCTTGAGGGACGAAGGTCCGCCACGCTTGGTGTTGCCACCGGACAGCGGGCAGAGGCTCTCGTTTGCATCCGAGAGCGTGTCCTTGTCACCACTGCAAACCGCGTCGAAGACCTCGCCCACGGTCAACCCAAAGTTCACGCCCGGGTGCGACGCGTTC
>Ga0210379_10000157_pt1 | contig 19239 bp, 20 predicted proteins | sample PLMedo_2_FD_155468 | JGI IMG/M metagenome (GOLD analysis project Ga0210379, IMG submission 155468) | Groundwater sediment microbial communities from an aquifer in East River, Colorado, USA - PLM4_32_coex redo | ecosystem: Environmental > Terrestrial > Soil > Riparian zone | place: USA: East... | reverse complement strand
CTCACATCGGTGAACCCTGCGCCGCCGCGAGGCGGCATGGAAACGCCGAGGGGTAAGTAGAGGGCCAACCTCAGGCTTGCCCTGTAGAGACTCATAGACTCGCTGACCTGGGTATACCAGGTGAGCGGGCACTAGGATTCGCCGTAATGGCGGATAATACGCCCCGCATCCTGGCAACAGGATGAAGGCATAGTCCAGCCCGCCTCGAAAGAGGCGGAACAGCTGTCCCGCCGCCTCCACCACTTCAACGGCCACCCGAGGGTGGCCGTCTTCTTTTTCATGAGTAATGGTGGCAAAGCCGGTCAAGTCGCCTCACCAAACAAACAAAGGGGCTCGTCCGAGCCCCTATCTTTCTTGCGGACCGGGGCTATCGCGCCCCGGCAGTCGCATCCGTGGTTACAGCGGCTTGATGCCCGTGGCCTTCATGCCCTTGGGGCCGCGCGTCACTTCATAACTGACGCGCTGCTTCTCCTTGAGCGACTTGTGCCCGTTGCCCTGGATCTCGGAAAAATGCGCGAATACTTCCTCGCCGCCGTCGTCCGGCGTGATGAACCCGAAACCCTTTGCATCGTTGAACCACTTCACAATACCAGTTGCCATGCAACTCTCCCATACGAAAAAATGAACGATCACGGGCTCGCGCCCGTGCCCTGCAAGCGAATCAAGAAGAGTGGTTGAGAACTGAGACCCCATCCGGACGGATGGAGGACTACGGATCAGCAATACGCCGCTTGAAACGACTGCGCGGCGAAAGATACCCGCAAACCCGGAAATTGGCAAGCGTGGGCTGGCTCGCTCCTCACCTCAAGGCTTCACGTATTTCCTTGCGAACTGGCCGGCCAGTGCAGGGTCGAGCTTGCGCAGCTGGGCATGGATCTCCTGCACCTTATCGCGCAATCCCTGGCCGTAATAGGCGACCCCCAGGTTGAAGATCGCGCGCACATCGCCAGGTTTGATGCGCAGCGCCTCCTGGATGGCCTCGATCGCCCTGTCGTACTGGTTCAACGCGAGGTAGGTCCAGCCAAGGTTGTGCCAGGCGTCGAACGAGTCGCCGTCATAGCGCACCGCCTGCTGATAGGCCGGTATCGCGCGTCGCGGCCGGCCGGTCGCCGCATACGCATCGCCCAGCTCCTGCCAGGCGCGCGCGCTCCGCGGCATGGCGCGGACCCATTGTTGAGACATGCTCACCACGCCCGGCCAATCCTTTTTCGCGCGGGCATCGGCTACCCGGCGTGTCCACCTGGCCTCGAGCGTATCCTGCCCGCCGCCCGCCGCCTTCGCGCGGCCCCCGCGCTCCAGCTCGACGATCCAGGCCGCGGGCAGCGCGAAATTGAGGTTCGGGCCCTCGCCGACGAAGAACGCGGTGATGCCGATTAAACGGCCCTCCGTATCGAACAGGCCACCGCCGCTCGACCCCAGCGAAATCGCAGCGGAAGTCTGGATGTACTGCGAGCCGTCGAACTCGCGCAGGCTGGAGATCAAGCCCTCCGTCAGCGTCAACTCGAGCCCTTCCGGCGCGCCGATTGCGTACACCCTCTGGCCCACCCGCACCCGGCTGGTATTGAGCATCGCCCGTGGCGCGCTCAACTGCGGCACCTTGATTTGGCACAGGTCGCGCTCCTCGTTCGCCGCCGCCGGCGTTGCATTCAATACCTGGTGCTGATGGTGGACATCGAGCCGCATGGCGTGTTCGATCACGTGGCAATTGGTCGTGACCAGCTCGTGTCCCGTCACCACTCCTCCGCCCTGGTTGATGGGGTTGCCCTCGCTGTCGTAGGAGTGGATCACGATCACGCTCTGGGACGCCTGCTGAAAGATCTGCTCCGGGGTCTTGCCGGTCGCGACGGCCGGCAAGAGCACCGCAGCAAAAAGAATTGCGGCACCAGCATTACGTTGCATCATCCATCCTTTTGCAGCGGCTCACCGCTGATGAGGGCCCGTATCTGCTCCCGCCGCGGAGGCGCCGCAGGGTTGACGCGAACGACCCGGATGCCGGCCTGCCTGAGAATGTCGGACTTGAAGCTCTGGTCGCCCGCCGTCCCGGCGCCGGCCGCGGACTCGACGTCGACTACTGCGACGACCCGCATGCTCTTGTCGCAGATGACGAAGTCGAGCTGATACTGGGCGAGGCGGCGGACCTGTTGTTCCCGATCTCGTCCATTGCCGGGCGCGCCGACCACCCGCGCCAGCGAAACGCCGGCAAAGACCTCGAAGCCGGGAAGCCCCGCCTTCAGCAGGTAGTAGAGCAGCGACTCGGCCTGCCCCAGAAATCGCTGTGTTGCGGCCGGCGGCGCTGCCGCAGGCGGTGTGCCCGCAACTGCTGCCGGTGATTTCACGGAAGCGGACGATTCGCGCGCGGGAACCGCAGCTGAAGATAACGGCTGAGGGCTCGCGGGAATCTGCGCCCGCTCCTTCAACAACTGCTCGAAGCGCGCCGCGCTGGCAGCCTTGCTCGCGGCGGCTTTCCTGCGAAAATTCCAGATGGCGAAGACGACACCGCCGGCTACGGCCAGCAGGAACAGGAACCACGCCAAAGAACTACCTCTCCGCAGCCCGCGCGGTGTCGAGAAGCTTCAAACCCGGCCGCCCCGTGTCAGTCGTGCGCAGGGGGACATCCGGCGCTTGCAGGTGCTCCGTCGAGAGTTCCGAGATGCTGTTGCAGCCGAGGAGCGCGATCACGCGGTCGATCTCGCCCCGGAACAGCGAGATGGCCCGCCGTGCCCCCGCTTCCCCGCCGGCTGCGACGCCGTAGAGCGTGGCTCGGCCGATCTGGACCGCGTGCGCCCCCAGAGCCAGCGCCTTGATCACGTCGGTGCCGCGGCGAAATCCGCTGTCGACCAGCACCGTGATGCGCTTGCCCACCGCGTCCACCACCTCGGGCAGCGCCTCGATCGGGGAAATCACCGTGTCGAGGTTGCGGCCGCCGTGGTTGGAGACGATTACCCCGTCGGCGCCGCAGTCCGCGGCCATCAGCGCGTCCTGGGGATGGAGCAGTCCCTTCACGAGCAGCCGGTGCGGCCACAATTTGCGCAGGGCGCGCAGGTCGTCCCAGTTGAGCGAATCGTTTCGCATGCTCGACCGCCCCATCGGCCCCGCGGTGATCCGGTACTTTATATCGGTGGGATAGTTCTGGTAGCGCGGCATGCCCGTGGTGACGAGGTAGCGGGCCAGCACGCCGAGCATCCAGCGCGGGTGCAGCAGCACGTCCGTGATGTTCCCGCGCGTGAAGGTGAAGGGGATGGTGAAGCCGTTGCGGAGGTTGTACTCGCGGTTGCCCGGGACCACACCGTCGACCGTCACTACCAGCGCCTCGTACCCCGCGGCCTTGGCGCGTTCGACCAGCTTGTGGGAGAGCGAGCGGTCGGGCCACATGTAGAGCTGGAACCACAAAGTGCCGCCCGCCAGCTCGGCGACCTTCTCCATCGCCGTCATCGAGCCGGTGGCGAGCGTGAAGGGGACGCCCGCTTCCGCCGCCGCGCGCGCGAGGGCAAGCTCGCCCTCGTACCACATCAGCCCCGCCGTTCCGGTGGGCGCGATGACGATCGGCATCTTGTGCTTCTTGCCGAAAAGCGTGACTTCCTGGCTGCGCTTCGAGACGTCCACCAGGTTGCGCGGCTTCAGTCGGATGCGTTCGAAGATTGCCCGGTTGTGGCGCAGCGACACTTCGTCCTCCGTGCCGCGATCCACGAACTCGAACAGCCCATGCGGCACCCGCTTGAGCGCCATTTCCCGCAAGTCAGCTATGTTGTATGCCTTGTCTACCGATCCCATGTTTTCCACTCCGTGGACTCGCCGCAACCGCGTGACAGAATATTAAGGTAAAGGCCGCGGCCGCGCCATCAGCGCCGCCCGGCCAGGCCGCAAGATGCTCGAGAGTTGGCATGTCATGCCGGAGTTTCGGCAATGGTCAGGCCGGCTTCCGGTCCATCCACTTGCTCACGTCCGGCAGCTGAGCGTGGGCCAGCCGGTCGAGCACGACTTCCGGATCGCGCTCGACGATCAGCATGGCGCGGTGCTGCGGCGTGATGAAGCGCTGCGCGACTGCGTGATCGAGAAACGCGGCGAGATTGTCGAAATAGCCGTCGACATCGAGCAGCGCACTCGGCTTGCGGTGGAGGCCGAGCTGGTTCCACGTCAGCATCTCGGTCAGCTCATCCAGCGTTCCGAGCCCGCCCGGCAGCGAGATGAAGCCGTCGGACAGCTCGGCCATCACGGCCTTGCGCTCCTGCATCGTTTCGACCACGCGTAGCTCGGTCAGCGCCCGGTGCACCACTTCCTTCTCCAGCAGGCGCCGCGGCGTAACGCCGATCACATGCCCGCCCGCGGCGAGCGCCGCCTCCCCCAGCACCCCCATCAGCCCGATGCTGCCGCCGCCATAGACCAGCCTGAGGCGCCGCCCGGCGATGGCGCGCGCCAGCCTGCGAGCGGCTTCGACATACGCACCGCCAATCCCGGTATTTGATCCGCAAAAGACGCAAACGCTCTGCAATGTTCGTCCTCGTGTTGCATTCAGATTCTAAGCGATACGGGCCGCATCAACCCCATCGAACCGCCACCTTCGTTTAATGCGGGGTATGACCCGATATTCATTGAAAGGAGAACAAATGCACAATCCTGCCAAGGTCCCCGCCAGTGCCGTTCCAACTTGTTTCGCCAAATGGGGCGGGTACGGAGCACGAGGCATCTTCCCGACTGGGGCGATCCGAAATGCCGCAAATAGTTGGAACGGCACCAGCTTCGCCGTTGCCGCCGCATGCCTTACGTTATCGCCGGCGGCTCCTTCTCTCGCCGGCGATGCGCTCACCATTTACAGCAACGCCCGTCCCGGCGCGGTGGCGCCCGAGATCTACCGCCACGGCGGCCGCGGACAGGCGCTGCCCGGCTACGCCGTGGTGCGGCACGAACGCGAACTGCAGCTCGCGCGCGGCCGGAACACGGTGCGCTTTACCGATGTCGCAGCCCTGATCGATCCCACCACCGTCACCTTCGAGTCGCTGACCGATGCAACGGGAACCAGCGTCATCGAGCAGAATTTCCAGTTCGACCTGGTGAGCGCGGAGAAACTGCTGCAGAAGTATGTGGACCGCGCGATCAGCGTGGACCAGGTGCGCGGCACCGGTGTCGAGTCGTTTACGGGCACGCTGCTTTCGACGGCGGGCGGGATCACGCTGCGACTCAACGATGGCGGCATCCAGACACTGCCGCACAACGCCGGCGTGCGCCTACCGGAACTGCCCGGTGGGCTCATCACCCGCCCGACCCTGGTGTGGGACGTCGCGGCCAGCCGCGCCGGCGCGCACAAGGCGCGCGTGTCGTACCAGGCATCGGGCATCACCTGGTGGGCCGACTACAACGTGACCTACGCCGAGGGGCGCAATGCCAACTTCTGCCAGCTCGACGTCGGGGCTTGGGTCAGCATCATCAATCAGTCGGGCGCAGGCTATACCGACGCCAAGCTGAAGCTGGTGGCGGGCGACGTGCAGAAGGTCGCGACCACCGGACGTATCCATCCCGCCGCGCAGGCGATGCGCGCTTCGGTCGCGGAAGACCGGGCCGCCGGCTTCGAGGAGAAAGCGTTCTTCGAGTACCACCTCTACACGCTCGGCCGCCCCACGACGCTCCCCGACAACTCGACCAAGCAGATCGAGCTCTTTCCGGTCGCGCGCCGCGTGCCGTGCGAGAAGACATTGGTGTATTACGGCGCGCTCCCAGCCTACGGCTTCGGCCCCAACCCCGCGACCGACCGCAATTACGGCATCGCGACCAATCAGAAGGTGGACGTCTACCTCGGCTTCCGCAACGCCGAGCAGAACCACATGGGCATGCCGCTGCCCGCCGGCCGCATCCGCGTGAACAAGGCGGACCCCTCCGACGGCACGCTCGAATTCATCGGCGAAGATGCAATCGACCACACGCCGAAGAACGAGAACGTGAAGATCCGGCTCGGCTCCGCTTTTGACGTCGTCGGCGAGCGCCGGCAAGTCAATTTCACTGTGGACACCTCACGCAGGAACATGACCGAAGAGGTCGAGGTCAAGCTCCGTAATCACAAAAAGGAGCCGGTGACGGTGATCGTCAAGGAGAACCTCTACCGCTGGACGAACTGGCAGATCACCGCGAAGACCCACGACTTCGAGAAGCAGGACGCGCGCACCGTGCACTTTCCGGTGAAGATTGCCGCGGGCGGCGAAGAGACCGTGCGGTATACGGTCCACTACTCCTGGTAACAGCGCGGCTTGTGGGTTGCGACAGCCCTCCCCACGCGCCTGAGAGTGCGCCGGGGTTTCGAATTCTGCGCGCCTCCGGTGCAACAGCTGGTTGGGCGCGGCTATTGAGCCCGGAGCCCTATCGGTGAAAGGAACGTTTCCGATGCGATCTCAGAAGTGATACTCAGGATTCCTTGGATCAAAGGCGGCGTCCCCAAGTGGCGCGTTAAGGTAAAGGTTCTCGTATCCGTAGTTCTCAACGAGCTGGTCATCCCGGTCATAGACCCTGATCCTTACCAGGATCTTGCTCTCGACATCCTGGTTGATGACATGCCGGTAACCATCGTAGTCCCCTGCCCTCGCCTTTGGGAAGATCATTTCCAGGACCTGCGTTTTCCTGCCGTACACTGATTCTTCTCCGCGCGCAGAGAACGTTAGTTCGCCACGCTTGCTCGCCTTGCGGATGTTTGTCGCAACGGCTTCTAGCAGGAAACCAATCCCGGTACTGGTGACCGGACGAAGGTTATCCGCCATGAGCCCGGGGTGGCTTGGGTCGAGATCGCGCGTAATAAAGCGCAGTAGCCCGCCTCTGTGTGCCTTGGCCCGGTCTTCATTCCAGCCTTTCACATAGAGCAATTCGCTCCCCTCGTAGGGCCTTCTTATCCATTTCATGTACAGACTGAAAGGCGTTTTTCTGCATTTGAGGAGTATGGTTTCTTCGGGTTCCAGCTTTCCGGCGACGCGCTGCTGTTTGTGAAATATGGCAGTGTAACTCCGGACTTTGTCGTAAGCAGCCTCAGCCTCCCTGAGCCATTCCTGAGGATCAACGCTGGCGGACGCGTCACCGTACGCGACCATCGCGGCGAACACGAATAGTACTGAACAGATGGTCCTGGCCACGTTCTTGTGCGAATCCATACGGGCGACTCTTCTGTATTCTTTTCCCGTTTCTGAGGTACGGCTTCGACTTTCACGACGGCTGCTCGAGCCCGCCGCGGAACTTCACTCCTGCACTGGCCCTGGCCAAGAATTCTGTCCTGCCATTTCCCGGTCGATACGTTACGCCGAGGAGGGTAATGGGGCAATTCCAGGTGAAAGTCGAGCGTCCGCTCTTGGCCGATGGCTGTCGTGGTGAATGGGGCTCCCTGTTCGCCGCCGAGTAGCGCAGAGTGCAGAAACTCACATGGTTGGTGCCATGCCGGTGGTATAGAATCGCCGCAGGCATTCGCCTGCAAAGGAGAATTGCATGGGCATCGGAACCATCATCGTGCTGGGCGTGCTGGCGGCGGTCGTGGCCTACGCGGTCATGCTCTACAACAACCTGGTCCAGGTGAAGCACAATGTTGCCAAGGCCTGGGCCAACATTGACGTGCTGTTAAAGCAGCGCCACGACGAGCTGCCCAAGCTGGTCGAGACCTGCAAGCAGTACATGAAGTTCGAGCAGGAGACGCTCACCAAGGTGATGGAGGCGCGCTCCAGGGTGTTCGCGGCGCGCGAGGCCCAGAACATTCCCCAGCTCGGCCAGGCCGAGGGCGCGCTGCGCGCGACGCTCGGCAGCCTCTTCGCGCTGGCGGAAGCCTATCCAGATCTCAAGACCAACCAGACCTTCCAGCAGCTGCAGACGCGCATCTCGAGCCTCGAGAACGGGATTGCCGACCGGCGCGAGTTCTACAACGAGTCGGTCAACGTCAACAACGTCCGCATCGAGCAGTTCCCGGACTCCATCATCGCGGGCATGTTCAACTTCAAGCCGGCCCATCTGCTCGAATTCCAGGCCGAGGAGAAGGCGGACGTGGACGTCAAGAAGCTGTTCGGTTCCTGACCCTGGTTCTCCGCGAACGCACGAGTGATTCGATACGACAGAAGGATTTGGCGGCAGAAAGAGGGGGAAGCGCATGTCGATCAAAAGCGTCGTGGGAATCGTTGTCGCGACTGTCATTGTGCTGGGCGGCTACATGCTCGTAGTGACCAACTGGAGCTACTCCATCGGCGAGCGCGCCGGCTGGGTTCAGAAGCTCTCGAGCAAGGGCTGGCTCTGCAAGACCTGGGAAGGCGAGATGGCGATGGTGTCGATGCCGGGCACGACCGCCGAGAAATTCTTCTTTACCGTCTGGGACGATGACGTTGCCGCACAGATCAACAAGGTGATGGGCAAGCGCGTGTCGCTCCACTACGAGGAAAAGGTGGGGCTCCCGACGACCTGCTTCGGCGACACGCGCTACTTCGTCACGAAGGTAAGCGTTGTGGACGAGATCCCATTGGCTCCGGGAATCGTTGTGCCGACGCCGCCCGCGCCCGCCGTGCCGGAGAAGAAGTAGCGGATATCCTTTCAGCCCTTTTGCCGCACACGAGATATGGGGGCAGCTCAGATCCGGTTATCCGGTAAGCGCTACTAGTACGTGGGGATAACCTTCGGCCCGTCAACGCGCACGCATCAGCCGGGATGGCTGTCGGGCGCCGTCCACTTCGTCATCATCGCAATCGCGTTCCAGGCGGAAAGCGGGAAAGTCTGGCCGTACGCCCTGCTTGCGATGTCGGCGGTGAGCTTTTTCGCCTGGGTCGCGAACTACCGGCGCTACCGCCATATCCAGGACCTGCCCACATCCAAAGTTGCCTCCGCGGCGCAGGGCTACGTCGAACTCTTCGGCCGCACCGAGCTCCTCCCCGGCGAACCGATCGTGAGCAAGCTGAGCCGGTCACCGTGCTGCTGGTATTCCTTCCAGATCGAGGAAAAGGGTTCCAACGACAAGTGGGGTACCGTGGACAGCGGCTCGAGCGTGGAGCAATTTGCGCTGGTGGACGACACCGGCCAGTGCGTCATTTCCCCGGAAGGCGCGGAAGTGCTGGCCCACGACCACAAGTCCTGGGAGGAGCTCGACCGTCGCTACACCGAGTGGCTGCTGCTGCCCAGGTCCGCCCTCTACGCCATTGGCGAGTTCAGAACCATCACTGGCGCAGCAGTAACGGCCGGCGAAGAGCGCGCCGATATCGGCGCGCTTCTGACGCAATGGAAAGCGGATAAGAAGCAGTTGCACGAGCGCTTCGACCTCGACCGCGATGGCAAGATCAGCATGAAGGAATGGGAGCTCGCCCGCCTTCAGGCGCGGCGCGAAGTGCGCGCGCGCGAGGCCGACGTGCAGTCGCGCTCGGTGGAAGGCGTTCACATCCTGCGCAAGCCCGGGGACGGGCGCCTCTTCCTGCTGGCCAACGAATTGCCCGACAAGATCGGCTCGCGCTACCGCTTCTGGAGCTGGGTGCACCTCGTCATCTTCCTGGGCGCGGGAAGCGCCGGGCTGATCATGTTGTAAAAGCAAGGGAAAACCAGGTCATGATCACTCGCAGGGATTTTCTCAGGATTGCGGGCCTGGCGGCGGCCTGGCCTTATGCGCCGGCGCGCGCCGCCGGCGTCGTCGTCAACGATATCCACTCCGGGCTGAATGCGACCCGCGTCCATAGCGTCGTGGAACCGGACACTCTGGACGCGGTGCGCAACGCAATAAACGCGGCGTGGCGTGAGCGTCGTGCGGTTTGCATCGCCGGCGGACGCCATGCCATGGGCGCGCAGGCTTTCGCCACGGATGGCGTGCTGATAGACATTCGCAAGCTCAACCGGGTGCTCGCGTTCGACGCCACGCGCGGTCTGATCGAAGTCGAATCGGGAGTCCAGTGGCCGCAACTACTCGAGCACCTCGTATCCACCCAGCGCGGGCGCAACCAGCAATGGGCCTTTTCGCAAAAGCAGACGGGCGCAGACCGGCTCACCATGGGCGGCTGCCTCTCGGCCAACATACATGGACGGGGCCTTACCCTCCCGCCATTCGTGGGCGACGTCGAGTCGTTCAAACTGCTCGATGCCCGTGGCGAACTCGTCAACTGCAGCAGGAGCGAGAATCCGGAACTGTTCCGTCTCGTGATCGGCGGGTATGGGCTGTTTGGCTTCATCTACTCGGTTACGCTGCGGCTCGTCCCACGGCGCAAGGTGCAACGAATCGTCGAGGTCCGCAACATCGAAGGGCTGCCCGGCGCCTTCGCGGATCGCATCCGCAACGGCTTCATGTTCGGCGATTTCCAGTACTCGATCGATGATCGATCCGAGGACTTCCTGCGTCGCGGCGTATTTTCCTGCTACAAGCCAGTGGCCGACACCATACCGATCCCGCCGGCCCAGAAGGAGCTGGTGGAAGCCGACTGGACCGAGCTCCTCTACCTCGCGCATGCCCGCAAGGCGGAGGCATTCAAACGCTACGCCGGCTACTATCTGTCGACCAACGGGCAGGCATACTGGTCGGACGAGCACCAGATGAGCATTTATCCCGACCACTACCACCGCGTGCTCGACCGCAGGCTCGGGGAGAAGCACCAGGCCACCGAGGCTATCACCGAGATCTACTGCGAGCGCGACGCGCTCGAGCGCTTCATGGCGGACGTGCGCGAGGACGCCCGCCGCAACAAGGTGAATATCATCTACGGCACAATTCGCCTGATCGAGCGGGACCAGGAAAGCTTTCTCGCGTGGGCAAAGAAATCCTACGCCTGCGTCATCTTCAACCTGCACGTGGTCCACACGCCGGATGGCATCCGTCATTCCGCGAACGCGTTCCGGCGCCTCATTGACATCGGCATCAGGCACGGCGGAAGCTACTTCCCAACCTACCACAAGTACGCCACCCGCAAGCAGGTCGAGACCTGCTATCCGCAGTTCCCCGATTTTCTAAGACTGAAGCGCCAGTACGACCCCTCCGAGGTGTTCCAGAGCGACTGGTACCGCCACTACCGGAAGATGTTCAGCTGAGTCATGCGCGAGGACCGGCCCAGCTCGACCGCCACGCTGATCGCCGCGGCCACTGTGTTCCTCGACGGCGATTCCCGCGTGCACAGCCTGGTGCCCGCCGGCGCTGCTGCTCTTTGCCGCCGATTGATCTTGTCTTCCCCGGCGCCCACGCGCGCCGTCATCGGCGCGCTTTGCCATCCGGCGCTGCGCTGGCTGGCGCGGCTTGCCGAGCGCTCGACGGTGCCTGGCCTGATGCTGCACTTCATGCTGCGCAAGCGGATGATCGAGTCAGCTGTGACCGATGCAATCTCCCGGGGCGCTTCCCAAGTCGTGGTGCTGGGCGCCGGTTTCGATACCCTGGCGCTGCGGTTGCATCGCTTTCATCCGGCCGTCACCTTCATCGAGATCGACCATCCGGCAACTCAGCGCCTCAAGCGCGAAGCCGTCGAAGCGGATCAGGCTGGCGGCAAAAATCTCGTTTTCCAGCCGGCCGATCTCACGCGACAGACACTGGACGAGGCGCTTGCTTGCGTCCCCGCCTATCGCCGCGGTGCGAACAGTGTATTCGTGATCGAGGGCGTCTTGATGTACCTCACGCACACGGAGGTTTCCACGCTGTTCCGGCTATTCGGCGCGCATGGCGGCAACGGCAGTCGGGTCGTGTTCACCGTGATGGAACCGATGGCCGGCCGCCACATCGATTTCCACAACGCGACGCCGCTTGTGAAGCGGCTGCTGCGCCTGTGGCGCGAACCATTCAAGTACGGCATCGCCACGGCCGAGCTGCCGGCGTTCCTGCACCGGTTCGGATTGGTGCCGGACATCGTCGCCAACGCCGACACCTTGCGCGGCCGCTATCTCGCCGACTTTGCGGGGGTTCCGCCGGTCACGGCACGCGGCGAGCTGGTGTGCATCGCCGATAAACGGTAGTCGGGCAGCGCTACGGACATGATCAGCGAGCCGATGACCATGATCACCGACTACGCGCTGGGTGCGGTCAGCGCCGGTCTCGGCTGGCGCCTGTACCAGGATGCCCGGGAGGAACGCGCCCGCAAATGCTGGGGGCTCGCGTTTGGCGCGCTGGCGGTCTCCGCCCTGCTTGGCGGCACGCATCACGGCTTTGCCGCCGTATTGAGTCAGGCCACGTATGCCATCAGCTGGAAGGTCACGGTTTTCGCCATCGGCGTGTTCGGCTTCGGCATGGTGGCGGGCAGCGTGCTCGCCACGACAGTCGGCGCCGTGCGCGCCGGGCTCCTCGCCATCGCAGGCGCACAGCTTGTTGTTTACGCTGCATGGATGCTTGCCCACGACGCATACGGCTATGTCGTGCTCGATACCGCAATTGCGATGGCGACGCTGCTGCTGGTGCACGGCTGGTCCGCCGTTTTTCGCAGGGACAATGCATCGTGCTGGGCGCTCGCCGGGATCGCAATCTCCGCCCTGGCTGCGGCGGTTCAGTACCACCAAGTCACCTTGCACAAGTACTTCAACCACAACGATCTCTACCACGTGATCCAGATCGCCGCCATGGCGCTGTTTTTCAAAGGCGGTAAACTCTTGCGGGACCGGACGGGACCGGCCCGGACAGGAACATGAAAATCGACAGCGTCCACTGCCTGAACACCAGGGGCTTTCACCGGATGCACTATGTGGAATGGGGCGACCCCGATGCGGAGCGCGTGGTGATCTGCGTGCACGGCCTCACCCGCAACTGCCGAGACTTCGACTTTCTCGCGCAGGCGCTGCTGCCGGAATTTCGGGTGGTCTGCCCCGACATCGTCGGCCGCGGCCAGAGCGACTGGCTCCCCGCGAAGGAGGACTACGGCTATCCCCAGTATTGCGCCGACATGACGGCGTTGATCGCCCGCGTGACGGCCGGGGGCAGGCCGCGAAGGATTTACTGGGTCGGCACCTCGATGGGCGGCATCTTTGGCATGCTGCTCGCCTCGCGCCCCAACACGCCCATCGGGAGGCTGGTGCTGAACGATGTCGGCACGTTCCTCCCCAAGGCCGCATTGGAGCGCATCGGAACCTACATCGGCAGGGACCCGCGCTTCAAGACCCTTGACGAGATGGAGACCATGGTGCGGTTTGTGTCAGCGCCGTTCGGCCCGCTCACCGATGCGCAGTGGCGGCACCTCACCGTGACCGCTGCGAAGCAATACGCGGACGGCTCCTGGGGGCTGCGCTACGACCCGGGGATCGGCATCCCGTTCCAGAAAAAGCCGCTCGCCGACGTGGACCTGTGGCAGTACTGGGACGCCATCGCCTGCCCCACCCTGCTGCTGCGCGGCGCGCAGTCGGACCTGCTGCCGAAGGACATCGCGATCGCCATGACCCGGCGCGGCCCGCGGCCGAGGCTGGTAGAATTCGAGGGCGTCGGACACGCGCCGATGTTGATGGCGGACGATCAGATCAAGGCGGTGCGGGAGTTCCTGCTCGCGGGATAGTCCGCCACTTGCAAGGACGCCCCGCTACAGCCGCTCTGACAAGGCCGGCAAGCCGCCGATGGTCACAGATGAGACCAAGCGCAACAATCTGGACGCAAAGGCGCAAAGCCGCAAAGGACATCCAATACAGAATAGTTGTTGAACTTGTTTTCATTCCTGTAGTTCTTTGCGCCTTGGCGACTTTGCGTCGAGATTTTTGAACATGGAGGTACTAAAGTGATCCTCAAGCTTCATCACAACGCCTACCGCTGCCGTGATTCCGGGGAGACCCGGAAATTCTATGAGGACGTTCTAGGGCTGCGCCTCGCGGGCACGCTCGAGATCAAGGAGACCAAGAGCGGACGCCGGACCGACACACTACATACGTTCTACGAACTCGGCGACGGCTCCTACCTCGCGTTCTTCGAGGCCCCGGACATGCCCTTCGAGTTCAAGCCGCAACATGACTACGACCTCCACATCGCCCTCGAGGTGGACAAGCCCGCGCTGAAGGCCATGCTGGCGAAAGGAAAGGAACGGGGAATCGAGACGCGCGGCATCTCCGACCACGGGTTCATCCACTCGATCTATTTCAGGGACCCCAACGGCTACGTGATCGAGCTGACGGCAAAGATGCCCGACCATGACCGGGCGATGGACCCTGCGACCAACGGCGCCCGCGCCAAGCTGGACAAGTGGCAGGCGGCCAAGCTGCGGGGTGCCGCGGTCCGGGCCTGACCCGACGCGCGCTCGGGCTCGGTGATGTCTCGAGCTTCAAAGATGCTGACCCTCGAGCTCATCGCCGAGCGCCGCATCCGCGAAGCCCAGGATCGCGGCGATTTCAACAACCTGCCCGGCGCGGGCGCCCCGCTCGATCTCGATGAGGACACGCTGGTGGCGGAAGATCTCCGGGTCGCCTACCGCATCCTCAAGAATGCCGGCCTTCTGCCGCCGGAGCTCGAAGCGCACCGCGAAATCCGCGAGATGGAAGGGCTTTTGCAGCGGGTCTGTGACGGCACGGAGCGCGCGCGGCTGCTTTCCCGCATCAACTTCCTGCTTTCGCGCTCGGCCGCTGGCAGGCGTCATGGCGATTTGCGCGTCGAGCAAGATTACTTCGAGAAGATCAGCGAACGGCTGGAGCGGCGCTGAAAGGCGCCACTCGTCACCGCGTCACTCCGTCACTGCTTCTTAAGCTTCTGCTGCGCTTGAAACTGCCGCAGCCGCCAGAATTCTTCCGGTGAGATGCTGCCGTCGCCATCGCTGTCCACGCGCTCGAACGCGCGCTCGATGCCGGGAAACCGGGCCTGGACCTCGTCGCGCGAAAGATGACCATCGCCGTTACGGTCGCCCGAGCGGAACTCCTGTAACACTTTCCGCCGGAATTCCTCCTGAGCGGTCTGCTGCGTGTCGCCGGGACGGTCGGTGCGCTCGCGCTCCGGGCGTGCGCGCGATGTGCCCCGCGGATCTGCGGATGGCTGCTCGCCGGTGGCCGGCTTCGGCGTGGGCGCCTTCGCCTGGGGAGCTGGCGAACCTCGCGGCGCCACCGTCTGCGCCGAGCGCTGTTTGTTCCAGGCGCTAAAGGCGAGAACTGCAACCAGCAGCACCGTGGCGATTCCCACCCAGCGCCAGCCCGACCCTGACTTCTCGGGCGGGTGCGGCGAGAATCGCCTCGCTGCGGGCGCGGGCTGCGTCTTCGGGAGCGGCGGGGCGAGGACCACCGTGGGTTCGGATTGCGGGGTCAACCGCGCCGTAGCGGGCGCAGCCGCCTGCCCTTGCAGCGCGCGTTTCCAATCCAGAACGCGTTGCGGGCGTTGCTTCTCGTCGAGCACAAGCGCCCATTCAATCGCACGCAGAAAGGACTCGCTCACCCGTCCGCGCGCCGTAGCAAGCTTGCCGGGAAGGGTGTCGCCCTTCATCCGGCTCACCGCATCCGGCGGACTGTCGTTCACCAAGGCCCGGTAGAGCACGCCGGCCATCGCGTAAATGTCCGACCACGGCCCCTGGTGCCCATCGCTCGAATACTGCTCGAGCGGCGCGTAGCCCGGCGTCAGCACCGCGGTGAGGCTCCTGGTGGCGCCGCCGATGGCATGACGCGCCGCGCCGAAGTCGATCAGCACGGGGCTGCCCGATTCGCGGACGAAAATGTTGCTCGGCTTGATATCGCGATGGAGAAAGCCCGTCGCGTGGACCGCCTCGAGCCCGTCGAGCAACGGCATCACAATGCCTTTCAGCCTCGCTTCGTCAGGCTGCACGCCGCGCTTCAGCATCTGGTTGAGGGACTCGCCCTTCTCGTAGTCCATCACCATGTAGCCGGTGTTGTTCGCCTGGAAATAGCGGTTCACCCGCACGATGTGCGGATGGCTGAATTTCGCCAGCGTGCGCGCCTCCAGGATGAAGCGCTCGAGCCCCCATTTGTAGTCGCGTTGCAGCTCGGTGGTGATCGGCACGATGCTCCCGTCGAGCGCGCGCACGGCGAGGTCGGTCGGCAGGTACTCCTTGATGGCGACGTGCTTCTCGAGATGGGTGTCCCACCCGAGATAGGTCATGCCGAAGCCGCCCGCTCCGAGCACCGATTCCAGCCGGTACTCGAGCAACATGCTCTGGAGCGGGAGCGCGTTGCGGTAGGTGGTAGCCTCAGCCATACGGCTGAAACGAGGAACTATGAATGATGAATGATGAACAACAAGCGTGGTGCTGGCTCTTTCGTTCCGCGTTCATCGTTCCGCGTTCATCGTTCGGTTTCTATCGCCTGCTCCATCGCCTCCAGCAGGGCTTCCGGGTCCTGCGCGCCGGAGACGCCGACCTTGCGATTGAAGATGAAGAACGGCACGCCGCCGATGCCGGCGCTTCGCGCCTCAACCTCCGCCCGGGCGATCTGGTCGCGGTCCGCGTCGCCGGCGAGATAGTCCGCCGCCGCCTTGCGATCGAGCCCGGCACGCTCGGCGACGCCTGCGAGCGTTTCCCGGTCCGTGAGATTGGCGCCCTCCATGAAGTGGGCGCGGAACAGTTCCTCGGCCAGCTCGTCCTGCTTGCCGGCGCGCTCCGCGTAGCACAGCAGCCGGTGCGCATGGATCGTGTTGGGCTGGACCTTCATCTTCTCGTACGCGAACGGGATGCCGACCTGGCGGCCGGCCATGGTCACCCGCTCGTTGACGCCCTTGCCGCGCGCGCCGAACTTCCGCGTCACGTACTCCTCGCGCGAAATGCCCTCCTCGGGCAGGTCCGGATTCAACTGAAACGGCAGCCAGCGCACGGCCGGCTCTGGCCCATCGGGATGGCGCTCGTGGTAGAGGCTCAGCGCCTTCTCCAGCTTGCGCTTCCCGATGAAGCACCAGGGTCAAACCACGTCGGAAACGATGTCTATGTTGAGTCGCTTTTCGTTCATCTCGCTCTCCAGTTACACCCAGCAGAATCTTAAACCACAAAGGACACAAAGGACACGAAGGAAATCAAGACATTTGAACCGCCAAGAACGCCAAGAGGAGCCAGAATGGAACCGCAGATAAACGCAGATAAACGCGGATAAGAACAAGAAGTCGAATCACGATTCACGAATCACGACCCACGGCCTTTCTTGCCGCCGATGCCTGTCCTGAGCTTGTCGAAGGGGACGCCGACAAAGGAGGCAATAGTACAAATGGGGTCAGTGTACCTTTTCTCAGAAAGAAACCGTTACTTCGACGCCGATTACTCGGCTCCGCCGCTATTGCTCCCTGACGCCGGCCAGCTCGGCGAGCTCGCGCCAGCGCTTCACCTCTCCGAGCATATAGCGGCCGAACGCCGCGCCTGCCAGCGGCTCGGTCGTTTCCTGCCCGATCTCGGCCAAGCGCTTCCTGAAATCTGGCGCCTGAGTGATCGCACCAAGCTCCCTCGCGAGGCGCGCGGTCACGTCGGGCGGCGTCCCCGACGGCACGAACACCCCGAACAGCGCTCCGAGCACGAACTCATCGACGCCGGTTTCCGCCATCGTCGGCACCTCGGGCAGCAACGGCGAGCGCGCATTGCCGGTCATCGCGAGCGCGCGCGCCCGCCCCGCCGTGTGACGCGGGGCCACGGTGGCGAGCCCGGTCACGAGCGTCTCGATCTGTCCCGCCATCAAGTCGATGATGCTCGCCCCGCCGCCCTTGTACGGCACGTGAACCATATCGAGCTTGAAGCGGGTCTTGAACAGTTCGCCGATCAGGTGCGGGTTCGATCCGACGCCGGGCGAGCCGAAGTGCAGCTTGCCGGGGTGGGCGCGCGCAAGCCCGATCAGATCCTTGAGCGTGTACGCTTTCAGCGAGGGGTGCACCACGAACGCATTGGGCGCGCGGGCGATCATCGTCACCGGCATGAGGTCCTTCTCCGGGTTGTAGCCGAGCCGTTTCGCGATGTCGTAGGTCATGCCAAAGCTCTCGGCCGAGCCCAGCAACAGCACGTAGCCGTCAGGCTGTGCCCGTGCGGCCACCTCCGAGCCGACGATGCCGCCGCCACCGGCGCGGTTTTCCACGACCACCTGCTGACCGAGCCGCTCCGTGAGTGGCTGCGCGATGAACCGGCCGAGCGTGTCGGTGGTGCCGCCCGCGGCGAACGGGACGATCAGCCGTACCGGCCGTTGCGGATAGATCTGCGCGTGCGAGGCACCTGCCAGCAGCACCAGCAGCGCAAGCATCGCTCTCCAGGCGTCCTTGATGTTCATGCCGAATTCCCGGGGGCGGAAATGGAGTCAGTGTAACTATACTCAGTAAGAGAATGTTACTCCGACCCCGATTACAGTCGTAACATGCGCTTGAACGCGCCGTTACGGAGCGTGATCAGGCCAACGGAGACCGGTAATGGATCTGGGAATCAAGGGCAGGCTCGCCCTGGTGACGGGCTCGACGAAGGGCATCGGGCGCGCTATCGCGGAGACCCTGGTAGCCGAGGGTGCGCGAGTGATCGTCAATGGCCGCAACGAAGCCACTGTGAAGGATGCCGTAGCGTCACTGTCGCGGCGCGGTGCAGCACACGGCATCGCGGCGGACCTCGCAACCGCCGCCGGCGCGCGGAAAGTGGTGGACGAATCAGCCCGGATCGGGCCGGTCGACATTCTCGTCAACAACGTCGGGTTTTTCGAGGTCAAGGAATTCACCGGGATCTCCGATAGGGATTGGCTCGACATATTCGAATTGAACGTGATGAGCGGCGTGCGCCTGTCGCGCGCGCTGCTTCCGGGAATGCTGGCGCGGGACTGGGGACGGATCGTGTTCATCGCCAGTGACCAGAGCGTCAAGCCCAATCCCGGAATGGCGCCCTACGCGATGTCGAAGGCCGCGCAGGTCTCCATCGCGCGCAGCCTCGCCGAGCTCACCAAGGGCACGCGCGTAACCGTCAACAGCGCGCTCGTCGCCCCCACCTGGTCGGAAGGCGTGGAAGCGTTCCTGAAGAAGATCGCGCCTGGGCAAGGCAAGACGGTGGACGAGATGCGCACCGCCTACTTCGAGACGACGGGAGTCTCTTCACTGCTCCAGCGCTGGGCGACGCCGGAGGAAATCGCCTCTCAGATCGCGTTCCTGTGCTCCGAGCGCGCCTCCGCGATCAACGGCGCGGCGCAGCGCGTGGACGGCGGGATCATCCGCTCGCTATTTTGACTGCACGTGACGACTAGGAAGCGGAACCACGAAGGACACAAAGGACACAAAGGACACAAAGGAATTCAGGAATCAACAACAATTGAACCGCCAAGACCGCCAAGCGCGCCAAGAAACACAAGAATGGAACCGCAGATAAACGCGGATAGGATCAAGAAATACATTTGCCGCCGATGGACGCCGATACACGCCGATAAGGGAGGAGGAACGGTGTAACCCATGTC
>Ga0210379_10000154_pt1 | contig 19313 bp, 19 predicted proteins | sample PLMedo_2_FD_155468 | JGI IMG/M metagenome (GOLD analysis project Ga0210379, IMG submission 155468) | Groundwater sediment microbial communities from an aquifer in East River, Colorado, USA - PLM4_32_coex redo | ecosystem: Environmental > Terrestrial > Soil > Riparian zone | place: USA: East... | reverse complement strand
CCACCGTCACGCTGGTGGACAAGGTGATCGACGCCGCCAGCGGCACTTTCGGCGTGCGCCTCGAGCTGCGCAACCGCAAGTTCGACATCCCCGCCGGCGTGCGCTGCCGCGTGCAGTTCCTCTAGCGCGGCGCGCTCACTCCGGGTGGCCGGAGAACGCCAGCAGTTCCTCGAGCGACCGCTCGCGCGACATCACTTCCCGGCGCACGCGCGCCGCGGCGCGCTGCGCGGCCCGCTGCGCGGCCGCCGCGATCCGGCCCGCCGCCGCCGTCGACAGCTCGCCGTCGCCGCCCGCGGCGCGGCGCGCGGCGCGCGCGGCCTTGCCGACCAGCGCGGCGAGCGCTTCGTCCTCCAGCGCGAGGAACTGCTCGCAGGAGCCCGCCGCGTAGGCCTGGGCGATCTGCGCCACGTGCCGCCCGGCGTCGTGCAGTTCGGCGACCGCAAGGTGCAGCGGCGCGCCGGGGTTCGCTGCGCGCGCCACGCCGCGCTGCGCGGGATACAGCGACAGCAATACCGCACCCGGGCGATCGAGGGCCGCGAGCGCTTCGCGCTCCGGTCCTTGCGCTGCCGCGCGCAGGGTGCCAAACGGAACCCCGGCCTGCTGCAGCGCTGCTGACAGCGCTTCAGCCTCCGCCGCGGAGCGCAGCGCCACCACCACCGGCTGGCCGCGCGCCGCGCGCTCGCCCACCGACGCCACCAACGCGCGGCGGCGCTGTTCCAGGCTGACGAAAACCCGCGTCGCGCACGCGGCCTGCGCCGCCGGCGCGCCCGAGCGCGAAGTGCGCAGTCCGTACAGCGACCAGAACTCCCGCTCCAGCCCGCGCGCGTCGGCGCAGGTCCCGGCCAGGCGCAGGTAGCGGCGGAAGAAGCGCGGCACGGACAGGCGCGCCAGCACTTCACGGCGGCCGGCGAAGGCCAGGCGCTCCTTCACTTCGAGCAGTCGCTGCAGGGCTTCGCCCGGCGCCGGCTCCTCGTCGGCGCCGGAAGGCGCGAGCCGCAGCACGCCCTGCTCCACCTGGTAGTCGCGGCCACGCTCCATCGCGTGCTGCGCGGCGAGCGCCGCAGCCACCAGTTCCTCACGGCGCTGGCGCGCCGCCCACAATCCACCCAGCAGGACGCTCAACTGCGCCAGGCGCTGCGCGCCCCGCGCGGTGAGCTGCGCGCCCCGGCCGGCCAGCGCGTAGTCCGCGCCCGCCTCCAGCGCGCTCGCCAACTCGAGCGCCTGTTCGTAGGGCAGCCGGTCGGGCGAGGAGGCCACATCCGCGGAAATGACCATCGGCACGCGCGCCTCGTCGAGCAGCACTTCGTCGGCGTCTTCCACCAGCGCGCAGTGCAGCCCGGCCAATAGCGGCTGCACGCCGGTGGCGGTGGTGTCGCCCGAGAGCCGCTCGAGCCGGCTCTGCAGCGGACGCAGCCTGCGGCCGAGCCGGATGCGATCGCGCAGGTAGTCGAAGGCGATGAGCCGTTGCGTGCCGCAGACCCGGTGGGCGCCGTACGCGACGCGCCGCTCGGCGCTGCTCATGCCCGCGTCGACGCACGCGGCGCTTGCGCCGAGCGCCTTGAGCGGCGCGTCGAGCGCGGCGGCGGCGGCCCGCGCGCGCGCATCGCTCGCCGCATACAGGTGGACCGGGACGCCGCACAGCGCGAAGGCCGTGGCGGCGAGGGCCAGCGCCTGCCAGCGGCTGCGCGCGTCGGCCAGGTCGACGAGACCGGCCTGCACCAGGGCCGCGGCGGCGGCGAGCGCATCCGCCGGCGGCGCCAATGCGCCCGCCGGCAGCGTCGCGGCGTACAGGCCGAAACACTCGGCGAGCCGCGCCCGCTCCAGGCCGTCGCGGCGCAGGCGGTAGCGCAGTTCGCCCGCCTGCGCGGGCAGCGGCGCCGCGCGAAAGCGCGCCGCATGCCGCGCGACGTCGCCGGCAAGCGCAGCGGGCGCGCGCAGGGCGCGGTGCAGCACGGCGTGCACGCCGAAGCCGAGCTCCCCGAGCAGACGGTCGAGCGGCGCCTCGCGCCGCACCTCGCGCTCTGGATAGAACCCGGGGTCGGCGCGCCCGGCCCGCGCGGGCATCAGACCGCGAGCCGCAGCAGGAACAGCTGGCGCGCCCAGCGCCAGACCTGCGCGGCGATGCTTTCGGTGCCGTGGTCGAAGCGCACGTAGGCGCGGCCGCCAAGGAGAAACGGCCGGTCCTGCGGCAGCTCGACCTCGAACTCGAAGTAAGTCTGCATGGCCTTCGGCTCCGTACCCGAACGCGGATCGAGCGCAGCCTCGCCGCCGCCGGCCTGCGACAGCGCCGGGCTCGGCAGGCGGTCGCTCGCCCGCGGCACCTCGCGCAGCACGCGGGAGGCGATCGTCTCGTCCAGGCGCTCGGCGAGCTTCACGCTCACGTGCTCGGTGCGCCCGCGCACCAGGTCCACCGCCTGCTGCGGCACCACCACGCGCGCCGTCAGCCGCGCGTCGGCGACCACGTGGCCGATCGCCTCGCCCTGCCTCAGGTAGCGCCCCGGCAGGTCTTCGGCCGCGGACAGCGCGAACACGCCGTCGGCGGGACTGCGCAGCACCAGGTCGCGCGCGCGGTCGCGTGCGCGCCGCAATTCCGCGTCCAACGACGCCAGCTGATCGAGCATCATCTGCGCGCGCACCTGCTGCTCCGCGCGCGCGGCCTGGTAGCGCGACTCCAGCTCATCGACCTGCGCCTGCAGCGTGCGCATGCGCGTCTGCAGTACCGGGTCGGCGGTCTCGACGAGCGCGTCGCCGCGGCGCACGGAACTGCCCGGCTGTGCCAGCACGCGCGTGACGAAGCCGTCGCCCGCGGCGCGCACCAGCGACTGCTCGGGAATCGACACCACGCCCTGGGCGTTGGTCCAGGAGCTCGCCGGCGCCAGGAACACCAGGCCCAGAATCGTCGCCGCCAGCACGGCGCTGACCAGGACGGCGCGGCCACGGTGGGGACCGAGCCGCGGGCTGAATGCCAGGTAGGACACCAGCGCCCCGAGCGGCAGCAGCACGCCGGCGGCGACCGCCCACAGGCCGAGCAGCACGCCGAAGAGGAAGTACTGGCTGGAGATGAACAGCGCGATCGCGAAAGTGATGAACAGGCGATAGGCGAACGAGGCGACCATGAAGACCAGCAGCAGCGCCTTTTCGCCGGCGCGTCCCTCCACTGGCGGCAGCGGCATGCCGAACAGGCGGCGCTGGGCGAGCGAGGCCGCGCACTGCGACGCCCGCTGCCGCAGGTTCGGGATTTCCACCAGGTCGGCAAGGATGTAGTAGCCGTCGAAGCGCAAGAGCGGGTTGGCGTTGAACAGCACCGTGGACACGCCCGCGATCAGCATCACGTTGAACAGTACGGCGCGCAGGATGCCGGGCTGTATTTCCAGCCACAGCATCAGGGCGATCGAGGCGATGAACAGTTCGACCAGCATGCCCGCCGCCCCGACCACGACGCGGCGGCGCTTCTCGGCGAAGGCGCTCGCCGCCGAGGCATCGACGTACGGCACCGGCATCATCACCAGCAGCATGATGCCGATTTCATGCACCTCGCCGCCCCAGGCCTTGACCGCGCAGGCGTGCCCGAATTCGTGCAGTGCCTTCACCAGCGGAAAAACCAGTCCGATGATCAGCAGGTTCTGCGGCTCGAGCAAGCCGTGCCCGAGGTCCTGGCTCAGCTCGCTCCAGTGCTGCGCGGCGGCGAACGCGCCCCAGCCCACCACGCACAGCCAGAGCAGCGCGCCCGCGCGCCCGAACAGCGGCTGGTACCACGGCAGCCAGTGCTCGAGCAGCCGGTCGGGGTCCAGCAGCGGGAAGCGCACGGCCAGGGGCGACATCAAGCGCCCCAGCCAGGTGCGCTGGGCGATGCGCTGCGAGCGGCGCAGCAGCTCGTCGACGTCCGGGGTGAGGTCGCATTGCAGGAGATCCGCGGCATGCAGCTGCCCCAGCAGTCGGATCGCCTCGTCCTGCGTCGGCGCGTCGTCGCCGAAGCGCTCCACCGCCGCGTCCCAGACTTCCTGCATGCGGCGGTGCCCGTTGAGCAGGCCGACGACGAAGTAGGCCGCCGGGTTGACGCGGTGCGAGCGCCGGGAAATGCGGTCGGCGATGACGTACCAGCGCTCGCCGCGATACTCGTGGCGGTTGACGCGCACGTGCGAGCGCAGCCGCGGGCGCAGCTCCGCCACCCGGTACCACAAGCCGCTCAGCAGCTCCTGCGCCATCGCCGGTCCGTCAGGGCGTCCAGGCCCAGGCCTTCAGCCTAAGCCAGTTCGCCATCTCGCGCGTCCAGATCCAGATCAGGCGCCTGTCGTCCACCGACACCTTGGCGACGCCTTCCATGCCCGGGCGCAAGCGCGGGTCGACGCCGGTCTCCAGCTGCGCCTCGACGCGGAAATAGTTGCGCCCGTCGCGCGCCGTGCTGACCGGCGTGGTCTTCTGCAGCAGGATGGGAAAGCGCTGCCCGGGGTTCGACGACAGCACCAGCTCGCCGTGCTGGCCCTCGCGCACGTCGGCCACCCGGTGCTCGTCCACCTGCAGCACCACGCGGTAGGCGTCGAGCGGCGCGATCTCGAACAGCGCCTGGCCGCGCTCGAGCGGCGCGCCCAGCATCTGGGTGAGGTCGCCGCTCACCAGCACGCCGTCGAAGGGCGCCACGATCTCGGTGCGTTGCAGGTGCTCCTCCACGAGCGCCAGCTGCGCCTGCGACTGCTCCAGCTGCGAGCTGACGATGCGCGTCTGCGCGCGGTCGCGCTTGGCCATCGCCTCGCGGTATTGCCTGCCGAGCTGGTCGCGCTGCGACACGAGCCGCGACTGTTCGAGGCGCAGGTCGCGGTCGTCGAGCCGCGCCAGCAGCTCGCCCTGGCGCACGGTGTCGCCCGCGCGCCGCGCGGCCTCGCGCACGTAGCCCTGGAACGGCGCGGTCAGCGTGCGCTGCACCTTGCCCTCGATGCGCGCGTCGGCCGACACGCGGTATTCGCCGGTGGCGAAGCCCAGGAACAGCGCCGCGGCGGCGAGCGCGCCCACGCCGAGCTTGAGGCCCGCGTGGCGCGGCCCGACCAGGCGTGCCCAGAACCCCTGCGCGCGTGATGCGGCCTGCGAAGTGAGGCTCCTGCCCTGCTCCAGCCGCAGCTCCAGCAGCGGCCCGAGCATAGAGGCGAGGCCTTCCAGCAGTTCCATCGTCGGGGTGTCGAACCGGTGGCCACCCGCGCGTTCGAGCGTCAGGGCGCCTATGGCGCGCCCTTTGTGCATCAGCGGCACGGTGGCGATGCCGTCGGCGCCCGAGAGTTGCGCCAGCTCGGCGTGCGCCAGCGTAACCACCGGCCGCGCGTCGCGGTCCTGCGGGTAGACGATCGATTCGCGCTGGTCGAGCGCCTCGGTCATCGCCGCCACGGCGGCGGCGAGCATGTTGGTGCGGCGGTCGAACTGCGCGGTGTGCGACACCGCCTCGATCCTGACCCCGCCGCCGTGCGCCAGCCCGAGCGCCACGCGGTCGCAGCCCAGCCGTGTGGCAACCTCGGTGACCAGGTCGGCGAGGGCATCCTTGAATACCGGCCGCTCGAGGAAGATCGCGGTCAGCTGCAGGATCAGCTTGATGCGCTGGCGCGCCGCCTCCACCGGGTCGGCATGCCGGCGCAGCAGCACCTCCAGCCAGGCGGAGCCCCATTGCAGCTGGCGCATGGCCGACTGCAGTTGCGCCGCCTCGCGCCAGGCGAGGTCCAGGCCCACCACCCCGCGCAGGTTGCCGTCGAGGCGGATCGGGTAGGCGATCTGGTAGTCGGGCCGGTCGGGCAGCTCCGAGCCGCTGCCGCCGGCGCGCGGCTGCACCACGCCGCGCCCTTCGCGCAGCGCCCGTTCGGCGATCGCGACGAGTCCCGCGCGGTCGCGCTGCCCGTCGGGCCAGAAAGCGAGGGGCCCGAAGGCCTCCGAGCCGGGCTTTTGCAGCACCACCACCGCGTCTCTTACCTCGCCGATGGCGTGGCACTGCAGCGCCAGCCAGGCCCGGCAGAAGTCTTCCGGGTTCGCTGCCCCGCCGAACTGGCGCCAGGCGACGTCCAGCTCGCCGCGCTGGACCTGCGGCGCGAGACTGTCCTCCAGCGCCGCGCCTGCCATGGTGGGGTCGCCTGCAGCCAAGCTTCAGACTCCTCGCGGGCGGCGGCGTCCCGCCATCATTGCTGGCGCGGAACGGGCCCTTCGACGTTGAGGGCGCCGAAGCGCTTCTCGTATTCCTTCACCACGCCGTCGAGGAGCATCACCAGGCGCTTGGCCGCGTACGGGCTGATGATGATGCGGTCGGTGAGCTGGATGGTCACTTCCTTCTGGCCGCGGTTCCACGCCTGGTTGATGCCGAACAGCATCACCACTTCCTCGCGCGTGCTGGTCACGTTGCACACGTTGGCGTAGGAGCTCTTCATCGACGAGTCGTCCCACTTCAGCCGCGTCTGGTCCTGCGCCTTCGCCTTGCCTGCTTCTTCGGGGGTCTTGCCGGTAGTCGCCACGTGCTTCTCCCTGGTGCGTTGATCGGAATGGTGTTGCGAAGGCGCGATTAGAGCATAGCTCCCTTGACGATAGCCATCGCGCGCACCGTCAGACTTCGTCAGGCTGCCGCGCGCGGCCGTGCCAGCAGCGCCCCCGGCCACAGGTCGGGGTGCGCGCGCCGGTACTGCGGCGGGTAGTCGAGCTTGACGCCAAAGCGCTCGGCGGCATGCCACACCCAGCGCGGGTCGTCGAGCAGCCCGCGGGCGAGCGCCACCATGTCGGCGCGGCCGGCGGTGACGATATCCTCCGCTTGCTGCGGGTCGGCGATCATGCCTACCGCCATCACCGGCACCTGCGCCTGGCGCCGCACCTGCTCGGCGAAGCCGACCTGGTAGCCGGGCTCGACCTTGATGCGCGCGTGGCTTACGCCGGCACCGCTCGAGACGCACACGTAATCGAAGCCGATCGTCTTCAGCTCGCGCGCGTACGTGGCTGCGTCCGCCGCCTCGAAGCCGCCGGGCGCCCAGTCGCTCGCCGTGATGCGCGCGCCGAGCCCCCTGTCGCGCGGCCAGGCTTCGCGCAGCGCGCGCGCGATCTCCAGCGGCGCGCGCAGGCGGTTCTCCAGGCTGCCGCCGTAGCGGTCGGAGCGCTTATTCGACAGAGGCGACAGGAACTGGTGCAGGAGGTACCCGTGCGCGGAGTGCATCTCGATGAGATCCAGCCCGATGCGCAGGGCACGCACGGCCGCCGCGGCGAACGCGTCGGCCAGGCCCTTGATCTCCTGCGCCGTCAGTTCGTGCGGCACGTGCCAGCCTTCGGCGAACGGCAGCGGCGAGGGCGCCACCGTCTGCCAGGGCGATTCCGCGCTCGAGAGCGGCTTGCCGCCGAGCCAGGGCACCTGCGTCGAGCCCTTGCGCCCCGCGTGCGCGAGCTGCACGCCGATCGGCGACTTGCTGAGGCCGCGGCACACCTCCACCACGCGCTTCATCGCCGCCTCGTTCAGGTCGCTGTACAGGCCGCTGCAGCCGTGCGAGATGCGGCCCTCGCGCGTGACGCCGGTCGCCTCGATGATCATGAGCCCCGCGCCCGAGCAGGCGAGGCTGCCGAGATGCACGGTGTGCCAGTCGCTCATGGCGCCGTCCGCGGCGCTGTACTGGCACATCGGCGACACCACGATGCGGTTGGGCAGGGTGATTCCGCCCAACTGGATGGGCGTAAAGAGCTTGGCGGTCATCAGGACTTCCTGGTCTTGGGTTTCTTGGGCAGGACGGGAATGGCGACGCCGATCAGGCTGTCGCGCGTGACGAGGGCCGCGAGGCGCTCCTCGGCCCAGCCGTCGGTCCCGGCGGGGCGCATCGGCAGCACCATGTAGCGCATGTCGGCGTTGGAATCGTGCACGCGGATCGCCACCTTCGGCGAGACTTTGAGGCCGAATTCGGCGAGCACTTTTCTCGGCTCGCGCACTACCCGGCTGCGATACGGCTTCGACTTGTACCACTCCGGCGGCAGGCCGAGAAGCATCCTCGGGTAGCAGGAGCACAGCGTGCATACGATGACGTTGTGCGTCCGCGGCGTGTTCTCCACCACGATCAGTCTGAGCCCCGGCACCTCGAAACCCAGTTCCTCGGCGGCCTGGCTGCCGTCGGCGAGCATGCGCGCCTTGTAGGCGGGATCGAGCCAGGCGCGCGCCGCCATCGCGGCGCCGCGCTCCGGCCCGCGCTCGCGCATCGCCGCCATCGCGCCGGCGATCGCGTCCTCGCTCACCACGCCCTTCTCCACCAGCAGCTCGCGCAGACTCACTTCCATCAGCTGGAAGTAGTCGAGCGGCCGGTAGGCGCCGAGATCCTTCATGAGCCCTCCAGCCAGTGCTGGAACACCTCGAGCTCCAGCACGTCGGCGGGATTGCCGCGGTAGCCGGGCCACACGTCCTGCTGCCGGAAGCGCACGCGGTACAGGGGCTGCGCCGGCAGCCCGTCGCGCTGCTGCGCGAGCTCTTCCGGATTGGCAAAGGCGCCGCACACGCGCTCCACCACCCCGGCGTAGCCGCGGATGTAGAACGGCGTGCGCACGTGGCCCAGCGGCGCGGCCTTGCGCACGCGCACGCGATCGCCGGGGCGATACCTAGCCTCGACCACGCTCCTCCACTTCGGCGAGCTTTCTCGCCAACTCGTCGGTGGTGATCACGCCGCGCTGGATCATGGTCTGGGTGAGCGAGATCACCCAGCGGTCGTAGTAGCCCATCTTGTCGTAGTCCGCGGGCGGCAGCGCCTCGACGTTCTTGCGCAGCTCGTCCACGGTCATGCGCTTGCTCCCGCCGACGACGCCGATGAGGAGCATCATCATCGCGTCCACGCGCAGTTCCCAGTCGTCATAGGCGTGCTCGGTCCGCCGCACCTTGCCGGCCGGCAGTCCGCCCATGTCGTGGTGGCCGCGTTCGATCATGCGGTGTCCGGATGCCTCATGTTCCGTTATTCTGCGGCAAACAAAGGAGGAGTGCATGAACACGTCCGCAAAGGGGCTGCGCGTGCTGGTGACCGCCGGAGCGGCGGGCATCGGCCTGGCCATCACGAAGGTTTTCGTCGAACACGGCGCAACAGCGCACATCTGCGACATCGACGAGCAGGCCCTCGCCGCCGCGAAGGCCGCCCTGCCTGGCGTCACGCAGACGAAAGCCGATGTCGCGAGCCGCCCCGACGTCGAGCGGCTCTTTGCCGACGCGCAGCGCGCGCTCGGCGGGCTCGACGTGCTGGTCAACAACGCGGGCATCGCCGGGCCCACCGGCAGGGTCGAGGACATCGCCCCGGAGGACTGGGACCGCTGCATCGCCATCGACCTGAGCAGCATGTACTACTGCACCCGCAAGGCAATGCCGCTCATCAAGGCCGCGGGCGGCGGCAGCATCGTCAACCTTTCTTCCGCCGCGGGACGGCACGGCTATCCCCAGCGCTCGCCCTACGCCGCGGCGAAATGGGGCGTGGTCGGCTTCACCAAGAGCCTCGCCGTCGAGGCGGGTCCCGACAAGGTGCGCGTCAACGCGATTCTGCCCGGCCTGGTCGAGGGGGAGCGCATCGAGCGCGTGATCGCGGCAAAGGCCAAGGCGCATGGCGTCGGGCACGAGGAATTCCGCAAGAAGCTTCTCGACACCACCAGCCTGCACTCGACCGTGCGCGCCGAGGACATCGCCAACATGGCACTTTTTTTGTGCACCGAGCCGGGCAGCCGCATCACCGGCCAGGCGCTCGCCGTGGACGGCGACGTCCGTTACCTCGTCTAGGGAGACACTGCATGGCCGCAGCCCAAGGAAAAGTCATCATCACCTGCGCGGTGACGGGGTCGATCCACACCCCCAGCATGTCGCCGCACCTGCCGATCACGCCCGAGGAGATCGCGCAAGCGGCGGTCGGCGCGGCCAAGGCCGGCGCTGCCATCGTGCACCTGCATGCGCGCGATCCGAAGAATGGCAGCCCGACGCAGGATCCAGCGCTGTTCCGGCAGTTCGCGGGGAAGATCAGGGCGGCGAGCGACGTGGTGCTCAACTTCACCACCGGCGGCGCGGCGACCATGACCATCGAGGAGCGGCTGCAGCCGGCGTTGCAGCTCAGGCCCGAGGTGGCCTCGCTCAACATGGGCTCGATGAACTTCGGCCTGTACGAAATGATCGGGCGCTACAAGGAGTTCAAGTACGACTGGGAGAAGCCCTACCTCGCCGGGTCGGACGAGCGCATCTTCAGGAACACCTTCAAGGACATCGCCTACATCCTGCAGTCCTGCAGCGAGAACGACACGCGCTTCGAAATCGAGTGCTACGACATCGGGCACCTGTACACCGCGGCGCACTTCCTCGACCGCAAGCTGGTGAAGCCCCCTTTGCTGATCCAGTCGGTGTTCGGCATCCGCGGCGGCATCGGCCCGCACCCCGAGGACGTGATGCACATGAAGCGCACCGCGGATCGGCTGTTCGGCGACGCCTACTACTGGTCCGTGCTCGGCGCGGGGCGCAACCAGATGTTCATCGCCGCGATGTCGGCGGTGATGGGCGGGAACGTGCGCGTCGGGCTGGAGGACAGCCTGTGGCTCGGGCGCGGGCAGCTGGCGAAATCGAATGCGGAGCAGGTGGCCAAGGCGCGGCGCATCATCGAGGAGATCGGGCTGGCGGTGGCGACGCCGGACGAGGCGCGGCAGATGCTGAAGCTGAAGGGCGGGCGGAATGTGAATTTCTAGGATGCCGTGGCCGACCGCACGCTCTACCCGCATCGCTGGAAAATCGGGACTTTCGAGCTGAGCAGGGGCCACGCACATGCGCGTTCGTGCATGCGCCGCCCCCCGCTTCGCTCAGTTCGGTGAGCGAGGCGATCCTAGGCGGCCACCTGTTCCGCCGTCGTTGGATCGATCACCGATCGCACGCGGGCGACAGTATTGGCCGGAAACCCGCCCTTCTGCGCGTGCTGCCTTACCGTCTCTGCATCCGGTGCGATGTAAACGCAGTAGATCTTGTCATCGGTGACGAAGCTCTGCACCCACTGGATCTTCGGGCCCATGCTCTGCAGCACGCCGCAGGATTTCTGGGAGATGGCCTTCAGCTCCTGCGGCGGGAGTTTGCCGACGCCGGCGATTTCGCGCTCTATGATGAACTTGGGCATTCGAGTGTCCTTTGTGTGACTGGCTTTGCGGGCGAGCGAAATTGCAGCGCCCGCGCAAAGTCTGTCTGTCGCGAATGCGGTTGTATTGAGACGACAGTCCCGGTCCACCAGGCAATCTGCCGCGCAACCGGGACAGCAGTCCCGGCTCAGGGGGAGGACAGGCGCCGGCGATTGCCCAAGCCCGCATCGCGGGCCAGAACGATCGCCTGGTAGCGATGCGCGACGCCGATCTTGTCGAACACGCGCGTGACGTGGTTGCGCACCGTCTTCTGCGAGAGCGCGAGCTCCGCGGCAATCTCGGTGTTGTCCAGCCCGCGCGCAATGCCCTCGAGCACCTGGCGCTCGCGCTCGGTGAGCGCTGCGAGCCGTTCCTCGATTCCCGCAGCCTCGCCTTGTGCGCGTGGCGTGCGCAAGAAGCCCTGCACTTCCTGCAGGAAGCGCGGCCACGCGGGTTCCTCGGGCAGCAGCATGTGATTGTCGCTGTCGAGCTCGACGAAACGCGCGCCCGGGATCAGGCCCGCCAGCAGCCGTCCCTCCTCGACGTGTACCGCCTTGTCCCTGCTGGCGTGGACCACGAGCGTCGGGCACTTGATGCGCCGCGCGGCGTCTCGCACGTCGGTATAGAAGGCCGCCTCGAAGAACGCAGGCGCGTTCTCCGTGGAGATCGCCTGCCGCTGCAGCTCTGTCCAGGAGCGCAAATGCTCGATGCCGCCGCCCGGTTGGAACAGCGAAGCCCAAACCTGCATGAACGCGTGATCCTCGTGCCCCCAGCCGAGCCGCGCCATGTCGAGGAACACCTTGGCCTTGGCAAATTCGCGCGGCCGCTCGGGGCGCATGAAGTTGCCCCGTGCATAGGTGCCGTACAGCAACAGGTGGCTGACGCGCTCGCTGTGGCGCGCGGCATACTCGATTGCGATCGGCCCGCCCTGGCAGATGCCGAGCAACGGGAAGCGCTCGAGCCCCGCTGCATCGACGACCGTGGCGAAATCGCGCGCCCAGGTGTCGGCGGACGCGTTGGCGAAAGAGCGGTCCGAAAGCCCGGTGCCGCGCAGGTCGTAACGCAGCAGGGTGTACTCGCGCGAGAAGTGCTCGAGCCAGGGACGCCAGGCGAGGCTGCGCCATTGGTACTCGAGGTGGTTGAGCCACGTTCCAGACATCGCCAGCGGAGCGCCGTGGCCGCCGAGCGCGTAGGCGATGCGCGCGCCGTCGGCGCCAGTGCAGAAGCGGATCTCCTGATTCATGGGCTTGCGCCTATGGAACGTCGGTGGATGATGTTACTCCTGAAGAAACAGCGCAGTTCGTAGCCTAAGCGACCCATTCCGACACCGGCGCCTTCGCCTCGTGCAGCGGCTGGCACTCGACATCCACGAGCGTCGGCCCGCCGTAGGAGACTGCCGCCTTGAGCGCGGCGTGCAGCTTCGCCGGATCTTCCACCTTCCAGCTCTTCACACCGAAAGCCTCCGCCACTTTCGCGTGGTCGGTGACGCCGAAGTCCACCGAGAAGTAGCGCTCGCCGTAGCCCGTCTTCTGCCCCGCCTTGATCCAGCCGTAGACCGCGTTGCGGATCACGATCAGCGTGAGCGGCAGCTTATACCGCACCAGGGTTTCCAGTTCTCCTGCGCACATGCCGAAGCTGCCGTCGCCCATCACCGCGACGGTCTTCACCGAAGGCCGCCCGAAATGCGCGCCCACCGCTGCCGCCATCGAGTAGCCGAGCGCGCCGTGCGCGCGATTGGAGAACAGCGTGCGCCCGGTGCGGCGCACCGGGTAGTAGGCAGAAAGGTAGGGACAGGGCGTGCCGGGGTCGGCGACGACGATGGCGTCCGCATCCAGCGCCTTGGACAGCTCCGCGACCACGCGCTCGGGCTTGATCGGCGCGTCGTTCGAAGCCGCGAGCGCGTTGAACTTCGCGAACTTCTGCTCCTTCGCCGCGCGCACCGCCGCGGCATCGAGCGGACGCTGCACGCCGTCGAGCGCTTCATTCAGCGCCGCGAGCGCGAGCTTCGCGTCCGCGACCAGCGGCACGTCGACGGGGTAGTTGGCGCCGATGGTGTCCGCATCCACGTCGATGTGGATCACCTTCACCTTGCCGGGAACCGGATGGCGCCACCGTTCCGTGGTCACCGACCCGGCGCGGCAGCCTACGAACACCACCAGGTCCGCCTGGTCGACGACGGCGCGCGTCTCGGGCGTGCCGCCGTTGGAGCCCACCACGCCGACCGCGAGCGGGTGCTCCTCGGAGATCGAGCCCTGGCCGCTGATGGTCGTCGCCACCGGGGCCGAGAGGCGCTCGGCGAGCTCGAGGAGCTCCCCCTGCGCGCCGGAGATCACCGGGCCGCCCCCGCAAATGAACAGGGGCCGTTTCGCGGCGCGCAGGAGCTTCGCCGCCAGCTCGACGTGGAAAGGATCGGGAGCGACGCGCCTGGACGGGTACTGCCCCAGGGATGGGTCGCCCCAGACCTCGGCGCGGTCCACCGGCCCGTTCTGCACGTCGAAGGGCAGCGCGATGTGCGCCGCGCCCGGCCGTCCCGTGGTCATGGCGTTGAACGCGGCGCGAAACACGCGCGGTATGTCCGCCGAGCGGTCGAGCACCGCGTTCCACTTGGTGAGCGGCTTCATCAGCGCGCGCTGGTCGAGCTCGGTGAGCGTGTAGCGTCCGCGCGAGGACACCGCGATGTCGGTATTGATGCCGAGCACCGGCACCGAGGACTCGTTCGCCTCCACGAGCCCCGGCAGGATGTAGGTCGCGCCACCGCCTGAAGGGCCTTCGCACACGCCCACCTTGCCCGAGACGCGCGCATAGCCGTCCGCCATGTACGCGGCATGGCGCTCGTCGCGCGTCAGCACGTGCTTCATGCCATGGGGCAGGCGCGCCAATGCGTCATACAGGGGCAGGCTCGTGTCGCCGCACAGGCCGAAGATCACCTCCACCCCATGCGCGCGCAGCATCTCCACCACCGCCTCCGCGCCCGTCAGTATCGCAGCAGGAGTATCGACCGGCTTGTTCATGCAGTTATATTAGCGCGGCATGAACGCCGCCGGCCGCCAGCGCCCGCCCCCGGGACAGCTCACCCTCGATCACGTTTCGCATTTCGTGCCGGACCTCGAGAAGGCCGGCGCGCTGCTGGAAGAACTCGGCTTCGCCGTCACGCCGGTTTCCGCGCAGGTGACGCAGGACGGCCCGGCGGGAACCTCCAACCGCTGCGTGATGCTCGGGGAAGGCTACCTCGAGTTCCTCACTCCCACCGCCGACACGCCGAACGCGCAGCGCATGAGGAAATCCATGCGGCGCTACCGCGGCGTGCACCTCGTGTGCTTCGGCACTCCGGCCGCGGAGGAGGAGCACGCGCGGCTGGCAGCCCACGGCTTCGCGCCGCCGCCGCTCGTGCACCTCAAGCGGAAGGTGGCGGACGGCGGGACCGTGCGCTTCAACGTGGTGCGCGCCGCACCGGGCAGGATGCCCGAGGGGCGCGTGCAGTACGTGCAGCACCTCGCGCCGGAGGCGATCTGGCGCCCCGCGCACCTGCGCCACCGCAACGGCGTGCTCGGCTTGAGCGCCGCCTACGTCGTCGCCGCGGACCCGGCGCGCGCCGCCGCGCGCTGGGCGCGCTTCGCAGCCGCACTGCCGCGGCGCGAGGGAAAGTTCGTTGCGCTCGAAACGGATCGCGGCAAGGTGCTCATCGGCACGCGCGCGCAGATGCAGGCCTTGCTGGGCGCCGCCCCGCGCTCGCCCGGCATCGCCGGCTACGCGCTCGCGTGCCGGGACCCGAAGGCCTTCGCCCGGCGCTGCAAAGATGCCGGCTTCAAGGTGAACCGCCATCTCGCCGTCGTGTTGCCGCCGGCGCTCGGCGGCGCATGGCAACTCGTTTCCAGGGAGAAGAAATGAAACAGGACATCTGCGCTTTATCCGCGACCGAACTGCTCGCTGCCTACCGCGCGAAGACGCTCTCCCCCGTCGAGGCGACGCGCGCGGTGCTCGCGCGCATCGCGGAGCTGAACCCGGTGCTCAACTGCTTCAACCTGATCGACGCAAGATCGGCCATGGAATCGGCGCGCTCGAGCGAGGCGCGCTGGATGAAGGGCGCGCCGAAGGGCTCTCTCGACGGCGTGCCGGCCTCGATCAAGGACATCATCCTGACGCGCGGCTGGCCTACGCGCCGCGGCTCGAAGACTACCGACCCCGCGGGCCCCTGGAACGACGACGCGCCGGCGGTGGCGCGCCTGCGCGAGCACGGCGCGGTGCTTTTCGGCAAGACGACCACGCCCGAATTCGGCTGGAAAGGCGTCACCGACAGCCCGCTCACCGGCATCACGCGCAACCCCTGGAACCCGAAGAAAACGCCGGGCGGCTCCTCCGGCGGCAGCGCGGCGGCGGTCGCCTCGGGCATGGGCCCGCTCACCATCGGCACCGACGGCGGCGGCTCGATCCGCATCCCTTGCGGCTTCACCGGACTGTTCGGGCTGAAGCCCTCCTTCGGGCGCGTGCCGGCCTGGCCGCTCTCGCCTTTCGGCACGGTGGCGCACCTCGGGCCGATGACGCGCACGGTGACCGACGCGGCGCTCATGCTGAACGTGCTCGCGCTGCCGGATGCGCGCGACTGGCACTCCCTGCCCTACGACGCGCGCGATTGCCTGAAGGGACTCGACGACGGCGTGCGCGGATTGCGCATCGCCTACTCGCCCGGCCTCGGTTACGCGAAGGTGGACCGCGAGATCGCGGCGCTGGTGAAGAAGGCGGTGCAGGTGTTCGAAGACCTCGGCGCGCACGTAGACGAAGTCGATCCCGGATTCGAGAACCAGCTCGAGGTGTTCACCCTGCACTGGTTTCCGGGCGCTGCCTACGTGGTGCGCGGAATTCCCGCCGCCAAACGAAAGCTCATGGACAAGGGGCTGCTGGAAGTCGCGCGCGCCGGCGAAAGGATCACCATGAAGCAGTACCAGGACGCGGTGACGAAGCGCGGCGCGCTCGGCGTGCTCATGAACCGCTTCCACGAGAAGTACGACCTCCTGCTCACCCCCACCCTGCCGCTGCCCGCCTTCGACGCAGGGAAGGAAGTGTCGGACGTGGTGAAGGAACGGCGCTGGACCGACTGGACGCCGTTTTCCTACCCCTTCAACCTCACGCAGCAGCCGGCGGCGTCGATTCCTTGCGGGCTGACCAAGGCCGGCCTGCCGGCGGGATTGCACATCGTCGGGCCGAAGTACGCCGATGCGCTGGTGCTGCGCGCCGCGCGCGCCTACGAGTCGGTGAAGCCGATCGCGATGCCGGATCTCTCCCGTCTGAAGTAGATCATTCGCGCAGGCGCACCGCGAGGCTCTGCGTCGAGCGCCCAATCAGGCCCCGCGCGTCGTAGATGCGCGCCTCGGCGAGGCCGCCGGAGGCGGGTCCGAGCAGCGTCTGCGCCTCGATGCAGATCCATTCGCCCGCGGCGGGGCGCAGCAGATTGATGGTGAGGTCGGAGTTCACGAACGCGTAGCGCCGGTAGTCGAGGATCGCGCTGATGCCGTTCCCGGAATCGGCGGCCACGGCGACGCGCTCGATCGGGCCGGGCACCTCGCCTTCGATCAGCGGATGCCGCAGGCGGAACCAGATCGCGCACGGACCGCGAAACAGTGCGCCAGCGGCGACGCGCCCTTGCACGAGGTCCGCGTAGCCGACACGCTCGGCCGAGGCGAACGGAAACCGGCCCTCGGGAGACTCCTCCGGCGGCCTGGGCGCCTGCGGCAGCGGGTGGCCCGGCAGGCCCTCCGGCAAGGCAAGCGCCGCTTCGCGCTGCACGAGCGCCGTGCAGCGCGCCACTTCCTTGCCCTCGACGGAAAGCGACGCGGAGAAATGCGCGGCATTGCGCCCGGCGTAGTCGGTTTGCACCGCGACGGCAAGCTCGGCGATCGGGATCGGGCGCAGCAGATTGGCGGTAAGGCGCGCTACGTGCGTCAAGCCCAGCGGCGCGGCGGCCAGCGCGATGTTGCGGACGACGAGCGCGATCGGCGGCCCGGCGTGCTGGTGCTGCGGGTCCCACGGACCCCGGGTCAGCTCGGTCGAGCGCCAGGTGCCGGCGCCCACAGGGACGTACGCGCTGGCCGGCGTTGATTCTGTCATGCAAGCCTCAACTCGAGCACCCAGGTCGAGATCACCTTGTCCTGCTCGAGCATGGCGCCGCGCACCAGGTAGTGCCTGGCGTCCTTCTGCTGCATGCACTCGAAGCCCCGGTAGCGCCCGGTGCCGCTCGAGTAGAACGACAGGATCGCGTCGCCGGCGATGACGAAGCGGCCGTTGAGCGAGCCGAGCGCGGGGTTCTCGGCGGACCAGTGGGTCGCGTTCGAGCCGGGCGAGAACGGCAGGATCTCGGTGCGGTTCAGCTGCTCCCGCGGCGGGTTGCTCTTCACCCGCATCACCCCTTCGGTAACCCACTTGCCTGACTCGTGCCGCACGCGCGTCTCGCCGCCCACCGCGGTGACGCTGCCCGCGCCGTCGCGATACTCCCCCGCGGCGCGCCAGGTGCCTTCGCGGAACAGGAACGTGTGCCCGGCCACGCGGCGACTATACCGCCCGCCGGCGCTCAGCCGCGAAGCGCTTTCATCACGTTCTGGTCCTCGAGCGCCTGCTCCGGCTTGCCTTCGAAGATGATCTCGCCGCGGTCGATCGCATAGAGGCGGTCGGCGATGCGCGCCGCGTTGACCAGATTCGACTCGGCGATCAGCAGCGAGATGCCGAGGTCCTCGATCTTCAATACGGCATCGCGGAAACGCTTGACGATGATCGGGGCGAGCCCCTCGAACGCCTCGTCCAGCAGCAACAGCGTCGGGGCGAGCGCCATGCCGCGGGCGATGGCGACCATCTTGCGCTGTCCGCCGCTCAGGTTCATCCCCCGCCGGTGCAGCAGTTCGCGCACCTCGGGGAACACCGCGTAGACGCGCTCTTCGATGTCCCCGTCGGCCGCCGCCCCCAGCCTGCGGTGCGCCTTCGCCGCCATCCAGCGGCTGATCATCATGTTTTCCGCCACCGTGAGCTCCGGGAAGATCGCGCAGCCTTCGGGCGCATATCCCATGCCGCGCAGGGCCCGCTGGTGCACGGGCATGGAACTCACGTCCTCGCCGTGAAACAGGACCTGGCCGGAGGCGAGCGGGAGAAAGCCCATGATGCTGTCCATGGTCGTGGTCTTGCCGGCGCCGTTGCGGCCGACCAGGCAGACCACCTCGTGCTCGCGAACGCTCAGCGAGATCCCGTGCAGCACCTGCGCGGGGCCCCGGAAGGTTTCAATGTTTTTCACCTCAAGCATGATCAGACGTCCGTCCCGAGCAGGTAGGTGGCCACGTCCCGGTTCCGCCGGATCTCCTCGGGCGGGCCGTCGGCGAGGAACCTGCCTTCGTGCATGACGACGACGCGATCGGAATACTTGAACACCACGTCCATGTCGTGCTCGATGACCACCGCGGTGATGCCGCCGCCGCGCACCACCGAGGACACCGTGTCCATGATCTGCGCCTTGTCGCGCGTGCTCACGCCGCTGGTCGGCTCGTCGAGGAACAGCAGCTTGGGGCGCAGCGCGTAGGCGACCGCCACGTCGAGCAGCTTGCGCTCGCCCTGCGCCAGCCCTCCGGCGAGCCCCTGCGCCTTGGCGGCGAGGCCGAACTGGCCGAGCAGCTCGGTGGCCTCCTGCGTCACCGCGGTGTCGCGCTCGGCGAGCGCGAAAATCCGCTTGGTCTTGCCCTCGCGCGCGAAGATCGCGAGCGCCACGTTGTCGAGCACCGACAGGTCGTCGAACAGGTTCACCAGCTGGAAGCTGCGCGCGATCCCCGCCCGGATACGCTCATCCACCGGCGCATAGGTGATGTCGCGGTCGGCGATGAAGATCCTGCCGCTGTCGGGGGCGAGGAAAGCGCTGATCAGATTGACCAGGGTGGTCTTGCCCGCGCCGTTGGTGCCGACGAGCGACAGGAATTCGCCTTCGTTGACGCTGAAATCGACGCCGTCCACGGCGCGCGTTTCGCCGAAATGCTTCGTCAGGCGCTCGGTGCGCAACAGGCTCATGGCGCAGCCTCGCGCCTGCGCTTCAGCCACGCGCTCAGGCGCGCCGCCGAGCCCACGACGCCCGAGGGCAGGAACGTCACCAGGGCGATCAGGATCACCCCGAGCGTGATCTGCCAGTATTCGGTGACCGCCACCGCGTAGACCTCGAGGTAGTTGAAGATCACGGCGCCGACGATGGGACC
>Ga0210379_10000153_pt1 | contig 19344 bp, 11 predicted proteins | sample PLMedo_2_FD_155468 | JGI IMG/M metagenome (GOLD analysis project Ga0210379, IMG submission 155468) | Groundwater sediment microbial communities from an aquifer in East River, Colorado, USA - PLM4_32_coex redo | ecosystem: Environmental > Terrestrial > Soil > Riparian zone | place: USA: East... | reverse complement strand
GAGCGCCTCGCCGACCTGTACTGGCGCTGGGAGGCGGCCGCGGCTGAGCTACCCGCGGACTAGGCGCTCGCGCGGCCCGCGAACCGCTTGGCGTCCTCGGCGGCGTAGGCGGCGACCTGGCGGTCCGCCACGCAGGTCGCGCGCAGCCGGTCCACGACCTCCGCGAGCCGCGACAGCGGCAGCGCGCAGGTCATCTCCCCCGCGGACATCCCGGTCCGCACGCGGCTCAGCATGCAGCCGACGCTCAGAGCGATCTCGCCCACCTCCTTCGCGAGCGGGACGATGTGGCACTGAGGCTTGCCCTCGAAGCGGATGTCGCCGGGGAGCGCCTCCGACAGGACCATCGCCTGCTTGGCGCTGACGCGCAGGAAGACGACCTGGGGCGCCTCCCGGAGATCCCCGAGCGGGCCGTAGCTCACGAACTCCGGGCGCTCCTTCACCACGGGGACCTGGGGGAACGCCTCCGGCGTGACCCAGCCCGACTCGACCAGTGCCGCGACGTCCTCGTTCCCGGCGACCTCGGCGAGCGTGCGGAAACCGTGGGTGACGCTCCCGACGCTGCAGTTCGCGTGGTCCTCGGCGACGGTGGAGAAGGCCCGCTCGGTCCCCTTGAACCAGAAGACGCATCCCGCGGCCACGCGCCCGGTGCGGCCGCCCTGGGTCGGCGCGGCGAACTCCTCGTCGAAGCGGGAGACACCATCCGGCGGCTCGTTCGAGAACAGGATCCCGAGGGGCGGCGCGGTCAGTCCGAGGAGCGAGGTTAGATCGTGGGCGAGCTGGCGTCGAGTCGGCTGATCCATGTCGATGCCTCCAACTGGAGTCTATCGATCCCCAGGCGTCCGCGCGACAGCGCCCCGGGACCCGACCCGCGCCGCGACCCTCTCAGAGGAGCGGCGAGAGGAGCCGTGCCGCGCCATCGCGGAGGCGGTCGGACCAGCCGCGGCGCTCGAGCTCCCCGGCGTCGACCTCCCGGCTGCGCGCCAGATCGGCGAGGAAACCCTCCTCGAGCGCCGCAGCGAGGCGCCGGTCGACCACGAGCGCGCCCAACTCGAAGTTCAGGCGGAAGGAGCGGATGTCGGCATTGCCGGATCCGACGAGGCTCCACTCGCCATCGACGACCAGCGTCTTGGCGTGCAGCATCGACGGGAGGTACGCGAATACCCGCACGCCTCCTCGCAGGAGCACCGCGAAGTACGACCGCGCCGCGGCGCTCATCAGCCAGACGTCCGAGCGCTCGGGCACGAGCAGTCGCACGTCCACCCCCCGCAGCGCCGCCGTCACCAGCGCGCGCAGGAGCGGCTCGTCCGGGATGAAGTAGGGAGAGGACAGGTAACAGCGACGGTGCGCCGTCGCAACGCCGGCGAAGGTCACGAGCGCGTGGGCGTTTAGCGTCTGGTCCGGCCCGCTCGGCACCACCGCGACGATCGCCTCGCCCACTCCCCGCGGGGAGGGCATGTGGGCGACCGAGAGGTCTTCCCCCGTCGCGAACCACCAGTCCTCCGCAAAGGTGCGGGCGAGGTCGAGGACCGCCGGGCCGCGCACCTCGAGATGGGTGTCGTGGAAGTGCTGGGCCCCCTTGCGCCGTGCGCGCCCGGAGTACTCGTCGCCCACGTTCATGCCGCCGGTGAAGCCGGCCTCGCCGTCCACCACCACGAGCTTGCGATGGTTGCGCAAGTGCACCGCCCAGCGGCGGCGCAGCGGGTTCACCGGGAGGAACATCTCCGTCTGACCGCCGGCGGAGCGGATGGCGCGCAAGCGCCGGGAATCGGCGCGCAGCGACCCGACCGCGTCGTACAGCAAGCGGACCTCCACGCCGGCCGCGGCTCGGGCCGCCAGGAGATCCAGGAAGCGGTGGCCGGTCTCGTCGTTCCGGATGATGAAGTACTCCGCCCAGATGGACCGGCGCGCCTGGCGCAGCACCCCCTCGATCCGCTCGAACGCCCGCGCGTCCTCCGCCAGCAGCGCGACCGCGTTGCCGCTCGACGGCGTCAGCCCGGTGAGTGCCGCGGTCAGCTCCAGCAGCGGGAGGCCGCCGCCGGGATCGCCGCCGTCCAGCGCCGGAACGCGCCTCACGAGCTGTCGCCGCATGGCGGCGTGGCCGAGGCGCCGCCTGCGGGTGGCGCGGAGGATGCTGGGGTTTGCCAGCGCCAGGTAGCTCAGGGCGCCCAGGATCGGGAAGGCGAGGATGGCGAAGATCCAGGCCAGCGTGCTCTCGACGCCCCGTCCGCGCCACACCGCGCGAGCGATGGCGAAGAGGTCGAGCAGGACGACGGCGCCGGCTAGGAGGTTCGAGGCGCTCGGGATTGGCACGCGGGGCTCCTCCGCCGCCAGGCCCCGGGCACGAGCCGTACGGCGAGGCGGTGATGGTACTCCAGGACCCCCCCCCTTCCCAGCCGGGCGGGCATGTCGTGCAACCTCCTTGACTGCGTGACGTATAGCAGTATGATATCGCCGTTATATCAACTGGCGACTTGCGCCGGGGGGACAGGAAACCATGACAAGCAACACGATCACCGTCAATCGCGAGCAGGTCACCCAGGTTCACAGCGGGTGGGTATTTCTGGTGCTGGTGGTCCTATTCATCGCCGGGGACGCGGGCCTGCTGGTCTTCGCGTTTGCGGAAGGGATCCGGACGGTCGACCACCCGCTGGTCCTACCGCTCGCGATCGCCGCGCTGGGGATTCCCGTGTGGATCATCGCGCTCAATGGGTTTTTCACCCTGCAGCCGAACGAGGCTCGCGTGCTGCTGCTGTTCGGCGACTACCGCGGCACGGTGAGGGAGAGTGGCTTCCACTGGGGGAACCCCTTCTACACCAACGGGAAGGGCGCCGGGACCGCCCCCTCGACGGGGACCGAAGGGCACGTGAAGGGCGCCGCGGCCCAGGCGGTGGCGAACGCTGCGGCCGGGCGCAAGGGGAGCAGCCGCAACAAGATCTCGCTCCGCGCCCGCACCCTGAACGGCGGCAAGCTCAAGGTGAACGATAAGCGGGGAAACCCGATCGAGATCGCCGCGGTCGTCATCTGGCGCGTGCAGGACACAGCCCAGGCGATGTTCGACGTCGACGACTACGAGCACTACGTCGAGACGCAGAGCGAGTCGGCACTTCGCCACATCGCCAGCCTCTACGCTTACGACCAGGGGGAGGAGGACGAGATCACCCTGCGTAGTCACGTCGACGAGGTATCGCAGGCGCTGCGCGGTGAGCTGCACGAGCGCCTGGCGAAGGCCGGAGTCCGGGTGGAGGAGGCGCGCCTGACGCACCTCGCCTACGCCCCCGAGATCGCCCAGGCGATGCTGCGGCGCCAGCAGGCGGAGGCGGTGATCGCCGCGCGCCAGAAGATCGTGCACGGCGCCGTCAGCATGGTGGAGATGGCGCTCAAGGAGCTCGCCGAGAAGCAGGTCGTCTCACTCGACGACGAGCGCAGGGCCGCGATGGTCAGCAACCTGATGGTGGTGCTCTGCAGCGAGTCCGAAGTGCATCCGATCGTGAACACCGGAACGCTGTACACCTAGGAGAAAGCACCGCATGGCGACCCGCACCCCTGCTCCGTCCGACCCTGGCCGCTCGGGAGAAACGCGCAAGCCGTTTCTCCTGCGGATCGACGCGGCCCTGTGGAAGGAACTCGAAGCGTGGGCGGCGGACGAGCTGCGCAGCGTCAACGGGCAGATCGAGTACTTGCTGCGCCAGGCGGTGCAGAAGCGGCGCCGCGGGGGTCGCTGACGCGATCCCCGCGGGCGGAGCGGGGCAGCCAGAGTCGGTCAGTCGGGCAGGGAACGTCCGTGGAGCTCGACCGGCTTCTGGCGGCGGCGATAGCGCATGTTCAGCAGCTCGATGAAGAGCGAGAAGGCCATGCCGAAGTAGATGTACCCCTTCTCGACGTGCGACCCCATCGCCTCGGCCACCAGCATCAGGCCGATCAGCAGCAGGAACGACAGGGCCAAGATCTTCACGCTTGGGTGACGCTCGACGAAGCTGGAGACACTCCCCGCGGAGACCAGCATGACCAGCATCGCAATCACCATCGCCAGGATCATGATCGCGAGCTGGTTCGCCATTCCCACCGCTGTGATCACCGAGTCGAGCGAGAAGACGATGTCGATCAGCAGGATCTGAACGAGGACGATGAGGAACGCCTTGCGACGGCCCGGAGCGCCCGCCGTGTGGTGGTCCCCCTCGAGCTTGTCGTAGATCTCGTGCGTCGCCTTGAACATCAGGAACAGCCCGCCGCCCAGGAGGATGAGGCTCTTCCCGGAGAAGTCGCGGCCGAGGAGGCTGAAGAGCGTCGCCGTCAGTCCCATTACCCATGTGATGCCGAGCAGGAGCAGGATGCGGACGCCGAGCGCGAGCGTCAGCCCCAGCTTTCGCGCCCGCGGCTGCTCGGCCGCCGGGAGCCTGGACGTGAGGATCGCCAGAAAGACGACGTTGTCGATCCCGAGGACGATCTCCATCGCCGAGAGCGTGCCGAGCGCAACGAGGGCATCGGAGGTGAGCTGGTTCGCCATAGACGCAAGATCATACCGCCGTTGTCAAGGGAGCCCGGCAGCAGGCTGTCCAGGAGCGCCGCGCTTCTCTCCCCCCGGCGCGGCGACCCACCCCGGGTTGCAGCACCTGGCCGCTGTCCGTAGAATCCTCGCGAGGCATTCCAGCCGAAAAGGAGGGGAACCATGAAGAAGCTGCTCGTGGCTGCGTTTCTGCTCGTGATCGCGGTATCCGGTGCGGCCGCGTTCGCCGCGGCATCGAACATCAAGGTCCCGAAGTGCTCGCACAGGCTGTGCGAGGACGTCGGGTGCGCCGCCGATTTCTACTGCGCGTCCGGCGCTCACGTGAAGAGCTGCGCCGAGATCTGCAACGGCAACTAGCTCGGGGACCGTAATCGTGATGGGCACGGCTTGGCGCTGACGCCTGGCACTCGCCTTGGTCCGTACGGGATCACGGGCCCTCTCGGTTCGGGCGACATGGGTGACGTGTATCGCGCGCGCGACACGCAGCGCGGCGGTGACATCTGGCTGCGGGAGGGGATCGACGGGAAGCCGCAAGGCTGACGTCGCACCCCTACCCCGGCCTCCCAGGACGACCGAAGCATCCCAGCGACGTGCGTCGCGATCAGAACCCGCAGGCTGCCAGGCGGTCCAGCCCGATCCGCAGCGTGAACGTCCAGCTCCCGTCGCCGCACGTGATGTCGTCGAACGCCTCGCAGACCCCGATCTCCGGCGGAGCCACGCCGGGGGTGTGGCCACCGAGCCCCACCTCCGCGCACCAGGAGAACGGACCCGCGCAGTCGTCCCCAAACCAGTTCTCGAACGGATCGAGGACCGGGCCGACCCAGGGGCCCGCCCCGGTGCGATGCCACTTCTGCCAGCTCCCCGATGAACTGACGCCCGCGGTCGGCGCGAGGCCGAGGTACGCGCCACGGTAGAAGTCCGCGCGGGCCGTGCACAGGTCGAAGTCGATGCCCGAGCCGTGGAGGGACAGCTTCAGGTAGTCACCGGACAGCACCGTGATCCCGGAGAGGAACTGCTGCAGCGACGACGCGGGAACGTCATCGCCGGCGGTGTCGGTGAACGAATAGGCCGTCGTGCAGAGACCGACCCGCTCCGTACCGGACGAGGTCACCCCCCAGCTCCCGACATTCGGCTGCAAGGCGCGAACCAGGTAGGAGAAACTCGCGTGCGAAACCGGGGTCGCCGGATCGGTGAAGCAGGCCGAGGGGGTGGTCGCCATCACGCAGCCCGACGTCATCGCCCCGCTCGACGCCCGCAGGACCTCGTAGAGGGTGGCGCCCGCCTGCGCGGGCCAGCAGAGCTGCCCGGTTCCCGACGGGAACGCCAGCGAGCCGCTCACCTCGTCCACCATCCCGAAACCAGGATCTCCCGGGCACTGGTTGTCTCGGCCGTCGTTCGACTCAGGCGCACCTGTGAACGTCTCCGGATCCAGCTCGTCACAGTCGGTTGCGCACGAGTCTCCGTCCCCGTCGCTGTCGGTCTCGTCGATCGCTCCGTTGCAGTTGTTGTCGAGCCCGTCGCAGTATTCCAGCGCCCCGGGATAACGCCCAGGGTTCGCGTCGTCGCAGTCGCCGCAGGCCGGCGACAGATCGAGATCAGCATCGAAGGCCTCGGCCGGGAGGCTGACGCCGTCGCAGTTGTTGTCGCGGCCGTCGCAGACCTCCGCAGAGCCCGGGTGGACGGCAGGATCCGCGTCGTCACAGTCCCCCGCGCAGACCGAAACCCCGTCGCCGTCCCGATCGTCGCTCTGCCCCAGCGCGTAGGCGCCGCCGGTGCGCGTCTCCGACCCTCCCCAGACGAGCATCTCGCCGCCCGTCCACACGGCGCTGTGCCAGGATCGCGGCGCCGGCGCACCACCGACGTCCGTCGGTGCCCACGCGTCGGTCGCCGGGTCGTAGATGGCGCCCGTGTCCTTGTCGAGGTACTGGCTCGACGGCCCAAAGATGAAGTGCTGCCAGTTCTCACTCCCGCCCCAGACGATCAGGCGATCGCCGGTCCAGAGCGCCGAGTGGTCGTGCGTCGGCGGCAGCGATGCCGGCTGGGTGATGGGGGTCCAGTGGTCGGTGATCGGGTCATAGAGGCCGCCGCCCGCGACCGCACCCGAACCCTGGCTGCCGCCCCAGACGAGCATCCGATCGCCGGTCCAGACGGCCTCGTGATCGACTCGCGGTGCCGGCTCGCCCACCTGCGAGATCGTCGACCAGGTCCCCGCGTTCACGTCGAACATCGAGCCGAGGCCGGGCCACCCGCTACTCGAGCCGTTGGAGCCGCCGAAGAGGATCGCGCGCGTTCCGGTCCAGACCACCGTCCCGCGAAGGGGAATATAGGGGGCGCCCGCGAGAGAGATCGGCGTCCAGACATCGCTCTCCGGGTTGTAGAAGGCCGCGACATCCTCGTCATCGGCGTTGCGCACTCCGATGACGAACATCCGGTTGCCGGTCCAGGTCGCAGTTGGACGGATCAGCCAGCCTGCCGGCGCCGCCGTGGAGGCAACCGGCGACCACGTGTCGGTGGCGGGATTGTACCGGCCGCCCGTGGCGCTCCCTTCGTACCCCGAGTAGACGAGGAGGTAGTGCCCCGTCCAGAAGGCGATCGGCTGCTCTACATTCGCCGGCGCGCCTGCCAGCGCCGTGGAAGTCCAGGAGTCGGTGACCGGGTCGTAGCGGCCCCCGGTGTTCCCCGCAGGACGTCCCCCCCAGATCACCATCTCGCTCCCGGTCCAGACTGCGGCGTGCGCCGAGCGGGCCTGCGGCGCGCTCCCCTGCGAGCTCGGCGTCCAGGCGTCGGCGACCGGGTCGTAGCGTCCGCCGGAGTCCAGGCTCATGCCGTCCTGGCCGCCCCAGACGATCATCTGGGTGCCCGTCCAGACGGCGGCGTGTCGCTCGCGGCGAGCCGCCGCGCCCGCGATCGACGTCGGCGTCCACGTGTTCGTGGCAGGATCGTACCGCCCCCCGTCGTTGAAGGGCTGGCCTCCCGCGGTGCCCCCCCAGACTATCATCCGCGTTCCGGCCCACACCGCGGTCTCGGAGGTGCGAGGGGACGGTTGCCCGACGGTCGACATCGCGGTCCACGCGTCGAACGCGGGATCGTACACGCCTCCAGTGGATAGAGCGCTCCAGACGATCGCCCGGCTTCCGGTCCAGACCGCCACATACCCCCCGCCGCCAGCGGGCGCGCTGGAGGTGGTGGTAGGCGTCCACACGTCGGCGGCGGGATCGTAGCGGCCTCCGGTGTTGAGGGGCGGCCCAAAGTTGGGAGCAGATCCTCCCCAGATGAGGAGCCTGCTTCCGATGCCGACCGAAGCGTGCCCGAGCCGCGCCGACGGGGCACCCAAGGTGGACATCGGCGCCCAGCTGTCGCTGTTCGGATCGTACCGGCCCCCCTGCATCGCGACGGCTTCCCAGACAACGACCCGGTTGGCTACCCACGCCACGGCCGGTGAGGAACCCGCCGCCGGCGCCCCGACGAGAGAGACCGGTTGCCAGGTATCGCTCCCCGGGGTGTAGCGTCCAGGGATCTCACCGGGTGAGCTCGGCCAGACGATCATCTCGCTGCCCGTCCAGACCGCGGGCCCAGTCGCAGTCGGCGCGCCGGTGCGCGACAACAGCGTCCAGTGATCGAGGAGCGGATCGTAGCGCGCGCCCGAACGAATCTCGCCGCCCCAGACGATCATCTCCGCCCCGGTCCACACGGCCGCGGGATTCGTCCGGCCCTCCGGAAAGTCATCGAGCGAGCGGTTGTTCCAGGTGTCGTCGGGGAGGCAGGCGTCAGTCGCCTCGGTCGTCGCAGAATCGTGGGTCCGGGGCATCGGCAGTCTCTCCAGCGCGTGGGCGACCGCGCTGACGCCATCCGGATGCAGCCGCGGCCGGACGCCGTCCAGCCATTCCTCCCAGCCGACCTTTGGAACGCGATAGACGGCGAGCTCGGAGCGATCCGGCGCATAGGAGAGCGCCACGGTCACGACGAATGCATCGCGCTCCTCGCGGACCGGGCCCACCCTGCCCATTCCGGACGGAACCGACGCCTCGAGGCGTGCAAACTCCGCGCTACTCACGCGCAGGACTGACGGATCCTCTTCGCCGCCGGGCCGCGCACCGGGTCGCTCCGCACCATCGACCCGCTCGAGGACCACACGCTGGCGTCGCGCGTGGGGCGCTATGGCGTCGAGATCTCCTTGTAGCAGGCGGGCCGCCAGATCGTCGATCTCGCGACGCGCCTCACGATGCATCGACGGATCGAGCGCCTGAAAGCTGCGGGCAATCCGATCGACGAGAACCGGCCGCGCGAAGCACTCCTGGATCAGGACCGAATCGCGGCCGAGCGCGTCGTAGATCTCCTGCAGACGGTCGGGGAACCGCGTGTCCCACGCGATCCGCTCCAACTCGCCGCGCAGCGCCTCCGCCGTGACTGGCTGTCTCCAGAGCAGCTCGAGTGCGGCCGACTGCCCCAGATACGTCCGCACCTTGCGCTCGAGCACCTCGCGACGGACCGGTGCGTCGGTCGCAGGAAGGGCGCCGATCCGATGGCGGAGGTAGACGCGCTCGATCGCCTCCTGGGCGGCCACCCGCTCCGTGAACGTGACGCTGCGATGGGTCGAGGTCCCTGCGGCCGTCAGCGAGGTGCTCGCCGGGGAGGCGTGCCGCGTCACGGACATGGAGGGGAGAGCAAGCGTGAAGACCGCGAACCAGCGGATGGACTGCCGTATTGCCGCGCGCATGGGAACCCCCTCCTCATGCTTATACGCCAATCCGTGGACCGGCGCCTCGAAATACTGCCGTACCCCGTCGAGGGCACACCTGCGATCAAGCGCCCCCCGTCGGACGGAACGAGCTGCCTCCGAGCCCCCGCACGCCACCCGACTGGTCACAGCGCTGCGCGGACAGAGTGGCCAAGCATCAACGATTCCTTTCCTTGCGGACGGCGAAAGAGATCCCTCTCAGAATCCGCAGGCCGCCAGGCGGTCCACCCCGATCCGCAGCGTGAAGGTCCACGTCCCGTCGCCGCAGTCGATGTCGTCGAACGCCTCGCAGACGCCGGGCTCTCCCGGCGCGACAGCCGGGATGTGCCCGCCTAGCCCCACCTCCGCACACCACGAGAACGGACCCGCGCAGTCGTCGCCGAACCAGTTGTCGAACGGATCGAGCACCGGACCGACCCAGGGGCCCGCGCCGGTCCGATGCCACTTCTGCCAGCTTCCGGATGAGACCATTCCCGACGTCGGCCCCAGGCCGAGGTAGGAGTCGCGGTAGAAGTCGGCGCGCGCTGCGCACAGATCGAAGTCGATCCCCGAGCCGTGGAGCGACACCTTCAGGTAGTTACCGGACTGGACGGTGATCCCGGAGAGGAACTGCTGCAGCGACGCTGCCGGGGCGTCGTCGCCGGCGGTGTCGGTGAACGAGTAGACCGCCGCCGGGCAGCCGGCTCGCCGGAAGCAGTCCGCCGAGTCGGCGCAGTCGATCTTCCCGTCGCCGTCGTCATCGGCGCCGTCAGCGCAATTCCACTCGACCCCGCAGAGGCCGACCCGCTCCGCGCAGGACGAGGTGACTCCCCAGCTCCCGACGTGCGGTTCGACGGCGCGCACCAGGTAGGCAAGCTCTCCGCGCGAGACCGGAGTCGTGGGATCGGCGAGGCACGACGACGGGGAGGCCGTCAGGACGCACCCCGACGTCATCGCCGCACTGGGCGCCCGCAGGACCTCGTAGAGCGTGGCGCCCGCCTGCGGCGGCCAGCAGAGGTTCCCGTCTCCCGAGGGGAACGCGAGAGCGCCGCTCACCTCGTCCGCGATCCCGAAACCGGGATCGCCCGGACACTGGTTGTCCAGACCCTCGTTCGCCTCCGGCGCCCCCGGGAAGGTGGCCGGAGCGGAGTCGTCGCAGTCCGTCGCGCACGACGCTCCGTCCCCGTCGCTGTCGGTCTCGTCGATCGTTCCGTCGCAGTCATTGTCGAACCCGTCGCAGAATTCCAGCGCCCCGGGGTAGCGCTCGGGGTTCGCGTACTCGCAGTCCGCGCAGTCCGGGGCCAAGTCGAGATCGGCATCGAAGGCCTCGGCCGGGAGCAGCACACCGTCGCAGTTATTGTCGCGGCCGTCGCAGACCTCCGGGGCGCCAGGGTGGACGCCCGGATCCGAGTCATGGCAATCCCCGGCGCAGAACGAGGCACCGTCTCCGTCGCGATCGTCGGCCTGGCCGAGCGCGTAGGCTCCCCCGGTGCGGAACACCAGATCCTGCCAGACAACCTCGTAGACGCTTGGCCCGCCGCCCCACACGATCATCTCCCCCCCCGTCCAGACGGCCGAGTGGCCCGAGCGCGGCGCGGGGGCCCCGGTAACGGAGGTCGGACTCCAGGTGTCGGTCGCCGGGTCGTAGACCGCGCCGGTGTCCGTGTCGGTACCATTGGCTGGCAATCCACCCCAGACGATCAGCCGGTCGCCGGTCCACACTGCCGACTCGGAACGCCGCGCCTCCGGCGCCCCCACCCCCGTCATCGGCTCCCACCGGTCTGCAACCGGATCGTACAGCCCACCGGTGTTCGTCCAACTGCCGCCCCAGACGAGCATGCGCGTTCCGGTCCAGAAGGCAAAGTGATCGACGCGGGGCGCGGGGGCGCCCTGCTGGGAGATCGGCCGCCAGGTTCCCGTCGCGGGGTCGAACATCGTGCCAGTACCGGGTTCGCCCCCGTCGGAGCCGTTCGAGCCGCCGAACAGGATGGCGCGCGTGCCGGTCCAGACGACGGTTCCGCGGAGCCAGATGTCGGGGGCGCCGGCGAGCGAGATCGGCGTCCAGACGTCACTCTCCGGGTTGTAGAACGCCGCGACCTGCTGAGTGAAGTTGTCGCGGTAACCGATGATGAACATCCGCTTCCCCGCCCAGGTGGCCGTCGGGTACGACGTCCACGGCGCAGGCGATTCGAACGTCGAGAGCGGGAGCCAGATGTCGGCGACGGGGTCGTAGCGGCCGCCCGTGTTCTCGCCGTCGAGATAGCTGGAATAGATGAGTACGTACTTCCCCGTCCAGAAAGCAAACGGCATCCGTCGTGCGGTAGGCGCGCCCACGAGCGTCGTCGGAGTCCAGGCGTCGGTGAGGGGATCGTAGCGCCCGCCGCTGGCAAACACCCCCCAGTGGAGGTAGGGCAGCCCGCCCCAGACGATCATCTCGCTGCCGGTCCAGACCGCGCCGTGCAGCCCGCGCGCCTCAGGTGCGCTTCCCCGCGACGTCGGCGTCCAGGTGTCGGCGACCGGGTCGTAGCGTCCTCCGGAGTCCCAGCTGAGGCCGTCGTCGCCGCCCCAGATGATCATCCGGGCTCCGTCCCAGATGGCGGCGTGGCGGTAGCGCGGAGCGGGAGCGCCGACCGTCGACGTCGACGCCCAGGCATCGGTCGTCGGGTCGTAGCGCCCGCCGGAGAGCAGCAGCGCGTTGGAGGGCGTCGCGCGCCCACCCCAGACGATCATCCTCCCACCCGCCCAAACGGCGGAGGGGGAAGAGCGGGGTGATGGCTGCCCCGCGGCCGACATCGTGCTCCAGGAGTCGGCTCCAGGATCGTAGAGTCCCCCGCCGTCGGCGGACCTCCAGACGATGGCCCGGCTCCCGGTCCATACCGCCGCGTAGCCGACGCCGCCCGCCGGCGCACCCGCCGCGCTCATCGGGCGCCAAAGGTTCGCCGCCGCGTCGTAGCGAGCTCCGCTGTTCAGAGGCACGGTGGTGCTCGGCACGTTTCCACCCCAGACGAGCAGCTCGCCCCCGGCCGCGACGGCCGCTGGTGTGGTGCGCGCAACCGGAGCTGCCAGTGTCGAGATGGGTGCCCAGGTATCGGTGCCGGGGTCGTAGCGCCCCCCCTGCACCGCCAAGCCGTCCCACACCACCATCCTGCCTCCAACCCAGGCCACCACCTGGGACGATGCAGGCGTCGGCGCCCCCGCGAGGGAGACGGGCTGCCAAGTGTCGGTTGCCGGGCTGTAGCGTCCTGGCGCCTCGCCGGCCGTCCTCGGCCAGACGATCATCTCGCTTCCCGTCCAGACCGCCTGCACGTACGCTGCCGGCGAACCGGCACGCGACACGATCATCCAGTGGTCGAGGAGCGGGTCGTAGCGCGCTCCTGTATGCGGGCCTCCGTCCGCGAACAGGTCCCCGCCCCAGACGATCATCTCCGCACCGGTCCAGACTGCCACGTGTCCCGACCGTCCCTCGGGGAAGTCATCGAGCGAGCGGTTGTTCCAGGTGTCGTCGGGGAGACAGGAATCGATCGCCTCGGCCGTCGCGCCGCTGCGGCTGCGGGGCACAGGGAGGTTCTCGAGCGTCTGGGCGACCGCGGCGACCTGCTCCGGATTCAGCCGCGGCCTGACCCCGGCCAGCCACTCCTCCCACCCGACCTTCGGCACGCGGTACACGGCGAGCTCGTAGCGATCCGGCCCGGCGGAGAGCGCTACGCTCAGGACGACGGCATCGCGCTCCTCGCGGATCGGACCCACCTCGCCAAGGCTCGCGGGAAGCGCAGACCGCAGACGTGCGAATTCCGCCTCACTCAGTCCCCGGACCAGTGGCTCCCCGTCAACGAGGCGGCGCGATTGGGGTGAGACTGCCCCATCCTCCCGTTCCAGAACGACCAGCTGACGGCGTGGGTGGGGCGCCGTCGGGTCGAGCTCTCCCTCACGCAGGCGGCGGGTCAGATCGTCGATCTCGTCGCGCGCCTCGCGATGGATCGACAGGTCGTGCGCCTGGAAGCTGCGGCTGATCCGATCCACGAGAACCGGCCGCGCGAAACACTCCTGGATCAGGACCGAATCGCGGCCGAGCGCGTCGTAGATCTCCTCCAGGCGGTCGGGGAAGCGGGTGTCACGCGCAATTCGCTCGAGCTCGCGCCGCAGCGCCTCCGCGCTGACCGGCTCATTCCAGAACAACTCTAGAGCGGCCGACTGCTCCAGATACGCTTGCACCTTGCGCTCGAGCACCTCTCGAGAAACCAGCGCGTCGGTCGCAGGGAGCGCGCCGGTCCGATGCCGGAGGTAGACGCGCTCGATCGCCTCCTGGGCCGCCACCCGATCCCCAAAGGTGACGTCGCGGCGGGTCAACGCCCCCGCCGCGATCGGCGAGGTCCGCGCGGGGGAGGCGTGCAGGGTGACGGAGAGGGAGTTGAGAGCAAGCGTGGAGACCCCTAATAGACCGACAGACATCCGAGTTGCCGCGCGCATGGAACCCCCCATCTCTACATACAACGATTAGTGGACCGCCGCCTGTCAGTCCCTCCGTACCCCGTCGAGGGCACACTGGCGATCGGCCCCGCGGATCCGCCACCGCCGCCGCAGATTCCCCCGCCAGGGTCTCGATGCCCAGCTGCTGACTCGGCCAAGGGCTTCGATGATCCATTTCCCTCAGGAGGTAGAAAGGGTTCCCCTGAAAGTCGGAATCGGCCCGACACGCGGGTGGAGAGGGTTGCCCGTGCTACGATTCCGGCGACGAGACCCGGCCTGTCGGCCGGCGCCGCAGGGAGGTCCGATCGTGCCGCAGGTCCTGGGTATCGTCGTGGCGATCGCGCTGCTCCTCGCGCGCGGGACGATCGCGCCCGGCACCGTCGGCGACGTGGAGGAGGCAGCCAAGCCGGACCCGGCCACCGAGGTGCGCCGCCTGATCGAAGCAGGCCGCTACGCCGATGCCGAGACCGCGGCAAGGGGACAGGTCGCGACGCGCTCGACCGGGCGCGACGAGGACCGCCTCCCGCTCGCCGAAGCGCAGGTGTTGTTGGCCGAGGCAATGTGGCGCGGAGGGCGCGCCACCGAAGCGGACGCGCTCGCGGCGGCGCAGGCGGCTCTGCGCACGCGTGAGGAGAGCCTGCCGGCCGGCGACCCGGTTATCGCCGAGGCGCTCCATCACCTGGCGCACGTGCTGCGGTCGCGGGGGAGCTTCGACGAGGCGAAGGAGCTCTTCTCACGCGCGCTGCAGATCCGCGAGCAGGCGTTCGGCCCGGCGCACCCCGATGTGGCGCGCTCGCTCAGCGCCATCGCGATGGTGGACAAGGCGCTCGGCAACCTGACCGCCGCCCAGGCGGGGTACGAGCGCGCGGCGCGGATCCTCGAGGCGGCGCTCGGCCCCGACGCCCCCCTGCTCGGGGACGTGCTGAACAACCTGGCGAACCTCCTGAATCTCGACGGGAAGACCCAGGAGGCGCAGCGCCTCCTCGAGCGCGTCCTGCGGATCTGGGAGGCGGACCTCGGTCCGGACCACCCGAAGGTCGCCACGGTGCTCAACAACCTGGCGCTGGTCCATCTCGATCTCGGAAACCTGACGGCGGCCCGCCCGCTCCTCGAGCGCTCGATGGCGATCCGCGAGCGGACGCTGGGACCACAGTCCTCCGATCTTGCCCAGACGCTCAACAACCTCGGCATCGTGCGCTGGCGCCTGGGGGACAACGCCGGGGCGCGCTCGCTCTACGAGCGAGCGCTCGCGGTGCGGCTCGAGGTCCTCGGCCCCGATCATCCGGACGTCGCAATGGTCCAGCACAACTTCGGCTACATGCTGCTACGGACGGGCGACCTGGATGCGGCGCAGGTGATGCTCGAGCGCGCGCTCGCGACGCGCGAGAAGACGTTCGGGCCTCGACACTCCCTCGTGGCTGATACCCTGGCGAACCTCGCCGATCTCGCCCGGGCGCGGAATGACCCTGGCCACGCGGTCGTCCTCGCACGTCGCGCGCTCGCGATCCAGGAACAGGTCTTCGGCGTGGATCACCCGCACCTCGCGGTGTCGCTCAAGAACGTCGCGAGTGCCCTCGAGGATCTGGGGGACTACGCCGAGGCCCGCAGCTCGCTCGAGCGCCTGGTGTCGCTCGACGAGCGGTTCCTGGGCCCGGAGCATCCCGCCACGGCTGACGCGCAGGCGTCCCTGGCCCGGGTCGTCTGGCGGCTCGGGGATACCCCCCGGGCGGTCGCGCTCGCCCTGCAGGCGGAACGGAGCGCGCGGCAGCATTTCCTCCGCACCGCCCTGTCGCTCTCGGAGTCGGAGGCGCTCTCCTTCACGGCGATGCGGGCGAGCGGGCGCGACGTGGCGCTGACGGTGGCCCTCCTCCCCGGAACACGCGGTCCCGCGCTCGACGCCGTCTGGGAGGAACTGGTGCGCTCACGCGCGCTGGTGCTCGACGAGATGGCGGCGCGCGCCAGGGAGATTCCGCTGGGTCGCGATCCCGAGCAGGCGTCGCGCCTGGTCGATCTCGACGCGGCCCGTACGCGTTTGGCGAGGCTCGCCGTACGCGGGCCCGATCCGGAGCGCCCCGCCGAGTACCGCGCGAGGCTGGAGGCGGCGCAGCAGGCGGCCGAAGCGGCGGAGCGTGCGCTCGTGGCCGGGAGCGCCGGGTACGCCGAGAGTCGCGACCGCCTCCGCGTCGGTCTCGCACAGGCAGCTGCAGCGCTCCCTCCCGACGCCGTGCTGGTGTCGTTCCAGCGCTTTCGCCGCCTCCCACCTGTGGGCTCACGTCCGTCCGGTGCTGCGGGCCCAGGCGAGGACACCGCGTGGAGCTACGCCGCCCTCATCCACGGGCCCGGAACCACGCCTTCGCGGGCGGTCTCCTTGGGAACGGCCCAGCCGATCGACGATCTGGTCGCCGCGTGGCAGGAGCGGGCGCAGATCCCCCCACCCTCGCTGCGCGGCGCGGCGGCTCTTGCGGAGGCGGACTACGCGCGCGCGGCCATGGCCCTGCGCCGGGCGATCTGGGACCCCATCGAGCAGCGGCTGGCGGGGGCGACCCGGGTGTTCGTGGTCCCCGATGGCGCCATCCACCGCGTGAGCCTGGCGGCGCTTCCCGCCGGCGACGGCACCTTCCTCGTGGAGGCGCGACCGCTCATCCACTACTTGTCCGCGGAACGGGACCTCGTCCGCGGCGTGCGCTCGCGGCGATCCGCGGGGGGAGCGCTGGTGCTGGGAGGGGCTGACTTCGGGGTGGCCCCGCCATCGCGCACCGCCGACCGCCAGGGGACGGAACCGGCGGCTTCGCCGGCTGCCGGGTGCGCCGGGATTGCCGCTCTGCGGTTCCCGCAGCTTCCGGGCTCAAGCCGGGAGGCGGAGGAGGTCGCCGCGCTGCTGGCGCCGAGGTTCAAGGAGGTCGCGGGGCACCAAGGCGCCGCGTTGCGCCTGCTCACCGGAACCGAGGCCTCGGAGGCAGCTTTTCGGGCGCTCGCGCCTGGGAGGCGGATGCTTCACCTCGCCACGCATGCATACTTCTTGGCTCAGGAGTGCGGCGGGACGCCAGTTCAGCCGCTGCTGAGGTGCGGGATCGTGCTTGCGGGCGCCAACCGCCGGGGCGACGCCGCGGGCGAAGATGGCATCGTCACCGGGTTGGAGATCGCGTCGCTCGATCTGGCGGAGGCGGAGTGGGTGGTGCTCTCCGCCTGCGACTCCGGCTCCGGGGTCGTCCACGCCGAGGAGGGAATCCTCGGATTGAGACGCGCCTTCGAGCAGGCAGGCGCGGGCACTCTGATCCTCAGCCTGTGGCCGGTGCAGGACGAGGCAGCGCGCGCCTGGATGCGGGCGCTCTATCGCGCCCGGCTCGAAGGCTCCGGCAGCGCCGAGGCGGTACGCAGGGCGAGCCGGGAGACTCTCGCCGCGCGACGAGCGGCTGGAAGCAGCACCCACCCGTTCTACTGGGGTGGCTTTGTCGCCGCGGGGGACTGGCGCTGATCGTAGCGCACCAGCAGGAATGGAATCTCGCCCCCGAACTCCCCTCCCACGGTGCCTCCCCAGCGCGTACGCACCACATACTCCCCTGCGCTGAGACCCTCGGCCGGGATCAGGAACGTGACCGCTCCCGACTCGCGTACCTGCTGGCGGACCTCGGCGGCGGCGACGGTGGTTTCCCACACCGGCACCGCGCTGCCGGCTGCGACCAGGCCGAACCAGAGTCGCTCGTCGTCGCCGGTTGATGGCTCCAGAGCCGGAACCACGGCGAGCGGCAAGTACGGCTGCTCCGCAGCCATCGACACCGTCGGGGCCGTGGCGTCACCGCGCAGCACCCCGTCCAGGACGAGAAGCGGTGCCGTGCCGGCCCACGGCGCCCGGGGCAGTGACGCAGGGATGAGCAGCGAACGCGCGACGGTCGCGAGACCCGCGCCGAGCACCAGGCTCGCGGCAATCGCGGCGATTCCGGTGCGGCGACTCCAGGCGGCGCGCTGCGTGGTCGCGACGCTCCCCAGAACGGGCCTGTCGCTGGCGGCCCGCCGGGACCAGACCTCGAGCTCGAGCGCGCACGGCGGACACGCTTCCGCGTGCTGCCGGAGGACCGGATCGAGCGACCCGGCGGCGGCGGCGCGGATCCGTGCAGCTTCCGGGTGAGGGGAGAGGTCGGCCACGGCCGCCAGCTCCGGCACGATCTTCCGCCAGTGGCGCACGATCCCGGCGCACGACCGGCAGGCGCCGAGATGCGCATCCAGCAGGACGCGGTCGGCGTCCGCCAGGGTGCCGGCGAGGTACTCCGGTAGCTGCTGCTGGAACTCGTCGTGCACGGGCATCGGGCTCATCCTCCCAACATACTCATTCGGTCGGGCCCCCTGTTTTGGTTCCCGGGATCGGATCGGTCGCCGCACTGCGAGGTGTCGCGTCGTCGACATCTCCTCCCAAACGCAGGGTGCGACGAATCGCGCGGAGGCAGCGGAAGAGACGGGATTTCACCGTACCGATCGGCATGCCGGTCCGCCGCGAGATCTCGGCGAGGGATCGCCCCTCGATGAAGTGCCCCCGCAGCAGCACCCGGCACGGCTCCGACGCCGCCTCCCACGCCACCCGGGCGAGGTGTCGGGCGGCCATGGCATCCACGGCCGTCTCGTTCGCGCCGGCCATTGCGTTCGGCTCGAGTGGCTCCAACGGCGGGGTGGTGCGCTGGCGCTGCAGCGCATCGAAGGCGGTGAACCGGGCCACGCCGCGGACGTACGCGCCGAGCGATCGGCCGGGCTGGAACCGGCCGCGGCGAAGGCTGTCGGTCACGCGTGCGAGCACCTCCTGCACCAGGTCGGGCCACTCCGCACGCAGCGTCCAGTACCGTCCGCGCGCGATCTCGGAAGAGGCAACGCGGATCACCTCGCCAACGACGTCGGGGTCGCCGCGCAGGAATCGCTCGACCTCGGTTGCACTCGGCCGTGCCACGGGCCTCCCCCATCGCCGCGAAAGCAGCGTCGGATTCTAACCCGGATGCTCCACGGGGAGAGTGGAACGCATTGCAGCGGGGCGGCGCCGACCGTAAGATTTCCGCTGGCGTCTACCTGCGACGGAAGAGGCGGTGAACCGGTATGACGGACCCGAGCGCACGAGGGAGATCTGCCGTCGGAGCCCCGGTCCTCGACCTGGGCCGATCCGTCTCCTCACCCGGCGTCCGGCCAGCCGGGGCGCTCCGCGCGGGGTTCAGGCTGCCGCTGCTCGTCGCATGGACCGTTGTCTGCTGCCTTCCGCTGGCGTTCGAGGTCATTCGCTGGCGAAGTGCCACTTCTCGCACCTCGAGGCGCGCCCACCTGCTACGGCGCTGGGGGGCGGGCACCCTGGGGATCCTGGGCGTCCGGATCGTGCGGCGCGGTCGCCCGCCTGCGGGCGGGTGCTTTCTGGCCACCAACCACCTCGGGTACCTGGACGTCATCGTGCTCGCCTCCCAGATCGACGCTGCTTTCGTGGCAAAGCACGACATCGCTACCTGGCCGGTGGTCGGATGGCTGTGCCGTACCTTCGGGACGCTCTTTCTCGATCGGGCGCGGCCGCGCGATCTGGTGCGCGTCTTTTGCGAGATGGACGGCGTGCAGCGGCACGGGGTCAGCGTCGTGATCTTCCCGGAAGGGACGTCCAGCGGCGGGGAGACCGTCCTGCCGTTCCATGCCGGGC
>Ga0210379_10000152_pt1 | contig 19364 bp, 26 predicted proteins | sample PLMedo_2_FD_155468 | JGI IMG/M metagenome (GOLD analysis project Ga0210379, IMG submission 155468) | Groundwater sediment microbial communities from an aquifer in East River, Colorado, USA - PLM4_32_coex redo | ecosystem: Environmental > Terrestrial > Soil > Riparian zone | place: USA: East... | reverse complement strand
GGTCCATTGTTGAACTGCGGCGCGTGATGTTCCGGTGCCGAAAGTGGCTGATGATATATGTCGTTGCGTGGTGCCGGTTGTGATCTGGATCGGTGTTTCGTGTGCGTGTGAGCCGAGTGGCGTGCCGGTGAACGCTGGCGCGTTATTGGTGCCGGCAGGCGTGCCAGCGGAGACAAGAGAAGTATTGAGCGCGTTTCCAGTGAACGTCGGCACCGCAGCCGGCCAGGTGATTGTTTCGGCTGGCACCACACCTTGTATGCCGGCGAATACCGGCATTCCTGCAGGCCATGTGATTGAGCCGCTTGGTATACCAGCGGACACGTCGCTTGCGGCGACGGGGGAGCCGGTAAAGACGGGCGCGGCCACGGTGCCCGTTGCGGGGGCGGTTTTCGTGCCGCCGATTTTTTCGAGTGTGTCAAAATCAGGATCAGCGGTATCAAGTCCTGCCAGCACGCGCCCGGTGCCGAAAGCGGTCCAGGTGCCGAAGCCGAGCAATGTAGCGGGATTGGTGTCAACAACGGAACAGAAAACTGATCCGATCGGCCACGCTCCCGAAATATTACCACTTGTTTGTAGCGTCCAGACATCGTTAGCGGTTGCGCGCCAGAAACTATTTTCCTGAAGGCAATAACATGAGGATCCGGCAGCAAATCCTGAAGTGGGTAAGTCGGCTTCAGCTTGCGCGGTGTAGTCAGCGGGATAGCACCCTGTTCCTTGCGAGAAAGCGGTTAAGCCACCGTCGCGTAGAAAAACTTTTACAGGCATTATCGCTACTGATTATTTATGATGCCTTTCCACCGCTTCCACTTTCGTTTTCAAAACCGCAACGTCAGTTGAAACCTGTTGCATGGTGTTTTTTATCTGTGAAACGTCAGCCGCAAGCTGAACGTGGACGGTTTCGATATTAAGTGATTGTTTCGCAAACACGCCCGCATAGTAAGCAACCGCTATCAGGGTAGTAAGCGGGATTCCGTTTGTAATCGTGAAACGGACAATTTTATTTTTGCGGCGTTCCATTATTTTCCGTTTTTGTTCAAATAATTCGCCAGCGTTTGCGCGCCACGCGCTGAATCCTTGCTTGATCCGAATTCAAAGCCGTAAACATCCTTGACGATGCCGATCAGCGCGCCGGTCATAATCATCACCAGATCGCGTTCACCGCTTGAGATTTCCGGCCCAAGAAAGAGCAAGATCATGAGGCCGATGAATCCGGCAATCGCAACGCCTGCCAGAAGATCGCCCCGGCGATTGCGTCCGGTTGTAACCTGGATTTGCGCGTCGCGCTCGCGCGCGGATTGGCGATCGAGAAGGAAGGCTTTTTCGAGATCATCGCCCTTGTCCTGCATCGCAAGCTGGAACGCGCGTTGCTTGTCCGGTTCCGACTGAATGCGGACAATCGCATCCTGTATCGAAGTCGAGCCGGTGACGGTTTGCGCGACTTGGCTGATCGCCTCCGCGATCGGGCCGGCGTTGTCACCTGAAATCCATCGGGTGATTGCCGGCACGAATTGCGCGAGCGCCATAATTGCGGGAATGAGAGGAAAAACCATGATTACCCCGTAATCGTCCCGCCCGCGTCCGCGTAGATCGTCCTTGCGCCCTGTTTCGTCACCGGGTAAGTGCCGGCAAGGATCCGCGCGAACGCTTCCCATTCGTTGACCAAGCGCGACAACGCCGCATCGAACTGGCCGGCGAGTATCAGGTTCAACGCCCCCCGGCGCTTGATGAGGTCCGCCGCAGCCGCGTCCTGGGCTGCTGGATCGAACGAGCCATATTTGTCCGCGCCCCCGAGATCGCGCCATGTGGTGCGCGTGATCTGGTAGGCCCCCGCAGCGGTGGTTAACCGTCCATCGTCAAGGCGCACGCCATCCCATCCGAGTAATGCCGGGTGGTCGGAAAAGTCGGAGAATTCACCACCCATGACGAGCGCGTTGTAGTTGTTGTTGGATTCAACCTGCCGGATCAGAGCGAGAAAAGCCCTGAGGTTTGCCGCATCTTGTTCACCCATGTCCTCTGACTCCAAATAGGTTGCTGTCGCGCGTGCGCTAGAGATCAACAGTATGCCGATCCCGGCGAGAACCGCAAGACGTATCGCAGCCGCACGGTTCACTTGATCGCGTCGAGATCGGCCAGCATTGCGGTCAGTTCCAGGATTGCCGCTTGATGAATCTCAAGCTGTTTCGCGATATCTTCGCGCTTGAAGCCCGTCATTTCCGGCGCAACTTCCGCGCCGGTATCTGGATCGAATTTGCGTTTGACCGCCATGAAGTCCGCGCCATATTTTTCAAGGCGAATAGTTCCAGCTTGTTTGTTGGAACGAAAATTTGCGTAATTCATTGTTTGATTCCTTCAGGTTGTAATGAGCGCAATCCATGCGCCTGCCTCTTTATGATAAATAACGGTGTTTCCTGCTTGGGTTCCGTCACCACGTAAATAAAAATCACCATTCGCGCCGTTAGCGTTATTTGGTGCACCGTTGCCGGCAAATAAACCTGAAACTGCTTGCACAGCGCCTGCATCGGTGCACGGAAAAATCCTAACACCAAATGATGCGTTTATTCCGGCAACTGGCGAGCCTGTTGTATCTATACCGATACCGATATCGCCGCTTGACGAAAATAGAACGGCAACCGTGCCATTCAATCCAAATTGTATATTGCCGGTGCTGCCAGTTCCAATAAATGACGCGACGTTAGCAGAAGTCGGAACTTCAATTCTTAATATGCCGCCAGGATTACTGACAGAATTAAAACGTCCTAATCCGGTAACGTCCAGCGTTCTTGTAGGTGTTGCGTTTCCCAATCCAAGCCGGTTATTCGCATCGTCCCAAAAGAAATTGGTGTTATCTTGCGCGAGCACGCCGCCCGCCCCGCCGAACAGCACGCTTCCCGGTGTCACCCCGATCGGTGCGCCGAGGACCATTGACGGACCTGCCAGGCGTCCATACATAATCAAAGTCTCGCGTTAAACGATGCCGCAACCGCGATCAAACTTGTAGCAGCGTCACCTACTACTTGCGGATTGTCTATCACACTCGAATCCGCATCAGAAACCGCAGCGTTTACCGCAGCCGCGCCAGAATCCGCAAAGGCAGTAAGATTGCGCCAATTTGCGTTGGCCGCGTTGGTATTGAAAAACGTGACAGCGGGCGCGATTCGCATTTGTCTTGGGTGACGCACCATGACGCTTGAAGCAACTGCGCCGGCAGCACCGAAATTGTTTCGGTAACTAATCGCTCCTGTTTGCGCGAGCGCACCCAATCCTTGAACGGGTGTTTGCCCGTATTGAAAGGTTTGCCAGTAGTAGCGTTTGGCGCGCTCCAATGCGTCCCCGAAGTTGACGCGCGGAAAACTCGCATCGTTTCCCGGACGGATTGCCACGTCCGTTACCTGAAAAATTCGCCCATCTGTATATTGTTGCTGATCGGTCCCCGCGTAGACGTTGGAGCCCGCTGCGTTCCAGGTGTTGATGAAGGCGGGGAGTGCGCGGAAATTGGTGCCGACGATCATCATAAAATGAATCGTCAACGCTCGCGCGCCGTTTGGTGTGATGTTGAAGTTTGCCGTGGGAAAAGTGATTGGCATCGCGATTTGCTGCCACGTATTTGGCTGCGTAATGATGTAGCGCGCGGCGTAGGACGGTCCCGAGCCGGGGAGCCCGGTCGCTCCGCCGTAGAGCGTGACGTAATGCGCCCCGGTGAGTGTTGAATTCACCCAAAAGGAAAGCGTTAGCGCCTGGTTCAGGAAGTCGCACAGGTCGTATGATTCTATCGGAATACCGAGCGTTACCAGCAAATTCGCGGGAATCGCGGGACCGATCGCGTTGCATTGGTAGTAACGGGAAAAGCCTTGCGCGCCGAGAATCGGGTGCGAAGGTGACTGCATTTCCACGTCAACCGAAAACGTGTTCGGACCGTTCGCCATGATGAGTGGCCAGTTGTCAACGTTGTTATACACGTCCTGTGTGCCGTTGATGTTGACTGCGGCGAAAATCTGGTTGACGCCCAATACCTGATTGATGCGCGCGTCCCCGTTGAATACCGGATTGACGTTGCCTGAACCGGATGCGCGCGGGGCACCATACATGACGCACCCTTAATCGAAGGCGACGATCGCGATGCCCGCTGTATTCGCGCCCGCAGCCGCGATGAAAATTCCGTTAGTGGGAACGATCCACGGCTCGTAGAAGCCGAGATTGACTTCGAGTATCACGCCGTTCAGCGCGTTCGGCTCGTAGTCGAAGCCGACAAAAATCCGGTTCGCCGCGTTGTTGTTGCAGATGAAAAAATAGAATCGTCCCGGTTGTGCGGGGATGATCTGCGCGGCGGCGATTTGCGCGAGAAAGGGGAACGGCGCGAAGTGGCCGACGCTGCGCCCGGTGCGTTCCCGGATGCGCCGCGCGATCTGCTCGCGCGCGGCATCATTGATGCCGAAGTCGCCCGGTTGCACCGGATCGGGCAATCCGCCCGCAGCGGGGCGCGGATCCGCCGCCAGATCGTAAGGGCTGCGGACAGTTCGCGCGAGCGGATTGTCGAACATGCGTGATCCTTGCTTGCGCGGTTAGCTTTGCGGAACCTGTTCGGGGAAGTCGCGCCCGCCCGTTTGATAGTAGTAAATTTTCCAGCCGGTGAGAGTCAAACGCAGATTGCCGGTCGCCACCGCCGCATCGAAGTTGACCGCAGTGATGGCGATATTGGAATTCGCCTTGAAAACTTTGGTGATCGGCAGTCGATGCGGCATTACGAGCGGCCCGAACAGGTTGATAACCGGCACGGCGGCGTTTGACAGTTGCCGTCCCGAGCCCGAGTCAACCATGAGAATGGTCATGTTCGGCACTTGTTGCGTAGACAGCGCGATTGCCGCGCTCGCAAGATCGAATTCGTAGGTGCCTTCGGACCACTCGAAATCCGAATCGGCCTGGATCAGCAGGTTTTGAGTGAGGGTGCCGCCCGCCGCCGCCAGGTTGGAGAACGCCGGAACCTGATACTGGAAAAATTCCCGCATCACGGCGTATCCGGGCGGCGGTCCCCGGAAGCTGGATACCTGCCCGAAAATGAGTTCGGAGTTCAGTGATTGTTCGAGTCTCATGGTTCAAGTTCCTTTAACAAAACGGGCGGGAATCTTGCGACTCCCGCCCGTATTACGAACGCCCTTGAGCGGGCTTGCGTGTGCGTGTCCGCGCTTACTGCGCGTTGCGGTATAGGATGCCGTCCAATCGCGTTGCGATGCGGGCATTCAACCCGGTGGGGGTGGCGACCACGACGCCCCAATTGAGCGTCACCACGAAGTTCACGTTCGGCATCAGGAGGATCGGCGGGTTGAGGTAGAACGGACGCCCGACCGCGCGATGCAACGCCACGCCCGCGAAGCCCAGGTTGCCGGATTGCGCGATGCCGATATCCGGGGAGCCGTAGGATTTCGGCGGGAACGAATCCGCGCGCGACACCGTGAGGTAGGATTGACTGCCCACGAAAAAGTCGAGCCAGGATCCGAGCAGGATTGAGTTCACATCGTTCACCGCCGCGAGCCCCGGCACGACGGTCACCGCCGCCGCCGACGCGTTGGTGAGGAATGCCGGGTTTTGCGGGCTCCACGCGTTCGCGGTCGAGATCGAGCCCGCGTCCACGATCACTTCGATCGAAGTTGCCAGGAAGGCTTTTGGGCTCGGCAGTTGTCCCGCCGCTTCCATGTTGGTGTCGTCCAGCGTTTTCACCGCGCCGGTGCCCCCGATCGCGGATGAAAACCCCTGCCCTTGCGGTAGCTGGAAAAATCGCAGTTGCGCGACCCCGGCATTGGGATACACCAGCCGGTCGTAGAGGGGTTGCCGGATGGATTGGATCGCATCCGGCACGAACACCCCGTATGAGGCGAGATCCGCGAGCGAGCGCGGGGGCACCATGCCGGCATCGGCATCGAATGGGCCGACGCCCAGGCGCGGGGGCAGGAGTCCCATGCGCGCACAGTAGCGCGCGGCGCGCTCCATCACGGACAGGTGGGGCTGGAACGATTTCAGGTTTTTCATGTGAGTGAGCCTCTCTAAAAAAGTTGGTCGCTGGATGATCCTCAGGTGTCCGGGCGCTGTTACCGGCGCGGGATGAATGCGCCCATTCCGGGCGCGCTCATGGTATTGCCGCGCGGCACGAAACGGCCCACGTTGCCGGTGCGACCGGGACCGCTCAACACGCGCGCGGGTCCGATGTAGCCCAGGCCCGAGAGGTTCACTCCTTGTTGCAATGCCAGGAGTTTGCCGAAATCGGTGGTGGTGACGATCAGCGATCCGAGTGCTGCGGCGTGCGCGTAGCGGCCCACGAACGGCAGGCGCGGCCCGAAGATGCCGAGCAGGATTGCGATGCCGGCGCGCGTCAGATAGAGCATGTTTCCCGCTTTCAGTTGATCGGGGACGGGCGCGTAGTTGATGATGGCGTTGACCGCGAGCGCGCCGGCTGCGCCGGTCACGGCGGGGGCAACAAGGGAAAGCGGCTTGGTAAACGCGCCGCGCGAGTGTGATCCACGGCTACGGCGATGTTTGCGGTGGCGCATGTGGCGGACTCCTATCGGGTTCAACAACACAAGTTGCGGCATGTGGCCTCAACTTTTCACGGTGTAGAGGATTTTACAGATCCTCGATACCGCGATTTGTGAACCGATACGCTCCACCGAGCAGCATCAGCGTTTTCCCGTCGTGCGATACCGCCAGGAGTGGCCGGGAACCTGAAGCAAAATCGTGACGGTATTCGATTTCACGTCCGCCGCGATCCGAGACATAGTATAAACGGGAAACTTTTCCAATTGCAAGCGCGACTTTTGGGGGCGCTGGAATCGTCACCTTTTGCTCGCGCATCGGGGCGCGGCGCATGAAACCGGAATAGAGCCGTTTTCCTTGTTGTGTCAGGTGCTTGAGCGGGTTTTGTGTCGGGCGCAGGTAAGCCAGAAGGGACGCGCCGGGGTTGTATTTCTCGAACCACTTGCGCGCTTCACGGAACGCCACCGCGATAGCCCGATCCTCAGGAAAACCTTCCTGACGGAGTTTCCGGATGTTGCGTTGAATTGTCTCGCGTGAGTAACCGTGAGCCAGCGGATTTTTCATTGTTGCTTTCTCAGGCACATAAAAACTTTCGAGGTTCCGATGGTCCAGATCGGCGCGAGCCTGTCGCAAAATTCCCGCATGATTGAAGGAAGATACCCGCTACGCTCGTAGAACCAGTCCTGATGTATCAGGAAACCGTTCGGCGTGAGCCACGGATAAAATTCCTTCGCGATCGTCCGGTGAAAATCCTCCCCTATCGCGCAATCAACGAACAATATCTCGATCGGGAGCCCGGTCCACTTTTCAAGCGCCGCATCACCGGGATGGACGATTAAATGGCTGCGCCATGGAGCGGCATGGAAATCGAACACGTTGCGGAAATCCCATCCGTCCGCAAGGCCGATGGTGTTGCGGTAGACGGTTTCCAGATCGTTTTTCGGAATGGTGAAATTGTCGTAGACGTGAACGCGCCCGCGCTTATTGATATCCAGGGCGTTCTGGCGCAGCCCTTCGGCAAGGCAACTCGTTGAGAGGCCCGCGAGCGCGCCGATTTCAACGATTTCCCCCGCCCCGGTATAGGTTTCGCGCGCGAGTTCAAACAAAAATTCCTGCTCTCCCGGCTCGATCATGCCGGGGATGGCGCGGTTGAAATCAAGCGCGCCCATTGGATAACCCGCGCGTCATGGTATTGAACGCGACGTTGCCCCCTGCGGTTACGGCGTCCGCCCCGCCGATCCAATCCTTACGGTTGCCTTTGTAATGGACGCATACGCGCCGGCTCAGATCCTCATCGCGAGACATGGGCGTATAGTTGTAGAGAGCGCACGGCAGGTCGAGGATTTTCAAGCGCGTATTTTCAAGCGCCAATTCCACCGCCAGCGCCCCGTCAAGCCATCCGTTGCGACTGGTTTCCAGCCAATAGCGCGAAGTCGCTTCGCGCCAGAATCCAAACCCTTTAGCGCGCGTGAACATCACGCCCGCGTTGTGCGGGAGTTTCTCAAGCACGAACGCGCTAACGGTTTTGTCCGTCGCGTCGCGCCGCGTCAGCGCCAGATCAAAATCGCGTTTGAACACATGCGCCAGATCGCCTTGCACGATCACATCATAATCAAGCAGGATAGTGTCCACGCGCGGCAGGATATCGAGCGCGCCGAAACGAAACAGGATGAAATCCTGCCCGCGCGCGTAGCGCGAAACGTAGTTCACGCCGGGGACCGGATCGGTTGTCATGTCCGTCATTTGAACGATGCACGCGCCGGGAATGTGCCGGCGCACGGACGCGATCATCGCTTGCGCGACGGAAACCGGGAGCGGGGAAGTGAAGGGAAAAGCGACGTTCATTTGTGCCGAATGTTCATTTTTTCGCGGCGAGCCCAACGTTCAGCGTCCGCGACTGTTTGAATGTTCGGACCGTGGACACTTGCCATTAAACTGGCGGCGGTCAATGTTCGGAACGGACCGATTACGGCACCATATAAATGTCCGTGAGTGAAACTTGTCGGCGACGAATCAGAAAAGAAAATTTCTTTTTTCCCTGATCCATAACCAACATATATTCGACGTTGTTTTATTGGATTCTTTTTCCCTTTCAATTCCCCGGCCTTTTCCCGGATCGCTTGAAAGTAATAGCGCAGTATATGTTTCGCTGTCTCTTGTCTTATCTTTGTCGAGAACGCGTCAAACCCCTTGTAACGTCGCCAGTTCGAGCGCGTGACACCGGATTGTGGCGTGCCAAATTCAGCGGAGTATTTTTTCGCGCCGTTATCCGCGAGATAACGGAATAAGTTCGCTGCCTTGACGTGCGAGAAAATCCCGCGCTTGATTTTGCGCGCGAGATTAAGAATGATGGGAGTGGTTTGTTGCCGGTATAGATCACCGTCGTTTTCAATAAAGAGCGCCAATTCCCGCGCTTCATGCGACAACGGATTGCGTCGTTTCATTTCACCCGTCCCAACACGCGCGGCAAAACAAAAACCGCAACCGCAATCACAGCACCCGCGATCATGATGGTTTTCGCCCCACTGAAAATCTCCCCCGCTCCCTCACTTACGCGCTCTCCGATATCGGTTAAAGCGCCTTCGCGGATTTCCTCGATCGTGGGCGCGGTGCGTCCCACCGCCTCATATTCCTCACGCACCTGCCCCGCGTGAATCCATTCCCATACGTCGCCCCCGATGCGTCCCCAGGGCGCGTATTGTCCGAGTCCATTGGAGGGGGGAGCCGAACGTCCGAGTGCCGCGTGCGCGCGATTGAGCGCGGCCTGTGCGTTATGTGTGACGAAAGTGAGCGCCGTAACGCTTATCGGTGCGGCGATTCCAGCGAGCCCGAGCGCCCCCGCCACGGACACGCCCTCGAAGCCGGGAAAGAATTCCCCTATCCCGTGCGCGATATCGGATGCAGCGAGAATTCCCCTTGCCGTGCCGTCCATGATTTCGATCTGGCGGTTGATCGCGGCGCACGCATTTTCCCAGGCGGCGTATTGATGGGGATCTTCGGGTGAAGGGGGCGATTCGCATAACTCGAACGCCGCGCGCGTCAGTTCTTCGCGCACCACCTGAAAATCCCGCATCGCGTTTGACCACGCCCGCGCGGGAACGGCGTTGCCGAACAGTCCCCGGCGCGTCTGGCGCGCGATTGATTGGATTGAAGGCACGGCAGCGCCCGCTTACCGGGTTAGCGGCGCGAGAGCATTGACAAGCCGATCACCGCCGCAAGCGCGAGCCCGCCGAAAACCAGCATATTCTGCGTGTCGGGAGACATGCCGACGTTCACGCGCGGGGCCATAGCCGACATATAGGCTGCGGACAGCGGCGCTTGTCCCCGCCGCGCGCGATCCAGATTGATCTGGTTTATATCCGATGTTTGCTTTGCCGCGATCGCGACCGGCAAAAGTTTTTGCGCGGCATTGGTGATCGTGGTAAACCACGAATCGGTCCCCTGATTGGTGGCGGGCAACGGCACGTCAACCGCCGTGCCGGTGTCGTAGCTTGTCACGTCGGTTCCCCAATCCGCGAAAAAATCCTGTCCGAGCCCCGCAAGCTGCGGGATGATCCGGCTTTGATTGGTGAGGTAGCGGTGTCTCATGAGCGTTTTCCTTTGCGGCGAGTGACGGACAACAAACCCAGGGCGGCGAACACCCCGCCCACGATCCACAGCATACGGTTGTCCTGGAAGCCCGTCAAATACTCATCCCCCGCCCCCGTCAGGTAAAGCGGTTGCGGGCTCGCGACCGGGCGCGGGGGGGAAACCGTGCCCGATCCTGATTTACTCAATGCTTTCAACGCAAGGGGAAGCGCCCTTTGCGCGATTGTTGACATACTCGGCATTGGAAACCCCCCGCCCGAAGGGGGCGGGGACGGAAGCGTGTTAGGTGGGAGTGACAGGGATTGTGAAGCGGGCGCGCTCGCGCCCATCTCGAAAGTATCCGCCGCGTCAGCCAGCGCGGAAAATTCGCTTGCCGACAATTCTGACGCAGCCGGCCCTTCGATCAGCGCCGCGTCGAATGCCGTGCTTCCGCCTTCGAGCGCGCCGAATTCAGAGGCATAGGCCGTGTATTCCGTCGCTGAAATTTCCGCAGCGGTCAGACCTTCGCCAGTTGCAAGCAACGTTCCGCCTTCGGTGGCGATCTCACTCCCGGCGAACGCGCCCGCCGCAATGCCGGCGGTTGCAACCGCCGCAACGAGTATCGGCCCCTTCCCGGCTTCGATCATGCTCCCGAGCGGATCGCCGGGGAGCCCGACGGATTCAAGCGTTTCCTGCCAGATGCGCGGCCCGCCAAAAATCGTGCGACCAGACTGGTGCGCGAATGGTGTAAGTTGCATTTGCGATTGAGCATACAGAGCCGAAGGAATCCAGGTAACACCGTCTTGCTCGATTTTTGAGTATTCGATCGCGTTCAAGAATGGGTCGAGCAAATCCTGCCGGCCGTAAAAACTTCCGGCAGTCCAGTAACCCGGATCAAATTCTATGTATTGAACGCCGTTGATATCGAGTAGCCGGCCCGGTGAATAAAAAACGCGGCCCGCATATTCGACCATTTGACGTTGCGGCGGCTCGTAACCCTCATACCAATATGCCGGGTTTGCAACCCCGCCGCCTTCATCATCGCCCAACGTGCCCAAGCGCATAAATTTTCCCGATCAGTTGTGAATCACGTAGCGGTTTTTTACTTCATCCGGCCCAAAAGGAAGCTCGCCCGCTTCTATCGGTTCCGTTGTCTCAAGCGGGATCCAGGCATCCCCCACTTTGGTTTCAACGTAGACATGCTCCAGCGTCCCGCTTGACAACCCGACAGCAACAAAGCGCGTCGGATGATTGACCGATTCGAGAAGGGAAGCAAGCAGGATGGATTTGTCGTCACAATCCCCCGCGCCGATCTCGATCAGGCGCATGGGAGTGGTCAGCATTTCCACCCCGTTCGGATCCATCACGTAACGGATCGAATCGCGCACGTAGCGATGGAGCGCCGTCACTTCCCCGCGCCAATCCTTATTGCCGAGAAATCCCGTCAGTGAGCGCGCTTTTTCGATCACGGCGGGGTCCGCCTTCGCTTTGCGGACAATCGAGCGCATCAACACCATTGTCTCGCGCACGCCTTCAACTCCCGGCGAAATCCGGTATTCAAAATCAACGTTCACGGAAGCCTATTCTACGCCGCTTCAGTCAATCGTCAACGAGCCCGGATGCGGTCATTTTAAGGGGATAGTTTTCGTTCGCTGGCCCGAAGCGGTTTTTGGAAGCGTAAAGCAGACGCTTTTTACCTTTCACGTTGAAGTGCAGCATCACGTCAACGACATGCTCCACTGAGCGCGGCCCTGAAAGATTGTTGATGCGGGTAACGTGCCCGATCAGGAACACGCCCATATCAAGCGTTTGCGCGAGCCTGACAAAACTATGCGCCGCCCCGATCAATTGCGAAGACGATCCGGGGCGCGAGCGGATGCGGTCATTTGAAATAGTATGCAGCGAATCCACCACCACGATTGCGGGAATTTCTGCCCGCAGCGCGCGCGATAACGCACCGATTTCGGTATAGGTGCAGCATTGTAACCGCGTAACATCAAGGTGCAGCCGGCGTGCTTTTTCCTGCAAACGATCGAGCGGTTCCTCTCCCGAGACATAGAGCGCGGGATGGTCAAGCGATACGAATGAGGCGGCTTGCAGCGCAAGCGTGGATTTGCCGGCACCGGGAGCCCCAGCGAGCAGCACAACCGAGCCGCGAACGAATCCGCCGCCTAGCGCACTGTCAAGCGCGGAAAATCCAGAAAAAATACGCGATTCGTTTTGAGTTTGAACGTCGGACAATATCTCGATCGCGCCGTCGCGTGGGCTCGCTTTAAAGCCCGCTGAATCCTGACGGGTAACGGCGATAAGCCGGTCCGCCGCGCCGCACGCGGGACACGCGAGCGCCCAGGTTTCGGATTCGTTACCGCATTTCGTGCAGCGAAAAACATCAGGCATGAGCCGCTAATTCATTTGCAATGCGGGCGATCACGGAGTCCCAAACACCGTATTTTTCCTGCCGAAAAACTTTCACGTCAGGATACCAGGGCATTCGATCGCCCGCGAATCCGTAGCGCCATTCCGGGGCGAGCGGAGCGAGAACCGAGACTTTCTTTCCCATCGCGCCCGCAAGGTGAACGTTGGTGCCGCATACCGTTACGATTTCATCGCAAGCGCCGATTAGCGCGGTTAGCGAATCCAGTTGCGTCAGAAGATTCGGCCAGGAGCAAATTTCCGTCTTGACGCTTTGAAGCTCGGCCAGCTTCATATCGTGCTGGATCGCCACGAAAAGCGTATCGGGCGCGTTGAGGATCGGCTGCAATTGTTTGAGTTCCAGCGAGCGCGCGATTTGGCGCGTGATGAAGGTGCCGCCGCGCCAGGACACGCCCACGATGCGCCGGCCCGCCGCTTTGCTTATCAAAGCATCACGCAGATTGTTCGTTAATGCCGGATCGGGGACAAGCCAGGCGTGCGGTGCGGGTGGACGATCGCGCCCGAGCGCGAGCGGGAGAGAGGCAAGCGGGCATTCGTAATCAAAGGTTTCGTTTTTGAACGCTTCCGGCATCGCGCCCGAGAGTTCCACCGGGAACACGCGCACGTCTGGAAACGAGCGCCGGAAAAGCTGCGCGGTATCGCGCGAGCATTCAAAAGTGATTTGGTTAAAGTATGGGAACAATAAATGGATCAGGGACGCGAACATGATTTCGTCTCCGTATCCTTGTTCGGTCCAGATCAGTATTTTCCCGCCACGAGACTCACCCGGCCCCATCCAGCGCGGCCACGTGACCGCACGCGGCAGGTAGCAACGCTGCGGGGTTTTCAACCGGATTTCGTATTCAGGCCAGCCTTCGGCAAACTGTCCGAGCCCGAGCAGGATCAGCGAGCGGATGAAATGCAACGATGCGTGACCGGGAAAACGAGCGAGCCCGAGATCGAGCAAGCGCATTGCCTCAACGAGCTTGCCCTGGTTACGCATCGCTTGCGCCACGCCTTCATAGAGCGCGCCGGTATCCACGCCGGGAATCGTCGCGGCGGACACAAACGCTTTTTCGGCTTCGGCGTCCCGCCCGAGCGACATCAGCCGATAGGCGGCAACGAGCCCCACCCGCGCGGTGTCCTCACTCGACTGCTTGGTCCGCGTCATGGATTTCCTTGATGCGCGCGCGCAGCCGATCGAACCACGCCGGGAAAAGTTTCACGTCCTTGTTGTATTCCGCGAGCCGGTCAAGCCATTTTTCATCGCGAAAGATCGCTTCCAGAAAATCTTCCGGCGCTTGATCGTAGATCGTTTGCGCGAGCGCGGCCACATCGTTGTTCGCCCGCGCGTTCGTCACCAGGATCGAAACGTAACCCTTGAAGATCAGATTCATGCCATCTTCCCCTTGCGAAGCAACGGATACCGGGGGCGCGCCTGAATTATCCGGTTCACCCGAAGCCGCAACCGCAGTTTCTTCAACTGCGGGCGCGGCACCGCCCAACAAGGGCGGATTAGCAGGCGCTCCCCCGGCATGGGTTGATTTCTTGAACATCGAAAGAAAATCCCGCCCGAGCGCGAGCAACATTTGTGAATTGTTGGCGTTCCCCGGCAGCTTATCGAGCGCGCTTCGCATGGTGTCTTGCATCGCAAGAAACTTCTCGAAACGCTCGAATTCATCCACCGCGCGCGGTGCATCCTGCGCGAACAACGTTTTCATCGCCATCAGTTCCTTCAACGTGTCAAGGTTCGATTGGCGGGAGCCGGTGACAGCCGCGATCGCGGTGGACATTTTCTCGAAGCCCGCCAGCATCGCGGAAGCCAGTTGCGCAATATCGGACGGTTGAGATGCTGCGGGCGCGGGTGTCGCGCTGGGCGGATCGGGGCGCTTGATTTCCTTTTCCGGGCCGTGAATGAACACGCGCGGCTTGGCGGCGATCTTGAGTCCCAAATGCTTTTCCTTTCCTTCAGCGTCAACGCCGATCGAGGGGACGTAAACCGTCACGTCATAGGTTCCGCCGCCGCAATCTTCTGCGAGCCGTTCCATCGAGAACATGTCAGGCGCGTAAGTCTTGACGTAAGCGGGATATCGCTCGCCCTTGACGATTTTCCAGATTTGAACCTTCGATTGCGATGTGTTTTCCCCGAGTTCAGCAATCACGCGTTTTACGTCCGATTCCGCCACTTCACCGGGAGTAATCGGAAATCCGGTCACTTCACCGTCCGCCGTTTGCGGAACGGATGCCGCAAGGGGTGTTATTTCAGTTCTGCGCGCCATAATTGAACCTGAAAGATAATTATTCGGTATCGGGAGCTTTATCGAAAACCTTGTCGGGAGCCTTGCCGGGATCGTTGAGTGTATCACGCACCGCCCCCGCCATCCGGACCGCTTCCGCGAATGTCGGGTGACGGGAAAACCCCGCCGTGGCCTGCGTCGTTTGCTCGCCGGGAAGGAATTCCAGGTCCGAGCCCTGCACGATTTTCGACTCGTAGAGCGGGTGACGTGGGCACCAATCTTCCCCCGTCCACACCCGCAGCGCGTAGCCGGTTGTGTAATCAGCAAAGATGCGCGGCAAATCCTTACGACACAACCCGGCTATGAATTTGAGTGACGCGGGCGATTGCTGCACATATTCCGGTGAATCGGGCAGTTTCGCGTGTTGCAGCCGATAATCCACTTTGGAATGGCACAACCAATGCGGACAGGTGCGGCAAAACACAAACCTGTTAGGTGCGGCAAAGCGCGAGCGCAGCCAATAGACACCCAGGCGGATCCAGGCGAAAGCGCGCATGTTCATCCTTTCTTGGCCGGCGCGGTGCGTTCAAGTGGGACATCTTCACCGCGCGGGGCCGTCGCCCCACGCGCCAGACGCATCGCTTCCTCAAGAGTGGGAACGCGCGAGAATCCCGCTGCGGTTTCATCGGGATATTTTCCCGGCTTGTAATCGAGCAGATCGAGATAGGCGCGCACCGATTGAGCGACCGTGCCGCGCAGCACGTCCGCGCGCAGGATCGGATGATGCGAGCATATTTCCGTATCGAGCGTGATCGGCATCAGGCGTTTCTGCTTCATGACGCCCTGACGCGGATCGAGAGCGTTAGGCACCATTTCCATGTAAGGCATTGGCGGATCCTTGCGGCAGAAACCACAGCGGAGTTTCCGGTTTCCCCCGTCCGCGAGCTTCAATCCAGGCCCTTCAGCCGGTTGCAGGGTAATATCCTCAAGCCAGAAATCGCAATTGCCGCAGTTGTATTTATCAGTGAGCGCGCCCACGATTATTTTCCTTTTAAAGTTTCAGGTAGAAACCCATCAATGAACCGATGGGCTTGAATCTGAAACCGGATAATACGGTCAATCCGCCGCGCTATTTTTTGCTCTTGTCCGCGATCCGGGGCGTGCTGACCGTCTCCATCAGCGCCTTCATCGGGTCTGAATCCTTCGGCTCCACAAGAGGCGTCACCACATAGACGTATTTTGTCGCTGCGGTCTTGTCGTATTTCGCGCCGATCTCGAACGCGAATTCGATCACCTTCTCGCTTTGCCCGCGATCGTTGAACGGTCCCATTGCGCCGTAGATGTTGGACTCCGCGATTCCCGGCAGGATTGCCGAGCCCGAGCGGTGCTGTTCGCCGTTGATGAGATTCACCCCGACGAATTCCCCGCCGAAACGCACGAAATCCCCGAGCTTCGAGGTATCCGGTTTCGCCTTGTCCGTGCGACCGTAGATGCGGCACAGCGGCACTACCGTTTTCTCGTTTTTCGCGGTAAGCAACGTTTCAATTTGCGCAAGCTCGTCCACCTTCGCGCCCATGATGCCCTTCACCGTCAGCTTTTTCAGAAGTTGTTGCATGTGTGATTCCTTTTAAGAGCGCGATTGAATAAAGGCATCGCGCAAGCCTTCGGGTGCTGAAGTTGGAAACGGAAACTGAACATGATTCACCCGTAGGATACGATACGCGCGAGAAAACGAATTGTCAATATGTCACTAAATCAGTTTAGAATCAGTCTAAATTGCCGGTTAAACGTTCGTTCTACCCTCTTTTTCCCCGCGCTTGATACGGGTAGTGAACATGTCGAAGCCCGTCATGACTTTCACAAAATTCTGTTTCTGTAACTGCGTCTGAACCGGCACCTGACCGTTAAACCATGCCTGAAAATCTTCATCCGTCAGCCGGCGCACGTTCAAACCCTTTGCATGTTTCTCGCTCCCGTCAGGTGTCACGCCCACTTTCGCGTAAGTTTTCTTGTTGATGATGCGATACGGTTCACCGTTCACTTCCAGTTTCCAGAATCCGTAGCGTTTCGGGTCCAGGTTCAAGGTTGAAACCGGGCGCGAGAACGCGACCGCGTCTGTGTCCGCGTATAACCACGCGTCCACGTCCATCAACGCCGCACGGCGCAAAAGCATTCTGACGTGCGCGGTAATGAACGCGCCCAATTGCGGTTGATGATATTCGCGCGGAACGGGAGCAGAAATCTTCGCCCAAACGTGTTTGAATAGATCGCCTTCATCCTGATAGGGGAAAAACCCCTCGGGGCAATCGCGCGTCAATACGAGTTCCAGACCTTCAAGCCGTTCCACGGTTTTCCCATAGGAATTATTTCCCACCGCCTTCACCATCAAGCCGATCGCCCCCGATGGTCCGCCCTCAGCTTCCCCGCGCAGCTTTTCCAATTGATTGACGTAATCGCGCATGTTAAACACATCCGACCAGAACCAACCCTCTGTCACTGTTAGTTCCCATCGCTCGCGCTGTAACTGGTTAAGTTCCTCGTTCGTCACCCAGGTATCCGTGATCTCACGCATGCCGTAGACTGAATCCCCGCCTGCATCGCGATAGTAGAAGGGAATGCGATTTTTCGGATGGATCGCATTGATCCGGTAGATTGCCGCATTCGCGTATTTGTGAACGTGATCGATATGGATCACGCGCCCGGCCGGGAGCCAGCAATCGCGCATGGCGGCGGCATAGGCCTGGTTCAGATCGTATTTCCAGATCGGTCCCTCGTAACGTTTAACACAAATGCAAAAGCCCCCGCGCATCACGGTATCGCGGATCACTTGCAGCGCGGAATACGCCGGCTCCCAAATCGTCACATCGCGCGGAATGTTCCGGGTAAAAATCCGTATTCCGGTATTCCCGATCGTGGGATAGAGCGGCACGCCAAACGTGTCCAGCGTGATCGACTGCGCTTTCTGCATCGCGTGATAGAGCCCTTCGGAATCGCGCTCGGCATAGGCAACGTGATCGAGTTTTCCCGCGTCAAAATCCTCGCGCTCGAAATCAGGTCCGGGCAGTTTCGCGTAATCGGGCGCGAACCGTTCCAGAAAAAATTTCAATCGTTTATCCGGCCACGCGGATGCGCCAGTCATTGCCATGCCATCTAAAAATTCCCACGATAGCGCCTTACCATCTTTTTCCCACGTCACGCGCAAGCCCCTGAGATTTTTCGAGCGCGTGAGGTAGGGACGCATCACGTAATCAGAATGTTCCAGCAACGCGGCGGCGATGATATATACGTCGAAATTATTCCCGTTCCAGGCAACAAAACGGAATTTGTTGTATTCGGGGAGCAACAAGCGGGCGATCACGATCTCGCCCAGGTGCTTCAACGAGTCCACTTTCAGCGAGCCACTGCAGTCCGCGCCAAACCATGTGATGTATAACGGCTCGGGCGTGCCTTCGGCAATGCGGGTTGTTTCCAGATCGTAGGCAATCATCGGCTTCACGCGATGCTGAGTCATCTTGCGCTTCAGCGGGCGTTTCGTCCGCATCCGGTATTTCGTGCCGGCGCGATTCAAGCCATACATTTTTTCGCACAGGCGCGCGTAGAGCCGCGCGAGTGATTGAACGCGCTGCGAGCGCGGGCGCTTGACGCGCATGGGACGTGGATCCTAGCCGGTGCCGATATCCGTCACCCTTACAAAAATCAGCCGGCCCAGGCGCTTGCGTTGCTTGAGAAACTTTTCCAGATCGAGCGCGTCAAGCGACTCGGGAACGGACGCCAGGTGCGCGCCCTTCGGCAAAATCTCCCCGGTCTTGCGCTCGTAGGATTTTAACAGTGCGTGAATCATGACGATCGCTCTTTCCTGTCCTTTGTAAGATTTCAGTAAAGCTAAAATATCCGCCTCACGCGCCCGCCGCAGATCGAACGTGACCGCGTGGCCGTCCTGACTGCGATAGAACCGCGTGCGCCCGCGCTTGTCCTTGCGCTTGAAAAAACGATCGTGAACACGCTTGGCGACCCTCGATCGTTCCCGTTCAATCTCCCATGCCTTGCGGTTTTCGCGGACGCTCCGCGTAGGCTTCACTTCCTCCGTCACATACTGACGCCGGCCAAATAACGGCACGGAAAGCGGTGCAACACCCTGACGCTCGCGCGGGCTCCGCGCCAACTGGCGCATTTGCGTGCGAATGCGGGATACCGCAACGTGAATCTTGCGCGCGTTTTTCTCGATCGGTTGCTGTCCCTGATTTTTCCAGCGTTGCACGGTGCGGCGATCAACGTGGAGTTTTTTCGCGATATCGCGCACCGTGCGCGTTTGATAGAGCGCCCAAACATCGTCAACCGGGGAAGTTTTGCGCGACATGATCTCAAAATGGGATAGCGTCACCGGGAACGTATTTGTCCCCGAGCGTGCCAAAATAATTGAGATTTTTATAGGAACTATGGCGATAACGCGTTACCGAATCCCCGATATTTTCCGCGCGAGATTTGGATTCGATATGCGCGGGGTTGCAGCAAATCGTGTTGTCGCATTCGTGCGCGCGATCGTGCCGCGCGTTGTAGGATCCTCGAAAGAGGATCCAGGCAAGGACGTGAACGCGGAAGGGGACCGGATGCGCGACACCAGGCAGG
>Ga0210379_10000151_pt1 | contig 19364 bp, 17 predicted proteins | sample PLMedo_2_FD_155468 | JGI IMG/M metagenome (GOLD analysis project Ga0210379, IMG submission 155468) | Groundwater sediment microbial communities from an aquifer in East River, Colorado, USA - PLM4_32_coex redo | ecosystem: Environmental > Terrestrial > Soil > Riparian zone | place: USA: East... | reverse complement strand
AGCGCGAGCCGCCCGCGTGGCGCGGTGAGCCGCGCGAGCAGCGGCGCGAGGACGATAAGCGGATGCGCGAGGATGTTGGCGACCACAATCCGGGCCGGCTGTAGGATGGCGTCGGCAGCACAGTAAAGGGCTATCTGCACCTGATTGTGAAGGGCATTGTGGCGCGCCGCAAGCAGCGCCTGCCCGTCGATATCCACGCCCTCCGCGCTCGCCGCCCCGAGCTTCATCGCCGCGATGGCGAGTATGCCGGAACCGCAACCGTAATCGATTACCGTGTCCCCGCCGCGGACCACGCGCTCGAGCCAGGTGAGGCACAGTTTCGTGGTCGGATGATTGCCGGTGCCGAAGGCAAGGCCGGGATCGAGTGAGATGTTGATGGCGTCCGGATCGGGCGCCCGGTGCCAGCTCGGCACTATCCACAACCGCGGCGAAATGCGGATGGGCGCGAACTGGTCGCGGCTCGCCCGAACCCAGTCCTGTTCGGCGACCTCGCTCACGCGGCAGGGCGGCGGCGCGATGCCGGCGCGGGAGCACGCGGCGGCGACGATCGCCACGGCGTCGGCGTCCTGTGCGATGAGCACGTTCACCCGGCTGCGCTGCCAGGGCCGTGGCGGCACCGCCCCCGGTTCGGCGAACACGGGCTGCTCGGCGGAAGAGCCGGCATCGGCGTCCGCAACGTCCACGCTCGCCGCGCCGGCCTCGAGCAAGGCATCAGAGACGGCCTCGACATCATCCGCCGCCACATCAAAGGAAACGGAAAGCCAGGCCACTCTAGGATTGAGCCGTCAGGATTGAGGATCGAGCAATACAGCAGGTCGCGGGACGCAGGGTTTGCTCAATCCTCGCTCCACAATCCTGCAGTTGGCTCACTCCTCTCGGGCTAACTTGGCGAGCTTCTGTTCGAGGTAGTGGATGCTGGTGCCGCCGCTCAGGAAAGCGGCGTCCAGCAGCATCTCCTGGTGCAGCGGGATATTGGTCTTGATGCCCTCGATCACGGTCTCGGAGAGTGCGATGCTCAGCCGCGCGATCGCCTGCTCGCGGGTGTCGCCGTAGGCGATGATCTTGCCGATCAGCGAATCGTAGTGCGGCGGCACGAAGTAGCCGTTGTAGGCGTGGGAGTCCACGCGAATGCCGGGGCCGCCGGGCATGTGGTACGAGGTGATACGCCCGGGCGAGGGCGTGAAGCGGTACGGGTCCTCCGCGTTGATCCGGCACTCGATGGCATGGCCGCGAAACTGGACTTCGCGCTGCCGGATGCGCAGCTTCTCTCCGGCCGCGATGCGGATCTGCTGCTGCACGATATCGATGCCCGTGATCATCTCGGTCACCGCATGCTCGACCTGGAGCCGTGTATTGATCTCGATGAAGTAGAACTCGCCGCTTTCGTAGAGGAACTCGAACGTCGCCGCGCCCTCGTAGCCGAGCTTGTGGCAGGCCTCGGCACAGCGCTCGGCAACGCGGGTGCGGCTGCGCGCGTTGATATGCAGTGCGGGCGCCTCCTCGATCACTTTCTGATGCCGCCGCTGCATCGAGCAATCGCGCTCGCCGAGATGAATCGCGTGGCGGAAACGGTCGGCCAGCACCTGGAACTCGATGTGGCGCGGATTCTCAAGATACTTTTCCATGTAGACCATGGGATTGCCGAAGGCGGACTGCGCTTCCGCTCGCGTCGTCTGCACCGCGGTGAGCAGCGCCGCCTCGGTGTGCACCACGCGCATGCCGCGGCCGCCGCCGCCGCCCGCCGCCTTGATGATCACCGGGTAACCGATCGAGCGCGCGACCTTCACCACGTCGTTCGGCTCCTGCGGCAGCGGCTCGTCCACGCCGGGCACCACTGGCAGGCCCGCCTTCTTCATCGCGTTCTTGGCGTTCACCTTGTCGCCCAGCAGGCGGATGGTCTCGGCGCGGGGACCGATGAACACGAAACCGCTCTGCACCACGCGCTCGGCGAAGTCGGCATTCTCGGAAAGAAAACCCCAGCCGGGGTGAATCGCCTCCGCGTCCGTCACTTCGGCGGCGCTGATGATGGCGGGGATATTGAGGTAGCTCGCGCTCGACGGCGGGGGACCGATGCACACCGATTCGTCCGCGAGCTTGACGTACTTGGCTTCGCGGTCCGCCTCCGAATGCACCACCACCGTCTTGATGCCCAGCTCGCGGCAGGCGCGCTGGATGCGCAGCGCCACTTCACCGCGGTTGGCGATCAGGATTTTTTCAAACATCAGGAAATCCGGTGATGGGTGTCGAGTGACGGGGGTCGAGTGTCGAGCGTTGAGGGGTAAACTCCCTACTCCGTTCTCGCCCCTCGATACTCATTACTCGTCACGCGTTACCCATTACCCGAGTATGACCAGCGGCTCGCCGTACTCCACCGGCTGGCCGCTCTCCGCAAGTATGGCCTTCACGGTGCCATCGCGGTCCGCTTCGATCTCGTTCAACAGTTTCATCGCCTCGATAATGCACAGCGTGTCGCCCGCCTTGACCGCCTGCCCGACCTCGACGAACGCCTTCGCCCCCGGCGCCGACGCGCGATAGAAGGTGCCGACCATCGGCGAGCGGATGACGTGCCCCTCCGGCACGGCGGCGACAGCGCTCTCCGTGGGGACGGCCGGGGCGGCTGGCGCACCTGCCAGCGGCAGCGTCACGGTGTGGGTCACGGGAGCGGCGTGTTGCGCCCCGCTTACGCCGCGACTGATACGGACCCGCTCCTCGCCCTCGCTGATCTCCAGCTCCGCGATTCCCGACTGTTGCACCAGGTCGATCAGGGTTTTCAGCTTGCGCAGATCCATGGCGGCCTCTATCTTTTCTTCGAATACTGCAGGGCGAACTCCAGCGCCAGCTCGTATCCCATGGCGCCGAGCCCGCCGACGATGCCGACGGCCAGGTCGGTGAAGTACGATTCGCGGCGGAAATGCTCCCGCGCGAACACGTTCGACAAGTGCACCTCTACGAAGGGTATGCCCACCGCGGCCAGCGCATCGCGCATTGCGACGCTGGTATGCGTGTAGGCAGCGGGGTTGATGATGACGAAATCCACCCCCTCCGCCCGTGCCTCCTGGATGCGTTCCACCAGTTCCGATTCGGAATTGCTCTGGTAGGTCGCGAGCCGCACACCAGCCGCTCTGGCGCGCTTGGCGAGCCGGGCGTTGATCGCCTTCAGGGTATCCTTTCCGTAGTGCCTCGTTTCCCGCGACCCGAGCAGGTTGAGATTAGGGCCATTGACAACCAGGATGTGCTTGGCACCGGGCATGGCTGGGCGTATGAGGCGGGAAGTTGCCCAAAAATCCAGGCTGATTCGCGCGAAGGGAAAAGGAAGCCGCGAGTTTGCCCAAATTCGACGTAGTTGTCCAGAAATTAGGAGAAGTTAGCTGGGAGTTTGCGGACAACTTAGTGCCAGTAAAGGTTGTCCCCGATGGTGCAAGCGCTTGCAGACGCGTAGCCCTGAAAGTGGGCCAAAATGGATTTTCCCGCCCCGCAGTACCTGGAGCGAGGATCGGCCCCAAGCTGCAGTACTCAATTTTTAGACGAAGATGGCCGAACTAAGCCTGTATTACCCAGAAGTTACGGGCATAAGCAGAGGCTGGATGATGCGCTCCAGGCGCGATTCCTTGAGCCCACCTGGCTCGCGACTAACTAATCTACCGTCCCGCGCGATGACCAGGGTGTAGGGCAGGACCCCGGCGCGGTTACCGGCCTGGAGCATCAGGTCCAACGTATCCGGCCCGCCCATAAGCAGGGGGTAATTGATGTGAAACTCGCGGGAGAATTTGGCAACCTGATCCGGCTGGTCGATTGCAATTCCCACGAACTGTAAACCGCGCGGCCCGTAACGCTCCTGCATTCTCACGAAGCCGGGGATCTCCTCCCGGCACGGGGTGCACCAGGTGGCCCAGAAATTAACCACCAGCACCTGCCCCTGCCATTGCGCCAGGGTTTGTTCCTTGCCATTGAGGTCGACCAGCCGTGCCGCGTAGACCTGCTCGACCACCACGCTGGAGCCCGACGCCGCGGGCCCCCCCTTTCGCGGCCATAGCTGGTAGGCCGCGCCGGCGGCGGTGGCCGCGATCGCCACCGCAGCGAACAGCGCTATGCCGTGCTTCCGCTTCACCGAAAGCCCAATGCCTGGTCGAGCGCCGCGACGAAGCGGTCAGCGGGCTGGAAGCCGATCACGCGCAAACCCGGGATCTCGCGGCCATCGCGATCGAAAAAGACGATGCCCGGCGGGCCGAACAGGCGGAAACGCCGAAGCAGCGCGGCATGCTCGGCGGTGTTGGCGGTAACGTCGGCCTGCAGCAGTTCCATGTCGCGGAAGCGGGCCTGCACGCGCTCGTCGCTGAAGGTATAGCGCTCCATTTCCTTGCAGGAGATGCACCAGTCGGCGTAGAAGTCCAGCATCACCACGCGGCCCGCGGCGGCGTGGACGCGCGCGTCCAGTTCGGCCGGGCTATTGACCCGCCGGAACGTCACCGTGGACGGCTCACCTTGCCGCGCCGTGACGCGGAATCCCGACAGCGGCTGCAGGATGTCACGGCCGCCCGAGAACGCGCCGACCAGGTAGACGAGGCCGGCGAGCAGAGCGAGCACGCCGACGCCCTTGCTGAATCTCTGGAAGCCGTGCGCACCGCTGGGCAGCGGATCGATGACGCGCAGGTAGATCGCCGTCACGATCAGCAGCGCCCCCCACAGGAACATCTGCACCGCAACCGGCAGGAACGGCGAAACGAGGAAAATCGCCACGCCGAGCAGCAGCGTGCCGAAGAAGCGCTTCATCGTCTCCATCCACGGGCCCGCCTTGGGCAGCAGTGCCCCTGCCGAGGCGCCAATCGCGAGCAGCGGCACGCCCATGCCCAGCGCCAGCGCGAACAGCGCGGATCCGCCCAGCACGACGTCGCGGCTCTGGCTGATATAGAGCAGCGCCCCGGCGAGCGGCGCCGCCACGCACGGCCCGATGATCAGCGCGGACAGCACGCCCATCGAAAACACGCCGGCATAGTGGCCGCCGTACAGGCGGTTGCTGGCCGCGACGATGCGCCCCTGCAACGCCACCGGCAACTGCAACTCGTAGAAGCCGAACATCGCCAGGGCGAGCGCCACGAACACCGCGGCGAAAACGCCCACCACCCACGGATTCTGCAACACCGCCGACAGCATCGCGCCGGACAGCCCCGCCGCCACGCCGGCGATGGCGTAGGCGATCGCCATGCCCAGCACGTAGGCGGCGGCGAGCAGGAAGCCCCTGGTCTTGGTGACGGGATGCCGTGCGCCGACGATGATGCCGGACAGTATCGGCACCATCGGCAGCACGCACGGCGTCAGCGACAGCAACAGCCCAAAGCCGAAGAAGCTCGCCACCACCAGCCAGAACCCGCTCTCGAAGACCCTGGCAATGAGCGCGTCATCCGCGCCGGCCGCCCCCTGGCCAAGCCCCAGCAGCTGCCCCAGCGACGCATCGCCTGCCGGCCCGCCCGCCGCGGCCAGGCGCAACCGCGCTTTCTGCTCGTGCGGCACGTAGCACACGCCGACGTCGGCGCAGCCCTGCGACTGCGCGGTCAGCGTGATCTCGGGCGTGGCGGCGGCATCGAGCTCGAACGGCAGCGCTATGGCGAGCTGGCCGCGGTAGGTTTCGACCTCGCCGAAAAATTCGTCGCGCTTCAGTTTTCCCGGCGGCAGCTGTGGCACGCCGGCCTTCGCGTCCGCGGGCGCCAGAGTGAAGCGGAACTTGTCGCGGTAGAGGTAGTAGCCGGGCGCAATCTGGTAGTTGACCTCGATCGTGCGCGCGTCCTTCAGGCGCGCCATGAGGCGGAACGCCTGGTCGGGCTCGAGCAGCTCTGGCTCGGCGCCGCGCACCGAACTCGACAGCGCCAGCAGGAAGATCAGGAGGTAACGCATAGGAGGCCGTTACAACGCAATTTGTGATTCGTGACCGGCAATGATTCCTGGTAATGCAATGCCCCCCCTTCGTTCGCGATCACGAACCGGGTTCCCCTCCGATCGTTATATTCGTGCGACTGGGGCATTGCATCAGCCGATCGAGATTGTGGTTTCGCCGGCTACCCATTGCAGGTACTCGTCGAAGCCGCGCACCACTGGGACCGCGATGATTTCGGGAAGTTCGTAGGGATGGAGGCGGCGGATCGCCGCTTCCACCTCGGCATAGCGCCCGGCGCGGCTCTTGATCAGCACCGGCACTTCGGTGGCGCTTTTCACCGCGCCGTTCCAGCGGTAAACCGAGGCGCATTCCGCCAGTACGTTCACGCACGCCGCGAGCTTCTGCTCGACCAACGCGTTGGCCAGCCTGAGCGCGGCCGCGCGGTCAGGCAGGTTGGTGAGCACGATGACGGTTTCATCCATGTTCGTGGCGGGCTCGGATGGTGATAGACGGATGTTGGGTGAGCGCGGGGCGCAGTGCCAGGGCTTACGTCCCGGGGGTGCCGCCCGCGACCGGCGCCCGAATCTGCCGGGCGGCCGCGGCTATGCCGTGGCGCACGGTGGGATAGCGCAGCTTCAGCCGCAACTCCTGCTTGAGCCGGCGGTTTACCAGTCGCCGCGACTCGCTCATGAACGAGAGCAGGACGGCGGGCAGCGCCCGACCGGCTTCCGCGCGCGTGACGCGCGGCGGGAACGGCAGTCCGTAGTTCCCGGCCACCAGGTCGAAGTAGTCGCCCATGCGGATCGGGGCGTCGTCGGCCGCGTTGTACATGCGTCCCGGGCCGCCGCGGTGCAGCGCCGCGACCACGATACGGGCGAGGTCGTCGGCATGGACGTGGTTGACGTAGGCGTCCTCCTCCGTCTGCAGCGCCGGCGTGCCGCGCTCGAGCCGCGCAATCGGCAGCCGGTCCGCGGCGTAAATCCCGGGTACGCGCAGGATCACCACTCGTACGCCGCTGCGCCGGCCCCAATCACGCAACTGCCGCTCGGCATCCGCGCGGCGCCGCGCGCGCTCGGTCTGCGGTCGCGCCGGCCGCGTTTCCACCACCAGCTCCTCGCCGCAGTCGCCGTAGACGCCGCTGGTGCTGATGTAGACCAGTTGCTGTGGTAGACTGCCGCCCTTCGCCAGCGCGGCTATCAGGTGTGCGGTGCGCGTGTCGCGTGCGCCACTGTCGGGCGGTGGCGCAAGATGCACGACGTCATGAGCGAGCCCGGCGAGCGCGGCGAGCGAACCGGGCGCATCGAGATCACCCCGGAGCGGAGTCACGCCGAGCTTGCGCAGCAGCGCGAAGCGCCGTGGGTCGCGCGCCAGCGCGTAGACGCGGCAGCGGCCGGTGAGCAGCGGCGCCAGGCGCCTCGCGATGTCGCCAAAACCGACGATGAGCAATCGTTTCATAACCGGATTCTAGCTTGAAGTGGCCCCCCGGCTGCAAAACACAGCAGTGAAAAGCAGATTGACGCCAGCCGGCAACGGTTCGGAGCACGAGGTCCGACCCCCTGCAAACAGCACTCGGTCTCGCATTCCGCATGCCGCATAAGGTCACGATCCAGTCGAGCGGGCATACCATCACCGTCAACGACGGCGAGACCGTCCTCGCCGCCGCGCTGCGCGAAGGCATCGTCATTGCCTATGGCTGCCGCAACGGCGTCTGCGGCACCTGCAAGGGGAGGCTGGTCGAGGGCACCGTGGATTACGGTACGTACCAGGAGCATGCCCTGCCAGCGGCGGAAAAAGACGCCGGCATGGCGCTGTTCTGCCAGGCGAAGCCACGCTCCGATCTCCTGATCCAGTGCCGCGAACTCGGCGCCGCGGTGAAGGGTATGCAGATCAAGATGATGCCCGCGCGCGTGATGAAAATGGAGCGCGCCGCGCCGGATGTCATGCTGCTCGAGATCAAGCTGCCGGCGAACGACAAGTTCATGTTCCTCGCCGGCCAGTACGTGGACCTCATCCTGCGGGACGGCACCCGGCGCAGCTTCTCCATGGCAAACGCGCCGCACGACAATGCGTTCCTGCACCTCCACCTCAGGAACTACGGCGGACCGTTCAGCCAGCACGTCTTTGGCACCATGAAGGAAAAGGACATCCTGCGCATCGAAGGGCCGTTCGGCACTTTCTTCCTGCGCGAAGACAGCGCGAAGCCCCTGGTCCTGCTCGCGAGCGGCACTGGCTTTGCGCCGATGAAGTCGATCATCGAGCATGCGCTGCACCAGGGGATCAAGCGCTCGATGACGCTCTACTGGGGCTGCCGTGTGCGCGCGGACCTGTACCTGCACGAGCTCGCCGAAAACTGGCAGCGCGAGGGAAGACTGCGCTACGTGCCGGTGCTCTCGGATGCGCCGGCTGGCGACAACTGGACCGGGCGCACGGGGTTCGTGCACCAAGCGGTGATGGCGGACTTCCCCGACCTCTCGGGCTACCAGGTTTACGCCTGCGGCGCCCCGATAGTGGTGGAATCCGCACACCAGGATTTCACGGCACAGTGCAAGCTGCCGGACGACGAGTTTTTCTCCGACTCCTTCACGGCTTCCGTGCCGTCCGGCTGAGAATCAGCCGAAGCCTCGGCGCCGCCACCATGAGCCACGGGGAATTTCATCGCAGCAGCCGCATCGGCTGGCTCCGGGCCGCGGTGCTGGGGGCCAACGACGGGCTGATTTCCACCAGCAGCCTGGTCGTCGGCGTTGCCTCGGCCCAGGCCGCCCCCGAGAACATCCTGCTTGCCGCGTCCGCCGGACTGGTGGCGGGGGCATTTTCCATGGCGGCCGGCGAGTACGTCTCGGTGAGTACGCAAGCGGACGCCGAGCGGGCGGACCTCGCGCAAGAAAAGCACGAACTCGCCATGGACCCGGCCAGGGAGAGGGCTGAGCTGGCCGCAATTTACGTCAGCCGGGGCCTCACGCCCAATCTCGCCGACCAGGTGGCCGATCAGCTCTCGGCCAATGACCCGCTGGCCGCCCACGCCCGGGATGAGCTGGGTATCTTCGAGACCATGCGCGCACGACCTCTCCAGGCTGCGCTGGCCTCGGCGGCCGCGTTCGCGGTGGGGGCGGCTCTCCCGCTGGTGCTGGCGGCAGTTGTCCCCGCCGGGGTTCTTACCCCTACCATAATCGGCAGCTCATTGGTACTTCTGGCCTGTCTCGGCGGCGCCGCGGCACGCCTGGGCGGGGCCCCGGTCGTGGCCGGTGTGATACGGGTCACCTTGTGGGGCGCGGTAGCGATGACTTGCACCGCCGCGGTCGGCACGCTTTTTGGCACCGTGCTCTAGCACCGGCCGCACGGTCGCCGCGCCGCAACGGCGTGAGCCGTGAATCGAAGACCGAAAACGCTGACCGCCAACCCGGTGAATCAGCGCGGCGCGCTGAAATAGGCGGCGAGCCCGGTGAGCAGGCCTTCGTCGCCCGGGCCGGTCACGATCACTTTCTGCACCCCCATCGCGTGGGCGGCCGCTGCGATGCGCGGGTGCGGCACGAACAGCGGCATGCGCAGCAAATGCGCGCGGTGGGGCTCGACGATCATCTCGAACAGGTTGCACAGGCCTTCGCTGCTCGTTACCGTGACCGCGTCCAGCTCGTTGCGCGTCCACGCGCGCAGCAATGGCGCGGTGTCGGGATCGGGCCGGACGCGGCGATAGCATTCGGCGTAGTCCACCAGCGCGCCACGTTCGCGCAACGCATCGCCCAGCTGCTCGCGCCCGCCCGTGCCACGGAATATCACCACGCGCTTGAAACTCACGACAGCGAACGCCGGCAGTTCGAGCAGCCCCTCGCTGTCGTAGCGTCCCTGCGGCGCGATGACGCCGGTCACACCATGGCGCTCGAGCGCCCGGACGCTGCCACCGCCGATGGCGGCGACCTGCAGGCGGGGCGGCAACTTGCGGCGCGCGCTGATCAGGCTCATTGCGCGCTCGACCGAGTTGGGACTGATGAAGATGGCGAAGTCGTACTCGTCGAGGCGGTCAACCAGCCGCATGAATGGGTCCAGATCCTCGACGTCGCGGATCTCTATCGCCGGAAACAGGAAGGGGCGCCCGCCAGAACGCTTGATCAGCAGGGCGAGTTCCTGCGCCTGGTGCGCCGGGCGCGTCACCATGATGCCCTTACCCGCAAGCGGCTTCCGTCTCATTCTTGCGGTTGCGTCAGGATGTCAGCTGCGCCCCGGGCCTTCAGTTGCTGCGCGAGCGCGCTGCCCAGCGACTGCGGGTCGGCGCCCGGCCCTTCCAACTCGCCGCTCACGATGCGCGAGCCGTCGGCCGTCCCGACGAAACCGCGCAGGCGCAGGTGCGTCCCGTTCAATTCCGCGTACGCGCCGAGCGGCAGATTGCAGTTGCCGGAGAGGGCGCGGGAGAAAGCGCGCTCGGCGGCGACACAGCATGCCGTGTCGGCGTGATTGAGCGGCGCGAGCAACCCGGTGAGATCGGCCCTGCTCTCCAGGCATTCGATGCCGAGCGCGCCCTGTCCCGGCGCCGGCAGGCTTTCCGACGGTGTCAACAAGCGGGTGATGCGGTGTTCCTGCCCGAGTCGCTTCAGTCCCGCAGCGGCAAGTATGATTGCGTCGTAGCCGCCCTCGTCGAGCTTTTTCAGACGCGTCGGCACGTTGCCGCGCAGCGGCGCTATCTCCAGCCGCGGGAAGCGCGCGCGCAGCTGGCATTCGCGGCGCGGGCTCGAGGTGCCGACGCGCGCTCCCGCCGGCAACTCGGCCAACCCGGCGTAACGGTTGGAAACGAAGGCATCGCGCGGGTCGCCGCGCTCGCCAATCGCGGCGAGGATGAAGCCCCGCGGCAGATCCATCGGCAAGTCCTTTACCGAGTGCACCGCGATGTCGGCGCGGCCGCCCGCCAGCGCGTCCTCGAGTTCCTTTACGAACAGTCCCTTGCCGCCGATTTTCGCGAGCGCGACGTCGAGGCGGCGGTCGCCCTCGGTCGTCAGTCCGAGTATCCCGAGCTCCGCGCCGGGATAGAGCGCGGCGAGCCGCGACTGTATGTGACGCGCCTGCCACAGCGCGAGCGCGCTCTCGCGCGACGCGATCACGATTCGTTGCTGTGGGCGGCCGCTATTCATCTAGCCTCGATTGAAATCCACCGCGTCGAATGGATAAACAGGGTTTGACAGGATTTCCAAGGCCAGTTCACCGGGTCCGGTTATTCGGAAATCGTCAGGATTTTCCGAATTCGCGCACCACGTGCTGCTGGCGGCGGCTCACTGCGATGCGCTCCTCCACCCCGTTCAACAGCACCTCCCAGTGCGCCTCGCCGTCCTGCAGCGCGCGCTCGAAGCCGCGTACCGCGGCGCGCGCCACCAGGCAGTTACGGTGCACGCGCACGAAGCGTTCGCCGAACTCCTCCTCGAGTTTGTTCAGCGGCTCCTCGATCAGGTGCTCGCGCGCCGTCGTCCGCACCGTCACGTACTTCAGCTCTGCCTTGAGGTAGAGCACTTCCGCGATCGGGATCAGGTACACCTTGCCGCGCTCCTGGGCGGAGAGATGCGTGCGCGGCGCGCGCGCGATCTCGTTGAGCACGCCGGGCCGCGGCGGCACCGACCGCGCGCGCGCCAGCGCCTCTTTCAGGCGCGCCAGGCGAATCGGCTTGAGCAGGTAGTCGATCGCGTGCACTTCGAAGGCGCGGATCGCGAATTCGTCGTAGGCGGTCGCAAACACCACCGCCGGCGGCCGTTCGAACTTCTGCAGATGCCGCGCGACCTCGATGCCGTCCATGTCCGGCATGCGCACGTCGAGCAGCACCACGTCCGCCGGCACGGCCGCCATCAGCTCGATCGCGGCACGACCGTTCGCGGCCTCGCCGACCACGGCAAGCGCCAGCTCGTCCGCGCAATCCGCAAGCAGATCCCGCAACCGCGAGCGCGCCGGCGCCTCGTCGTCCACGATCACTACCCGCAGCGGTTTAGCTTCTTGATTCACCCGTCACCTGTCGCGCTCTTTGACATAAGGCATCACGATGCGCACCTCGTAGGCGTCGGCGCTCGCCTTGACGGAGAGCCGCGCCTCGGCGTCGAAGTGCAGGGCGAGCCTCTCGCGGATGTTCGCCAGAGCCATCCGGTTGCCGGCGTGGTGGTCGTTCGCCTCGCGATAGGGATTGCGCAGCACTGCGTGCAGCTCGTCGCGCAGCGCGTAGACATGGATACTGATGGTGCCCGGCTCGCTGCGCGGCTCGATGCCGTGATAGACCGCGTTCTCCAGCAGCGGCTGCAGTACCAGCGGCGGCACCAGCGCGTCGCGCGGGAAGGCATCGATTTGCCAGTCGACCCGCAGGCGCTCGCCGAGGCGCAACTGCTCGATGCCCAGGTACTGCCGGCACAATTCGATCTCCCGCACTAGAGGCGTGAGTTCGCGGTTGTCGGCCATCAGCACCCGGAACAGATCGGCCATATCCTCAAGGGCGACTTCGGCGCGCTTCGGCTCCTGGCGAATCAGCGACAGCACCGCGTTGATGCTGTTGAACAGGAAGTGGGGCCGGATGCGCGCCTGCAGCGCCTGCAGCCGCGCTTCGGACAAGGCGGGCGACAGCGCCCGCTCGCGCAGGTGGAAGTAGGCAAGCAACGCAAAAGTAGTGAGTGCGACCAGCGCCCAGTAACGCTCCAGCGCGGAGGGCTCGTCGCCGAGCAGGATGCGCCCCGCCAGATAGAGCGCTGTAGCGAGCACGAGCTCCACCGCCAGCACCACCATCGCGGCAGCCCAGTACGGTATTCGCCGCAGGACGTTCGAGAGCGCGGCGAGCACCAGCAGGGAAAGTATCAGCAGTGGCTCGACCAGGGCGGAGGATTCGATGAACTGCCACCACGCAGAGAGCAGGTCGGGACTCTTGACGATGGCGGCAGCGGCGGCCGCCACGTTCACGATGACCAGCACGCGCAGCATGATGCCGAGATTGCGGAAGTTCGGCAGGGCGCCCGCATAGGCGTTTTGATTTATACTTCTCGCCATGCGCGAATTTTAGCAGGCCGCATGTCCGCCAACGACAAGAACAAGGGCCAGCCGTGGTCGGGACGGTTCAGCGAGCCGGCAACCGAGCTGGTGCGGCGCTTCACCGCTTCGGTGTCCTTCGACCGCAAGCTCGCCGAGTTCGACATCGAGGGCTCGCTCGCGCACGCGCGCATGCTGCGCGCGACCGGCATCATCGGCAAGCCCGACCTCGCGGCGATAGTGAAGGGCCTGGCGCAGATCCGCGCCGAGATCCGCGCCGGCCGCTTCCCGTGGTCGGAGGCGCACGAGGACGTGCATCTCAACATCGAGAAGCGCCTCACTGAACTGGTCGGCGAGCCCGGCAAGCGGCTGCACACCGCCCGCTCGCGTAACGACCAGGTCGCAACCGATGCGCGCCTCTATCTGCGCGCCGCGATCGACCAGGTGCTGGCACTCATCAGCACCCTGCAGCGCGCACTGCTCGACCTGGCCGAAGAGCACGCCGGGACGGTGATGCCGGGATACACGCACCTGCAGGTGGCGCAGCCGGTCGCCTTCGGCCACCATCTGCTGGCGTACTTCGAGATGCTCGCGCGCGACGCGCAGCGCCTCACCGACTGCCGCAAGCGGCTGAACCGGCTGCCGCTCGGCGCCGCCGCGCTCGCCGGCTCCTCGTTTCCGATCGACCGCCTGATGGTCGCCAAGGAACTCGGCTTCGACGGCGTGTGCGAGAATTCGATCGACGCGGTGTCCGACCGCGACTTCGCAATCGAATTCTGCGCCTGTGCCGCGCTGGTGATGATGCACCTGTCGCGCTTCTGCGAAGAGCTGATCATCTGGGTCAACCCGCGCTTCGGCTTCGTCGCCATCGCCGACCGCTTCTGCACCGGCTCCTCCATCATGCCGCAGAAGAAGAACCCCGACGTCGCGGAGCTCGTTCGCGGCAAGAGCGGGCGCGTCTATGGGCACCTGGTGGCGCTGCTCACGCTGATGAAGGCGCAGCCGCTCGCCTACAACCGCGACAATCAGGAAGACAAGGAACCGCTGTTCGACACGGTGGAAACGCTGACGGCGAGCCTCGCGGTGTTCGGCGAGATGCTGCCGGGCGTCAAGGTCGACCGCAAGGCAATGGAGGCCGCCGCCCGCCAGGGGCACGCCACCGCCACCGATCTCGCCGAGTACCTGGTGAAGAAGGGACTGCCGTTCCGGGAAGCGCACGAGGCGGTCGCCCAGGCGGTGCGCTACGCCGAGTCGCGCGGCAGCGCGCTCGCCGAGCTCAAGCTCGCCGAGCTGCAGCGCTTTGCGCCGGCGACGGGCAAAGACGTCTACGCCGTGCTCACGCTCGAGGGCTCGCTGAAGAGCCGCGCGCACCTCGGCGGCACCGCGCCCGCGCGGGTCAGGGCCGCCATCGCCAAGGCGCGCAAGTCGCTCGCCTGAGGCCTCTTGAAAAGCAAAGCAGATTCAGCCGCCGATGGACGCAGATAAACGCCGATAATATCCAGAACAACGACGGCGAAGCGGCGGTCTTGGTTCTTGCTTTGGCGCTTTTATCTGCGTCCATTGGCGTTCGACCCTCACCCCCGCCCCTCTCCCGGGTGGAGAGGGGTGTTTCGAGCTTCCCCTTCTCCTTGGGGAGAAGGGGAAGGGATGAGGGATGGGCGGCTCCGTTCAGGTTTTTTTCGTGGATCCCTGGTACGACATCGAACTCGCGATTCGCGAGGCGGAAGGCGCGCCCTTCTCCATCGAGTCGCGGGCTGCCATCGGTGGTGGATGCATCAATGAGTGCCATGTCATCCGCGGCGGGGAACACGCCTACTTCGTCAAGACCAACGCGCCGGGCCGCGCGGAGATGTTTGCCGCCGAAGCAGCCGGGCTGGACGAGATCGGACGCACTCGGACCGTCCGCGTGCCGCAGCCCGTCTGTCATGGTGCAAGCCCGACCGCCAGCTGGATCGTGCTCGAGTTGCTGGAACTGCAAAGCCCCGACGACCGGGGCATGCGCGCGCTGGGCCGCAACCTCGCCGGCCTGCACCGCGTGACGGCAAAGTACTACGGCTGGCAGCGCGACAACACCATCGGCTCGACGCCGCAGACCAACACCGCGTCCGCGGACTGGATCGCGTTCTGGCGGGAACAGCGGCTGGGCAAGCAACTCGACCTGGCCGCCGCCAAAGGACGTGGCGGTCGCCTGCTCGAACGCGGGAGGCGTCTAATGGAGAAGCTGCCCGTCTTGTTCGCGGGCCATGTCCCCGCGCCATCCCTGCTGCACGGCGATCTGTGGTCGGGCAACGCCGGTATGACGGCATCGGGCGAGCCGGTGATCTACGACCCTGCGGTCTATTACGGCGACCGCGAGGCCGACCTCGCGATGACCGAGTTGTTCGGCGGCTTCCCGCAGTCGTTCTATGCGTCCTACCACGCGGAGCTTCCGCTCGACGCGGGCTACGCGACGCGCAAGCATCTCTACAATCTCTATCACGTGCTCAATCACCTCAACCTTTTCGGCGGCAGCTACGGCGCGCAGGCCGAACGCATAATCGGGCAGCTGCTCGCTCAAGCTTGAGTGACGCAGTGACGCGGTGACGAAGTGATGGAGAAACCCCTAACCTCTGACCACGGGGGCACCGAGGATACAGAGACAAGACTCTGCAAGTACTTGCGTGCGAGCCAACTATCCTTCTCAGCACTGGCTCCATTCATACCGCTCGTACTTGCTGCGCAAGTACAAATACTCATTGCACACTTCAATTAGGGGCTTTATCTTAGTCCGGCCATTCGCCAAGAAAGCCTATGACATTCCTGCGTGTGGTTACCTTTGGGAACTTTCCACAACGCTTTTGGACTTCTGGAGTGGTTCCCCGACTGATGCTCTATATCGGCGCGTTTACGTTCCTCTTTGCAGATTCAGCTGTTTACTGATTGCATTTTTCGCCGGAGCCCTCTGCGGTAAGCCGTTTGTCTTTCGTCACTGCGTCACTTCATCACTTCGTCACTCGTGCGCGGGCGGTGCCGTGGAGCCGCGAACCACCAGCTCCACCGGCAACTCGACCCGAGCCTCGAACGGCTTTCCGGCAATCCGCGCCAGCAATTGCTGCGCGGCATAAGTTCCCAGTTCTGCCGTCGGAAAATGTACCGTGGTGAGCCCGGGAGTCACCACGGAGGACATATCCAGGTCATCGAAGCCGGTGACCGAAATCTCGCGCGGCACCGCGATGCCCTGCGCGTGGCATTCCGCCAGCGCGCCGATCGCCAGCACGTCGTTGCCGCAGATCAACGCTGTGGGCCGTGGCCCCTGCTGCAGCACCTCGCGCAGTCCTTCACGCCCGGCCGATATCGTGTACGGTTTCTCCACCACGCGGCCGGCGGCGAGCGCCATGCCGCGGCCGGACAGCACCTGTCGCACGCCCTCCAGGCGCTCGGCAGCGCGCTCGTTGCCGGCGGTAATGCCGGATATCATCGCGAATTCGCGGTGGCCCAGATCCAGCAGGTAGCTCGCGACGCGGATCGCTGCCGCGCGGTTGTCGAAGCCGACGCAGGGATGCCTGCCGCTTGCGTCCAGCGCCCACGTCAGCACGTACGGAATCTGCTGCGTGTCCAGCATGCGCATCACGCTCGGATGGTGCGTGGCGCCGAGCAGCACCAGGCCGTCCACACCGCGCTCGATCAGCGCGCGCGTGACGCGTGCCTCGACCTCGGCGTCGAACTCGTGGCACGCAAGGAGCAGCGTGTAGCCCGCGTCGTCCAGGGTCTTCTGCAGAGCGTGGGCGGTGTTGGCAAAGATGGCGTTGTCGAGCGTCGGGATCACCGCGCCGACGGTGTGGGTGCGCCGGGAAGCCAGCGCGCGCGCCGCGCCGTGCGCGACGTAGCCCAGCGCCTGCACTGCCTGCCGGACGCGCGCGGCGGTCGCCGGCTTGACCTTGTCGGGGCAGGTGAGCGCGCGCGATACGGTGGCCGTGGAAACCAACGCGAGCTGCGCCACGTCGGCAAGCTTGGCGGTCTTGCTGCCCGCGCCCCGCTTCACGCCCTGGTTCCCGCGCGCCAACTGAACGGAAGCCCTGCCGTATTCAAATACCTGGCCCCAAGTGAGTGCCCACTCACGGACCTCTTCCCGCAGGAAAACCGTGCCGTATCAAGTGCTGTCAGCGATACTCCCGGGCGTTGAAGCGGCGGTACTTCGACAGCAGGCGGCGGGGTGGGCGGAAGGCGTCGCGGCGGAACGGCTCGCCCAGTTCCTGAGTCAGCATGATTTCCACCACGGCCGGCTTGCCGGATTTGAGCGCCGCCTTGAGCGCGTCGGACACTTCGTCCTCGTGTTCCACGCGATAGCCCTCCGCCCCCATCACGCGGGCGACTTCCGAGAAATCCGGATTCGCCAGATTGGTGCCGACGAAGCGGTTGTCGAAGTAATCGATCTGGTTTTTCTTTTCCGCGCCCCATTGGCCGTTGTTGAACACCACCGCCACCGCCGGGATCTTCTCCTTTACCGCCGTCATCACCTCCGCCAGGCTCATGCCCCAGGCGCCGTCGCCGACGTAGGCGATTGCCGGCCGCTCGGGACGCGCGACCTTGGCGCCGAGCGCAGTGGGGTAGGCGTAGCCGCAATTGCCCCAACTCATCGCGGCCAGGAAAGACAGCGGCTGCTCGAAGCGCAGGTAGCTGTTCGCGACCGAGCACACGTTGCCGATGTCGGTCGAAACCATGGCGCCACGCGGCAGCGCTTTCGCGAGTTGGGTAAGCGCGCGGCGCGGGCCGATCTGGCCCTTCTTGTTGGGGGAATTCCAGTTGGCCAGTTCCACGTTCCAGAGTTCCCGCTCGCGCTGCACGTCGGCGAGGCGCGCCTTGTCGGGCTTCCTCGCGCCGCGCGTTTTCAGGCGCTTCAGTAATTCTCCGGCGGCGAGTTTCGCGTCGCCCTGGATCGCCAGCGAAGCTTTTTTCACCAGCCCCAGCGTGCGGTGGTCGGCGTCGATCTGGATGATTTTCGCTTCCTTTGGCCAGTAGTCGATGCCGTGCTGCGGCAGCGTGCCGAAGGGCCCGAGCCGCGTGCCGAGCGCGAGCACCACGTCGGCGCGCGCGATGATCCGCATCGCCGCCTTCGATCCCTGGTAGCCGAGCGGGCCGCAACACAGCGGGTGGCTCGCCGGGAACGAGTCGTTATGCAGATAAGTATTCACCACCGGCGCGGTGAGGTGCTCGGCGAGCGCCTTCACTTCGTCGATGCCATCCGCCATCACCACGCCGCCGCCCGACATGATGACGGGGAAATTCGCGTCGGCGAGCATCTTCGCCGCCTTGTCGAGCGAGTTGGTGCCGCCCGCGGCGCGCTCGATCACGAGCGGCGGCAGGATCTCGTAGTCGCCCTCGCCGTAGAAGTAATCGCGCGGGATGTTGACCTGCACCGGGCCGCGCTCGTGGAGTGCGACGGTGAACGCGCGGTGCATCAACTCGGCCATGCGCAGCGGTGAATTGACGTGCACCTGCCACTTGGTAATCTTGGAGAAAATCGGCATCTGCTCGGTTTCCTGGAAACCGCCGTGCCCGGCCGTCAGGCTGCCCGATTCCGGGGTCACCACCACCATCGGCGTGTGCGCCCAGTAGGCGGCCGCCACCGCGGTCACGAAATTGGTGATGCCGGGGCCGTTCTGCGCGATGCACACCGTCGGCCGGTTGGTGACGCGGCCGTAGCCGTCGGCCATGTGCGCGGCGTTCTGCTCGTGCGCCACGCTGTAGAGGCGGATGCCGGCACCGGGAAAGAGGTCGAGCGCGTCCATGTACGCCGACCCGACGATGCCGAACACGTCCTTCACCTTGTGCGCGACGAGCGTCTCGATGAACGCTTCCGAGGGCGTCATGCGCACCTTCCCGCCAGCGGGCTTGGCGCTCGCGGTGAGATTCTTCGCATCAGTCATGATGTTCATGAATATTCTCCAATCGTGGGCCACACGGTGCCCGGAAGCGAGCGTAACTGAATTATTCTAGTTAGGCACCCCCACCGTATGCAAGCGCTTTCATTTATAACAGTAAGCTATTGTTATGTAAATAGTTTACCGAGAATTGAGGTGTTCAGACAGGTGGACCAGGTACCCCGCCCGGCGGGCGCACCCGGGGGCGCCACCACCCTTCGGGTCAAGTGTCGCCGTAGATATCGCGGTAGGCGACGTAGACCGACGCGATCGCCACCGGGCCCAGTGCAAGCCAGCCGAGCAGGAACGGAATCGTCGCGAAGATGCTGAGCACCAACATCAAGATGCTGTAGATCAGGAACGGAATAGTGTTCCTCGAGCAACCGAGGAAGCTCCGCTTGACGGCTGCTACGGGAGCGACCCCACGCAGAGCCACCAGCGCCGGAGCGAACCAGAGCGCCATGCACACCGGGATGCTGAGAGTCAATGCAAGCAGCAAGGCGAGCAGGAAACTGCCGCTCATGATCGCAACGCCCGCCAGATCCCCGCGCATCATGCCGAGAACGGCGCCACTCCCGAGGATCGCCATTACCGGAACCATCACGATGATCCATGCGAGG
>Ga0210379_10000150_pt1 | contig 19443 bp, 14 predicted proteins | sample PLMedo_2_FD_155468 | JGI IMG/M metagenome (GOLD analysis project Ga0210379, IMG submission 155468) | Groundwater sediment microbial communities from an aquifer in East River, Colorado, USA - PLM4_32_coex redo | ecosystem: Environmental > Terrestrial > Soil > Riparian zone | place: USA: East... | reverse complement strand
CATCTCGACTCCCGTGCGCCAGTGGGCGCGGGCCGTCGCCGTGATCCGGACGGCCGGCTCGGCATCGTCGAACTCGAACCGCACCTCCACGCCGTCGATCGGCACCGGGTGGCAGAGTGGCAGCAGCTCGGCGGTCCGCTTGGCCGCCTGGATGCCGGCGATCCTCGCCACCGCCAGGACGTCCCCCTTCGGCACCCCGCCACCACGGATCGCCGCCAGGCAGGCCGCCGACATGTGGACCAGCGCGCCGGCCTCCGCCTCGCGCCTGGTCATCTCCTTCTCTCCGACGTCCACCATGCGGGCCTTGCCGGACTCGTCGAGGTGCGAGAACGAGCTTGCCATCTACCCCTCCCCTGCGGCCGCGCTCAGCGCTCGGCCGCCAGCGTCTGGAGCGCGCGCTGATACTCCTCCGGCGTGTTCACGTTGATCACCGCGCGCTCCAGCCGGGCCGGATTCACCTCGGACGGCGCCACCATGCGCACCCGTAGCCGTGCGAGCAGATCATCCATCCGCCGCCGCCCGGCCTCGAGGCAGGCGCGCGTCTCCTCGAGGCAGCCGCGATCGTAGAGCGCGCACAGCGGGTGCAGCCGGCCGTCCACCTCCGGGACGACGGCGTCAAAGCCGGCCCCGAGCCCTGCTAGCCGCGGGAAGATCTCCGGCTCGACAAACGGCATGTCGCACGCGACGAGGGCGTGGAGACCGGCGGGGACGACCGCGAGCCCGCCGGCCAGCCCCGCGAGCGGGCCGGCTCCCGCGATCCAGTCCTCCGCGGCTCGTAGGTTCAACCTGGCCGCGGCGATCGGATCCCCCACCAGCACCACCTCGTCCACTGCCGCACGCACTTGCTGCACGACTCGTTCCAGCAGCGTCCCGCCGCCGAACTCGAGATCACCCTTCGACCGCCCCATGCGCCGGCTCGCTCCTCCGGCCAGTACGATCGCCCACATCGCTCCCTCCTCAGCGAGCCGGGAGCCCCCAGAGGTCGGCGATGCGCCTGGCGATCTCGGTGTTGTCGAGGAATCCGGCAAAGCGCGCCGAGCCCGGGCCTGTCGCGAAGAGGGGGACGTCCGCGGCCGAGTGATCCTGCGTCCCCCACTTTGCCTGAAATGGAGTACCCCCCGCCGCGCTGCCCGGCACGAGGCTCAGGCCCCCGGTCTCATGGTCCGCCGTCACCACGACCAGGGTGTCGCCGCGGGACCGCGCGAAGGCGGATGCGCGAGCGATCGCCGCGTCGAACTCGAGCATCTCCTCGCTCGCGCCCGCGGCGTCGTTGTCGTGGCAGCGCCAGTCGATCTGCCCCCCTTCGACCATGAGGAAGAACCCGTCGGGATCGAGGGCGAGCAGATCCAGCCCCCGCGCGACCAGCTCGGCCAGCGGAGGCTCGGGCGCGCGGGTCGTCAGCCCGTCCGGCGCCAGCAGGGCCAGGAGCGGCAGCCGCCCGGTGAGACGCCAGGAGGCCGCGTCGGTCGCGATGGCGTACCCCGCGCTCCGCGCCTCGGCCAGCAGGTCACGCCTGTCGGCCCGGTGCTGCGGCTGGAAGTCGTCGAGCCCGCCGCCGACCAGCAGGTCGATGCCGCCGCCGAGCATCTGCGAGGCGATCGTCTGGCGGTCGCCGCGGTCCTTCACGTGAGCCGCGAAGCACGCGGGAGTCGCATGGGTGATCGCGGTCGTGGTGATCAGTCCGGTTGCCCTTCCCAGCCGCTCCGCGTCCTCGAGGATGGTCCGCACCGGGCGGCCGTCCGGGCGCACCCCGATCCGGCCATTGAGCGTCTTGATGCCCGTCGCCATCGCCGTCGCGGCCGCTGCCGAGTCGGTGATCGCGCTGTCCGCCGCGTCCACGCGGACCACGCCACTCACCGGGAAGGAGTCGAACGCCAGCGCGGTCGTGCCCGCCGGCAGCGAGCGACGCCCGAGCGTTACCTGCGCAAACCCCATCCCGTCTCCGATCATCAGGATCACGTTGCGAGGGGGAGGCTGCGGTTCGGAGGCGTGGCTGGCGCGGGCGAACCACAGCGCCGCGGCGAAGCAGCCGAGAACGATCAGCCGGCCGCCGGTGCGTCGCCGATCACGGCTTGGCGTCACGCCAGGCCCGCACGCGATCACCCTCATGCCGTGGTGGGGGCGAGGCCGTAGATCCATCCTTCCCGCTCCACCTGCGACGCGCGCTCGGCGGCCAGCTCCTCCGGGGTGCGGGAGGCCTCACCCGAGAGGACCGCAATGGCGGCACAGCGTGCCGCGAGAACCGCGTCGAGCGCCAGGCGCTGGGAGAGGCAGCGTCCCAGATACGGCTCGTCGATGGTCAGCGGCCAGGGGGACGCCGCGGCGAGCGCCGCGATGATCGCCCCCGGGCTGGCCCCTTTCGCGCCGTCGTCGACCTGCACCAGCCGGCGCGCCGCCCGTTCGGCGCTCACCTCGATCAGAAGGCGCCCCTTGGCCCCCTCGAAAGGGCGGACGGCGTAGCGGGAGCGTTCCTCCGCGAGCATGCGGATCCCGTGATACGCCATCGAGGCCGGGTCGGGCTGGGAGCGTCGCAGCGGGGAGTCGCCGCCGGCCACGTCATCCGTGTGCCGGCGGACCTCCCCCTCTCCATCCCGGAACTCCTGCAGCGCCACCAGGTAGTCGGGGAGCGACATCTGATCGAGGCGCTTCGCGAGCGCCCACCATCCCTCCTCCGGGAAGGCCCCGCCCAGCAGCTTCTCGGAGAACCCGATGGGAAGGCCGAATGGAAACGTCAGCCCGATCGCCTCCGCCTTGCGGACGGCGGGATCGGCGTCCCGCAGGCTCATCTGGATGGCGTTCCGTGCCGTGGGCTCGAGGCGGGCCACCCGCAGGCGCTCGCCGTCGAGCTCCACGAGCGCCAGCCAGCAGCCGCCGCGCGCGTCGCGCAGATCGGCGCTGTAGTCGGCCCCTCCGAACAGGCGCCCATGTCCGGCTGGGTTGAAGGCCGGCGGGGCGATGCGCGGCACCGGATCCGCCGCCGGGCGCTCGCGCGGACGCCGGGGAGCGGCTGCGGGGCGCGGAGCTCGCGCTCCCGCACGCTCGGCGGACTCCCGGGGTGGGGGTGCCGCCGGAGACGCCACCGCCTGCGGCGCGGGCTCCGACGCGGCCTCGTCGTCGTCGCGGGGTGGAGGCGCGGCGCCGGCCTGCTTCCGCGCCGGTCGCCCCGACTCGGGCGGGCGCCAGGGCGGCGCGCCCGTCTCCCCCTCCTCGGCGAGCGGCACCCACCCCTCCGCCACCGCGGCGTCGAACACGCGCCGGAAGAGCGCCACCTCACGCTCCGGCCACCCCGGATCGCAGCAGAGGAAGACGCGGCGCGGACCGTCACCGAGATGCAGCGGGGTGGCGAGGCGATGTGCCGCCTCGAAGTCGACCCAGTCGTGCGCCGGTTCGTCGGATCGCCTCAACCCCACCACGCGCACCAGCCCCACGAAGCGCTCGGAGCGCTCGGGGTACCTCTGGCTGGATGGGTGGAAGACCGCGACCAGATCGCCGAGGCGCAACCGTGATGCGACGGTGTCGAGCGCCAGCAGGTTGCGCGGCAGTCCTGCATGCCAGAGGTTGGGGTACCGCGCGCGGGGATCGTTCCATTCGAGCGCCCGGATCATCCAGCGCGAGCGGCGGCGGGCTTCATCGGCGGGCATGGGGTGTCCTTCCGCGGGATTCGATCGGGAACAGTCTAGCGTGCCCACTGCCGTCACGGCAACCGGCTCGGCCTTCGAGCCCTGGCCGCGAAGCCCGTGCGCCGGCTAGAGGTTTCCGGCGAGCGGGTGCGGGATGCGCTCGCGCCCGGTCAGGGAACGGGAATCGAGGCCGCGGAAGGGGAACCGACCCGGATAGGGACCGGTTCTCCGAGGCGGCCGAGTCGATCGAACAGCGCCGCGAGCGGCACGGCCGACAGCAATACCGGCACGAAAAGGTAGCGGTTGCCGGCATGGCTCGCCATCCACGGCAGGAACGCGGAGAAGAAGATCAGGTAGGAGGTCGTGAGCGCCGCGCAAAGGAGCGCGAGCGTGCGATCCCGCGCGAACAGGAACGGGAGCCCCGCCAGGGCGAGGAGCACCGAGGGAGCGGTTGGCAGGAGGCCGCGGCGCGAATCGGCAATCTGCGCCACCAGGTTCTCGGGGATGGCGCTGAGGCTGAAGTCGGTGCGCTGCGTCGTGATCCCGCCCGGTGCGTCGGGATCGAAGATCCGGTCGTACCCGAACGTCGCCACGCCGCCGAACAGGACCAGGTTGTAGACCATCACCACGACGACCCAGGGGGCGACCCCTGCGGCGAAGCGGAGCGCCTGGCGGCGTCCCCCGCGCGCCCAGGCCCCCACGAAGGCGAGCACCACGAACACCACGTGCGCCGGCTTGGCGGCAAATGCCGCCCCCGCCAGCAGTCCGGCCGCGACCGGCCAAGAACTCCAGAGCAGCAGGACGGATGCCACGGCCGGGAGCGCGGCGAAGGCATCGGGGGAGTAGTTGTACGCGTACGCCACCACGAAGCTGAAGAGCGCGGTCGTGATCGTCGCCGCGCTGGAAGCCCAGGAGGCGGAGGAACGCAATCCGAGGCGATGGCAGAGGGCGACGAGCGCGGTCATCACGGTCAGGTTCAGGACCAGCAGCCCCTTGACGCCAAAGGCGAACAGGAAGGGGATCGCCACGACGGACATGAGCACGGGGTGCTTGGGGCGCCACTCGCCATCCGCGCCGATGGCAACCATGGTGGCGTGCCGTGCGTCCGAGCCGCGCAGGTTGTTGCGCAGCTTCAGGTCGTGATCGCCGATCAGCGAGGCGCTGGCCGCGGCGTAGTATGGAGAATCCCCGAACAGGAACGTGTCCGGGTCGTAGTTGTAGACGACGATGCCGGTGTAGACGGCAGCGCAGAGCAGCGTCACGACGAGCGTCGCGGCCACCCCGCTCGCCTTCCCTGCACTCCCTGCCGCCACGTCGCGTTCCCCCGGGTCCGCCGCCGACCCCTCTCCAATATGCCATTTCCAGGGTCGATTACCAGGGGGCCCGCGATCTCCGCGCCCAGCACGGGGTTGCGGCCGAGCCGGGGGCGGCGTATAAGGACCGCTAGCAGCCTTGCTGCGGGTGCGCACTTTTCGCACAGCGAGGATCCCCGATGTCGGCTCCGCCGAGTTCCGTGCAGGGGCACCGCCTCTTTCGCTACCTCGAGCCCCAGGAGGTGCAGCGCGTCCTGCGTCGCTGCACGCCCCGCGCCGTGCCCAAGGGGGAGATGATCTTCCGCTCGGGGGATCCGGGTGATCGGATGTACCTGCTGGAAGCGGGCCAGGTCGAGGTCCTCGACGACCGCCTGCAGGAGCCGATGGTGCTGGCACAGATCGCCGCGGGGAGCTGCTTTGGCGAGATCGCACTCCTCGACGGCAAGAGCCGCACCAAGGACGTGCGTGCGGTGACCGCCTGCCGGGTTCGCGAGCTCACCCGCGAGGATTTCCTGTCCTGGTACGACGAGGAGCCGGCGCTGTTCGCCAAGCTGTCGCGCGCGCTGAACGAACTGCTTTCCTCGCGGCTGCGAGGGACGCTCGAGGACGACCATCCGCTGATTCGCTACATCCGCCGTCTGCAGCGCTCCGAGGTGCGCCCGGCGCCCCTGCCCACCGCCGCGAGCCCCGCGGTCGCCGACGAGCGCGAGTCGCTGGGTCAGCTATACCAGTCGATCCTCCGGGCCAAGCGCGACCTGTTCGCGCTCGCGGACGGGTTCGCCGGGGTGGCGAAGGAGGTGCTGGTCGCGCGCGGCGCGCCGGCGGTCGCGGTGATCGTCGGCGACCTGCTCAAGCGACTGGAGGATGCGCTCGGCGAGCACCCCTCGCTCGAGCGGCTCGGGCAGGTGAAGCGGTTGTTCCTCCAGGAGATGTACCCCTGCCTGATGCGCTCGCGCACCCTCGACCTCGCTTACCTCAAGCCGCGCGGCTACAGCCTCGATGCCGACATCCTCGAGCGCATTCACCGCGACCAGGAGGACGGAGACGACGCGCTCGGCATCCTGCTCGATCGCTTCGTCCTCGATCAGCCGCTGGTCGCCGGGCTGCGGCGCCGAATCGACGCCGCTACGACCTACCTCCGGCACGAGACGGCCGCTCGCCTCGCGGCCGGCCGCGCGGAGGTGCGACTCCTCTGCCTCGGCTCGGGCCCGGCGCTCGAGGCGATCGCCGCGCTTTCGGCGCCGGAGGGGATCGAGCGCGCCACGCTCACCTGTGTCGATGCCGACGGCGAGGCACTGGCTGCGGTCGGGCGGCTGGCGGCGAAAGCAGGCGTGCGTGCACGGGTGCGGCTCCTCGAGACCGACCTCCTGGGTCTGATCGAGGAGGCCGACGCGCTCGGCGGGAACGAGGCCGACCTGGTGTACGGGCTCACGATCGTCGATCGGGTTGACGATGCTCGCGCGGCCACGCTCTTCACGGCCGCGCACGGCGCGCTGCGCCCCGGGGGGAGCCTGTACTTTGCAGCGACCTCTCGCCACGACCCGTCGCGCCGCTTCGCCGAGCTGGCGCTCGAGTGGTTCCTGAACCGGAGGAGCGCCAGGGAGCTGCGCGCGCTCCTGGCCAAGTCACCCTTCGCCGCCGAGCGCTGCCGGATCGAGGAAGATCCCCTCGGGGTCAACCTCGTGGCGCATGCCGTAGTGGCGGGGGGCCCGTGAGTCCTGGCGCACCTCGACCCTGGGGGGCTTGACACACCCACTCCGGCCGGTTAGATGTATCGGCTCTGATGCGCGCCCGCCGTCCGCTCCTCTCCGTCTCCCCCGTTCTGATCCTCGCCGCGTGCGCCGGCGCCGCACCCAGTCCACCGCTCGGGTCGATCCTCACCCCCGAGGCGATCCGGAAGGACCTCCAGGCGCTGGCGAACGACGACATGCAAGGACGCCAGCCTGGAACGCCTGGCGGGGAGCGCGCGGCACGCTATCTCGCCGGGCGCTTCCAGGAGATCGGCCTCGCGCCGGCAGGTGACGACGGTTTTCTGCAGCCCGTGCCGATGATCGGCATCCGCCCCACCCAGCCCCCGGCGCTGCAGTTCGGGTCGCCCGGGGGCCGGCCCGGCCGCGCGTTGCAGTACCGGAAGGAGTTCGTCACCTGGGCGGCGGCCGACCACTCCCACCTCGTCGTGGACCAGCCGGAGGTGATCTTCGCGGGGTACGGGATCGTCGCGCCCGAGGAGAAGTGGGACGACTACGCCGGCATCGACGTGCGCGACCGCCTGGTCCTCCTCCTGGTGAACGAGCCGCCTCTGGATGAGCCCGAGGCGTTCGGCGGGCCGGCGCTCACCTACTACGGGCGCTGGACCTACAAGCTCGAGGAGGCCGCGCGACGCGGAGCGATCGGCGCGCTACTGATCCACACCGAGGGATCGGCGGGGTATCCGTGGGGCGTCGTGGATGCCTCGTGGACCGGAGAGCAGTTCTACCTGCGCGAGGCCACGACCCCGGGCGGCCCGCCGCTACAGGGCTGGCTGTCGCAGGAGGCGGCGACGGATCTGGTACAGCTCGCCGGCGACCACCTGGACGATCTGATCGTCGCCGCGGCCCAGCGCGGCTTCGTGGCGCGGCTGCTTCCGATCCACCTCCGTGCAGAGGTGTGGTCCAGCGTGCGTACCATCCTGTCGCCAAACGTCGTTGGCCGCGTACAGGGGTCCGATCCGGCGCTCGCGGACGAATGCGTGGTCTACACCAGCCACTATGACCACCTCGGCGTCGGTAACCCGGTGCACGGAGACAGCATCTACAACGGAGCGCGGGACAACGCCTCCGGCGTGGCCACCCTGCTGGCGGTGGCCCGGGCGTTCACCGCCGTCGCTCCCCCGCCGCGCCGCTCGCTGATCCTCGCCGCGGTCACCGCCGAGGAATCGGGGCTGCTCGGATCGAGTCACTACGCGGAACATCCTTCCTGCCCGCTCGGCCGCACCGTGGCCGCGATCAACCTCGACTCGGTGAACGTCTGGGGCCCGACGAATGACGTCGTGGCGCTGGGTGCCGAACGGTCGAGCCTGGGCGAGACAATCGACGCCGTGGCGTCGGAGATGGGGATACGGGTCACGCTCGACCCCTCGCCCGACAAGGGTTTTTTCTACCGCTCCGATCAGTTCAGCCTGGCGCGTCATGGCGTGCCCGCGCTCTACCTGGACGTGGGGATCGACTTCCGCGATCAGCCCGCGGGATGGGGCGAGCGCGCCGAGCGCACCTACAGCGAGAATGACTACCACCAGCCGAGCGACGAATACCGACCTGAGTGGCCGTTGACCGGCGCGGTGCAGATGGGGGAGATCGCCTACCGGCTGGGGTTGCGCGTCGCGGACCAGGATCGTCCGCCCCGCTGGCGGGCGGGTGAGCCGTTGGCTCGGGGAGGTCACGAATAGCGCCTGGGCGTCGGCGCGGCTATCATGGAAGCGAAGAGGGCGATCGGAGATCTCAATGGCCGCGCCACCTCCCCTTCGCTACGAACCGGCGCACGCCGGCTTACGGCCGGACCGCCGCTTGTTCACGGTCGGGCATTCGAATCGCTCGGTGGACGATCTACAGTCCTTGCTCGCCGAGCTGGACATCCGCTCCGTCGCCGACGTCCGCCGCTACCCGCGCAGCCGCCGCCACCCCCAGTTTGACCGCGACGAGCTCGCGGGCTTCCTGCTTCGCCACGGCATCGCGTACCACTGGCTCGGGCGCGAGCTGGGAGGTCTCGTGGAAGGGTCGTACGAGACGTACATGCAGACCGCACCGTTCGCGCGTGGGCTCCGCCGCCTGGAGGAGATGGCGGAGTCGGCGGCGACGGCGTTGCTGTGCGCCGAGCGCGACCCGGACGAGTGCCATCGCCGGCACCTCGCCGACCTGCTTCTAGATCGCGGCTGGGAGGTGGTCCACCTGCTCGGCGCCGGAGAGCAGCGGCTGCACCGGCCGACCGAACCGCAGCGACGGCTCTTCTAGCTGCTCAATGTCCGCCACTGGCGTGGGGGTAGGCCTTCTCGCCGGCCAGGATCGGGACGTCGAGATTGTTCTCAGCCGGCGGGATCGGACAGTTCCAGTACGCGTTGTAGGCGCAGTTCGGGCTACCCGCCTGATTGAGATCCAGGATCCACCGCCCGTCCGCCTCTTTCGCCAGCGAGGCGTAGCGCCCGACGGCGTAGCTGTCCGCTCCGGAAGTGCGGTCACGAAACGGGATGAAGAAGGCCGCGGGATCGGTGGGATCCGCTCCCTCCGGGAGGAAGACCGCCAGCGTCTGCGGCTTCCCTGCTACCGTGAACGCGACCTTGCCGTAGCGCCGGAAGCTCTTCACGAGGCCCGCGGTGGTCCCCAGACGGACCACCGTCACCTCGGGGAACGGCTCGACCTTGACCTCATAGCGATACGCCGGGTCGGGGTGGAACCAGAGCAGGTTCCGGAACGCCTTCTGGTCCGGGCTCTCGGGATCGTGCACGAGGATCCGGCCGCGGTCTTCCTGGCGCGAGAGCGACAGCCGGAACCGGCCCACGACCACCGGCTCCTCCCCCGTGCGCTCGGGCTTTCCGGTCTCGTTGACGCGGAACCCTTCCGCGGTCCAGCTCAGCTTCACTCTCGGCTCACAGTCACTCGCGGGGTCGAACGTGAACTGGCCGGCGCAGATGCCGACCATCGCCGCTTCCCCCACCCGGATCATGCGGACCGCGATCGGCGTGAAGGGGGAGGTCGGCCCGGCCGCGATCTTGCGGTCGATCTCCGCGCGCTCCGCCGTGATGCGGGCGGCGTAGTCGGTGGGGGCTGTCGGCGGCGCCGGGCTCGCGGCACAGAGGGCAAGCATGAGCGGCAGGCCGAGTCGCGAGTACCGGCGCATCGGTTCCTCCTATCCAGGAGGAGTCTTTATGGCGGTCGCGGGGTCAGGATGTCAAGGGCGCGATCCTCTCGACCACACCCGCACCATGACGGGCAGGTGCGCCCGCGAGGTTCAGGGGCAGGCAGGCTCGACGAAGCGGGGGGACTCCGGGCCGTTGATCCCGGTCCCGGTGCGCGTCGGGCGCGCCCGCCCGGCGGGGGCGGCGCCGGGCGCGATAGGATCATGAGCGATGACGTAGTAGGCCGCGGTCCGCGTTGCCGGCGCGAAGGTGGGCGCTTCGACCTGCGTCACCATGGCTCCCGGCGCCAGCGCGGCGCCGAACCCGGAGGCGACGCAGACGGTGCCCTGCAGCGCCGGGGTGGCCAACCCCGCCTTCGCAACGCGGTGGAGTGAGAACCCGCTGAAGCCGCTCCTCTGCTCCGGGCGCACGAACGCAATGGTCAGCGAATCCGACCCGTCGCAGACCAGCGGGTTGCCGCTGTCCGCGCTGTTGCACGTCACCCCCGACTCGCCGAGCAGGATCGTCCCCACCGACGGCGAGGGGTAGACGCGAACGAGCGCGTCGGCGGCGTCCTCGCAGCCGCTGCCGGTCGCCTGGCTCGAGCAGCGCACCCGCACGCGATACCGCGTGTCGGTCTGCGGATAGACCGTCATTCGCCCATCGGCGGAGCTGGCCTGGAGCAACGTCCCTGAACCCGGCGTGACGCAGGGGTCGGAGAATGACGTCGAAGCGCAGCGCACGAACTCGTACGCCGCGCTGCCGTTCACGCAGCGATCGAGCGTCGAGGCGGCCGCATCGAGCGCGAAGGGCTGCCCCGGCGCGAAGGTCGCGAACGAGGCGCCATCCGCACCGTTGAGGCGGGCGGCCGCCGTGGTGCAGTAGGCGGCGGCGCCCACGGGACAAACGTCGTCCCCGACCGAGTCGAGAACCCCGTTCGCGCCGGCGCTCACCACGACGACCGCGGTAGATGCGCATGACGCGAGCGGTGGGACGAGTTGCAGATCGTCCCCCTCCGCCCGGGTCCCGGCGACGAGGTCCGCGCCGCAGAGCACCGACGTGCCGCTTATCGTGTCGTCCCCTCCATCGGGGGCGACCTCTATCGGCGAGGTGACCAGGCCGGAGAAACGAATGTCGTCGATCCACCAGCCGTCGTCCTTCTCGTCGATGTCGAACGCGCCTGGACTCCCCGGGGTCTCGAGGTAGGAGAGGAAGGCGAGCTCCCCGAAAGCGAGCGAGGAGAAGAGCCAGCGTACCTGGATCCGCTGCCCCTGGAACGGTGTAAGGTCGAAGTGCGTGCGGACCCAGACCCCCGTGCCGAGGGCGCCGTTGGCGGTGAACCCGGGCCCGGTCGTCGTGGCGAAACCGCAGTCGGGAATGCCGTTGCCGTTGCTGTCGGTGCACGTCGACGCGTCCGATCCAATCCGCTCCCCCTGGCGTGACCACCCCAGCGTCCCCGGGCAGGTGGTCTCGTTCTCGATCCCTCCCTGCGAGGCGTCGAACGCGTCGTCGCTCGGGTCGAACTTGCAGCTGCTCGTGAACAGCTCGTCGCGGGCGTGGTCGTATGCGTTCAGGTCGGGCTCCGCCCTCATCCACGGGCCGAAGGCGTCGATCTGCGGGTCGGGGTCGAGGTCGGACCGGATCTGGGTGAAGGCCAGATCCCCCGCCTGGTCAGTGTTGAAGTTGATGCTCTCACAATCCGCCAGTTCCACGGTGTGCCAGAACTCGAGTCCCGGGTCGGCGGCGAAGCCGAGGTTGACGGGGGGGGAGATGAAGGCCGAAACCTGGCGGAACCGGGTCGAGGTCTGGTTTGCGTCGTAGGGGGAGAGGTGGCGGGCGAGGTGCAGCGAGGCGACTCCGGAGAGGGCGCGCGGCGAGGCCGCGTTCAGCGGCTCGGAGTAGGGGTCGTGGAGATGCCAGTCGTTCTGTGCGGCGTTCGGGCTGCAATCGGGCGGGCCGGTGAGCGTCGTCGCACAGTTGACGGCGGGGATGACGGAGATCACGTCGGCAAGCGTCGCCCCGATCCGATCGAACGTCTGCGTCAGCCCCGGCGTCCCGGCGAGTCCTTCGAACCCCTCCCGCAGCAGTCCGTCGCCGCCAAGAGGCCCGCCGCCGGTCGAATCTCCGAGCAGGTCGACGTCGAGCGACATCGAGGCGGTCCCCGGGGCGACGAGACCCTGGATCTCGTCCGAGGATGCCACGACCTCGAGCGTCGCCCGCCGGAGATTCAGCAGCGTCAGCGTGTGGGCCGCTTCGCTGCGGCTGACGACGATCTGGAACCGATCGCTAGCGGGGTTCGACCGCTCCTGACCCGGCAGCAGCGTCCCGTAGGCCGCGGTCGCATCCGCGACGCACCCTTGCGCCGGATCGGCGAGGCGAAGGCTCGCGACGACGTTATGGAGCGCGATCGGCTGACCGCTTGCGTCCACCGAGTCGTTGCGCAGCGTCAGGTCGAGCGCCACGGTCTCCCCCCGATCCGCGAAGCCGTCACCGTCGCCACCGGGGGAATCGATCACCGTGACGTCGGTGAGCGTGAGCGCGCCCAGATGGCTGCCGCACTCCACCGGGAGGAAGGCCTGCAGCAGGTCGTCGGGGATGCCATCGCCGTCGTCATCGTCCGAGTCCGGGTCGCAGGCGTCGCCGCGGCCATCTCCGTCGCGGTCGCTCTGGGGTCCCCCTGCGCCCGGGGGATTGGGGACGAACGGGCAGTTGTCGAAGCGGTCGAGTACCAGATCGAAGTCCCAGTCGTCGATCGTGTCGCAATGGTCCCCGACCCCGTCCTCGTCGGCGTCGCTCTGGGTCGGGTTGCACACCCCCGGACAGTTGTCGATGCCGTCCGGGATGCCGTCTCCCTCGCGGGTGAAGGCCGGAGGCACGCAGTCCTGACTGCCGCCCGGTGCGATCCGCTGGACGTCGTCCCCCACCGCGACCGACTGCGCAATCCCGTCGGTCCCCGCCCAGATCACCGGCGAGTTGATCGCCCTGACATCGTCTCCTGCCGGCAGCGATTGCAGGAGCCCGTCGAGGCCGGCGTCGACGACGACACCGTAGTACGGCTCTCGATCGCCCGAGCCATCGCAGGCGTCACCGATGCCGTTCCGGCCCGCGCCGTACAACCCGGTATCCGCCTGCGCCGGGTTGTAGATCGTCGGACAGTTGTCGCTGGTGTCGAAGTCGCCGTCGTGGTCGAGGTCGCCATGTCCGAGGTCGCAGACGTTTCCGACCCCGTCGCTCTCCTCGTCTGCCTGGTCCGGGTTGTAGTCGTCGGGACAGTTGTCGCAGGCATCCCCGTACCGATCCCCCCGGCAGAGGGTGAATCCCGGGGTGACCACGCAGTCGCCGTCATCGACGCAGAAGGTGCCGTCGGTCGGGCCGCCCGGGATCGTGCAATAACGGTCGGAGTCCTCCTGACCCGGGTTCGCGACGTCGGCTCCCGTCGCGGCGTCGAAGCAGTTGTCGTCGTCGAACGCCGCGGTCAGGCGGGAGTCGAGGACTCCGTTCGGACCCAGGTTCGCGGTCCCGTCGCCGTCAACGTCCGCGAACTCAGCCTCCTCCAGCTCCCCGACCTGTGAGGCTTCCCGGTTCGGCCCGTCCAGGTCGCAGTCCGGATCTACGTACGAGGCAATCAGCGTGCCGGGGGTGGCCGGGTCGACGAACATCACCCCGGCCGCGTCCGCTTGCGAGGAGACCGGGATGAACGCCGCGAAGGTGCCGCTATTCGCAGCCGTCTCGAGCAGGGTGAACGACTGTCCCAGCGGCTCGAGATCGCCGCGGATGTTCACCGTCACCGACTCGGCCACCGAGGAGTTCTGGTTCGCCGTCTGGTCCTGGACCGTCACTCGAAATGCCATGTTGCACTGATACAGCTTCAGACGGTCGGCAGCGACCACGGCGCACTGACCGACCTGGCTGACGCAGGTGCCGCCACCGGCGCAGCCGCCAATCACGCCGGTGGTGCAAACCGCGCCAGGCGTGGATCCGCCGGAGCAGGTGCCGGGCTCCCGCGGGCGGCTGGCGAGGTTAGCGCAGGAGTTCTCGGGTCGCTGCTCGGCGGGGTGGGTCTCATCCCACTCAATCACGATATCGTCGAGCGTGACCCCCATGGCCGCCCCGCCCCCCTCCACCACGAGCCACTGGAAGCCGTACTGGAGCGGGGCCGCCTCGACGCACTCGAGGCCGCCCTGGCCCGAGGGGCGTCCGGGGGTGGCACCGGCGGCGCCGAGTCCAAGGCTCACCACCAGCGCGACCAGTGGGGCCAGGTCGCGAGGCCGCGGGCAGCGCCTGGGGCGATGCGGCGACAGGGTCGAATCCGGGAGCATGCTCACAGTCTCCGCCAAGCATCGGAGAGACGAACGGTGGACGCGGCCGCGCCCCCCAGGGGGGGATCGGGGCCGACTCTTCCATTAGTTTCTGCGCAACGGCCGGTTCGGTTCCCATTTTCTCGCCTTTCGGCGGCACAGGCGGTGGTGGCGCCTGATGCGACGCGTCAACGCAGAGAAGGAAGCGCTCCAGCGCGACACTACCTTGTCAGGTTCTCCCGAGCGAATCGAAGACCAGGCTGGCGGGCGACGGAGCTCGCGAGACGATTGCCCCAACCACCGTCATTCCGGCGCAAGCCGGAATCCACCGATTGCCCGGGAGCGTGGTTGGGCTGGGAGTTCCGCCGATCCGACGACATGCATCGCGGCCCACGGGATCACGTCGCTACCGGTGGACCCCGGCCTTCGCCGGGGTGACGGAGGAAGGGGGAGACGACGCTCGCAGATCCCGGGACAGGGCGCGGAGCACCCATTCTACAAGCGATTTCGCCCGGTTCATCACTCGGGAGAATCTGACCAGGTAGGAGCGAGCTGGAGCCGCAGAACCCCCGAAAAGGTAGCGGCGCTAGCTGCGGGCCGACCTAACGATCGCGGCGAAGCCGCATCAGGATCCCGTCCGCGGTCCAGAGGTCCAGGCACGCCGCGAGCCGGCGCGTGAGGTCCGTCGCCGCAGGCGAGGCCGCGGCGAGGCGCTCGGCGAGCTCCGGGAGAGTCGCCCCCTGGCGCACCAGCTCGAGCGCCAACTCCTCCTCGGGCGCAATCGCCCGATGGAAGACCGCAAGTCCCCGCCGCCAGACACGGGCCCGCGTGGGCTTGGGTCCGCCACCGCTGACCTCCACCGGGGGGAGTTCGATCGGGTCCGCCTCGGTCTCGACCGCCGCGGAGGTGGTGCAGGACGCGGCGTCGGATGGAACTCCACGCTCGACCTGCCCCCAGACAGCCAGCGCATCGTGTGCGAGCGAGAGGATCCGGACGGCGGGGACCAACCCGAGCGCAAACGTCGCGAGGCGCTCCGGCTCGAGCGCGGCAATCGCCTCGCGGGTCAGCGCCTCGGCGTCGGACTCGTCGGAGACATCGAGCCGGGCCCACTCGAGGCGCGCCAGGTCAGCGGCGTACGGCAGCTCCGCCGCGAGCGGGTGATGATCGAGGAATTCCGGCAGGCGCCTCCCGAGCTCGCGCAGCGTCCACGAGGTCGACGGGCAGGCCAGCAGGTAGTCGGTGATCAGGTTGTGGAAGCGTGCGCCTCCCAGCACCGCGAGGAGCTTGGGGAAGTCCTCGGCGAGCGCGTCGCGGAGGCGAAAGAAATACATGTTCGCGTAGATGTCGAGCCGCGCGATCGCGTCGAGTCGTTCGTCGCCGCGAATCAGGAAGGCGAGGTCCGCGGAGGCGAGGGTTCCCTCCTTCACCAGTGCCTCGGCGCCGGCGCGCACCCCCTCCGGGGCGCTGATCAACTCCCAGAGCAGCCGCTGCGTGGCCTTGAGGTCAGGCATTCGCCACCGTGGCAGCGGCCGCGTGACGGCGGGTCGCCTCGATCTCCTGCTCCAGGCGCTCCCACGGCGGGATGTTCCCGTCCCACTCCACCAGCGCCGAGAGGTCGCCAAAGCGTCGCACCGCGGCCCGGTAGAGGTCCCAGACCGGGTCCGGGACCGGATGGTCGTGGGTGTCGAGCAGGAAGGTGCCGTGGTCGGAGTGGCCCGCCAGGTGGAACTGCCAGATCCGCTCCGGGGGGATGGCGGCGAGGTAAGCGAGCGGGTCGAAGGCGTGGTTGGTGGCGCTGACGTAGATGTTGTTCACGTCGAGCAGGATGCCGCAGTCGGCCCGCTCGGCGACCGCGCGCAGGAACTCCCACTCCGGAATCGCGGAGTCGGCGTAGGTCAGGTAGGAAGAGACATTCTCGATCGCGATCCGGCGCCCCAGCCGCTCCTGGACCTTCCCGATCCTCCCGACGACGTGCGCGAGGCTCTCCTCGGTGTACGGGAGCGGCAGGAGATCGTGCGCCTGGTGCCCCCCGACGCCGGTCCAGCAGAGGTGGTCCGAGATCCACGCCGGTTCCACTTCCGAGGCGAGCGCGGCGAGGCGCGAGAGGTAGCCGGAATCGAGCGGGTCGGTCGACCCGATCGAGAGGCTCACACCGTGAAGGACGACGGGATAGTCGCGGCGCACGCGGCGCAGCACCTCGAGCGGCCGCCCGCCAGGCACCAGGAAGTTCTCGGAGATCACCTCGAACCAGTCGGCGCGGGTCGGCGCCGAGAGCACCCGTTCGAAGTGCTCCCGGCGCAACCCTGCTCCGTGGCCGAGCGACCTGGGACGCGACATCGGCCTCCGGTTACTTCTTGTCCTTGTCCTTCACCACCGTGCCACCCTGGTCCGTGCACTCTTTCTCGGTCTTGACCTTGACCCAGCCCTTCCCCTTGCAGGCGTTCTTCCCGGCGCAGGAGTACGAGCCGTCGGCCGCGCCGCACTCGCCCTTTCCCTTGCAGGCGTTGATGCCGGAGCACTTGACCGTCTTCTCCCCCTCGGCCGGCTTGTCGGCGCTCATGCCGTACCCGCTCGCGAGGAGTCCTACTACGGCCGTCGCCACTGCCATACCGCCCAGCGTCTTCCGGTTCATGTCGATCCTCCCTGGATCTGGTTGCACTCAACCCGGGGCCGAGGCGCTCGCCTCCCCTCCCCCGTCTCGCCCCTGAGGCGGGAGCGGTTCCCCGAAGTGGCGCGACATTCTAGTACCGCGTCGGCGCGGCGGCAAGTTGGCGGGAAAACGCCCGATTCTGCGGGACGAATCAGTGCAGTCGGGGGGCTAGCTCGGGGAGCCACTGGTCCAGCTTCGACCCGGGACGCAGGATGGCGCGCTCGCGTTCCGCGCCGACGGAGACGAGCGCCACCTCCCGGCCGACCGCTGCCTCGAGGGTGGCCACGAAGCGGCGGGCGTTTTCGGGAAGCTCCTCGAACCGGCGAGCCCCGCTCGTCTCCTGCATCCATCCCGGCACGTCGGTATAGACCGGCTCCACCTCGCCGAGCTCCCACGAGGCTGGCGGCAGCCCCGGCAGGACCTTGCCCCGATGGCGGTAGCCCGTGCACACGCGGATCGTGTCGAAGGTGTCGAGCACGTCGAGGAGCGTCAGGGCCACGGCGTCGAGATGATTGAGCCGTGCCGAGTACCCGGCGATCACCGCGTCGAACCAGCCGCAGCGGCGCGGACGTCCGGTGGTCGTACCGAACTCCCGGCCCCGCTCCCGCAGGCGATCACCGGTAGCGTCCGTCAGCTCGGTCGGGAGCGGCCCCTCCCCGACGCGGGTGGAGTACGCCTTCATGACGCCGAGCACCCCGTCTACCCGCGTTGGTCCGACGCCGAGCCCGCTGCAGATGCCGCCGGCGAAGGCGTTCGATGAGGTCACGAACGGGTAGGTGCCGTGATCGACGTCGAGCAGCGTCCCTTGCGCTCCCTCGAACATGACGCGCGCCCCCTCGTCGAGGCGGCGGTTCAGAAGATCGGTGGTGTCGGCAACCTGCGGGCGCAGGAACTCCCCGAACCGTTGCAACGGTTCCATTACACTCCGCGTCGGCGGCTCACCCAGCGCGACGGCTAGCCGGGCGCGGAGCCGTTCCGTATCGAGGAGATCCTCCACCCGTATGCCCCGGCGGCCCGCCTTGGCCTCGTAGCAGGGGCCGACCCCACGGCGCGTGGTCCCGATCCGCCCCCCCCCGTCCTCCGCCGCGGCGTCGCGCCTGACGTGCTCGGGGAGGATGACATGCGCGCGCGACGAGACGAACAGCCGCCCCGTGAGGTCGATGCCGCTCCCCTGCAGTTCCTTGATCTCGCTCTGGAACGACTCGGGATCGAGCACCACGCCGTTGCCGATGACGCAGACGGCTCGGGGGTTGAGGATCCCGGAGGGGACGTGGTGCAGCCGGAAGATCTTGCCGGCGACCTTGACGGTGTGCCCGGCGTTCGGCCCCCCCTGGTAGCGAGCCACCACGTCGAACGACGACGCGAGCAGGTCGATGACCTTCCCCTTCCCCTCGTCGCCCCACTGGGCGCCGATGACCGCGTAACCGGGCATGGGGCGGTCAGGCGGCGGAGCGCGGGGCGCTCGGCCGCGAGAGGAGGGCTTCCACTCGAAACACCAGGTTCTCGCGCAACGTGTCCTTGTCCAGGAACCCGGAGGCTCCGAGCTGCTGCAGAAACGCGACGACGTCCTCCTTGTAGACGCCGCTCATGACCAGGACCGGCGTGGACCGGATCCGTTCGTCCTTCTGGATCTCCCGGAGCACGTCGAAACCGGTCAACTTGGGCATCAGGAGGTCGAGCACGATGAGGTCCGGGTGATCCTGACGCGCACAGCGCACCGTCTCCAGCCCATCTGCGGCGACCAGCACGTCGTACCCCGCTCGGGTCAGCAGGTCGGAGGCCATCCGGCGCACCAGTTCCTGGTCATCCGCCACCAGGACCCGCCGGCGGTGCTCCGTGCGGTCGAACGAGGTCGCCGCGCTGGAGGAGTGAACCTCGTCGAGCACAAGATCGAGACGCACGATGGTATTGCAGGTCGGACAGAGGAAATTGACCACGCGCGCGTCGGGAGAGTACTCCCGCAGCCGGTTCGATTCCCCACATCGGGTACAGCGGACGATCATGCCGCCTCCGGTCGCGGTCCTCCACGACCTGCCGTCCAAGCGGAATATATCAGGCAGACCGTCCAAGCGCAACGAATCATTACACTTTCCCCTGTTCCCTGGTCCGGAGGCGCGGGCCTGCGGGGTTGTCGGCCCGCCGGAGGGCCGCTAAGATGCGCCCGTGCCGACGCCAGCAGCCATTCAGCTCAGCGGGGAGGATCTCACCCTCGACCAAGTCGAGCGGGTCAGCCGCGGGGGGGTCCTCGTCGCTCTCGGCCCCTCCTCGCGCGAGCGGATGGCTGCCTCCCGGGCGGTGATCGAGAGGGTGCTCGCCGGAAGCGACGTGGTGTACGGCATCAACACCGGGTTCGGCGCGCTCGCCTCCACGCGGATCCCGGCGGAGCGGCTGCGCGACCTGCAGCACCACCTGATCCGGAGCCACTGCGTCGGCCTCGGGGCCCCCTTCGACGCACCATCCACGCGGGCGATGATGCTGCTGCGCGCCAACACCCTGGCGAAGGGGTACTCGGGGATCCGGATCGAGGTCGTGGAGCGCCTCCTCGCGCTGCTCAACCTCGACCTGCTCCCCCTGGTCCCACAACAGGGGTCGGTCGGAGCCAGTGGCGACCTGGCGCCGCTGGCGCACCTGGCGGCTGCGCTCCTCGGCGAGGGGCAGGTGCTGCGCGCCGGGGCCCCGATCGCGGCCGCAGCCG
>Ga0210379_10000149_pt1 | contig 19448 bp, 19 predicted proteins | sample PLMedo_2_FD_155468 | JGI IMG/M metagenome (GOLD analysis project Ga0210379, IMG submission 155468) | Groundwater sediment microbial communities from an aquifer in East River, Colorado, USA - PLM4_32_coex redo | ecosystem: Environmental > Terrestrial > Soil > Riparian zone | place: USA: East... | reverse complement strand
GACGTCGGCAGCACATGGTTCGGCCCCGCCACATAATCGCCGATCGCTTCGGGCGAATAGCGGCCTAAGAACACCGCGCCCGCATTCTTCACGCGCGCGAAGAACGCTTGCGGCTCGGCCGTCGCGATCTCCAGATGCTCGGGCGCGATCCGATCGACCAGCGGCGCCGCGTCTTCGAGCTTTGCCACGACGATGATCGCGCCATGCTCGCGCCAGGACGCTTCAGCGATCTCGCGCCGCTTCAGCTCCTTCAATTGCGCGTCCACCGCAACCGCGACCTTGTCGGCGAACGCGGCATCGTCGGTGATCAGGATCGACTGCGACGATTGATCGTGCTCCGCCTGCGATAAGAGATCGGCGGCGATCCACGCCGGATCGTTCGCGCCGTCCGCGACCACGAGAATCTCCGATGGCCCCGCGATCGAATCGATGCCCACGCGTCCGAACACGAGCCGCTTCGCCGCGGCGACATACGCGTTGCCCGGGCCGACGATCTTGTCGACCGCCGCGATTGTCGCCGTCCCATAGGCAAGCGCGGCCACCGCCTGGGCGCCGCCCACGCGATAGATCTCCGAGACACCCGCAAGCTTCGCCGCCGCCAGCGTCAGCGGGTTGATCTTGCCCCCGCTCGCCGGCGTCACCATGACGATGCGCGCAACACCCGCGACTCGCGCCGGCACAGCGTTCATCAGCACCGAGCTCGGATACGACGCCGTCCCGCCCGGCACGTACAGTCCGACCGACGACAGCGGCGTCCAGCGCCAGCCGAGCCGCGCCCCGCTTTCATCCGCAAAGCTCTCGTCCAGCGGCACCTGGCGCTGGTGATACGCCTCGATCCGTGACGCCGCGAGCGACAACGCGCTCTTCACCTCGCCGTCGGCATGCTTGTACGCCTCGTCGATCTCGCGCTGCGTCACGCGCAAGCTGTCCGCCGTCAGCGTCACATGATCGAAGCGCGCCGACAGCTCGATCAGCGCCGAATCGCCGCGCGCGCGCACATCGGCGATGATGTCTTGGGCCGCCCGCGACACATCGTCTTCGGTATCACGCGTGGACTCGATCAGCGCGGAAAATCGCTGCTCGAAGTCCTTCTCGCGTGCATTCAGCCGTCTCGCCATGGAGAGGCCGTAGCACAGGACGCCAGAGGGCTGCTAGGCGATCTTGCGCAGTGTCTCGGCCGGCGCCGTGCTGGTCGCGCCTTGCGCGGTGGGCAGGAACACGGTGACCAGTGTTCCCATGTCGACTTCGCTGTCGATGCGGCAGGTGCCGCCGTGCAGATCGGTCAGCGAACGCACCAGCGTCAGTCCAAGTCCCGTGCCGCCATTGGCCTTGCCATAGTGGCTGCCCACCTGCTCGAACGGCTGGAAGATCACCGGCAGCTGATCGGAGGGGATGCCGCAGCCGGTATCGCGGATCGAGAGCATCGCGCCCTCATCCACGAGCGACAGCCGCGCCATGATCTTGCCGCCCGACGGCGTGAACTTCACCGCGTTCGACAGCAGATTGCTGACGATCTGGCGGAACGCGCGCTCGTCGGCGAACAGCTTGAGATCGTCCGGCGCTGTCGAGCTTCCGAGCGTCACTCCGCCGGCCGCCGCCTGATCCGCGTACGCGCCCACGCAATCGCGCAAGACCGCGCCGCCGTCGATCCAGCGCTTGTCGAGCATGAGCTTGCCTGCGTCGATCTTGGCGATGTCGAGCACGTCGTTGATCAGCGCGAGCAGATGCCGCCCGCTCTTCATGATGTGACCGATATATTCCTGCTGGCGCTCGGCCGACGCCTTGCCGAGCCCCTTCGTCATCATGATCTCGCCAAATCCAAGGATCGCGTTCAGCGGCGTTCTGAGCTCGTGGCTCATATTGGCGAGGAACACGCTTTTCGCGCGGTTCGCGCTCGCCGCTTCGTCGCGCGCGCGCGTGAGCTCGGAGGCGAGCTTCTCCATCTCGAAGCGCGTGCGGTGCGCGGCGGCAACCGTCCGGCACGAGAGCCACGCCTCGAAATGCAGCTGGATCGCCCAGATCGGCAGCACGATCGACAGCACCTCGTCGATCCAGAGCTCGCCGCGCAACAGATGCAGCCAGATCATCCCGATATTGGGCGCGGTCGCCGCGATGACCATCACGAACTGGCCGCTGCGCGACGTTAAGAACAGCGCGGACGCCGCGATCGCGACCGCCACCAGGAACACGTGATTGGCCGCGTTCCCCGGATCCCAGAAGAGAACCGTGACGAGGCACCACGAGCCGGTGACGACGATATGCGCTGACGCGACCACCTTCAGCCAGTGCGGCGCGTCGAGATCGTGCTCTTCGGCCGCCTGCTTCACGTACTGCGCCAGGATGTAGACGGCCGACGCCATGCCGAGACAGAACACCGGCCACGGCCATGTGAGATAGAGCGGCGTCGTGCCTAAGACCGGCACGACTCCGGCGAACAGGACGCACATGATGACAGCCCACGCGGGCATGGTGATCGCGGTGTCGCGCAGCGCTTCGATCGAGTGCGAGAGCTGGAGCGAGCTTAGACGCTGCTCGAACGGTTCGGCCGCTCGAGGCTTCAGCTCTTGAAGCATCGACTTGGGGACATATTCCGCCATGGGGCGGACGCTAGGGGAGGGAAGTTAAGGCCCCGCAAACCTGAGAAAAAATCGCGCGTCCCATGGTTAAGGAACCGTGAGGATGCGGCTAATTTTCTTCCAAACTGTGCGCGGGGCGGGCACGCGCGGGCCAGTGCTCGGAGATGTCGCGCAAGGTGGCCTCGATCGCCTCGACCTCGAGCCTTATGCGGCCCCCGCCCGCGAGCATCAGATCGATGTAGCCGGCGCCCTCGGCCTTAGGCTCGAAGCGCAGCGCGAGCAGCTCGATGACCGCGTCGGGATCGGTCTGCCGCACGTTCAGGGCTTTCACGCTCAGCACGTTGTCGAAGTGCAATCCCGCACGCGTGCGCTCACCGGGCGAGTCTTCCGGGCAGCCCTCCCAGCAGAAGCGATTGACGAACGCGGCAAAACGCCGGCTCTTGGGCAGATAGGCGAGATCGCCGACGCGCGTGACCGCATCCTGCAGATGCGCGGAGATGATCGCGAGATCCTCCTCGTCTTCGGCGGTAAGTTTCAGCCCTTCGTTCATGATCCCCCACTAACGAAAGGAAACACCCCCCACCCGAAGCGCTTCGCGCTTCGACCTCCCCACAAGGGGGAGGTGGAATAAAGGAAGGCGCTAGCCGATGCCACGCGACCTCCCCACAAGGGGGAGGTGGGATCAAGGAGGGCGCATGTGGAAGCGATATCGTTCATGTCTTCAGCCGTTCGATGTCGGCGCCGACGCCGCCCAATTTCTCTTCGATGCGCTCGAACCCGCGGTCCAGATGATAGACGCGGTTGACGATCGTCTCGCCTTCCGCCGCGAGCCCCGCGAGCACAAGGCTCACGGATGCGCGTAAGTCCGTCGCCATCACGGGCGCGCCCTTGAGCACGCTCTGCCCGTGCACGGTCGCGGTGTCGCCATGCGTCTCGATCACCGCGCCCATGCGGATCAGCTCCGGTACATGCATGAATCGGTTCTCGAAGATCGTCTCCTTGATCGTCGCGGTTCCCTCCGCGATCGACATCAGCGCCACGTATTGCGCCTGCAGATCGGTCGGGAATCCGGGGAACGGCGCAGTCGCGATGTCCGAGGCTTTCGGCCGCACGCCGTCGCGCGCGATCAGGAGCCCGCGCTTCGTCTCTTCGATCTCCGCGCCCGCGTGCCTGAGCTTCTCGATCAGCGCCGAGATCAGCTCCGCGCGCGTGCCCGTGAGCTCCACCTCGCCGCCCGCGATCGCGGCCGCGATCGCATAGGTGCCCGTCTCGATGCGGTCGGGCAGCACCGCATGCGTCGCCGCGTGCAGCTCTTTGACGCCGTCGATCACGATGGTGGACGTGTCCAGCCCCTCGATCTTCGCGCCCATCTTGATCAGACAGCGGCCGAGATCGCCGATCTCGGGCTCGCGCGCGGCGTTCTTCAGCACCGTGCGGCCCTTGGCCAGCGACGCCGCCATCATCAGGTTCTCGGTCGCGCCGACCGAGATCATCGGGAATTCGAACTCCGCACCTTTGAGCCCGCCCGGCGCGCGCGCGAGCACATAGCCGCCCGCGAGCTCGATCTCAGCACCCATCGCGGCGAGCCCCTTCAGGTGCAAATCGACGGGCCGCGCACCGATGGCGCAGCCGCCGGGCAGCGAGACCGTCGCCTCGTGCACGCGCGCGATCAGGGGGCCGAGCACGAAGAAGCTCGCGCGCATCTTGCGCACCGTGTCGTAGGGCGCGAGCGATTGCGGCCGCCTGGAGGACGTGAGCTCCATCACCCCGCCCGCGCCGTTGGACGTGCCCAAACGCCATGCGACGCCGACGCCGAGCTGGCGCAGGATCTCCGCCATGAAGGTCACGTCGGCGAGATTGGGGACGTTGGTCAGCGTCAGCGGCGCCTCGGTGAGCAGACTCGCGGCCATCAGCGGCAGCGCCGCGTTCTTGGCCCCGCTGATCGGTATCTGGCCCTTCAGCCGCCGCCCGCCCCTTACCGCAATCCGATCCATGCGCCCTCTATATCTGCTACTTGCGCCAACCCATCCCCCCTCCGTCCTCCTTGCGCTTCGCGCTTCGGAGGACACCTCCCCCGCAGGCGGGGGAGGAAAGATATAGGCGCCGTCCACTCGCTTTGCTCGCATTCCGCCGGCATGGGAGGAAAGATATAGGTGCGCTGCATCGACTTTCCTCCCCCGTTTACGGGTCGAGGGCCCGTTTGCAACAGCGGAGCTGTTGCGGGCCCGAGCGTGTCGAGCACGATTTCGTGCGAGGCGGAGGGGGGACTGTGCGCCACGATCATCGGATCAAGTACTAACGCTTTTTGGCGGCATTGGGACCCTTCTGCGGCTGATCCTCGAGCCCCCCCTGAGGTGCGGTGCCGAGCCCCCTCCCCGACGGCAGAACCGCGTCGCCCGGCGCGCCCCTCGCCCGAGCCTGAGCCTTGCGGCGCATCAGATTGTCCTTGAGCGCCTTGGCCAGCTTCTCGGTCCTTGCCGCGTCCTTCTTCAAGCTCTCTCCGCGCGCTTACGTAAGAGCGCGCCCTTTCGCGTGCACCGGCCATGGGTTATAGCAGCGGTCCCGCGGGGGGTGCCCCGCGACGTGCCGCAGTAGCGTAGTGGTAGCGCAACCCCTTGGTAAGGGGTAGGTCGACAGTTCAATTCTGTCCTGCGGCACCAGTTTTTCCGTCCGAAGACTCGCGCGCTTCATAGACAAGCTCTCGCGACCGATCGACAGCGGCGCGAATGAAGGGATTTCGGATTGCGGATGGCTCAACGAGATCGACCCGCCGGCCAAGAACGTTCGCCAGCGCGTCGGCGAGACCAAAGAATTGCTCCAGGGGCGAAATAGCGCTCTCGCGCTTAAACTCGACCAGAAAATCGGCGTCGCTGCGGGCGGCGTCAAAGTCAGCGCCACGGGCCGCGGAGCCGAACACCTCCAGCCGCACCACGTCGTAGCGGCGGCAGAGAGCGATAAGCTGCTCCCGCTTTTCGGCAATATCAGCGTGCATGTCGGCCTCTTGGTTCTTCCGCGCACTGGTAGCGCATTCTGCAAAGCGGCGCTGTCTTCACGTTTGAGGGCGTTGTTCGCGCGCAACTCGCGCAGGTGGGCGCGGATGATGGCGAGGTTGCGCGCGGCCACGCGCAGCGTGTGGCGCGCAAGGCGCGCGGTTTCGATATGCTCGCGGCTTCTGAATCCGTGACGCAGCGCATTCATCACGCAGCGCGCCTTGCCGGACTCCGTGCGCGGGCCGGTCGTGTATCGCCAGGGCTGCCACGTTCGGATGAGCGCGGCCTGACGCGCGCGACGCTCCGGTGTCCAGTTCTTGGGCCTCCGACGCCTCGGCACACAACCGGGCGAGGACGAGCGATTTTGCAAACTATTGGTCATGTTGGCGGATTCGCGGTTTCAATATTCCGTTCGTCGGAATTTTTCGTCTTTTCTACCGTCTTCGCGACGGTGGACAACGCCCGGCCATGGAGGCCGACGAGCGTATTGACCATCATGCGGCACTGCGACTGCGCTCTCAGCGCCGTGGCCATGGAGGGGCGAGAGAGGTACTCGTCCACGCGCGCGGCATCGCGCGCGAATTCATTGAAGATGACGTCGAGCGCGAGCACGTGGCTGGCGCAGACCGCTTCGAGCGCGGTGAAATCGTTGGCGTTGAGCTTGGCGGCGCCGGCTTCGACGATGGCCGCGGTGCGCGCGATCGCCGCGCGTTTGTCGCCGCTGCCGTTCGCGGCCGTGGTCAGGCCGCTCTCCTGAGCGCGGTTTGTGTCGCAGATTTCGAGCGCGGCCGTGACGCCGTTCTTGTAGCGCCCTTTCGGCGCAATAGGATTGTCCCTATCCATTTCAAAGGCTCCTGCAAAATGTCATGACCGAAAGCGGGCCATTCAGAAGCCATTTTACACTTGTATGTAGGATTTATCTAGGCCTATATTGTCCTATAATTGGGCCAGCGTTTAACGATCGTGGCCTCGCGGGCGCGTAAGCGGCCGGCACCAATTTCTCATCAAGCCAAGAGGATCAGGGGCGGCGGCGTAGTCTGGCCTTGTCCGGCCATCAGGCCGCTCGCGCAAGCCGCGCGATCTCGGTGTCGAATTCCAGCCGCAATTGCGCGCCTTCGTCCTCGGGCAGGCATCCCGTCATCTGCGGAAAAATCGTCTGGTAAAGCGAAATGCGACGTGTGTCCCAAGGAAATCGCTGCGCCGCTCGTGCCTCGGCCAGAATCTTGTGTAACCGCTCTCGCACCCTCTCGGGATCGGGCCGGAACACCGGCGCTTCATAATCGTCGCCGAACAGGTCCGATTCCTGCGCAGGTGCGAAAAAGTCCAACTGCTTGCGAGCCATGGAATCCCGGAACAGACGCGGCGAATCAAAGACTATCGTGCGGCATTCTGAGGAAACGCGCGAGGGGAGGTCCGGGGTTATCCCCTACGTTCCGCCTTTCTGCTCAGCAATCCCTAGGTCACCAGCCTCTAACAGGGGGCCAGCACAAATCCGATCCAGTAGATCGGCTTGGGCGGGTTCGAGGGCAATCAAGCGCCCGAGAACATTGAGCAGGTTGAGCAGATCGGTCGTGTACTCGGCGAGCCAACCCTCGGATTGAACCTTATCGAGCGGTGAAGGTGGACGCCGATCACCAATGACGGGCCGGCTCCGGTCACGGCGGCGATAGCTGAACCAATGTCGGACAACCTGTTTACCAGAGACCGCATAGGCCCACATTCCCGGAGAAACATTTTCGACATAGCCCTTGCCGATATTCAGACGCCGTTTGACAGGATCGTAGTCGATGGTGTCAGGCAGTAGTTCGGGGGCCGATGGAATTATTCCGCCCGCCGGAATGAATGGTGCCTTTTCTTTTGGCAAACGCGGAGATTGCTTCGGTCGGTTTGACTTAGGATCAACGAAGCGCTCGCCGTAACAGTGAACCCAAATAACCTCGCGTCCCAGCGCGGCCGCTTCTGCAAATAATTTGGCATCGGCCGTTAGAGGAACGCGTAATCCAGGGCGCACAAGATCAGGCTTGAAGCGTACAGTGAAAGCGGGGTGCGCCATCACGGCTGCAAGGTAGGCGATGACATGTTCAGGGGAGATATGCGTGTTGAAGGTTTCTGCCAAATGGATGATCAACGCGGGCTTTATGTTGGGTTGCGTAGCGGCTTTGTCGCGCCAAAGTGGCAGTACACGCCCACCGCGGCCGTGATAGTGGTCGAGGTCGGGGATAAGATCAGTGAAAGTGATAGCCGGACCGCTTTTGGGGGAAGACCGATCAAGCACTGTTAAAAAGATTTGCCTGGCTGAATCGTCCCGCCACAACAGTGGACGAGCCATACTCAGGAGACGATGATCGGGAATGATCCATTGGCGGTCAAATGACCGAAAGGCATACCTGCAGGGCGGAACGATCGATCCGTGATCCTGCGCAACGGTGACAGGCCGCGCCTGGTAAGCCCCAAGATCGACAGTTACTGTTTTGGTCAGGTGACGATCTCGGTCGGGCTGAAAAAGGCTCTCCTTCTTCTCCGTGTTCTTTTCGTGTCGGAGTAATTCCCACCGTCTTTCAAGGGTATCGACGTCTGGAGCAATTGGCCAAATGCGATGGGGCGTGACGCCCGAACCTGACCATACAAAAAAATCCGCAAGAGCTGGAAACTTCGCCCACGCGCCCACTTGTTCCGGTAAGAATGGCTCACGCCACCCACTCGCGCCCGCATGCCAAGCCGTGCTGTTGAGCGAAAGCTTTGCAAGGGCCTCGAACTTCGCCTTGCGCTTCCCTGTCGGCAGCGGTGCATACCGCAATCGCGCGGGGGTCGTTCTGTCCTTATTTGGTGCCCGCGCGCCTAGGACGATGCACACGGGTTGCTGCACACCTTGGAAGATGCGCGTTGCTACTTCGGGCTGATGGCCTTCCGGCGAACAGTCGATAACCCAGATGTCACTACAATCCCGGCGCAAATCCTCGCGCATCTTTTGAAAGCCGGGCCCATTCAAGAAACCGGCCACTGTTATGAAGCAGACGATACCAAAACGGTCCTCGTCAGGTTTCCCTGTCGCATCGTGCCAGCCAGACCCAAACACCTTCAGCGTAGCCCACCGCCAGAAGTAGACGTAGAGGTTCTTAAGGTGGTGCGTATGAGCGCTGACGCCCCATTCAACCGGTGGCGTCCAACGATCCATCGGTGCAGGGCGACCGGAACTTCCGCTCTCGATCCATCCACCCTGCCCAGCCGCTTGATTCTTGTAAGGCGGATTGCCGATGACCACGGTAATCCGCTCCTCTTTCTTCACTTTGTTAGCGTCGCGTCGAGACTTTGCGATCTGCTCATACATTTGTCCCAGCGTCTCGTCCTCGATGAATGGGTTGCCTAGCGTATCGGTGATGAACAGTTTCAGCTCCGGAATCTTCTCGGACTTCATCAACGCCTGCATCTCTGCAATCAACCGAAGCTGGGCGACGGCGAAAGGGCCGAACTGAAGCTCGAAGCCGATCACACGCTTTGCTGCTGCCTCAATAGCGCCGCGCACCGCTCCGGCTCCTTGATCATCGCCAACTGTTGCAGCGATACGCCTGAGCACTCCAAGGAGGAATGTGCCGGTTCCGACGCCAGGGTCTGCGACCGTGACGCCGGACGATGCAAAACCGGATCCTTGTTCGAACAATGGGCTGCGTAGTGCCTCATCGGCCAGATTGACCATGGCCTCCACCACTTCTGGCGGGGTGTAATAGGAGCCGGTGCGCTTGCGCAGCGTATTGTCGTAGACCGCCAGAAAATCCTCGTAGAAATAGAGCCACGCCTCCGGCTTGTCTTTGCTGATTGCTGCCCAATCGACTGCATTCAGAACGCGCGTCAGCGTTCCCAAAGAGGTTTTCAACGCCTGCTGATTATCCGCATCGTCAGTGAGGATCCGGAGGGCTGATCCGATAAGCGTATTGGTCTTGCGCAACTCCTGAGCGGCGGTCCCGATGCCGTCAGATAGCGAGATCCCCCGGGCGCGTGCCACAAGAAGCCCAAAGGTGATCGCTTGCGCATAACCGTCGGAGAATTGTTCGTCGCTGGCGTCGGGGAATAGAAGCTTTCGCCAGTCCGCCTTGAGCTCCGTCAGTCCCACATTTCCAAGTTTGAGTTGCTCGATCACTTCGTCGCGCAGGAGGCGACAGAGTCGCGCGCTGACTTCGGCGAGCTTCTTCGGTGTTTTCGGCGGGATAGGTTGCCAATTTAGAAAATTAGTAACGAGGGAAAGAAGGGAAGGCGGGGCTGAAAGCTTAGCACCCGACGTTTCGATGTCGCCCTCCAAGACAACGACTTTGTCAGTGAGCTTTCCGTCCTGCCAAAGGCTGAAGGCGTTTCCGTCGGTGTAGACAAGATTGGGAAGCGACTTCAGTTTTTCCCATTGCGCCTTGTCGTGCTCGTTCGAGAATTTGCGTGGGTCCGCGCCTTTGCCGGGTGCCTTGACCTCGATAAAGCCGACAAGGGCACTGAGTTTCGTCACGGCGAAGTCGGGTCGGGTATTAATGTGCGCGAGCGTTGTTTCGCCAATGAGCTGGACGGCCCCCTTAAGGAACCCGGAAACCTCGGTCAAATCGTGCACTAATGTTTCTAAAGGCCCGCGGAGTTGATCTTCCGGCGAGCCCTGTATGGCAGGGCTTGCGAGCTTTGCTTTCGCGCTGGCACCAAAGGTCGCGATTGCGGTCGCCAGAGTTTTGCTTGCCAATGCCCGCCCCGAATCGACTTCGGTCAGATTGACGGGGTCTAGCTCAGTTGTGAAGCGCGGCACTCTGACAGATCAGGAAAGTCCGCTATGTGCTGCGCGTCGCCGCTCAGAATGTCGCGGCTATGAATGCCATCATTGCCCGCACCAAAGCCAAGCGCATCCTCATCCCGCCGCACCTTATGCAAGCCTGGGCCGGCAAGCCGGCCCGGAGTACACTGCCCGCATCTCGAACCGAAGGAGTGCGGCATGCCGCTGGAACAGGGCGGGGGCGAACGGGGCAATGGCGGCGGGCGGCCGCGGTCCTTGAACGTGCTGGGGGGCGAACTCGCGGTCTGCTCGATGAAGCCGATGACCGGCTTCTTCCGCAACGGCGCCATGCCATGTCCATCAAGCCATGGGTCTATCGCGGATACCAGAGCTCGACGCGTCCCGGCGCGTTCCTGTCCTTCGCCGTTTCGCCAGGTGTCGGCCGATAGACCTTGGCGATGAACGGCGGCTTGTGTCCGGCGAGAAATTCCTCGACGCGAGGAAGCGTTGTCACGAACGCTTCGGCAAGGTCTTGGAAGGGTGCGGCCCCAACGACGACCAGCAGCGGGACGCCGTGCCGGATGACGGCGTCGCGCTCGTTCGGCTTGTAGCGGATGCGGCGGTCATGCGTAAGAGCGATCCAGCCGCGGTTGCCGACCTCCTCCAGCCATGCGTCATCGGGTGTATCGTGCGCAAAGTGATCACCATGTCTTTCGACTGTCAGTCCACCGGCCCTCAGAATCTCGGGGAAACGCTTGCCGAGATCGCGATCGGTAAAATAGACCGTCAAGCCGCCCGCTCGTAGACGATGGCTTGCTCAATCTCCAACGGACCGAGCTCATAGTCGCCGGCAACGTGTCCGACCGACTCTCCCGCGTCGATTCGTTCGGCGATAGAAGCCGTGGAAATACCTTTGCGCACCACCACGGGCCGCCCGAACGCGATGCGAGGGTCGATGGCGATGGGACGCTCGCCGATAAGCGCATCCGACAACAAGAATGGATAGAGACGCACGGGGAATCGGGAGGAATCCCATTCAACCCGCTTCAGATGTTCTTCAAGCAGCCGGCGCATGGCGAGCTGACCGGAGGCAGAGAGCTCGATCAGCTCGCCATAGCGATCAAGAAAGACTTTGCCTTTCTCCATGCGCAGCTCTTGACGGAGCAGAAGCCGGTCAATGCCAAGGCGCTTCTCGGCGTAGTCAAGGGCGGCGCGCACCTCCTTGACGGACACACCGTGTTCCGTCCGCAAGGAGCGTAAAACGTGCGCTTCGATGAGATTCGAGAACGAGAGCAACGGGGGGCGCCGAGACGCCGGGCGAATCAGTGGCGAAAACTGACGACCACCGCCCGCCGTCGGATAGGCGCGGCCCAGCACCCACGATCGCAGCGTTGCCGCAGGCAGCCGCGCATAACGGGCAGCCTCAGACAAGGTGTATGCGGGCAGGTTCCGGTTGTCTGTCGCCGCGGCGGTTTTCACTCCCATTTCAGAATCATAGGCGGGCGCATATCGAAATGCCAGATCGATGGCAAGTAGCCCGGACCCTGCGGACGGGGCTATGGGGCTATGAGCGAAACCGTAGGTCCCCGTCCTCGCGCGAGCCTCTAGCTCGCGCTCGTCGGGATGACGGTTGGGTGGTGGAGACGCCCGGAGTAGACTGCGCGCTCTTCGAACCGAAGGAGTGCGGCATGCCGCTGGAACAGGGCGGGGGCGAACGGGGCAATGGCGGCGGGCGGCCGCGGTCCTTGAACGTGCTGGGGGGCGCGCTCGCGGTCTGCTCGATGAAGCCGATGACCGGCTTCTTCCGCAACGGCTGCTGCGACACGAGCCGCCAGGATGTGGGCTCCCACACGGTCTGCGTGGTCATGACGGAAGAGTTCCTCGCCTTCTCCAAAGACCGCGGCAACGACCTCTCCACGCCGCAGCCCGATTACGGCTTTGCCGGCCTCAAACCCGGCGACCGCTGGTGCCTGTGCGCGCCGCGCTGGCAGGAGGCGTTCGAGGCGGGGATGGCGCCGCGCGTGGTCCTGCGCGCGACCGAGGCGAGTGCGCTTGCGTATTGTGCGCTCGCGGAGCTCAAGCGGCACGCGATCGATCTTATGTGATGGGGATGCGGAAGCGATCCCCCCACCCGATCCGCCTTCGCGGCTACGCCGCTTCGGCGAGATCGACCTCCCCACGAGGGGGAGGTGGGATTGAGGTTATTGTGCGCTGGCCGAGCTCAAGCGGCACGCGATCGATCTGATGTGATGGGGATGCGGAAGCGATCCCCCCACCCGAAGCGCCTCGCGCTTTGCGCTCCGGCGCTCCGACCTCCCCACGAGGGGGAGGTGGGATTGAGGCTATTGTGCGCTCGCGGAGCTCAAGCGGCACGCGATCGATCTGATGTGAGGAGTAGGACGGCCCCCCTCCGCCGCCTTTGGCGGCACCTCCCCCGTAAACGGGGGAGGAAAGAGAAGCGAGCAAGCGATAAGAGCTGAGGTAAGAGATGAGCAGCATCTATGATTTTTCGGCGAGGACCCGCCTACGCGCGAAGGCGCTTCGGAGGGCGGGGAGCTGAGATGAGCAGCGTTTATGATTTCTCGGCCACTACGATCGAGGGGCGCGAGCAGCGGCTGGACGCCTACAAGGGCAAGGTGCTCCTGATCGTCAATGTCGCGAGCGAATGCGGGTTCACGCCGCAATATGCCGGCCTCGAAGCGCTCCAGAAGAGATACGGCGCGCAAGGCTTCAGCGTGCTCGGCTTTCCGTCCAATCAGTTCGGCGCGCAGGAGCCGGGCACGGAGGCCGAGATCGCGAATTTCTGCGAGCGGAATTACGGCGTCACCTTCCCGCTGTTCGCCAAGATCGACGTGAACGGCGCGGGCGCGCATCCGCTCTACAAGTATCTCACCAGCGAGAAGGCGGGCCTGCTCGGCACCGAGGCGATCAAATGGAATTTCACCAAGTTCCTGGTCGACCGCGACGGCAAGCCGGTCGCGCGCTACGGCTCCTCCGTGAAGCCCGAGACCCTGGACGCGCCGATCAAGACGCTGCTGTAGCCATATCCGTATACAGACGAAGCGCGGAGGATATCCCCCCACCCGAACCGCCTCGCGCTTACGCGCTACGGCGGCTCGACCTCCCCACGAGGGGGAGGTGGGTTATGGGATGGTGCGTCGAGCTGGTGCATCACCCCCCTTCCGCCCACGTGCGCGCTGCTATCGCAGCGCAGTGGGCACGTTCGGGCCTGCGCCAGCTCCGCTGTCGCTGATCGGCCCTCAACCCCACAAGGGGGGAAGGTTAGAGTGAAGTGACGTAAACTTGGGGCCTCGAGGGGAGTTCGATGCGGTCGTTCCTGTTGCGCTTTGTCCTGCTGCTCGCGGCGAGCTATGGCCTGCTCTATTTTTCGTACAAGTTCTACCAGCCCGCGTTCGTGCAGCACCGCGACTTCCTGGGCTCCTACTACTGGATGTTCCAGAACCCGCTGGACTTCACGCAGGCCGCGGCACCCTTCATCTATCGCCAGATCAGCGCGCTCCTCACCTACGCGCTGTTTGCGGCCGGCATCTACTACCCGAGCGAGACCGCGTTCGCGGACGCGGCGTACGATCCGCGCATCTTTTTCGCCGCACTCGCGACGAACTATCTGGGGCTCGTCTCGGCCGCAGCACTTGCGGGCGAGATCGTGAAGCGCGAGACGGGCGGCTTCGTGTTCCCGCTGCTGGCGGGGCTCCTCACCGTGCTCTCCTTCCATGTGCAGAGCGTCGTGATCACCGGCCTGACCGAGGGGATCACCTGGCTCTTCGTCGCCGCGCTCTACCTTCTCTATGCGCGCGAGTCGCGCGTGGCGTTCGCGGGCCTGCTCGTGCTCGCGATCTTCCAGCGCGAGCTGATCCCCGTGGTGTTCGGCCTGATCGCGGGCGCGGCCTTCGTCATCGGGCACGGCTCGCGGCGCTACAATCTGTTCGTGCTGGCGACCGCGATCGCCTGCTTCGCGCTCTATCTGGTGATGCGCTTCGCCGTCATCGGCGTGACGGGCCAGGAGGCGCAGCTCATGCCCTTCATCGCGCCCATGCTCGAAGGTGCGATCACGTGGGACCTGGTGGTCCCGGTGCTGGTCTCCCAGAACGTGATGATGATCGCGATCACGGTCGGCGCCGCGCGCTGGCTGAAGCAGGGCCGCGTGCCGCGCGAGCTGTTCGTGCTCCTCATCGCGTGCGCCGTGCTCGGCGTCCTGGGCTTGGGGAGCAACATGGGCACCAATATCGGGCGCCTCGTCGGTGTCCTGACGCCCGTGTTCGCGGCGCTCATCGCGCGCGATCTCTTCCGGCTCGAAGTAAGGCGAGTAGGGAGTGGGGAGTAGGGAGTGGGGAACTGGCCCGTCAAGGCGCGCCCCTACTCGCCACTCCCTATTCGCTACTCCCGATTTCTACTTCGGGAAGCGGCCGAAGCGCTGCGCGCCCGTGTAGCCGGCATAGACGTTGCCCGCATCGTCGGCGCCGGTGGCTTCGAGCGAGCCGAGATACTGGCTCTCCTCGATGAACGAGGCGACCTTGCCGTCTTTCGCCGAGCCGACGCGGATGCCCTGCTTGAAGCCGGGGTTCTCTTCCGGGCCCGATTGGGAATCGGCGACATAGAGCATGTCGTTCTTGTCGATGAAGATGCCGGAGGGACGCCCGAACTGCTTCCACTCGGCCAGGAACTTGCCCTCCTGGTCGAAGATCTGGATGCGGTTGTTGGCGCGGTCGGCGACGAAGAGACGCCCTTGCGAATCCATCGCGAGGCCGTGCGGCTCGTTGAACTGGCCAGGCTGCGAGCCCGCCGAGCCCCAGGCCTTGATGAACTTGCCGGCCTTGTCGAACTTGACGATGCGCGCGTTCGTCATCTCGCCGTGGCCGTCGGCGACGAAGATGGTCCCGTCGGGGGCCAGGATCACGTCGGACGGCGCGTTGAACGTGGTGGGTGTGGCACCCGGAACGCCCGGCGTGCCGAGCGTCATCAGCACTTTGCCGTCGGGGGCGAACTTCCAGACGGTGTGGCCTTTGCCGGGACGGCCGTCGCGCGCCGGCGTGCCGCGGTTGTCGGTCACCCAGACGTTGCCGTCGCGATCGACATAGAGGCCGTGCGGGTAGTTGATCATGCCGGAGCCGAACGCGATCTGGAGGCGGCCCTGGGCGTCGAACTTCTGGATCGGCGCGATCTTGGAGTTGGTGCAGTCGTTCCCGCCGCAGCGGTCGTAGATCCACATCGAGCTGCCGTCTTTGTCGACGTTGATGCCGATGGTGGAGCCGAAATTGCGGCCCATGGCGGTCTTCGCCCATGCTTCCTGCGGCTTGTAGGGGTTGGGCGCGGTGTTGGAGTTGCCTTGCGCCAGCGCGAGAGCCGTGGAAAGCGCAATCGCCGAGATCATAACGATACCGAACGCAGACTTCTTCATGGTGTCCTCCCTGGAGCGCCCGATCCTGCTCGGGTTTGGCGTCAGACTAGCGCAACTTGAGAGCGAAATCAGCAGGGTCTCGGGACCTCTCAGCCGAGCAGGCCCAGCATGTTCAGGGTGGCGAAGGACAGGGCCGCCAGCAGTGCAACGAACAGGAGTGCGTAGGGCGCGAAGAAATCCAGGACCGCGAACATGTACCAGGGATGCCGCGCGTCGAACTCGCCCCAAAAGAGCATCGTGAAGGGCTCGCGACGCATAAGGCGCCTCATATCGTGCAGGAACATGCTGAGCGCGATGCAGGTCAGACCTGCCGCGACGAGCAGCCAAGCGACTTCGAACACGTATCCCCCCTCCGGGCGGGCGCGCTTAGAACCGCGCCTTGGCCCACTTCTCGATGTAGTCGAACATGTTCTTCGCCGAGTTGGCATACTGGCCGGGCGTGGTCTCGCACTCCTTGCAGGCGGTGTAGTTCAGCTCGGCGCCCTCGATCACGATGTAGTCCTTATCGGTCGCGGCCGCGCGGTCATACATCAGCTCCTCGTCGCGCAGCAGGTGGTAGGCGCCCATCGCCGCGATCAGTGTGGGCACCTTGATCGATTGCACGGCGCACACCGCCGAACTGTTGGTCGAGCAGTGATCGATGCCGTCGATCGAGTCGGTCGATTTGACGGCGTTGGTGCTGAGATAGGATCTCAACGTCTGCACCTTCGTCCCGTCGTCGAAGGTCCGGTTGAGCTTCGCCATCTCGGGGTGCGGCGGCTCGATACTCTTCACGATTTGAGTCACGATCGAGCCGTCGTTCTTGAGCAGCTTCTGCGGCCGCCGCGTGCTCATGGTCTCGGGCACGCTCGGATCCAAGAGGTCGAGACGCGCCGCTCCTTCCTGCTTGCTGAACGGCACCAGAATGAGGTCGTCATCGGGATAGATGTGCTCGCCCTTCTTGATGCGCGCCGCGAGCGCCTGCACCCTGGCGATCTGCTCGTTCATGACGCGCGACTGCGCCGCGTAATAGCGGTCACGGAACTCCTTCGAGAACTTGGAGGCGCCGTTCGGATTGTAGCCGTTCTTGGGATCGTACGGATCGAGGGAGGGATCGACCTTGACCTTGCCGTCGACGATCGAGAGCGAGGGGTTGATGCCGCGCAGCGTTTGCAGGCCGTCGCCGGCATGGCCCTCGGCGAAGAGGAGGCCGTCGGCCGGCTTCATGCCGGCGAGCTCGGGCCCGCACTGCGCGAGCTTGTTCGGGCCCTGGCAATAGGAGACGCCGTTCTCGGCCACGGCCTGGTAGAAGCTCATCAGCGGCGAGCCGCCGCTATGGCCGAGCAGGATCACCTTCGTGATCCCCGGAATCGTGCGGGCGTAATCGACCGCGGTCTTCACGTCGAGCGCGACCGTCTCCGCTTCCGCGATCGTGTCGTTGTTGATGTAGCGCGTGTTGAAGCAGAGCACGGCGAACCCGCGCTTCGAGAGCTCGCGGCAGGCGATGTTGTTCAGGTTGTTGCCGCTCCGGTGCGCGACGAGGAACGCGATGTGGGGTGCGGGGCCGCTGTCGGGCTTGTAGAGGGCGGCGCTGACGCGACCCAAGGGTATGAACTCCGGGTGGCTTTGCGCCGAGGCGGCCGATGCTGTCAGCAGCGCCGCCAGCGTGCAGCCCGCGAGCAAATATCCCAGTTTCGTCATGGCCCTCTCCAAAGCGGTTGTCTATACGGGGTAGAATAATGGCGCTCCCCATAGCACAACAATGGCGGCGACGGAGAAGTGAATGACCAAGGAAGAGCTGACCGAGTGGGCGGTGAAAAACGGCTGGCAGCAGGTCGGCGAAGAGCTGTGCCTGACCAAGCCGAACAATCCGAAAGAAGCGATCGTGCGGCTTATCCCGAAGGCGACGGTGGTCGTGCTCGAGATCAAGAAGCCGGTCGGCAAATGGGACAAGATCTCGAGCACGCCCTACAACAAGATCACCGCCGATGCGGAGACCGGGTTTCCGCGCGGGCTTGGGCTGGAGGCGATGGCGAATCTCTCGTTCCTGATGGAGGACAATAAGAATCGCGCGGTGTTCGCGAAGTTCAACGCGCCGAAGAAGCCAAGCGCGTGGTGACGGCGTCGCATGCTTGACACGCTTCAGCTGAAACACACGCCGTTCCATGAGCGCACGTCGCGGCTGAGCATCGCGCAGAATTGGCGGCGCTGGGCGGGGCACATCGTCGTCGGATCATACGAGCTTCAGATCGATCACGAGTATTGGGCGATTCGCGACAGCGCAGCGCTGATCGATGTGTCGCCGCTGATGAAATACATCATCGAGGGACCGGACGCGGCGCGGTTGCTGCACAAGATGACCACGCGCGACATCCACAAAATGGCGGTGGGCCAAGTCTATTACACCGGCTGGTGCGATGAGGACGGAAAGCTGCTCGACGACGGCACGGTCGCGCGCCTTGGTGAGCAGCGCTTCCGGATGACGTCCGCGGAGCCGTCGTTGCGCTGGCTTGCAATGAACGCCGTGGGCATGGAAGGGACGATCACCGAGGTGACCGAGCAGATGGCGGCGTTGAGTCTACAGGGTCCCAAGTCGCGCACCATTCTCAACCACTGCTGCGCTGAACCCGTCGATAACCTGAAGTATTTTCGCCTGATGCACACCAGCATCGGGAATGTTCCGGTCAACATCTCGCGCACCGGCTATACCGGCGACCTCGGCTATGAAATCTGGATGGACGCCGAGCATGCGCTCCCCATTTGGGATGCGCTGATGGGTGGGGGGCGCGACTACGGCATCACGCCGTGCGGCATCCTCGCGATGGACGTGGCACGCGTCGAGGCGGGCCTCTTCATGATCGATGTCGACTACACGCGCTCGAACCACGCGTGGATCGCCGGACAGCAATCGAGCCCTCTCGAGCTGGGATTGGATTGGGCCGTAAACCTCGACAAGAAGGGTTACTTCGTGGGCCGCCGCGCGCTGGAACGCGAGAAGCGCGAAGGATCGTCGTGGAAGCTGATGGGCTTCGAAATCGCGTGGGAAGGGTTGGAGCGGCTGTTCGCGGATGTTGGCTTGCCGCCGCAGATCCCGGCGATGGCTGCGCGCGCGAGCTTGCCGGTCATGCACGAAGGAAAACAGGTCGGCTACGCTTCCACCAGCACCTGGTCGCCGGTCTTGAAGAAGTACATTGCCCTGGTCCATCTGCAGCGCCCCTATTACGAGCCGGGGACCTCGCTCACCATGGAAGTGACGGTGGAGCACCATCGCCGTCATGCGACCGGCAAGGTCGTCAAGTTGCCGTTCTACGATCCCCCGCAGAAAAGAAAGTGACCATTGCCTTATGTTCCAGGCAATCGCGCGTTTGATGGCCGCTGCCCCCCACCCGAAGCGCCTCGCGCTAAAGCGCTGCGGCGCTTCGACCTCCCCACAAGGGGGAGGTGGGATGAAAGAGTTGCGTTCGTTCCCAGATGCGATAGCCCTACTCCCATCGTCGTGATCTACACGACCAATTAAGGTGACGGTCGAGACTCCCGCATGGCAGCCAATCAATACGATGCGATTGTGATCGGCGCAGGCCACAACGGCCTCATCGCCGGTGCGTATCTCGCGCGCGCCGGCAAGAAGGTAGCGATCCTCGAGCGTCGCGATGTCGTCGGCGGCGCAGCGGTGACAGAGGAAATCATCCCCGGCTACCGGTTCAGCGAATTCTCGTACGTGGTGAGCCTGCTGCGTCCCGAGATCA
>Ga0210379_10000148_pt1 | contig 19457 bp, 31 predicted proteins | sample PLMedo_2_FD_155468 | JGI IMG/M metagenome (GOLD analysis project Ga0210379, IMG submission 155468) | Groundwater sediment microbial communities from an aquifer in East River, Colorado, USA - PLM4_32_coex redo | ecosystem: Environmental > Terrestrial > Soil > Riparian zone | place: USA: East... | reverse complement strand
TCTTCCGGAGTTACGTCAATAACTATTTCGTTTGGTAGGCTCATAGGATGATAAAGGTGTTTGGCTCAGTGTCTTCTATAAAGGCGATGTCGTAGGATTCGAGGCGGTTGCGAGTGTTCTCGTCAACATTTTTGACTCTGACGTTTATTGAAGGTTTTAAAGCGCGGCTTGATAGAATTTTGCAGATGTCTTCTAGAAAGGTATTGTCAAGGAGTTCAATAACAGTGCTTACGTCTACACCAAACTTCGCACCAGCAGGCTCTTTTACTGTCACACTATCGCCTATCACAATCATCCCGTCAACGCGCATCGAGACGACAATGGATTTCTCGTGCTTTACCCACAACATCTCGTCTATAAGCGAGGATTGATGGTGATGCTCGCGTTTAGCTTTGAGAGCGTTGCGTAGAATTGTAGCGTACGAGTCTTGAGTGAAGCCCATTATCGAGGGATCGACGACAAGAGCGCGAGGGAATTGACGGATTACTTGACCGATAATAGGGGCGAAGCGGTCGAAAGCGTGTTTGCGGTATTTTGATGGAATGGTGTCCATGTTAGGAATACTTGGCGAGAATGGCGCGGGCTTTTTCAGTCACAGCCTTAGCTTCATTGAGCGCGATATTGTTAAGCCATTCTTCGCGCCGTGGGTTTGCAAAGTACTTCATCATGTCACGCAACGCTTCGACCAACTCGGCGCGCTCGGTGGTGAATTCTTCGGAGATGATGGACGCGGCGGTACTTTGGGACGGTAATGGCACTTCGGTATATATCCGCAGTGCCGCTCGCAACGCGGCAGGGGAGGGAGTACTCATTTTGAGATTTAGCCAATGAATCTTAAAAGCCTTACTCGAAAATAATTGCATTTGCCTCGTCACGCAGCCTTCGGCGTTGTTCGGCTTCTTCGCGTAAGGATTTGTTAGCGGCTCGGATTCGATCACGCAACTCTTTCTCAAGCCGTTCTGCTTTTTCGTGCCCTGCACGGTAACCTGCGCGACACACCTCGCAACACCACATTGCTTTTGGTAGGTAAGAGAAGCGTAAGAAAGAAGCGTAAGGAGAGTGACAATCTTGGCATGGCCTTAAGCCGCGCTTTCTGTCCACGCTGTCTTTCATAGCCTTTCCGTAGCGGCCTAGACGAGCGTATTCCGTGATGCGACGGTTATTTAGCAAGGCTCCGATTGGATCACGCCACGAGGAACGGAGATAGACCGATGGGTCCATTGTGACTGACGGTGTGAAATCACTCATACAAACTTCTGCTCCATTTGTTTAGTGTTGTAACGCTGTAACCCTTGTGCCAAAAGCATGATATTGGATTCGCGGTCAGTGGTGAATGGACCAATGTCTATACCTTCCGCGCGTAGTAATTCCCACCACTTCATCTCATTCTGATTCGAGAAGATTGTGCGTGCATGGTTGTGGAAAACCTTACCAATAGGCTCGTCTTTATTCTCCACTAAGTATTGCAACGGCTCGATCTTGTCCGCGATAGCTTGTATCTCGTTAGGGCGAGCAAGCTTTGCAAAACGCTCGATGTACGTTGATGCGCGTTCGTTTAGCAATCGGGGAAGCATGTTAGAACGTTCCAGCATGTTAGCGAGGATCGTTATGGCACGGGGACGTAGGTAGTACGTGTTGATATAGTTGTTAGCAAGCTCTATCGTTGCGTCTTTCAAACCAAGCGCCTTGTCAAGTTCCTCCGGGAATGAGAACTCGTTAACGCGGATGCCTTTTGGCAAACCGGGAAGCTTAATGTAGTTGATGTGCATTTCAAGTGACAGATTCAGAGTGTTTTGGTTGTAGCGTTTCACCGATAATAAATTGCACATCCACAACCGATCCGGATTCGATTTCATCGAAGCGTCTGATGATGTATTTGTGGGCAAAAAATCTTGTGCGATTATCTCCCCAACCGTAAGGATCACAGTCGAATTTCCCTTCACCACTATCGAGACCTAACATCAAAACATACACGCCTTGCGGTTCGCCAAACCCAGCGCGTGCTAGCAAATACCGGTCGGCTTCACAACCCGGCTCAAGTTTCACGGCTAGAACAGGTATAAAGGTGCCGTTGTCTCGAAGTTCAAAGGTTTTAGCAGTCATAATTCAAATGGTGAGCGCGGCAGAGAATTTCACTCTGCAGTTTGTAGGATTATCCACACAACGACCTGGGTTTACAGGATGCCTATTCATCCACCTACACGTTGTCTGGTGCGTCTTATTCCGCCACGCGCTCATTAGATTATTGCGACTAACTTTGAAAAAGCTTCGTTGGTCGGTTATGGGGTGAAAATGATTTCTTCGACAATCTTGCGTATTTTGCGAAAATTGATGGAGCGTGGTTTTTGCTCTTTTGGTTCTTCATCCTTCATCCAGTACGCCAGATGCCCGATAATGAAATCTTCACCGCGCTCGATCACAACAAGGATACCGTTGGTAGCGATAGCGTGACCGTGACTCGAAGGCAATCCATGAACCTGCCCAGTTTCGTCCATGTCTCGCCATTCTGAACGAGCAGCAAGGCATGGAGAGAAGCCGTACTTGTGAGGATCGAATAGCTTTGCCATGCGCGGAGGATAAGCGCGGCCTAGGGCGCCGAGCAAGCCTTAAAAGCGCCTTGCAGCCATATATACTTGCTTGCCATGCGGCATTATGGCATGAAAGCCTCTAAAGCTTATTCTATGCCAAGCTTGCAAGCTTTGCTAAAAGAAAAGCAGATTAAAGCCTTTCTATCTTCTGCGCGGCTTGCTATTCTTTTGGTGGATAAAGGCATCGACGCCTTTTGAAATCGAAAGAAAAACTATGATCACAGACGAAAAAGTACGCAAGGCGAAAAAGTATTTTAAGGTTTACGTGGACAGCCTATCAAACATCTCCGACCAGGAGATTTACGAGCGAGTACGCATCAAATTTCCTACAATTAGTCGTGGAAGTCGTGAGGAACACATCAGGTTTCTAGTTAAAAACGCAGTTGACGAACTATTTGTGACAAAGTCCTAATATCAACCAAATACCACTATGTCACATAACATAAACCGTTACGACCTACAGGAAGGCATTGAACAAGCATGGCACGGGCTTACAACCGTGCGCGATAGGATTGAGCTTGATACATGTTGGTTATCGAAATGGGACGTTGGAAGAACTCCTCTTTTTGCTTACGCTCCTGGCTCAGAACGGTCTCGAACTGAGTTTGACCTTCTCGTCTGTGACGACATCGACCATTTCATCGGCAAGCCAATAGGCAAGAGTTATGGTGTGATTACAAATCAATCTTTCCTCGTCCTAATACGCACCAGCCTTACTGGCATGGGCCACAAAATATGGTCTGTCGGTAGCGTACGCAATCGCGGGCGAGTGTTTGTAACGATTAAGCTTGACCAAGACCATGTGCGCAAATGCGCCAAGCGCGAGTTTCAGGATTACATAACATTTGGTAACTCACACGACCAATCAAGTGAGTTGTTCACGGCGAACACTAGCATTTGTACCGTATGCGACAACACCTACAGTATGAATCTCTCAATCGTGCGCGGACAGGTTGAGAACGATGATGGTGAGATGGAAGATGATAGCGTTGATTGCCGATTGCGGCACTCGAAGAACGCGGTATCTCGCCTACCTGCGATTGCCGATATGATCGACAAGGCGATTGGCGTGAGGGCCGAGTTTTACAAGGCGCTTGAATCGTTCGCAATGGTCAAATGCGACGAAAGCAAAGCCGAGCGGTTGTTCACTGGTTTTGAGGCAAGCGATGATGCGAAAGCGGTGAGTACCACAACACGTAATCGCGTAGGCGAGCTAGTCAGCCTCTTTAAGCGCGGTAAGGGGAATCGTGGCGAAACCCTCGCTGATGTATTCCAAGCTACGACAGATTACTATACGCACAGCCACACTCGCAAAGACCTCTGGAAACAATTCGAGGCGAGCGAGTACGGCAGCGGTGCAAGCGCGAAGCGCCAGATGTTCGACACCTTGCGCAATGGCGACAGGCTCGAGCGCACTGTGAAACGCGGCGAGACACTGCTAAAAGCCTCGATTGAGTCTTTCGTATAGTTCTACGCGACCATGTTAGAGACATTAACGCGCTCAAGCTGCGGCGGAACCGCAACATTCCAAGAGGTTCCGCTTACGCCAGTATCACCACGCGGCTTATGCTCTGATACGTCAATCGCGGTCGCAATCCTCAAAGCCGACGCACTCGCCTAAAGCGCGGCTTTGAGATTCACCCCCTAAATCCTAAAAGCAGCACGCTTTTCCAAAGCCTTCCCTTTTTCCTTCCAAAGCTTAAGCCTTAAAAGTTCGTTGGTTGGTTCTATCTTGGCTTGGGGGGGGGCCTATGCCATGCCATGCCAGAGGGGTGCATAGAGAGGATAGACGTGAGGCGTATGGACAGATGGTATAGGTATTACCATCTTGTGTGTGTTAAAAAAATAGGAACCTGAACCCCTACGTCCCTACGCCTCACGTCGTCTCTATGCCTACCCCTCTTTGGCTTTCTCCCTACCCCTCCCCCCCCCTGAGCCAATATAGAACCAACCAATGGATAATTCCGGCTAAAGCTTGGATCGAGGCTAAGTGCTTGATAATCTCAAATGAATTGAGGATGCAGCGCAAGGCGCTAATGGCCGCCAAAGCTCGCCATAGGCGATTCTAGCGGCTTTGATGCCTTTGGCCTATATCCGCCCGCCGGCGCTTTCCTAGGCCCTTTGGCGCAATCCTAAAATATCGACGCGTTTAGCAAGGTAGCGAGGCGTGGCAAGAAATCATGGAAATCGCTATTATGGTCGAAGCAATCATCCTTTCAATGCTCGGCAATCGCCATGCCAAGGCGCGCCATAGGGCCATAATGGCCAGAAATAAATCTACTAATGCAATGCGATTTTCCTTGCCATGCTTCGCGCCCATGCTATCTTGCTCCCGCTAGCGCGAATTCTCCGCATTATGCGGCCGCAAGCAAAAACGCATATGGCTGATACCATTCCTCAATCGAAAACCGAAAAGATCGAGCGGGCAATCCAGAAGGTACTGAGCCAGCTCAACAAGGACGTGACAAAGCGGGTCTGGACCCCCGCTGCCCATGCCGCGCTCATCACCTACATTATGAATGAGCATGGCGTGAAAATCCCGGCTGATGCAATCGAGGCATTGCGCCGTGACCTAATGGACTCGGATGTTCAGTACACCAGCAACATGCGAGCCTATCTCGGCAAGCGCAATCTCATTGCCGCGAAGCCTCAGGCCGATGCTGGCACCTTTGCCTAATCGCAATCCAAATTGAGGGTGGCTCCTCTTTTAAGCCGAATCCCCCTTGCGACCCCGCATCGGGGATTCTTTTTGTCCCCATACCTTGTTAGGCGTCCCTATCATTGTAAGGCGTCCCGCGCCCCCGCCTCAATGGCTCAAACGCGGCTTCGCCATGTCGTGCGCTATCGCGATAAAAAAGGGAGTCCTCGCCCGTCGCTCGGACTAGATTGACTAGAAGCCCTCTCGGTGAATTTTCAAATTTAGGTTCCAGGCGTCGCTATCGTATGAATTGTAGGCTCGCTTGCTTAAAAAAGCCTAGCTAAAGCTTAGGGTTTTATAGCGCTTTAGTGCGCAAAAATCGAAGGATTATGCTTGCGCCCGCGAGGATGCTATGTTACCGGCTCTTGAAGCATGAGCGATAAAGCAGAAAAGCCGAGCGCGGAGGAGCGGATTGATGCGTTGTCCGAAATCCTCCGCGCTCAACCATTGTCAGATGAGCGTAGCGTGAGGCTATTTGAGCCTTGTCACCCTCCTACACAAGAAGAAATTGCCGCAATGCCCTTAGCCTCAAATGCCTGAGATTGTCAATATCTCGCGGTGCGAATTCCCTGACGCGTTATATAACGATCCCACGCCAGATGGGGAGGCGTACTACGGGCATGATGTGCAGTGTGAGAAGCCTTGGCACCGCATCGCGATTATGCTTGCCGCGCAAGGGTATACGGTAACAGAAATCGCATTTAAACTCGAACGCACTGTCGCGTGGGTCTCAATCCTTCTTCGTCAAGACTGGGCGCGTGAACGCCTGACACAAGAGATAATGTCTGCTGGGCGGGATGAGATTGAGACTATACTCAAAGGTGCGGGTACAGAAGCCTTGCGACGAGTTATCACGCTCTCGCAAAGCGCTGAAAGTGAACAGGTCCAACTCGCGGCATCACGCGAGGTGCTTGATCGCCTCCTCGGTAAGCCCGTGCAAAAGCTCGAAACCAAGCAGGATGTTGTGTTTACTGACGTAACCCAAGCTGACGAGGAAATCAAAAAGCTTGAAATCGAGGAATCGCGGTTGCTTGGGCGGAATTGAAGCCGCGACGCCGAAGGCGGCACGCTTTAAGTCGTCATCATCATTGAAAATAACATGGAAGGTATGAAAACAATCGTCATTGCAATCATCTTATCCGCGTTTTCGCTTTGCGGCGCGGACACCAATCTTCCCACTGTTCAAACCACACTAGGAGAGCCAAAGGCTGGGGTAAAGGGGTCTTACCTCTCTGATATTAGTGTGTCGCCGTATGGGACTGTGGCATTCAACCGTTTTGACGGTAAGGCGCGGACTGGCGCAGGTGTAGAGCTTGCTATTGGCGCGTCACGGACGGTTTCGCTTGTCGCTTTTGGAGAGAGTGATAATGTGGACCACTATCTCGTTGATCGCGCGGGCCTTGGCCTTCGTGTTACTGGCTCCCTCGGTCCGCGCTTTCATCCCTTCGCCGGATTGTTAGGAGGTTACAAATTCGACAATATCGAAAATCCATCTGAACCCTGGTTTCTTCGACCACAATTTGGCGTAGGGATTGACTTGGCAAAATACCACGGCTGGGAGATACAACTAAAAGCCGCTTGGGGTCTTGACGTTACCACGGATGGTAATTCTCAACAGCGCCTCACCGGCTTTTTGACTCTTGGAAGGCAATTCTAATGGCTTTGACCGTCATAGTCAAAAATCCTTTCCCGTGCCGCGATAAGACCCCTCGCAATGGGTTCCGAAAAATTGAAGGCGCGCCTTCGTTGTACCGCGCTCGAAATTGGCCATACAAGGGCCGTCGAACTCTGGTAAAACGCTACCAATGAACTTTTTGTCGGACCTGTTCAGGGACCGAAAACACGAACAAATCATCCTACGACTGAACTCGATCCTTGTCGAACTGGATGATATAAAGAGAAAGCAGAAAAACATGGCAAATACAGTAACAGAACTCGAAGGTAAGTTGGAAACAATCGAAACGGGCCTCACTGATGTTGGTTCTAAACTTGATGAGGGTTTGGGAGAGGTTGTGGCAGAAATCGCCAAGCTACGTGAGCAGCTCAACACCGTGCAACTCCCTGCTGGTGCTCAAGCGCGGCTTGATAGCATCACTGCAAAAACCTCCGCACTCCAAACCGTCGCAAAAACCCTCGCTGACATCGTGCCGAACGAACCAACCCCATAATGCCCGGCATCGCTGGCACACTTCACGAATTCAAGGGTGGCAAGCTCCACAGTGGGTCCAAGAGTGGCCCTATTGTGAAGAACCGTGCACAAGCCATTGCGATTGGTTTATCCGAAGAACGCCGGATGGGGCACCGTGTCGCTAACATGGTTAAGAAAAAGAAAGGAAAATAATATGTCACTCCTGCGCAACGACTCAACCACCCTTGCTAAAGACCTTCCTTCGGTTGTCAACGACGACCGTCCTGAACTCGAAACCTACGGCAAGCTGTGCAACGATCGTCCGAATAGCGCGGACAAAGAAGGCATGAAAAACGCTATGAAGCAGATTGATGAGGTGGTTGGTGACTAGCGTTGGTGAAGACCATATCGTTGTCGACGTTGAAATACAGCGCCGTATCGAAGACCTTCCAAACGGCTGGGACGACACTGACAAAATGGGTGTCGCTTGCGCCGTCGTCTACGAATTCCTAACCGACCGTTTTCGTGTTTATGGCCCGAATGATGTCGACATCCTCAAATCGCGGCTCAAGAAAGCCGACCGCATTAGTGGCTTTAACATCTGGCGATTTGACTTCCCTGTTATCTTCGGCCTTCCATCGCGTGAACGCGTTGAGGACTTACGAAGCAAAACAAACGATCTTTTGCTGCGAATCTGGCGTTCATTACACCTTGACGCGGAAAAGTTTGGTTCCGCTCACAGAGGTTGGAGTCTCGACAATGTCTGCAAAGCCACACTCGGCCTTAGCAAAATCGCTTCTGGTGAGCAGGCTCCGAAATGGTTTCAAGAAGGCGAGCACGCGCGAGTGATAAATTACTGTGTCGATGACGTGACCCTCGAACGCGATCTCACTACTTTCATCGACAAATATGGTTTCGTCTGCAACTCCATCTACCTCCAAAACCCTCTCCGTATTGTTCCCGAATGGCGACCCTGACTGCACCCATAAACGATGTCGAGCTTTTACTGGTTCGCCAGCGAAAAGCCAAGCTCCTTCGTCAAAAGGTCGCGGCAATCAAGAACGACGGTCTCCCATTCTACCGCCCACACCCTAAACAGGACATCTTCCATTCTTCTAGTGCTCTTCGTCGTGCTACCTTCACCGGCAATCGTTGGGGAAAATCAACTTGCGGTGTCGCCGAAGACGCAGCTTGGCTACGAAATGAGCGCATCTGGTACAAACAAAGATTCGACATCCTCAACCGCGATGGATCATTACATCACACTCACGATGGGAGCGAGAACCATCCCTTTGTTCGTCAGGCGATTCCGCAGAGACCTGTCAAGGGTCTAGTCATGTGCGAGAATTGGGACAAGGTTGATGAAATCTTTACATCAGAGCGCGGCGAAGAAGGCAAACTATGGAAATATCTCCCTCGTGATGGCTTTGTTAAACGTAAGACCCGAAATCACGAGGGCAAAATCTGTATTGTGGAGTGCGCGAATGGTTCTATTCTGCGCTTCGCTACCGTCAAATCGTGGCTAAACGATCCACGTTCGATAGAGTCGAGTGACTGGGATTGGATACATGTTGATGAACCCATACCAGAAGGCATGTGGAAAGGCGCTTCACGCGGCCTTGTTGATAGAAACGGGGCTGCTTGGTTCAATCTCACTGCTCTATCAGAGCCTTGGATCACAGATGCTTTTCTACCGGGTGGCACATTTGAAGGCCAGTGTTTCAAAGTCGAAGGTTCAATCTACGACAACCCCTACCTTAAGCCGGAAGGTATCGCGATGTTCGAGGCGTCACTCACCGAAGAAGAAAAAGACTGTCGTTTGATGGGCAAGCCCCTTCACCTCGCCGGCCTTGTTTACAAGGAGTTCAAGTATGATAAACACGTGCTCCAAACGCTTCCAAAAGGTTGGCTTGGATTTGACTCGCCGCCTAAGGATTGGTCTTACTACTACTACATCGACCCCCATCCACGCATTCCACATTGCGTGCTCTTTCTCGCCGTTGACCCATTTCAGCGTCTATATTTCTTCACGGACCTGTTCGAGCGTTGCAAACCACTTGACCTCTGCAAGCTAATGCACGGGGTGCTCAATGGTTGTAATGTCATCCACGGTCGTTGCGACCCTATCGCCTTTATTGAAGACCCCGAAACCGAGCATTGTTGGGCAGACGACTTTGCACAAGGTGGGTTTCCTTGCGAAAAGGCTGTCAAAGACCCGATGCGCGGTATCTCACGGGTCCAACAGCGTCTTGCAGAAAACCCGCCTTCGATCTTTTTCTCGCCATCGTGCCGTCGTGCCTTATGGGAAATACAACGTTGGCCTTGGATGCCGGAGAAAAATAAGCCGCGTGATGAAGACGACCATGCAATGGAATGCCTATACCGCGCCATCCTTGATGAACCTTGCTACGTTCCTCTAATAGAAAAATCTCGCCCTATTCGTGACGAGGTAATCGACCGACCGCAACTCGATCTTGGTAAATTCTCCATGTCGATATGAAAACCATCCTGCTCCTCTTGCTCTCAACACTATCGTTGTGCGCTCAAACCACCCCAAACCAGCGCAAGAACACCATCCCTGCTACCAATGTTTGGGTTGCCGCGCCTGTTGGTGGTATCCTGTATGATCTCGAAGTCTACAACCTTAGTGCGAGCACGCTCTATGTCCATATCTTCAATACTAACGCGTTGCCAGCTAATGGGGCGTTTCCGACTGTCGCGCCAGTTCAGCTTCCTGCGAACAGCACCGCGACATTCTCCTACTACAATGGTCGCAAGTTCGATACTGGTATAACAATCTGTACCTCAACAACACCCTTGACTCTAACCAACGGCACAGCTAGCTTCAAAATGTCCATCAACTACGGAGGCTCTCAGTGAAAAAGTTCCTTGTCCTTGCTGGTCTTTTGGTGTTAACCGCGCTCCTAATCGCTCCGATTACGATTGTGCCTTCTGGTGGTGGTGGTGCACCAGGACCTCCTGGTCCTGGGATCACGACTAACGGTAATCAGTTTGGCGAGAGTGTGGAGTTGACGATCAAAGATGGAGCATTACAAACCAATGGGTTATTTTGGAATTCGCTGACTGTAACGGGAGCACCGGCGCGGCTTAGTGTCGTTAGCAACTTGGTGGTCGGCCAGCACGGTGGGACCGAGATGTTTTTCTATCCTTCCAACGGTGCTTTCCGGGCTGGAGATGGAGGAGGAGTATGGAACAGCTCCCTTGGAAACGACTCGTTTGGAACTGGACAACTTACACTGGCCAGCAACGCTTTGGATTTTGCAGCGGGCTACGGCACTATTGCAATGGGCAGTAGATCGGCGGCCTTTTGCAGTCTTACTATTGCCTCCGGAGGAAGCAGCTTTTCCTGCGGTCAAAATAGTATTTCTTCTGGCAACGCTTCGTTTTCTTGCGGGGCAGACGGAGTGGCTTCTGGAATGTTTTCTTTCGTCGCAAATGACTTCAATGTAGCGCCAGGAATATCTGCTTCCGCGTTTGGTTTCGGCACTCGCGCTCAGGGCGAAAATTCCTTTACGGCTGGAAATAACACCACAGCTTCGGGTCAGGATAATATCAACCTTGGAACCGCTAATCGAACCTCGAATAATTTCGCGCACGCTTACGGAGTCAACGTAACGAACTTGGTGGCGAACACTATAGCTTTCGGTTCAAATGTATCACAGCTGCGTTTAGATGGAACCCTAGCTTCTTTTAATGGTGGTATGAATGTTGGCATTGCTGGCAACGTCTCAGTTACCAATGGATTAGGAGTAGTTGGTGGTGGAATAACAAACGCTGGCAATAGCTACAACGCTGGCTCAATGACTAATGGAACAGGATTTACAAATGGCGGTCTTGTTCGAGTTCTTGGCAATACTTTTACTTCTGGCATTACTAACAACGGTGACTACACAAACTCTGGAAATATCTACAACAATGGCACACTAACAAACGGTGGCGCCGCTAACATCGTTGGTGGTGTTACTAATTGGGGTGCGATGCAGACAAAAGGAACAGCAGATTTCGCGGGATCGGTGACGAACGAAGGCTCGGTTAACACTACTGGAGGCAATACTAACTGGACAGGGTTTCAGGTAGTTGGCACCGCGAACTTTCGTAGCAACGTTGTAGTATCCGCTGGCCAAGGTGCCGCAAGCAATGCGTGGGTTGGAGGCACGTACTTTCAACAGATCGGCACGGCTTTCACAAACCTCAATGGCGCGGGTACTATGAGCAATCTTGCTAACATGTCGATAACAGGGAACACTCTTACTAACAACGGTGATACCTTATTTGCCGAGTGGGGGATCAAACTGCAGAATACTAAGGAAAACACCAATCAATTCCAGTTCTTTTACGGTGCTACTACAATGCTCGACACCGGCCTTCAAATAGCTTCAAACTGCACCGTGCGAGCTACTTGCACTATCTCTCGCACTGGCAATGCTTCTCAACACGTCGAAGCGCATCTTGAATGGGGGCCGGGTGGAGGCACACCATTCGCCTTCACTAACGCTAACCTTGAAATGGCTGAAAACAATGGCATCGCTAACATTCTAAAAGCGATGGGTGGTGCTCGTGCCGTTGGCGCTCATACTAATAATTTCTTCCGTGTTGAATGGAAACCTACTCCGAGATGACAAAAATCCTTTGGTTTTTCTTTACGCTTCTTTCACATGTAACATGTAGAAAGTGTTATCACTGTGGGCGATATAGTTCCGTTAGTAACATGTGCCAAAAGACTAACCATACTTGAATTTGCAAAACTTGCTAGAAAGTCAACATGTTAAATGACGGCAATCAGATGCGTGAACAAACAACAAGAAAACGATTTGTTAAAAGACGTTCAAGAACACGACAGGTTGTTGCGCGGCAATGGTAACACCGAAGGTTTATTACATTCTGTGCGCGATTTACTAGAAGAAGCCAAAAGCCGTAAGCGACTCCAACAGACTATCTTAATTGGCGTTATTAGTTTGCTGGTCGAACGAGTTTTAACTCTTTTATCAAAGTTAACATGAAAAGCTGGAAAATGATGACTGGCGGCGTTTTGCTCGCGATTGGATCATGGGCAGCCGGTCAGGTTGAGGTGGTGTGGCTTTGGAAACTTGGCCCACTGTTCCAGAGCCTTGGTGCGCTATTCATTAGTTTTGGCCGGGACAATAATGTGCCTTCCGAAGCCGTACCAGGCGCCGCGAGAAACGCCGATAAGATCAGGCACGATACCCAGTTCACAACGAAAGAACCATGATACGTGGACCTCTTAACCGATTATCTGCGTGCCGTCGCGCTTGGTCTAGTCGTCGCGGGCTTGATTATTTTGTGGAAACATTGTAAGCACCCGCCGAAATGAAACTACTCGCATTAGCATTATTCACGGCAGTTTTGTTGACTGGTTGCAGCTCGTTTCACGTCACGCAGACCGATGAAAGCCCAAACGAACGAACTATCAGAACGGAAATCACGGCTACCGCGTTCTTCTCGTCTGCCCAAAACCTCTCGAAGCTCAAAGCGCTCCAGACGGATAAGACCCAATCGTTCGGAGTTGACGCACTCGGGCAGCAAGGTGCGACCAACACGGTCGAAGCCCTAAGACAGGTGGTTCGGATTCTGGAACTTTTACGCCCCACACCATAAAAACACTCGCCCTACTGGTTCTATTGCTGCCCGTCACGTCGCTTGTGGATGGGCAAGAGAATAACTGGAATTGGACCTGGACTGCACCAGAGCCGCCGCTACCAAACACCCAATACTTGGACTACGGTTGGGATTCGACGAGTAACGGTGTTCCTCCGATCTCCGCGCTTTATCTAAGTAGAATCAGTCCGCGCCTATTTGTTAAGGTAATGCCAAATCCACCCTTTCCCCCTTCGGCCATAAGGTATCCGGCCACAGTGGCAAAAGTCACTAACGCAGTCGATACAATCAGTATTCCGTTGAATCTGGAACTAGGCGCTCTTGAGTACGACCGAGTGCAGGCTTGCGCGACCTCGCGAGGTCAAACCGTGCAGACATTTCTGACTGAAACGAACAAGGCCATAATCCGCGATATTGCTGTCCTAGAGGAAGGTAATCAGATGAACCTGATGCTGCAACGCTGGAATATGGCAACTTACGCAAAACGCTGCGCAGCATTGGAAGCGTTGCGATGAAGGACGCCAATGGCATGGGAAATCAGATGGAAACGAAAGGGCGCGAAGTACGACGATCCGATTCGCGAGACTTGGACACTCCACACGCCATTGGCCCGGACCCCGGAGGAAGCCGGCGCGATGGTGACGGTGCTTTTGAAACAGCATGATCCTCCCGTACTGACTATCGTGACAGAGGAACTGCTAAAAAAGCCAGAGATCAAGAAAGTGCTTGCCACGAAACCTTTTGAAAGAGTAAACATGAAATCTTAATGAAGAAGCTCGATTCAATCCGTTCCACCATAACCCACGGATGGCCGCAGGCCACGTTTTGGGCTTCTTCTTAAGATTCATAGGGTAAATCTCAAAAAATGGACGATTCTGTAACATCTAACCTAGCCGCTGAAAAGGTTAGTCCTTTTCACCAGCAAATGCTTGAGGATAGTAAGGTTTTAATGAAGCGTTCACGCGATGTCATGGTTAAGTATTACGGCAAGTGGGATTTGGCTGACCAAGTATTCCGTGGTATAAGGCCGAAGGATTCGGAGGACATTAAAGCGCGCGAACGTAAGGAACCTGAGAAGATGGTTGTTCCTATTTCTTACAGTCAGATTCAAACTTTCGTAGCGTTTTGCTACTCGCTTTTCACGCAACGTGAAAAGATGTTTGAGGTTGTTGGTTTCGAGGCGGATGACGATAAACCAGCTAAGGTCGGTGAAGCCTTGCTAGCGCGCGACCTTCGACACAACAAATTCGAGGCTCTTTTACAGCAATTCTTGCTCGACATTGCGCGCTTTGGCCTTGGAGTTTTTAAGGTTTGTTGGACCACTGATAAACAAATGGTTCGAGAGACGATCACAACTCAACCAATGTCTGTTTTCGGTGTCAAGCTCACGAACGGTCGACAAATAGAGCAAGAAGTTGAAAAGATCAAGTACCAGGGTAATAAGATTGTTCATATCTCACCCTACCGCTTTTTTCCTGACCCGCGCTTGCCATTAGTCCGTTTCCAAGAAGGTGAGTTCTGTGGCTCAGAAGACTTATACTCAATGGCAACACTCCGTCAATGGGAACATGAAGGTAAGATTGCTGGTGTGGATTTTATCAAATCCTTCGACCGTTCTGAGTACGAAAAAGTTGGTGGTTATCGCTTTGACTACGATGCTGAAAACATTGGTGTAATGGCTCCTGGTGCAACAATGGTTGGTAGTGGACAAATCAAGAAAACTGTTGTCATAAGTGAGATTCAGAGGGTCATCGTTCCTGCTGATTACGAGGTTGATGGCAAACGTCTTGGGACGGAGAAGCGGCCTACGAAGTATAATATCTGGATGGCGAATTACAATCGCATTATCAAGTGCGAGCCTTTAGGGTACGTGCATGATGATTTCACTTACTGTTGCGCGCCTTTTATCTTTGACGATAATACTTACCTTAGCGATAGCTTGTCTGATAGCATCGCGGTATTACAAGATGTCATAACTTGGTTCATAAACTCTCGCATCACGAACGTTCGTAAAGTCATTCAAGATAAACTTGTTGTCCACGCTAAGAACATCGAAATGGGAGACTTGGAAGATCGTGCTCCGGTTATCCGAATGAAGTCAAGTGCACCTGCTGACATAAATAAATCAATCATGCAGCTTGCCTTACAAGATGTCACTACAAACCACATTGGTGACGCAAAATACCTCCATGAAATTGTTCAAACTGTTACTGGCATCAACGATGCGCTTCTTGGACAATTCCAACCCGGCCGGCGTCCCGCTGCTGAACATCGTAATACTTCTGCTGGCTCTGCTTCACGGCTTAAAACCGTTGCTGCCGTTATTTATTGGGTGGCTTTGGAGCCTTTAGCACGGCAGATGTTATCGAATCTAAGGGACGGTTTAGAAGACGAGACCTTCGTGCGCCTTGTTGGTCTTAAAAAGGCTGTTGAAGGTCAAGAGTTTGTTTCTGTGACTCGTGAAGACCTCGTTGGCAATTATGATTTCGAGATTTTTGATGGCACTCTGCCGTCAGAACGCTCATACACTGCTCAGGCTTTGGAAGAAATCTTGAGTGGTTTGATGAAAAACCCAGAAGCCACGGTAATGTTCGGCCTCGATCCACGTAAGATTTTATTCGAGATCATGGAACTTCGTGGTATTCGCCATCCAGAAAGGTTTGAGCTTGACAGAGCAATCACTAACCCTCTCGCAGCGTCTACGGGGGCTGCAAACACTAATGGAGAACCCGTTATTCAAAGAGGTGCTGGCCAACCTCCAGTTGGAACAACGAACGGCGATACAGGAGGCTATTGATGGCGATGTTAACCAAAACAACGAGCATTTTCGCCAAGTTGGCTTGTTCAAAGGTCTTGGACGGGTGGAAAACTTGGTCGTAGAAATGATAAACGAAACACAAGAAAAACTAAAACAGGAGCAAATGTATGAGCGGACAGAATGAAAACGCGGTAGGCGAGGAAGAACTGAGGCCAGATGGTTTGCCGAATGCGGTGGATGGTGAGCAGGACGTAAGGGCTGATGACGGCGTTAAAGGCGCTGATGATAAGGTCGTTGATGATAAGGTCGATGATAAACCAACTACTGAGGAGCGTATCACGGCTGTTCTTGAAACCCTCGTATCGAAGCGTGATGATAGCACCACAGACAAACCCAAAGAATACACTCAAGATGAAATCGACCAGCTTTTGCAGGTTTACAAACCGAGCGAGAAGCTAATTACGGACTTGCGAGCGGAAGACCCTAAGATTGCTGTTGGTGCTATTAAAGAGCTTGTTGCGGGCGTTATCAAACAAGCTAACACAATGGCCGACCTCCGTATCCAGCAAATCGTCGGAGACCTTCGTGAGAAGGAGTTGACACCGTTACAACGCTACTATCAAGAAGCCGCGGCAGCGCGCGAGGAACAGACGTTCTATTCAAAGAACGAAGACCTCAAACCTTACGAACTCATCGTTAACGCGGTGACAGAAAAACTCGAACGGTCTGGCAAGACCTTCGACGATAAACAAAAAGCTTTTGATGAAATCGCGCGAGTATCACGCGATGCAATCAAATCAATGGGGATCACTCCAAAGAAGGGTGCGAGCGGTTCTGCCGGTCGAACTTCATCCTCAAGTGGTTCTCGGATGTCTACGCTGTCTAGTGGCAGCGGTGGACGGGTTGCAGGTGGGGGTTCCGGTGCTGAAGATAAGCGTCGGACTGGTATGGCAATCTTCGACGATAGCGAATAGTAAAGCGAAAGGACAAAGAAAATGGCGATTCTAGGTCTGGTCTCCACTGAGTCAATGTCACAGCCGACATACTGGGAGGCCAATTTCAGACGAAAGGTGTTTCATCAATATCCGAACGGAGCGATGTCAATCATCGGGCTGCTCTCTTTGATGAAAACAGAAACGGTTCCTACACCAGAGTTTACTTGGTGGGAGGAAAGGTTCAGGAGGCAGTATACGACGACGGCAAGTCAAGGTTCGTCCAAAGGACCGTTCAGGCTAGATGCTGACGCGGCTGATGGCGCGGACCCATTCTTGCCAGTGGTCAATACAAACTTCACTCTCTATGTGGCTGATAATACGATGTTTCGTATTGGCCATGTAGTGATGATTACGGGACTAACGAACGCTGGTGGTACTGTCACACTCAATCCAATGCGGTGTGTAGTAACATCAATCGTTGGCACCACAAAAATCCACATGCGCGCTATTAGCCTGCCTGCTGGTATTAGTACGGGGTTTGATAACGGTGTGACAAATGAGAATGTCGGTAAGGGAGTCCTTGCTATTGGCACTGCATTTGCACAAGGAGTTGTAAACCTCACTGGTGAGGTATTCTACCTTCCTGACTCGTTCGGTAACAACACTCAAATCTTCCGTACTCCGTTCTCCTTCACTCGGAATGCGATGAAGACTCCAACGAAGTTCGACGAATCTGGAGTATACAAGGAAAAAGCGAAACAGCATTCGTTATATCACATGGTTGAGATGGAACGTTCAGCACTATGGGGTGAGAAGGCGAAGTTCGTTGCGTCAGGTAGTGCCGACCCCACAACCGGCGCTGGCCTACCTGAGTATAAGACTGGTGGCATTGTTGGTTGGTTCCTGCCTCAATGGGAAATTGCTGATTCTACTTATCGTGGTGGTACTGGAGCACCAGCTCTTACTCTTGACTCTGATGACGACAAGCGAATCATTGCCAATTCAACTGGCACGATAAACGAAGCAACGTATGACGACTATCTTGAGCGCATGTTCAGGAAGACAAATAATGTTACCAATGAACGGCTTGCGGTATGTGGCAACGGTCTTTTGAAGGTCGTTAACCAAATGTACCGTAAGCTTGGAACACTGCCTCTTGAGGTGCCGACTCAAGAAGCTTTTGGAATGAGGATTGTGCGCCATGACTCACCGTTCGGAAGTGTGTATTACAAGAGTCATCCGCTATTCAACGAGGACAAAACTGGTGTTGCGACAGAACTCTATCGTGCCGGTTTGTTCCTAGATGTTCACAATCTTCGCTACCGTCCGGTAAGTGATAGCGATACCTTCCTTCGCCGCGGTATCCAGACTCCTTCAATGGATGGCCGTACTGATGAGTGGCTCTCTGACACTGGCCTACAACTTATGTTCCCGGAGTCATTCTTGTTCCTCCAGAATGTGAACGCATACGTTCCGTAACAATATGGCTGACCTCCTAGCATCAAACGTCACTGTCCTCGACGCTTGGACGACAGGTGATACAAGTAGTAAGCGTAACGTGGTAAAGCGGATTAAATGGACAAGTACAACTGCTGGTGGCTACACGAATAAGCTTGTAGCCACAGCGTTTGGCCTAGTCAAGATTCTTCGTTGTGGGAACATTCTTTTGGATGCTGCAACGAAACAAGTCTATCCTGCAGTACCATCCGCGGATGGAGCGATTATAGTCGCATCTAATCCTGCACAAGCCACCGATGCCAACAGGGCTGATCCTGCTGACATTGCGACATCAACTGACTTCGCGTATTGCACAATAGAGGGCGTGTAGCTCTCACAACCAAAAGGAAAAACATGGATACAATCAAAATCACCGAAAACGTTCGTGAGATGGAACCACCCATGCCAGGTCCAGTGAACTACGATCAAGCGGTTCAAAAGACTGCTTCTTTGCCTGCGATCCAGCCTGGTGAAAATGATGTGGGGCAGTACAAAACTGGCGCACAACCGAAGGACGACCTTGGTGGTCTTGCGAAGTTTAAGTAAAGGAGTGTTGGACTGATAGGGAGGAGTGGAGCTTCGGCCACTCCTCCCTTACTAGTATGCCTCTAACAGCGAATGATTTGATGAACGCTGTCGCGTCGTTTATGCAACGACGACCCGACAATTTCGTCCGGAATGGATTTGACGCACTTTTGAGAGCGTGTAATAACGCGCGCCTTTATGCAGAGCGTCAAATCGACTTCGAGCTTTCGCGGGTTAGTGTGACGGTGCCGAATGTTGATTTGAACAACGGAGGGAGTCTTGATAATGCGGTTTTGTTTGGCACGTCGACGCCGGTCAACGTTAAGAAAATCAAGCGACCTTTTATAGCTTTTGGGTCAAACAGTAACTCTGTCCCTGTTGGTTTCTATTCCCGTGACTCGTGGCTCAAGAGGTTAAAGCGTCTATGGGAGCAGGTGCTTCCACCACAAACCGCTGCTGTTACTATTCAGAGTCTTCAACAGTTTTGGACTCGTGAGTTTGTAGCAACACTCCAACCCTATGCTGTGATTCAAATGGGGCGGCAAGTATATGTTGCACCAGCAGACAAAACAGCTTTAGGACAAACCTTCAGCTTGGATTTCGATGTCTTAAAGTTCCTTCCAAACTACGGTTCAACTACTTTAACAGGAGTGACATCATTTGCACAGGATAATAAACTAATAGACACTAG
>Ga0210379_10000147_pt1 | contig 19465 bp, 14 predicted proteins | sample PLMedo_2_FD_155468 | JGI IMG/M metagenome (GOLD analysis project Ga0210379, IMG submission 155468) | Groundwater sediment microbial communities from an aquifer in East River, Colorado, USA - PLM4_32_coex redo | ecosystem: Environmental > Terrestrial > Soil > Riparian zone | place: USA: East... | reverse complement strand
CCTCCCGGGGCCGGCGCACCTGCATTGAATATCGGTATATTCCGGCTTTGCCCCGGAAGCCGGTACGAGGCCGGGATGACGTTCAGAAACGACGCGACAGAAAATCCTGGTAGGCGCCACGCAGACCCGCGTCGAGCGAGATTCGCGGCGACCATCCCAGGGCCTTCATGCGCCTGTTGTCGAGCAGCTTGCGCGGCGTGCCGTCCGGCTTGCTCGTGTCCCATGTAATTCCGCCACGGTAACCGACAACCTCGCGCACCCGATCCGCCAGCTCGCGGATCATGCAGTCCTCGCCCCAGCCAATGTTCACGAGCGGCGGTTGCGGTGTTTTCGGATCGTTGGCTACGAGCTTGTCGAAAGCAGCGTCGGGCAATTCCATGAGCACGACGCAGGCTTCGGCCATGTCGTCGCTGTGCAGCATTTCCCGCCGCGGCGTGCCGGTACCCCACAACGTGACCGACTCCGCTCCATTCATCCTGGCCTCGTGAAACTTTCGTATGAATGCCGCCATGACATGCCCGCGCTCGAGATCGTAGTTGTCGCCGGGCCCGTAAAGATTGTTCGGCACCGCCGTCAGGTAGCTCGTGCCGTACTGCCGGTTATAGGACCAGCACATTTCAACGCCGGCGATCTTGGCGATTGCGTAGGGGTGGTTCGTGAATTCCAGCGGGCCGGTGAGCAGGCTGGATTCCACGATCGGCTGCGCGCAGTCGCGTGGATAGATACAGGACGCCCCCAGAAACAACAGCCGCCTCACCCCCGCCCGCCTTGCTTCCTCTATTACGTTGGTCTGAATGGCCAGGTTCTGGTAGATGAATTCGGCCGGGTAAGTCTTGTTGGACAGGATGCCGCCCGCCCTGGCAGCCGCCAGGAACACGTACTCAGGTCGATCGCGTTCGAAGCACGCTCTCACCGCCGTGCGATCGGTAAGATCCAGTTCCGAACGCGTCCGCAAGATGAGATTGCCATGTCCCCGCGCGGTCAGCGCGCGCGTTATCGCGGACCCGGCAAGCCCGCGGTGGCCGGCGACATATACTCTGGCGTCCCTGTCCATGGCCCGCACATTATAGTCATTCGCGTTGCCGTGAACCCCGCTGTTCGCCAATCGTGCTATAGAATCCGCACATGATTGGCAGCTATGTCCCCCTGCTTACGCCGCCCGCTCGGCTCGATGAACCGGTGTTGTGGTTCGCTTTCCGCAAGGCGGAAATACTGGTGATTGGCGGCGCGGAGACGCCCGCGATGCCATGCTGTTTCGATCTTACCGAGCACGGCGTTACGGTGGAACGCACGCAGTATCTCGGGCTTTACGGCGGGAAGCACTGCTACGCGGTGGCGGTGCTCGAGACGCAACCGCTGCCCGAGGGCTGGGCGGCGCTGGGGCTGCGCGACCTGTTCGGGCTGGTGGAAACAACTCTGGCCGCGCTATCGGGGCGGGCGTACCAGATCCTCGAATGGGACCGCAACCACCGCTACTGCAGCCGTTGCGGCACGCCGACCGAGTTGCGCACCGACGAGCGCTCGCGCTCCTGCCCGGCCTGCCGCTACACCACCTACCCACCCGTGACGCCGGCGATCATGATCCTCATTACGAACGGGCGCAAGCTGCTGCTCGCGCGCAAAGCCGCGTTTCCGCAGGGGCGGTTTTCCGCGCTCGCGGGATTCGTCGAGCCGGGCGAGATGCTGGAAGACACGATCGTGCGCGAAACGCGCGAGGAAGTCGGTGTGGAGATCAGGAATATCCGCTATTTCGGCAGCCAGCCGTGGCCGTTCCCGCATTCGCTGATGATCGCCTTCACCGCCGAGTACGCCGGTGGCAAGATTCAGCCCGATGGAGTCGAAATCGAGGAGGCGCACTGGTTCGACGCGGAGCAGTTGCCCAAACTGCCTCCGCCAATAAGCATCTCGAGGCGACTGATAGACACGATCGCCGGCCGACTCGCCCGCGGCGAGCCGATTTAGAGTTCGCTACCGGTCACTGGCCACCGGTCACGGGTCACGCCTTCTCCAGTTTGCGCCACAGCGTCGCGCCCTTGCTCTCCTTGTCGATCTCCTCCAGCAGGCGCGCGTGGGCAGCCAGCTCGTCCTTCGAGGCGCGGATGACAACGAGATCGAGCTTGCCGTGCGCGGCCTCGGCGGCCACTGTCGCGGCCGCGGTGGTTTCCACTTCCATCACCAGGCTGTCCTGGCCGCGCGTCATGGCGAGATAAACCTCGGCCAGCAGCTGGGCGTCGAGCAGCGCGCCGTGCTGCTTGCGGCCGGAGTTGTCCACCTGGTAGCGCTCGCATAGCGCATCCAGATTGTTGCGCTTGCCGGGATGCAGGTCCTTCGCCATGCGCAGCGTGTCCACGATGGACGGGCAGTAATCGGTCACGCGCTTGAGATCCACCAGATCGAACTCGCGGTTGAGGAAGGCGGCGTCGAAGGCGGAATTGTGGATGACGAGTTCGGCGCCGGTGATGAAATTGATCAGCTCCACGGCGACGTCCTTGAACTTCGGCTTGTCGCTCAGGAACTCGCTGGTGAGGCCGTGGACTTCCAGCGCGCCCGCATCGCTCTCGCGCGCGGGATTGAAGTAGCGGTGGAAATTGTTGCCGGTGAAGCGGCGGTTGACGAGTTCGACGCCGGCGATCTCGATGATTCTGTGCCCGAGTTCCGGCTCCAATCCCGTCGTCTCGGTGTCCAATATGATTTGTCTCATGTGCTTAAATGCGTGAATAGCCGCAACTCGCCAACAAGACCGGACGTTCCAGCCCGCGACGACCACGGCGGAAGTGCACGGAAAGCATACGAACTTTCCGTTCACATTTCACGATTCACCGTTCTCGCCCTTCCCCGCTGACCCGGGCCACGCCCAGGTTGGCGAGCTCATCCGCCCGTTCGTTTCCGGGATTGCCGTCATGCCCCCGCACCCACAACCACTCGATCTCGTGCTCCCCCGCCAGTTCGTCCAGGCGGCGCCACAGATCCTCGTTCTTGACCGGCTTCCTGTCGGCGGTACGCCAGCCGCGCTTCTTCCAGGAATGAATCCATTCGCTGATGCCCTGCTGCACGTACTTGGAGTCGGTATGCAGACGCACCCGGCTCTTCCGATTGAGCGCCTCGAGCGCACAGATGACGGCGGTCATTTCCATGCGGTTGTTGGTGGTGTGCGCCTCCCCGCCGCAGAGCTCGCGCGTCTTGCCGTTCCACGCCAGCAGCGCGCCCCACCCGCCGGCGCCGGGATTGCCCTTGCACGCGCCATCCGTGTAGATTTCGACGATGCCCATCAACTTCGAAATCCGTGAGCCGTCACTGGTCACTGGTCGCGCCGTTGCGGGTGGTCAGCGCTTCTTCGGGCCGTGCGACTTTCTTGGGCGCTGCAGCGAGGCTCTTGCCCGAAGCCAGCCGCTCGCTCCATTTCGGCATGATGAGCCGCATGCCGCGCACGCGCTTCACCGCCTGCAGGAAATAGACGCTCCCCGCCACCGGCCACCAGCGGTCGCCGGCCGCCTCCATGAACGAAAAGCGGTCGAGCCATTTCTCGGTTGCGCACGGCGGCACGTAGCAGCCCATCCTGCCGGCGGTGATTTCCAGCCCGAGCAGCGCGCACCAGTCCTTGAGCCGCGGCAGATTGATGAAGCGCCCGTTCCACGGGTAGCGCGCCTTGCGGCCGAAGGCGCGCCGGAAGCCCCACAGACTCCAGGGATTGAAGCTCGCGATCGTCACCCGCGCTTCCGGCAGCAGCACTCGCGCCACTTCGCGCAGGATCTGGTGCGGATTGTCGCTGAACTCGAGGACGTGCGGCAGCACCACCAGATCGGTGCTGTTGCTGGCGATCGGAAGATCGCGGAAATCCGCCTTCAAACCGGTCGCGCCATTCTGTCCGACCCGGCAGCGGAATGGAATCCGGCTCGCCCGCAGCAGATCGAACCCGGGCAGCCCGAGCTGGAGCGCGTTGTAGCCGAAGACGTCGGCCACCGCCAGGTCGAAATAAGCCTGCTCCTTGGCGAGGAGAAACCGGCCCAGCGGCGTGGAAAACCACTCCGCCTCCGCATGCGGCGTATCACCGTTTGGGAACATGTTTCAAGTTTATAATTGCCGTTGGCATTGCACAACTTCCAGTGCGTGGTGAATCGAGATTGGTGATTCGACTCGCGCTACCCCCGCCCCGTTACGTCGGTCCCTCCCTGGCGAAGAGGGGAATTGCCCGGCCCGCGACAGAAGATTCATGGAGGAAAAGTGTCGACTCACGACTCACCGCTCACGAATCACGCTTCATGGAGCGTAGTCCCGCTGCGCGCCTTCGCGGACAACTACATCTGGACCATCCGCGACGGGAGATGCGCGGCGGTAGTGGATCCCGGCGACGCGCGGCCTGTCATCGACTACCTGGGCCGCGAGAAGCTGGAGCTGGTCGCGATCCTCAACACGCACCACCATGCCGACCACGTCGGCGGCAACGCCGGCCTGCTCGGGCGCTGGCAGGCCCCGGTATACGGCCCGCACGACGAGCGCATTGCCGAAGTCACGCACCGGCTGAAAGACGGGGCCCGCTTCATCCTGCCGCACTTCGGCGTCGAATTCGAGGTTATGGAAATTCCGGGCCACACGCGCAGCCATATCGCGTTCCACGGTGGTGGCATGGTGTTCAGCGGCGACACGCTCTTCGCCGCCGGCTGCGGCCGGCTGTTCGAAGGCACCCCCCGGCAGATGCACGATTCGCTGTCGCGCCTGATGCAACTGCCGGACGCGACCCGCGTCTATTGCGGCCACGAGTACACGCTCTCCAACATCCGCTTCGCGAAGGCCGCCGATTCCGGCAACGCGGCGCTGCGCGAACTGGAAGCACGGGCACAGCAGCAGCGCGACCGCGACCTGCCTACCCTGCCCTCCACCGTTGCCCAGGAAAAGGCCACCAATCCGTTTGTCCGCGTGGGCGAGCCCGCCGTGGTCGCCGCGGCCAACCGATTTGCCGGTAAAACGTTAAATAATCCGGTGGACGTGCTCGCGGCCATCCGGGAGTGGAAGAATGGGTTCTAGTTACCGCTAAACGTCAGTTATCTGCCGACAAACGGGCGGCCAGGGGTCGGATTCGGGTACGCTTCGTGCTCGCCCCTGGCCTATGAACGACAGAGCACTGGCGGCGCCCTGTTGCAGACTTACCAAATTGCATGCAAATTGCGTTTAAGATCAATGATTTTTAAGACTATTTGCTTGACCGCCCGGCACGACCCGTTTACTATCGGTCGCTCGTTCCTGCATGAGATTTCGGCATGCTCTTGAGAATAGCCCTCTTGGGTCTGGTCGCCTTGGTGGCAGCGGCGTGTGCCGAGCTGCCCATGAACGCGGCGGAAACGCTGACTCAGAGCGGGCCTGCGGCTGCACCCGTCCCGGTCGCGAAGGAGCAACACCAAGTGCCGGTGGCGGCGGATGCACTGGCACAGACTCCTCCGCCAACGCCGGTCCCGGCCGCCGAAGTTCCGGAACAGACTCCTCCGCCGGCGCCGGTCCCGGCAGCGGCGCCGCCACCGCCGCCCATCGACGTCTGGCAGCGCATCCGCTCCGGCTTCCGCCTGACCAACCTGGACGGCGTGCTGGTGCAACGGCAGGAACAATGGTACGCGGGCAATCCGGACTACGTCGCACGCATGTTGGAGCGCGGCAGCCACTTCCTCTATCACGTGGTGGAGGAAGTGGAGAAGCGCAGGATGCCGATGGAGATCGCGCTGCTGCCGATGATCGAGAGCGCCTACAACCCGCAGGCCTATTCGCGGGCGCACGCGTCGGGCATGTGGCAGTTCATCCCTTCCACCGGCAAGAACTACGGCCTGCGCCAGAATTTCTGGTACGACGGGCGGCGCGACGTGCTCGCTGCGACCGGCGCCGCGCTCGATTACCTGCAAAAGTTGTACGACCAGTTCGGCGACTGGACCCTCGCGCTAGCCGCCTACAACTGGGGCGAAGGCGCGGTGAGCCGGGCCATCGCCCGGAACCAGGCGCGCGGCCAGCCGACCGATTACGAGAGTCTGGCGATGCCCCTGGAGACGCGCTCCTACGTGCCGAAGCTGCAGGCGGTGAAGAACATCGTCGCCAATCCCGCTCAGTTCGGCATCAAGCTCGCCGATGTCCCGAACCGGCCCTACTTCGCGACCGTCACCTCGCGCCGCCATATCGACGTCCAGCTCGCCGCTAGCCTCGCGGAGATGTCGCTGGACGAATTCCGCTTCCTCAACCCGGCCCACAACAAGCCGGTGATCAGGGCGGACGGAACGGAGACCATCGTGCTGCCGGTCGACAAGGTCGCGGTGTTCGAGAAGAACCTCGAGACCCACGACCGCCCGCTCGTTTCCTGGCAGGCCTACACCATGAAGCGCAGCGACCAGCCGGAAAAGGTCGCGGCTAAGCACGGCATGACGCTCGCCGAGCTGAAGGCCGCCAACAACGTTCCCGCCAACAAGAAAATCGTCGCCGGTCAGACCCTGCTGGTACCGCTGCGAGGCAACGCCGACCCCCACCTGCCCGACCTGCCGGCGCCAAAGGTTACCCTCACGCGCAACCAGCCGCGGCGGGCGAAGTGCTATCAAGTGAGTAACAGCGGCGCCAAGAAGCAGGTGGCCTGCGCCCATGGTCCTGCCAAGAAGAGTACCGCAACGGCAGCTGCCAAGCAGCCTGCAAAGCCGGCCAGCCCGTCCGTCCAGTCCCGCGCTGCAGGCGGCTAATCACGCTTGAAGTGCGTGACCGGCGCTGCAAGACCGGATGGTGTCGCAAGACCCGTACCGCGAGCCTGCTACCGCGGAGTTCCCCCCCTCGCCCCATCAGTCTCGCAGCACCTGTCACAATTCCTGCTTCGCCGCGACGGCGTCGTTCAGGTGACACGCTGCCGCATGTGAAGCGGTGAAGCGGGCTGTGTCCGGGTAGCTTTCGCGGCATCGCGCAAACGCTGCCGGACACCGCGGGTGAAAGTGACAACCCGCGGGTGGATTGACGGGCGACGGCAGGTCACCCTGCAATCGGATCACTTCCCGACTCGCCGCTGGATCTGCCACCGGCACCGCCGACAGCAATGCCCGCGTGTAAGGGTGCCGGGGGGCCGCCAGCACTTCGTCCACGCTGCCGTGCTCGACGATGCGCCCGAGGTACATCACTGCCACCTCGTGGGCGAGGAACTCGATTACCGCGAAGTTATGGGTGATGAAGAGGTAGGCGAGCCCCTTCCTGCGCTGCAATTCCTTCAGCAGGTTCAGAATCTGCGCTTGCACCGACACGTCGAGCGCGCTGGTCGGCTCGTCGCACACGATGAGACGGGGCTCGACCGACAGCGCGCGCGCGATCGCAATGCGCTGCCGCTGCCCGCCGGAAAACTCGTGGGGATAGCGGTATTTCATCTCCGGATCCAGGCCCACCTCGGCGAGCAACGCATCCACCCGCGACTGGCGCTCGACGCGGCCCGCGCCCAGCCCGAGCGCCGCCATGCCCTCCTCCAGCGTTTCCATGACGCGCATGCGCGGATTGAGCGAGGAATAAGGGTCCTGGAAGATAATCTGCACATCCTTGCGGCGCCGCTTCAGCTCGCCACGCGCCAGCCGCGCGAGGTCCGCGCCCTCGAACATCACGCTGCCGCCCGTCGGCTCGACCAGGCGCAGGACGCCCTTGCCCACCGTGGTCTTGCCGCAGCCCGACTCGCCGACCAGCCCGAGCGTTTTACCGGCTTCTATCGTGAGCGACACTCCATCCACCGCCTTGACGTGGGCAACTACACGCTTCAGGACACCGCGGTGGATAGGGAAATGAACTTTGAGGTCCCTGACCGTGAGGAGTGAGGCGTGAGGAGTGAGGCGAAAAGGCTGCGCTGCAACAACCATTTCGGCGGTTTGCGTGTCCGCCTCCCGCCTGACGCCTAACGCCTCACGCTGTTCGCCTGGCGCGAAAAGATGGCAACGGGCGGTCTGCCCACCGCCGATATCGTGCACCTCCGGTACGGACCGGCGGCAGAGGTCCCAGGCCGAGTCGCAGCGGTCGGCAAAGCGGCAGCCGCTGAATTCCTGTGTGAGAGCCGGCACGCTGCCGCGGATCACCGACAGCGTTTCGCCACGCTTGCCCCTCGAAGGCAGAGAGTCGAACAATTTTCTGGAATAAGGATGCGCCGGCCGCGCAAAAAAGATATCGCGCGGGGCGGTCTCGACGATCTCCCCGGCGTACATGACGGCTACCCGGTGCGCCATCTCCGCCACCACGCCGAGATCGTGGGTAATCAGCATGAGTGACATGCCGCGGGCCTGCTGCAATTCGCGCAGCAGTTCCAGCACCTGCGCCTGGATGGTGACGTCGAGCGCCGTGGTCGGCTCGTCCGCGATCAGCAGTTCCGGGTCGCACGCCAGCGCCATTGCGATCATGACCCGCTGCTTCATGCCGCCGGAAAGTTGAAACGGGTACTCGTGCCGCCGGCGCGCCGCGTCGGGGATGCGCACCGCGTCGAGCAATTCCAGCACCCGCGCCTCGAGCGGGCCCCCTTTCGAGTTCGAATGGCGCTCGAGCGCCTCCGCGATCTGCTCGCCCGCGGTCATCACCGGGTTCAACGACAACGCGGGCTCCTGGAAAATCATCCCGACGCGCCGCCCGCGCACGTCGCGCATCCCGGACTCGGGCAAAAGCATCAGGTCGTGGCCGTTGAACTCGACGCAGCCACCGACGACGCTGCCGGCGTCCGGCAGCAGCCGCATGATCGACAACGCGGTCATGGACTTGCCGCAGCCGGACTCTCCGAGCAGCGCGAAGGTCTCGCCGCGCCGGATCTCGAAGGATACGCCGTCCACGGCGCGGACGATGCCGCCGTCCGTGTCGAGCGACGTTCTAAGATTGCGAACGCTTAGCAATGGACGGTCTTGGCTCATGCAAATCCTGAATGCGTGACCGGTGAACAGTTTCCGGTGACCGGTAATTGGCCCGCCCCGGCTCTCCCCAAGTCGGGGAGAATTCGAACGAAGAGCAGCTGTTTGTCGGATTCGGCACTAGTCACTGGTCACGCTTTCTGCGAAGCAAGCCGGAAGGGGCGCGCCGCGCGAATGCGCGGGTCAAAAGCATCGCGCACCGCGTCTGCGAACAGGTTCGCGGAGAGAACCATCAGCAGCATGAAGCAGAACGCCGCCACCAGCGACCACCACACCATGGGCTCGCGCGCCATCTCGAGGCGCGCGCTGTTAATCATGGTGCCGAAGCTGATAGTCGACGGGTCCACGCCAACGCCAACGTAGGACAGCACGGCCTCGGCCAGCACCAGTCCGCTGAAATCCATCACCAGCGCGATGAGGACGATATGCATGACGTTGGGCAGGATATGGCGCACCATGATCCGCCAGTCGGACACGGCGAAAGCGCGGGCGGCCTGGATATACTCCATCTCGCGCAGCTTGAGCGCCTCACCCCGCAGCAGGCGGCACAGGCCGGTCCAGCTGGTGATGCCGAGGATCAGGCACAGCGCGAGGAGCCGGGCGTCGGCCCTTCTGTCCGTCGTCGGAAACAGCTCGGGATGGTTTTCGATGAAGACCTGCATGGTGAGCACGGCGGCCGCGATCAGCAATACGCCGGGGATCGACGACAGGGTCGTGTAGACGTACTGGATTATGTCGTCCACCCACGCCCTGAAATATCCCGCCATGATGCCGAAGATGAGCGCGAACGGCAGTGTTACCAGCGTGGTGAGCGTGCCGATTACGAGCCCGGTGCGTATGCTCTTCAACGACTGGTAGAACACGTCCAGCCCCACCTTGTCGGTGCCGAATACATGGTATTTCGCGGCCAGCGCGAGCAACGGCGCGCCCGCCGCGAGCATCACGGCCAGGGTGATCAGCACCGCGCGCCACGGCACCGCCGTTTCGCCGCGCCAGACCGCCCGCCATATCGCGACCACGTGAACGCCGCGCCGGCGCGCGATCCAGGCGCACAGGAGCACCGCAAGCAGCGTCCATGCGACCAGCGCCGCCGCGACTCCCTGCACGACCCGCTTTGTCACGTCGCCGGCCCAGTCCGCATCCGGGTCGGCAAGATGCGCGCCCCCGAACTGAAGGCGGGGATAGACGCGGGTCTCCCTGCCGTCCGGCAGCACCACCGTCTCCTTGGAGTAGAGCTGCGTCGCCAGCGGCGCGGAATAAGTCTTCTCCTTGCGTACTCTGAGGCTCCACGCGACACGGTCAAGGACGCTGCGCACCTCGACCGAGTAAATCGTTTTTCCGTCCTTGACCGAGATCGCCGGGCGGTAATGGATCGAATCCAGGAGGCCGATCAGGACGAAGACCGAAAGCATGGTCAGCGCCGCCATGCCGCTCGCGCTGCGTGCGACCCGGGTCCACGGCGCGCGCAGGTGCGGCCGGCTGCGGACGAACAAGCCGTAGCCAACGGCGGACACAACCAGCAGCCAGACCAGCCAGTCCGTCCACAGGACTTCGATTTCAAAAGTCATAAATCGTGAATCGTGGGTCGAGTCAGATGCTGCGGGTCTCGCGTCGCCGGTCTTCCCGGTCGACCCACGCGCAACAAATCATCATCCGCGGTTTATTCAAAGCGCACCCGCGGATCCACCAGGGTGTAGGAAACGTCCGTGAGTATCAATCCGATGATGTACAACACCGACCCCAGGAATACCATCGCGCGGACGATCGCGAAATCCTGGGATTGAATGGCGTCGATGGTGTAGCTGCCGAGGCCGGGGATGCCGAAGAAGGACTCCGTCACCAGCGCGCCCAGGAACAGCGTGGGGATCACGACCACCACCCCCGTCAGGATCGGGATCATCGCGTTTTGCAGCACGTGGCGGAACAGCACGCGGATTTCCGACAGCCCCTTGGAGCGGGCGGTGCGGACGTAGTCCTTGTTTATTTCCTCGATAAAGATCGTCCGGTACCAGCGCGCGTTGCCGCCGATCCCGGCAACGACTCCGATCACTACCGGCAGGATCAGGAACTTGACTGCGTTCAAGCCGTCGTCGTAACCGGAGATCGGCACCAGGTTGAGGAGCTTGCCGACGAGGTACTGGCCGCCGATGATGTAGAACAGTCCCGAGATGGACATCATCACCACGCACAGGACCACGCCCCAGAAATCGACGTAAGTGGCGCGAAAGAACGCCATCAGCAAGGCCAACGTGACGAATACCGCGATGCCGACCAGGAATACCGGCAGCTGAATGGCCAGGCTCGCCCACATGCGGGTGCCGATGTCGAAGCCGATGTTACGCCCCTGGTCGGAACGGCCGAACTCGAAGGCGAAGAGCTTCACCGACTTCTCGAAGAAAATGGTGTCGGTCATCCTGCCGGCTCCGGACGCCTTCTCGTTGTAGAACAGCGGCCCGTCGTAGCCTCGCTCCTGCTTCCACTTGGCGACCGCCTCCGGCGTGACGCGTTTCGCTCCGAGCTGCGCGCGCGCGATGTCGTCCGGGGAGTTCAGGAAGAAAAACAGGGCGAAGGTGAAAAAGTTCACCCCGGCCAGGATGAAGACGGAGTAGATCAGTCGGCGGAGAAGGTAGGCAGTCACGGCAAGCTCTATCCGGCCGCCTGCCGCTCGCGCCGGCGGTACGCCGCGATCGCGGGAAGAACGCTGAGCGCCAGCACCAGCGCGAGCACCGCCACCGGCCACAGCACCGGCCGGTTCCATTGCCGCTGCATCTTCTTCCGCAGGGCGGCATCGATGCGCTGGTACTTGAGGCCGTTGTTCGCCATCTGGTTGGGCTTGCGGTTATGCACCCAGGCGTGGTGCAGGCTGTAGTCCTTGGGAAAGTAGCTCCACACCCACGGCGCGTCGTGGCGCAGGATTTCGACCATGCGGTCGATGATTTCCTGCCGCGCGGGACCGTTCGGCATGCTCTTCATGCGGTCGAACAGGCGGTCGAACTCGGGGTTCTCGTAGTTGGACGCGTTCTCGCCGGAAGTCTTGACCTTGCCCTGCGCGCCGTGCAGCAGGAACAGGAAGTTCTCGGGGTCCGGGTAGTCCGCGTTCCAGCCGAGAAAGTACATTTGCACGTTGCCCTTGCGCAGCTTGTCCTGGAAGCGGTTCCAGTCGGTATCGCGCACGGCGAGCTGGACGCCGATCTTCTCGAACTGCTTGCCATACCAGTCGAGGCGGGACTTGGCGCCGGCCCCCCGCGCCACCGTGTCGAGGTTCAGGAGCAGCGGCCTGCCGGTCCTGGCATCGCGGCCGTCGGGATAACCCGCTTCGGCGAGGAGCCGCCGCGCCTGTTCGATGGACTTGCGGCTAGGGGCACCGTCCACCCAGTCGTAAACATAGGGATTGATCCCGTCCTTGCCGTCGCGGTAACCAAAAATGCCCGGCGGGATCGGGCCCTGGGCGGCAATGCCGCGACCATTCTGGAAGATGGAAATCAGCTCTTCCTGGTCGATGGCGATCGAGATCGCATGCCTCAGCTTCCGGGCGCGCTCCCCCTTTTCGCCCACCACCGGGTCTGTCATGTTGAAACCCAGGTAGAAGACGCTCGTCGCTACCGACGTCTGGAGGCTGATGCCGCGCTCCTGCATGTCCTCCGCCAGCACGACGTCGCCCTGCCCGGTGAACTGCACCGCCTGGTCGAATGTGTCGGAGCTGATGCCCGAGGCGTCGTAGTAGCCCTGCAGGAACTTGTTCCAGTACGGGATCTGCTCCTTCTCAAGCGAAAACACCACCTTGTTTATGAACGGCAGCGGCTTGCCCGCGTCCCTGAGCAAGCCCGCCTCCGCATCGCCGGGCTCGCCCTCCGCCGGATACGCCTCGCCTCTGTAATTGGGATTGCGCTCGAGCACCATCTGCCGGTTGGGATTGTTCACGGACAGCATGTACGGACCGCTGCCGATGGGAAACCAGTCGAGCGAGATGTTCTTCTCAGCCATGCCGGGCTGCGCGTAGAAGCGATCGGACTCCGGCGGAATCGGCGCGAAGAACGGCATCGCCAGCCAGTAGGCAAACTGCGGATACTTGCCCTTCACCCGGATACGGTAGGTATAGCGGTCCACAACCTCGGCTCCCGCCAGCTGGTAGCGGGTGAGATCCAGGTAGCCGCCTCCGGCCGCCGCCTTGTCCGCCGTTTTTTCCAGCTCCGCCAGTTCCGCCGCAAGCTCCTTCAGCCCGGCAATGTACTCGCCCATCAATTGCATGATCGGCGAATGCAGTCGCGGGTGCGCCAGGCGCTTGATCTGGTGCACGTAGTCCTCGGCCACCAGCTCGCGCGTGCCGGTCTGCCTGAAGTCGCCGATGGCGTGTATGCCGTCCAGCGCGCCGGGCTTGAGGTCGTGATAGGTGTAGCGGCCCTGCGCGTCCCGTGCCAGCGCCGGATGCGGCTGGTAGAGGATGCCCGGGCGAATGCGGATCAAGTAGTCGCTGTAGGCGACCTGCTTCGCGTCGGCGATGGGGGGCAGGCGCCGGCCTTTTGCATCGTAGAACTGCGCCCGCGGCACCTCCGTGGCGGAGAATGGAACGAGTTCATAGGGGCGCTTGAAATAGTGGTATTGCAGCGGCGGCTGGTAGATATTGGCTATCAGCACGTACTCGTTCTCGCTGTACGACTGCACCGGGTCGAGATGCTTGGGGCGCTCCGCAAACGAGGTGTAAAGGATGTTGGCGTCGTCAGCAGCCGGATAGGGATCGTTCCAGGGGGAGCCGCTGCAGCCGGCCAGCAGCGTGAGCGCCGCGAGCGCTGTGCGTAGGATGGGGGGCGGCATCCATAAATCATATCAAAGGCGTGGTTCGTGAATCGTGACTCGTGAAGCGCCCCAACACCCAGCCCCTTCCCCAAGCGGGGTAGAGAGAGGTTAAAGGTCGACTCACAACTCACGAATCACGACTCACGCCTTATAATAAAAGGAATAGAATCACCGCCCTCCGTGTTGGCGCCGCGACGGCCAAGAACAAGGAACAATAATGGGTTTCCTGCAGGACCGTAAAATCCTCGTCACCGGGTTGTTGTCCAACCGCTCGATCGCCTATGGCATCGCCAGGGCGCTCGCGCGCGAGGGCGCGACGCTCGCCTTCACCTATCAGCATGCCGACCTGCGCGGCCGGGTGGAGCAGCTGGCGCAGGAGTTTGGCAGCACGCCGGTGCTGCCCTGCGACGTCGCAAGCGACGCGGAGATTACCGCGCTGTTCGCGGAACTCGGCAAACAGTGGAACGGCCTCGACGGCATCGTGCATTCGATCGCATTCGCGCCGCGCGAGACCCTCAAGGGCGAGTTTCTTGACTCGCTTACCCGCGAGGCATTCCATATCGCGCACGACGTCAGCGCCTACAGTTTCGCGGCGCTCGCCAAGGCCGGGCTGCCCCTCATGGAAGGCCGCAAGGCCGCGCTCCTGACGCTGAGCTACCTGGGCGCGGTGCGGGCAATTCCCAACTACAACGTCATGGGCGTGGCCAAGGCAAGCCTGGAGGCAACGCTGCGTTACCTGGCGCAGAACCTGGGGCCGAAGGGCATACGCGTGAACGGCATATCGGCCGGCCCGATCAAGACGCTTGCCGCCGCCGGCATCAGCGGCTTCGGCAAGATCCTCAAGTTCGTGGAAGATAACGCGCCCCTGCGCCGCAATGTGACGACGGACGAGGTGGGCAACGTCGCCGCATTCCTCATGAGCGACCTCGCCGCCGGCATTACCGGCGAGATCACCTACGTCGATGCCGGATTCAATACCGTCGTCGGGGGCATGCGCGGAGAATCGTGACCGGATGCGGCGTGACGCGACTTCGCTTCACACCGCACGACTTCAGAGTCCACCGCGTTTCGAAGGAGCGGGTCGGTCGGATTTGGTGGGCGCGGAAGGCGAAGAGGCATCCTCCTTCCTTTCCAGGTACTCCTTGTTGATTTTCACCCCGGACTTGCGTCTGAGTTCCGATATCAAGGCAGCCATCGCTTCCTGTCCCAGTACCTGGCGCAGGCCTTCCGTGATTTCGGCCGCCCGTTGCGGAGGAATGTTCTCGGCGTCAACCACGCGGCTGACGCGCACGAGGACGTAGGCCCCCTGCGGGTTCTCGAGTCCGGCATAAGCGGGTAATCTGGATGCGTCGGTACGAAACGCCTGCCGCACCACCGGCTCGGGCAGTCCCTTCAGATCCGAGCGGCTGGCAAGCTGCGGCGCGCTCCAAGCAGGCTTGTCGCCCTTGCCTTCCTTCAAATCGTTCAACAGGCGCTGGCCTTCCTGGACCGCAAGCCGCGCTGCCGCCCGGGACACCAGCAGCTTCTCCAGTCCCGCGCGCACCTCCTCGAACGGCCGCATGCTTTCCGGCTTGTGCTCGAGCAGGCGTGCCGCCACCAGTGTGCCTGGCGCGGTCTCGATCACCTCGGAATTGCGCTTGCTCCTGAGCACCTCGTCGGAAAAGATAGCGGACAGCAGCCGGGGATTGTTGAGCGGCGGTAGCGTGGCAACGCCGGTGCGGCTGATCCAGCCGCTCGCCCGCGGCTGCGTCTTGAGCAGTTCCGCAGCCGGCTTGAGGCTTTCCGACTGTTCGTAGACCACGTTATTGAAGCCGTCCGCGAGCTCGGCGAACCTTTTCGCCGCCTGCTGCTTCCGGAGATCCTGCTCGATCTGGATGCGCGCCTCCTCGAAGGGCTTGATCTTTGCCGGCTGGATCGCGGTCAGCCGGATGATGTGGAAACCCAGCCTGGACTCCACCGGAGCGGATATTTCACCCGGCTTCAGCTTGAACAGCGCTTCCTCGAACTCCGGGACGTCTTTCATCGCGCCGCGCCCGATGACTCCCAGGTCCCCGCCATTGGCGGCCGAGCCGGGGTCTTCCGATAGCTTCTTCGCCAGATCGGCAAAGCTGGCGGGCGCTTTCTGCAACTGCTTGTAGATCTCCGCGGCTTTCGCTTGCGCCTTCTGCTTCGATTCTGCGCCGGCGCCGGTATCGATGCTGATAAAGATATGGCTCGCCCGGCGGGTTTCCTTGACTTCGTACTGGCTGCGGCTGCTGTCGTAGGCTTTCTTAACCTCGGCCGGATCGACCTGGACCTGCTGCATCAGCGCGTCGACCTCCAGCGTCACGTACTCGACCCGCGCCTGTTCCGGAATGCGGAACTCGGCCACGTTGGCGTCGTAGTATTTCTTCACGGCATCGGGCTCGAGCTTGACCTGGCTCATGAACTTCTCGGGAGCGATGACGTGCTGGCTGACTTCACGCTGCTGGGCGGACAACTTCACCAGGCGCTCGACGACGGTGCGCGCGGGAAAGCCGCTGCCGACGAAACCGTCCGCGAACTGGCGCAGGATCAGGTCCTGGCGCAGGCTCGCCTCGAACATCGCCGGCAGCCTGCCTTCGGACCTGAGATACTGCTCGTAGCGCGAGTACGAGAACGTCCCGGTCTCGTCGCGAAACGCCTGCTGCTCGACTATGATGCTCCGCAGTTGCTCGTCGCTGACCTTCATGCCCGCGCGCAGCGCGGCGTCCAGCAGCAGTTTGCGCTGGATAAGGCCCTCGAGAACAGAATAGCGCAGCTCGGGATTGTCCAGCATTGCCGGGTCGAGACGCTGCCCCTGCACCATGCGCTGTATCGACTCCTGGCGCTCGCGCAGGGCCCGGCTGAATTCGTCCTGCGAGACGGCGTGGTCGCCGACCTGCGCCACCACTCTCCCGCCCCCATCCTGGCGGAAATAGCTGTCGATGCCGAAAAAGGCGAACGGCAGGAATATCACGAACAGGACGATCTGGATCAGCGTCTTATTCTTGCGGACGAAATCAAACATGTGCGCGATGGGTAAACAGTTAACAGTAAACAGCAAACAGTATAAAACGCATATTACGCTTCGAACTGCGATTGCCGTTCACTGATAACGGTTCACCGTCTACCAAAGAAAAAGGCGAACAGGGTTCGCCTTTTTTACAAGCTGGCGGAGTGGACGGGACTCGAACCCGCGACCTCTGCCGTGACAGGGCAGCATTCTAACCAACTGAACTACCACTCCAAATTCCATAAAGCGAGATGGGTAATGAGTGAAGAAAACACCCGTCCTCGCCAACCGTCCGGCCGCATCAATCATCACTCGTCACACATTACTGTCTTAATGGTGGGTGCTGAGAGGCTCGAACTCCCGACATTCGCCTTGTAAGGGCGACGCTCTACCAGCTGAGCTAAGCACCCGGTAAGCAACCCTTACCGGCAACCACTACCCCGGCGCAGCCATCTAAGTATTTTGGGGTAGGCGCGCCACCAACGCACCTACCCCAAAAATACCTCGCCAGCCATCCGCCAGTGTGGCTAGTTTACCGCATCTTTCAATGCCTTACCAGCGCTGAACCGGGGCACCCTGGCAGCCTTGATGCGGATTTCCTCGCCGGTGCGCGGGTTGCGGCCGGCGCGCGCCTCGCGTTTGCCCACGCGGAAGGTGCCGAACCCCATCAGGGTCACGGAATGCCCCTTCTTCAACGCCCCCTTGATGGCGTCTATCGCTCCATCGAGCGCCTTCTCCGAAGCGGACTTGGAAATGCCCGCCGATTTCGATACCACCTCGACCAGGTCTGCCTTATTCATTCTTGTCCTCTTTGTCCGTATTCGGTGACGGAAAGGAATCCCCTCCACGGTCCTGGCCTTCAGGCTTGAAGAAGGCCGCGTGGAACAATTCTTATGGTTGGTGTAGTGGCGAACGCCGTTGAAATGTGCCGGTACCTTTATAGCAAGTGCAAAAAGGTGGTGTCAAGGAAAAATCCAGTGACTCGCGACCGGTGATGAACGACTCGTTGCATGACAACTCGTCCAATTGCCACCACGCTGCAAACAAAAAAATAAAATTGACGCATGCCAGCGGGCACTTACGGAATCTTCCTCGCCTAAAACAAGACCAGCAATAAAAAAAGGGCGGCTCGCGCCGCCCTTTTTTCCGGTGAAGCGCCCGTCAGTGCTTGACAGCGGGCGCCGGAGCCTGTGCCGCCTGCGGAGGGACCGACGCAGCGTCCTCTTCCGGCAGCGGCTGCGGCATGCGCTCGAGCGCCATCTCGAGCACCGTGTCGATCCACTGTACCGGGTGGATATCGAGCTTGTTCTTGACGTTATCCGGGATTTCCGCGAGGTCCTTCACGTTTTCCTCGGGGATCAGCACGGTCTTGATGCCGCCGCGGTGCGCCGCCAGCAGCTTTTCCTTCAAGCCTCCGATCGGCAGCACCTCGCCGCGCAGCGTGATCTCGCCGGTCATCGCCACGTCCGCCCGCACCGGAATACCGGTCAGTGCCGATACCATGGCGGTGCAGATGCCGATACCCGCGCTCGGGCCGTCCTTGGGTGTCGCGCCCTCGGGCAAGTGAATGTGAATGTCGTTCTTCTGGTAGAAATCCGACGGGATGCCCAGCCGCCGCGAACGGGCGCGCACGACCGACAACGCGGCCTGCACCGATTCCTGCATCACCTCGCCCAGCTTGCCGGTGGTGGTCATCTTGCCCTTGCCGGTCATGATCGCCGACTCGATGGTGAGCAATTCCCCGCCGACCTCGGTCCACGCCAGCCCGACGACCTGCCCCACCTGGTTCTTCTTCTCGGCGATGCCGAACGTATAGCGGCGCACCCCCAGATACTTGTCGAGGTTGCGCGCGCTTACCGACACCTTGCGCTCCTCGCCCTGGCTCACCAGGGTCTTGACCACCTTGCGGCAGATCTTGGAGAGCTCGCGCTCGAGCGCCCGTACGCCGGCCTCCCGCGTGTAATAGCGAATGATGTCGCGCACGGCGCTCTCGGAAACGGCAAGCTCCTCCGGCTTCAACCCGTGGTTCTTCATGAGCTTGGGCAGCAGGTGCTTCAGCGAGATGCTGACCTTCTCGTCTTCCGTATAGCCCGAAAGACGGATCACTTCCATGCGGTCGAGCAGCGCCGGGGGGATGTTGAGAGTGTTGGCGGTGCACACAAACATCACGTCGGAAAGGTCGTACTCGACCTCGATATAGTGGTCGACGAAGGTGTGGTTCTGCTCGGGATCGAGCACCTCGAGCAGCGCGCTCGCGGGATCGCCCCGGAAGTCCATCCCCATCTTGTCCACTTCGTCGAGCAGGAACAGGGGATTTCGCACCCCCACCTTGTTCATGTTCTGGAGGATCTTGCCCGGCATCGAGCCGATATAGGTGCGCCGGTGGCCGCGGATCTCGGCTTCGTCCCGCACGCCGCCCAGCGACATGCGCACGAACTTGCGGTTGGTCGCCCTCGCGATTGACTGCCCGAGCGAGGTCTTGCCCACGCCCGGGGCCCCGACCAGACACAGGATGGGCGCCTTCAGCTTGTCAACGCGCAGCTGCACCGCGAGGTACTCGACGATGCGCTCCTTCACCTTTTCCAGGCCGTGGTGATCCTCGTTCAGCACCGTCTCGGCTGCGGCGAGGTCGGTGTTGATCTTGCTGCGCTTTTTCCAGGGCAGCGACACCAACGCCTCGATGTAATTGCGCACGACCGTCGCTTCCGCCGACATCGGGCTCATGAGCTTCAGCTTCTTGAACTCGGTTTCGGCCTTCTTGCGCGCGTCCTTGGGCATGTGCGCGGAC
>Ga0210379_10000146_pt1 | contig 19583 bp, 14 predicted proteins | sample PLMedo_2_FD_155468 | JGI IMG/M metagenome (GOLD analysis project Ga0210379, IMG submission 155468) | Groundwater sediment microbial communities from an aquifer in East River, Colorado, USA - PLM4_32_coex redo | ecosystem: Environmental > Terrestrial > Soil > Riparian zone | place: USA: East... | reverse complement strand
AAAGCTTCGGGAGCGCCTTTGGCCGCAATGATTCGAACGCCTTTTTTATTTTCAAAAAGATGGGTCATCATGGGTGGTTTTCCACTCAAAGGATATTCGTGTACCATTTGAAAATCGGGGCGCTCATCTTTGATTTTCATTTTTGAATAGGCTTCGTGCAAAGCAATTTCCATGGCGTCAAAAGGAATGGGTTCACTCGACCACATCGAAAGACTTAATAACTCCTCTTCATTTAAAGATAAACTATTTTGATTATTGCTATTGCTATTGTCATTAAAAGAGTCGGTTTCTAAAAGGTACCATTCTGCCAAACTCATTCTGTTTTCTGTAATGGTTCCTGTTTTATCGGTGCATATTACGGTGGCACTTCCCAGTGTTTCCACGGTTTTTGTTTGTTTGACGACGATCCCCATTTTGATTAATCGCCAAGCACCCAAAGCCATAAATGTGGTAAAGGCAACCGGAATTTCTTCCGGAATGATGCTCATGGCCAAAGTGAGTGCTTTCAATAAACTATCTAAAAGTATTCTCGAATTGTAATAGTTTACTCCCCATACAATCATAAAAACAACCAATCCTATTAAGGACATTTTAGTGACAAACTTGCTGATCTGTATTTGTAAAGGCGTTTTTTCTTCGGCTATGCTTTCTAGACTTTTTCCAATTTTTCCCAATTGGGTTTGGTTTCCAATTGCGGTTACTTTACAAATGGCTAAACCAGAAGCGACGGTGGTTCCTTGGAAAACTTCGTTGTTTTCATTTTTGAAAACAGCGAGTGACTCACCGGTAATTATGGATTCATTTACGGAAAAATCATTTGAGTGAATAATAATTCCGTCAGCAGGAATAAAAGTACCTTCCTCAGATTGAACACAATCGCCAAGGACTATTTCTTCGTTCGAAATCTCTACAAGCTCACCATCGCGTAGGACTTTGCTTTTGGGTTGTGATAATTTATGCAATGCTTCAATGGCATTACGACTTTTAGATTCTTGATAAAGCGAAATGGTCGAAACCAATAAAATGGCGACTCCCATAAAAATTCCGTTGCCGTAATCCCCAGTTATAAAATAAATACTGGTGGCTATTAGCAATAATATAAACATAGGTTCTTTTACCATCTCAATTATGGAAAAAAGTAAATTGTTTTTCTCTTGATGGTCTAAAGAGTTGAACCCGTTTTTGATTCTGGATTGTTCTACTTCTTCTTTAGTGAGTCCTGGTATGGAGTGGTTTGTTGCTGTCATAAAGAATAGTGAACGGTTTTTCCTGGGTTTTGAAAATGGGTTGGAAACTATTAGAAAACAGACGGTTTTGTACTGCAATTTAAAAATAAATTAGAAGAGTAAGATGCTTTTTAGCTTAAAATTGTTTACATTTGCACGCAATTCAACTAGAAATTGCAACATGAAAGCACACAACTCCAAGATTATCGGCGAAGGTTTAACTTACGATGATGTATTATTAGTTCCCAATTACTCGAATATACTTCCAAGAGAAGTGAGTATCAAATCAAAATTTTCCAGAAATATCACACTAAATGTTCCTATTGTATCTGCTGCTATGGATACAGTTACCGAAAGTGCAATGGCTATAGCTATGGCACAAGAAGGAGGAATAGGAGTTTTGCATAAAAATATGACAATCGAGCAACAAGCAGCCAAAGTGCGTAAAGTGAAGCGTGCTGAGTCTGGTATGATTATCGATCCTGTTACTTTGCCATTGACATCTACTGTTGCAGATGCTAAAAATGTGATGAAAGAATTCGGAATTGGTGGAATCCCAATTGTCGATGAAAACAAAATCTTAAAAGGAATTGTTACTAATAGAGATTTGCGTTTTGAAAAAAATGGTTTAAGACCTATTGTTGAGGTTATGACAAGTCAAAATCTTGTAACCGTTGCCGAAGGGACTTCATTAGAACAAGCTGAGGTAGTATTACAAGGTCATAAAATCGAAAAACTTCCAGTTGTAAATAATAAAAAGGAGTTGGTAGGATTGATTACTTTTAGAGATATCACCAAATTGACTCAAAAACCAAACGCCAATAAAGACAAATACGGACGTTTGCGTGTAGCTGCCGCTTTAGGTGTTACTGCAGATGCTGTCGAAAGAGCCACGGCTTTGGTTAAAGCAGGAGTTGATGCCGTAATTATTGATACAGCTCACGGACATACAAAAGGTGTGGTTGATGTGTTGAAAGCAGTGAAAGCCAAATTCCCGGAATTAGACGTAATCGTTGGAAATATTGCCACTCCGGAAGCGGCTTTATATTTAGTTGAAAACGGAGCCGATGGTGTTAAAGTAGGAATAGGGCCTGGTTCTATTTGCACTACTCGTGTAGTGGCGGGTGTTGGTTTTCCACAATTTTCGGCAGTATTAGAAGTAGCCGCTGCATTAAAAGGGACAGGTGTTCCTGTTATTGCCGATGGAGGAATTCGTTACACAGGAGATATTCCTAAAGCAATCGCTGCAGGCGCTGATTGTGTGATGTTGGGTTCATTATTAGCAGGAACAATGGAATCTCCAGGAGAAACTATTATTTTTGAAGGTAGAAAATTCAAATCGTATAGAGGAATGGGTTCTGTTGAAGCCATGCAAGGAGGTTCTAAAGATCGTTATTTCCAAGATGTGGAAGATGATGTTAAAAAACTGGTTCCAGAAGGTATTGTAGGACGTGTACCTTATAAAGGAGAGTTGAACGAAAGTATGCAACAATTCATAGGTGGACTTCGTGCAGGTATGGGGTACTGTGGTGCTAAAGACATTCCTACTTTACAAGAGACTGGACGTTTTATTCGTATTACTTCTAGTGGAATAACTGAAAGTCATCCTCATAATGTGACTATCACAAAAGAAGCTCCAAATTATTCAAGATAATATTTTTGGAGAAAATAATAAATAGTAAAAAGGTGTAAATTTAAAACTTACACCTTTTTTTATGCTCTTTTTATAATTAGTTGAATCCGTTTTGTTTAATCATGAGCCAAATCTTCCAATAGTTTTTTATCTCCGACAATCCATAAAATATCATCTTTTTCAAGAATGACATACGATTCTGGGTTTAAGATTCTGTTTCCTCTTTTTTCAATACCCACAACTAAGCCTTTTGTTTTTTCCCGTAGCTTAGATTCTTTGATGCTTTTTCCCAAAAAAGTGTGGTTTTTTAATTCGATTTGGCGCAAAACAATTTCTGGTTCTACAAGTGGCGGGGGAACTTCAATCTCATGTTGGTCCAAATATTTTTTAAATTCTTGTAATTGAACATCGGTGCCAATTACGCAAACTTCATCCCCAGGAAAAATTCGTTCATTGGCCTCTGGAATTTGGATAGTGATTTCACCTCGTTTTATAGAAGCAATATTGATGCCCATTTGTTCCCGTATCTGAAGTTTTTTCAAAGATTTTCCCGCAATATTAGACTCTGCTGCAATATCAAAATAAGCCATGTGCCCGTCCCAAGGGGATAAGTCAGAGCGGCTTCTTCGGGCTTTGATAATTTCTCTTTCGTTTAAATTGGACAAAAAATGATTCTCGATTTTATGGTATTGTGCATTGAGCTTCCTTTGAAAAACAAAATAAAGTGCAGTAGCAATAACAAATGCAATAAATGCAATACGTGGGGAGAAAAAAATATTCAGTAAAAATCCAATAAAGAAAGTCGAGAGTAGAATTCGAAACAAAAACAACATGGCCAAGGGTCCGCGAGATTTGCGCTCTTTTATCAAAATAGCCACTTCATTTACGGCAACTCTTCGTAGCGAAAGCGCCCATAAAAACGGAGCTAAAATCGCCAATGTGATCAAAGCGCATACCGCATTTCCTAAATGATGGTCTTTTACCAAAGGCAAAAGATAAGTCGATGAAAGCAAAATTACGGCCATAATGACTACAGAAAGTACAACCACTTGTAGGAGATAAGCGTGAAGAACAGTTTGCCAATTGCTAACAGTTTTTATGGCCTGTGTATTGGCGCTATAACGTTCGATTTGTTTAGTCCATTTTCGAGGTAAATTTTTGGACAAATATTCCGAAAAAGGAGCAGAGAGGGTAATCATAAACGGGGTTGTAAATGTGGTCACTGCCGAAACTGCCACAACAATAGGGTATAAGAAAGAACTAGTGACATGAAGTGTCATACCCAATGTGGCAATAATAAATGAAAATTCTCCAATTTGAGACAAACTCATCCCTGTTCGAATCGATTCTTTCAAAGGTTGTCCAGAAAGCAACGCTCCAGTGGTAGAACTTATAGATTGGCCAAAAATAACAACAAAGGATAATATTAATACCGGAATCGCATGTTCATACAAAGTTTGGGGGTCAATTAGCATTCCTACCGAAACAAAGAAAACAGCCCCAAATAAATCTTTAACAGGTTTTACCAAATGTTCTATGTGTTCTGCCTGGATAGTTTCTGCAATGATAGAGCCCATAATAAAAGCACCCAACGCAGGAGAAAAGCCAACATTTGAAGCCAACATTACCATCATCAAGCATAAAGCGAGTGAAATGATGAGTAGCATTTCATCGGTCAGTAAATGTTTTGTTTTTTTTAGAACGGTTGGGATAATAAATATTCCTCCCAAAAACCAAAGCACCAAGAAAAAAAATAATTTAAATATAGATTGCATTAAGACGCTGCCAGAAAATTGGTCGCTTACTGCAACAGTCGATAATAATACCATCATTAATATGGCAATAATATCCTGTACAATAAGGGAGCCAATAACATTTCCTGCAAATTTCTGGGCTTTTACCCCCAACTCATCAAATGTTTTAAGAATAATGGTTGTTGATGAAATAGAAAGCATTACTCCCAGAAAAAGACTGTCCATTTTTGACCATGCCATCCAGAGACCAACCATATAGCCCAAAATAGTCATCGTTATAATTTGAGTAATGGCCGTAACAGATGCAGTTCCACCCACTTTCATCAATTTTTTAAAGCTGAATTCGAGTCCAAGGCTAAACAATAAAATGATAATTCCAATCTCAGCCCAAACTTCAACGCTTTTCATATCAGCCACGGACGGAAAAAAATTAAAATGATTTCCCGCCAAAAATCCCGCAATCAAATAGCCCAAAACCAACGGCTGTTTTAATTTTTTAAAAATCAAAACAGCAATCCCAGCCGTCATTAAGATTAATCCTAAGTCGGTTATTAATGGTTCTAGGTGTTGTGATGTCTCCGCTATTGCACTCATGGGTTTTTATTTTTAGGAGCTATTCCAGCCATTCGTTACAAGCTCTCGCGCAAAAATATTTTTTTCTTTGCACTGGCAGGAGCTTCCTCCGGTCGCTCTGCCAGTACAAGAAAAAATAGCTTTTTTTCCTCGAGGCTTTCCACTACTGTCTGGGCTAATTTACGAAAATGATTCGGGTTTTAGGTAAGAACGGCATGTTCGAGACTAAATTCCATAAAAAAAGCTATCAGTGACGATAGCTTTTAATTTAAAATATTTTGTTGCTTTTTTAAATCCCCAAGAAATTACTTGGCGTAATCTGCATCAATTCGGCTTTAATTGCATCCGAAACTTCCAGAGTTGCTATAAAACCATGAATCGCTTTTTTGTCAATCGCTTCGTTGGTTCTGGTTAAACCTTTCAAAGCTTCGTACGGATTTGGATACGCTTCACGACGTAAAATCGTTTGAATCGCCTCGGCAACAACTGCCCAGTTTTTCTCCAAATCTTCATGGAATTTTGGTTCGTTCAACAACAATTTGTTCAATCCTTTCAGTGTAGCTTCAAAAGCAATTAAAGTATGTCCGATGGGAACTCCAATGTTTCTCAAAACGGTACTGTCGGTCAAATCACGTTGCAATCTCGATAGCGGTAATTTAGCCGAAAGATGTTCAAAAATAGCGTTGGCTATTCCTAAGTTTCCTTCTGAGTTTTCAAAATCAATCGGGTTTACTTTGTGTGGCATAGCCGATGATCCAATCTCTCCCGCTTTTATTTTTTGTTTGAAATATTCCATTGAAACATACGCCCAAATGTCACGGTCCAAATCAATAATGATGGTGTTGATTCTTTTTAAAGCATCAAAAAATGCTGCAAAATGATCGTAATGCTCTATTTGAGTAGTTGGAAAAGAGTGGTGTAATCCCAAGTTGTCTTCCACAAATTTACTTCCAAATTGTTTCCAGTCAATTTGTGGGTAAGCCACATGATGCGCATTGTAATTTCCGGTAGCTCCACCAAATTTGGCCGCAAACGGAATGTTAAACAACAAACGCATTTGCTCTTCCAAACGCTCTACAAAAACACCAATTTCTTTACCCAAACGAGTAGGAGAGGCTGGTTGTCCGTGTGTGCGTGCTAGCATTGGAATGTCTTTCCATTCTTGGCTTAGGTCTTTTAGTTTGGATGTCAAAGTGATTAACGATGGAATATATACTTTTTCGAAAGCCTCTTTTGTAGATAATGGAATTGCAGTATTGTTAATATCTTGAGAGGTTAACCCAAAGTGGATAAACTCTTTGTATTCTGATAAACCCAGTTTTTCAAAAGCGTCTTTGATGAAGTATTCAACTGCTTTTACGTCGTGGTTGGTTACTTTTTCGGTTTCTTTTATCCAAAGGGCATCTTCGGTAGAGAAATTTTTATAAATAGCGCGTAAACTATCAAAAAGGTTAGGGTTTACGTTTTTTAATTGCGGCAGCGGCACTTCACATAAAGCAATGAAATATTCAATTTCAACTAATACACGGTATTTGATTAAAGCTTCTTCAGAGAAAAAAGGAGCCAGAGACATTGTCTTGTTTCTATAACGTCCGTCAATTGGAGATATAGCATTCAATTCGTTTAAAGTAGTCATTTTTTTGTTGTTTTTTCGAAAGCCACAAATATAAAGAGAATTTAGGGATTAGGAGTCAGAAATTTAAGGTTTGACAAAGAATTTAGTGATATAAAAGGCAATGTCTTTTCCTTAAGGTTTTCCATATGAAATTATTATTTCCATCAACGACTGGCTCGCCACAAAAACAATCGAAGAGGTACAGGAGCTGATGCGTTCATAGCCATTAGCTTTTTGTAAAGGAATTGGCTATGTTTGTAGGAGTACAAAAAAGTCGCTTGATAGTCCAAAGCCAACCGTTTTTGGTAGGATTGGAGCAATGGAGTGGAGTGTATTTATAAGTTAGCGGTCATTGTAGAGGACAAGCCAACTAATCTTAACTGTCTGACAATTAAAATTCTGAATTTGTAAATCAGTTTGATAAGACAAAGACATTTCCTTTTTCAATATTTTCTAAAAATGCTAAATATTTATTGTTTATCAATAAATATTTATTATATTTACACTGTGATTCTAAAATCATTATGAAAAGAATTTCAATAATATTTCTTCAGGCAGTCATCGTGCTTATCGGCATTGTGGCACTTGCCATTTTGATTCGACTTCCCTTAACCGAGGGAAGAGCCGCAAACTTAGACTTGTTCAGTATTTACTTTGACCCGTTCATCTTGTATGGATACGCAGCATCAATCTTTTTTTTTGTTGCGCTGTACAAGGCATTCAAATTACTTGGATACATCGGACAAAATAAAGTATTCTCATCAAACTCTGTTAGGACTCTAAAGAGTATAAAGTATTGTGCAATCGTATTAAGTATTTTAATTGTGACGGCAGGACTATACATAAGGATATTCCATAATAAAGAGGATGACCCTGCGGGTTTTCTTGCCATTTGTATCGTGACTACTTTTGTTTCTATCGTAGTTGCAACTGCTGCGGCAATATTTGAAAAAATCTTGCAAAATGCCATAGATATGAAATCTGAAAATGACTTAACAATTTAAGCTATGCCAATTATTGTAAATTTAGACGTGATGATGGCAAAGCGAAAAATTTCTCTGAATGAACTTTCTGAAAGAGTTGATTTGACATTATCTAACCTTTCTATCTTAAAGACGGGGAAGGCGAAAGCAATTCGTTTTAGCACCTTAGACGCAATTTGTAAAGCATTAGACTGCCAACCAGGTGACATTTTGGAATATGTAAATAAAGAAAAAAGAACAACGAACCGCTAACATCGCCAAGCCGAAAAACGTTAATCGTCAGTTTCGAGCGACAGAAAACCGAAAGAAAAACAACTGTAACAATCCAAACAAATTGGCATCTTTAAAAGTAAAATGAAAAAAATAATTTTCACAGTATCAATTTTGAATTTTTTGATGTCTTTCGGACAATCAAAACAAATACAGAATTTAGATTCGTTGATGAAATCAGCAAATGAAATTGGAATTTTTAATGGAAATATAATTATTTCTGAAAATAGAAAAATTATTTATCAAAATGAACTCGGATTTACTGACTATACAAAAAGTGAAAAATTAAACAGAGAATCAACAATGCCAATTGGTTCAATAATTAAAGAATTTAATAGCACAGGGATTTTATTTTTAGTAGAAAATGGAAAACTAAATTTAGAAGATAAAGTTTCCGATTATCTGACTTATTTACCGAATTGGGCAACTAAAATTCAAATCAAACATTTACTTCAATACACAAGCGGTTTACCAAGGATATTCAAAAATACTGATTCCGAATATTTAGCGGAATTGAATAAAGTTGAAAAATTAGAATTTGAACCTGGAACTGGATATATTTATAGTAATGCAAACATTTTTCTTCAACAAGAAATTATTAAAAAAATCACAAATCTTTCTTATGAAGATTTTTTTAAAAACAAGTTCTTCAAAAAATTCAAAATTAGTGGTGGAAAAACACCAAAAGATTCCATACTGGTAACAAATATGGCTGGTTCTTTTGACAACGATTTTAAAGAAACAACTTTTATTCACGGTGGAGGAGAAATGTATTTTTCAATAACTGATTTGTATAATTGGGTAAATAATTTACACAATAAGAAAATAGTAAATAAGAACTCATTGAACATTCTTGCGAAAAGTTTTGACAAAAATTCTGAATCTAGTTTAGGAAGCGCAACTATTGAAAATAATGAAATTACAGAACATTCTCATCAAGGTTCTGGAAATAATTATGAATCATATATTTATTACGAATCAAGAAATAATACAATTATTGCATTAATAACAAATAGTCAAAATTTTAAACTTGGTGCAATTACAGAATCAATTTTAAACATTTTAGGAGAAAAACCTTTTACAATTCCAAAAAAATCAATTTATCTGGATATTAGAGGAAAATTATTAGACAATTTTCAAAATGGGATTTCGTTTTATGAACAAATTAAATCAACTCAAAAAGAAAAATATGATTTTTCAAACGAAGTTTCAGATTTATTAAATACTGGAAAATATTTAATGAGAAGAAATCGATTTGAAGACGCAATTAAAATTTTTGATTTAAGCACAACAATTGATTTAAAAAACGTAAGCGGAATTTCAAATGCATATTCATTTATTGGAGAATGTTACGACAAAATGCAAAAATATGATTTGGCGATAATTAACTTAAAAAAAGCATTAGAATTTGATGCGAAAAATAAAAATGCGGAAGAAATGTTAAAGCGAATTGAAAATAAATAAAAAAACAAACAAACGGCTAACGCTTGCTACAATTAATTTGGGCATTAGCTTAGTGACAAGTTGGTTTTCGTATTTGGTAGATTTGGCAAATCCGAAAAAGGGCATAATTTAGTCCCAAACCCGCTGTAGTAAGGGGCGGCAGCATAAACAAGACAAATAACAATAAACAATATTGGACATAAATACGCAACAAAAACTGTATGGACTTGATCATTTAAGAGCAATAGCGATTTTATATGTTTTTCTTTTTCATTATTTTATATTAAGCGGCGGGCAACCAGGATGGCTTCCTGACTTTGCTAAATTTGGTTGGACAGGAGTTGATTTGTTCTTCGTATTAAGTGGTTTCTTAATTTCGTCGCAACTATTTGCACAGCTAAAATTGGGACAAAATATTTCATTCAAGCAATTCTTTCTGAAGCGATTTTTTAGAATAATACCCGCATTTTTGGTTACTGTCGGGCTTTATTTCTGTTTCCCATTCTTTCGTGAAAAAGAGAGTTTACCACCGTTGTGGAAGTTTTTGACTTTCACCCAAAACATTGGTTTAAATTTACAAGAATTAGGAACATTTTCTCACGCTTGGTCACTTTGTGTAGAAGAACATTTCTATTTATTCTTGCCATTAATTTTGATTTTATTAGAAAGAACGAAACTATTCAAAAAATCATATTGGTTACTAATTGCCCTATTTCTCTTGGGATTTGTTATTAGAGTTTATAGTTTTAACAATTTATATCTTCCGAAAATCCAAGAAGAAAATGGTTGGATGTATTGGTATAAATACATTTATTATCCAACATACAATCGTTTAGACGGACTTTTGGTTGGAGTTTCTATTGCGACAATTTATCAGTTTTTGCCGGCAATTTGGAGCAAAATGTCAAAATACGGTAATCTATTTATTGTTTTAAGTTTGTCTATTTTGGCAGGAGGTTATTTTGTGTGTTACAATCAACAAACTTTTAATGCTTCAATTTTTGGCTTTACGATAATTGCCATTGGTTACGGATTTATGGTTGTTGGAGCAATAAGTCCGACAAGTTTTTTATACAAATGGAATTCAAAAGGAACAACATTTATTGCAACACTTTCCTATGCGATTTATTTAACGCACAAAGGAGTAATTCATATGACACACCAACTTTTGGAAGACTTTAAAATGGATGGTAATTTATTGCTTTTAATCAGTATTGTATCTTGTGTAAGTGTTGCCTATGTGCTAAACTGGACCATTGAAAAACCATTTATGAGATTAAGAAATCGAATCATAGGCACAAAATAAAACCGAGTCCTCTGGATTTTAGTGTGATTGTTTCCATCATTCTCAGGACTACCAATGACGGATTTGAATAACCGCAAAGAGCGCAAGGAAAAATAGAAAATTGCGCAAGAGACGCAAAGCTTTGCGAACCTTAAATACAGCTTAAAATATAAAACTTTGCGAATCTTGTGGTTAATTTTCACAAAGAGACGTCATTTATATTGTTTTTTTTAGAATATAAATTATGCCTCGCAATGAGCTGAAATACTCTTGCCTACTTGGCCGTGATCTCTATAGTTAATTTACAGTAAAAACTGATAAAATTAAAAATAATACTATATTGTCTAGATGTTTATGTTTAATTTTCTGTGTACCTTTGATAGTTAAAACAAAAATCAGTTAGTATAATACTAAAAGCGGAGGAACCCATGAAAAATGAAGATTATCACTCAGAACTCAGAGCCCTATTGTCCATAAGAAATTTTAATAGCGCTTTGGAAAAGTATTATTCACAAATGCTTGAAATAGAGAGAAAATTGGAAGAGTTTCATAAAAATGCTTTAGCAATAATTGAAGCTCATAGTTCAACTGAATCACAGGAAAAATGGAAAAACGGTCTAAAGGAAATGAACAGTTCTTTGAAAGCTATAAACGAAGTACTAAATTCCGTGAAAGAAAAAGTTAAAAACCATGATAGATCGGATTCAGCAGCGTTATGGAAGCAGTTCGACTTACATTTGAATAATTTGAAAGTAGGGAATAAAAAATTGGGAAATTTGGGATTCGAGATACTTCCTGAAAGGGAGCATATCCATTGGAAAAAAGATGTATGCAATTTTGAAGACACTATTTTACCACTAATTGTTTCACATGCCAAAGCTTGTAAAACAGAACTTCAAATGATGGAAAAATATACACCTAAAGAGATCGATAATATCACTCAAATTATTCTAGATCATATACCGGAAGATTTTAATTTTGAAGAAGCTGATAAATATGAAAAAGACTACATGCAAGCTTTTGAAGATTTTAAAAAAGAATTTAGTCCCGAAAAAAATTTTTGGGACACGTTATTAGATATTGTAGCAGGGGGAAGTCATCAGCCGCCCTCCGAAAGAGTCATGATGAAGAGATGGCTAGAGGGAGACAAGGGTGAATTATAATTTTCGTTTTCAGAAGTGAAAGATCATGATAGTTGGACAAATATTTTTGTAGATGAAGACCATTTAAAAAGATCGGTATCTAATTTGAAACAATGGATGGTATATAATGAAATCAAAATTGAATACTATTACGATTAACGATTTCTCACTTTAGTCGAAATAACAGGATTCAAAAACCACAAAGTAATACGCTATTATTTTGTGGTTTTTTGCTACAGGTATATTTCGTTTCCATCATTTACTTTGATTGCTTGCTCTTGTTAGTGGGTTTGCTTCGTTCCTCGCAAAGACGCACACCCGCAAAGACACCCACACAGTTCATTGCGAGGTATAATTTTTATGCTAAAAAAAGAAATATAAAATGACGTATTATGCGTACCGTCAGGCCATAAGTCAAAAAAACAAGTGCGAATTCCACTAATTTACACGAATCTATGTGGTTAAGGTGGTTCGTGTAATAATTTCACGAACAAATTCGTGACAATTCGTGAAATTCGTGTTCAAATTTAAAAAAACGTCATTGGTAGGAGCGAAGCAATCGCACTAAGAATAATGACCCTTTTCTTTATGAAAATCAAAATCATGTCGTTTTCCTTAAAGTTGTGGTGCGCACGTGAGTGATAGCAGCTAGCTACCGAAGTAGCGCGGATAGCACGACAGCAGTAGGTAAAGGAGGCGACTACCCGGTACTATGAGTAGCCTCCTTTTCCTAATGGTGGCACGCCCAAATGATTTTGCATAGTAATCGAACTTCAGTTTTTAGTATGAAGAGGTTTACGTTTAACTTATTATTAATAATGCTTTGTGTAATAGTGACTTATATTTGTATAGTCATAATTGATATGCCCAAATTTTGAATACCATGAAGCAAAATGTTTTAATAACGGGAGGAACTGGTTTTGTTGGTAATTATTTGACCAAAATGTTGCTGGATAATGGGTACTCGGTATCTATTTTGTCCAGAAAGGCCAAAATGAATACGGACGATATTACGTATTATTCTTGGGATGTTTCCAGCAATAGTATTGAGGAAGCGGCGGTGCTGAATGCGGATTATATTATTCATTTGGCAGGGGAGAATATAGCCGAAAAAAGATGGACTACGAAAAGGAAGGCGGAAATTATGGATAGTAGAACACAATCGGCTCAATTGATATATGACGTTTTAAAAACACACAATAAGAAACCGGATGCTTATATTTCAGCTTCGGCAATTGGGATTTATGGAGCCATAAATGGTGAAGGAATTTGTACAGAAAACACGCTTCCCGCTACTGATTTCATTGGAATGGTTTGTCAAGAATGGGAGAAATCGGCAGACTTAATAGGGGGTTTGGGAATAAGAACGGTAAAAATTAGAACAGGACTAGTTTTAGGAAGCGATGGAGGTTTTTTAAAAAAACTGGTCCCTATTTTTAAATATGGTTTGGGGTCAGCATTGGGGTCCGGTCAGCAATACATGCCTTGGATTCACTTATATGATTTATGCTCGATGTACCTGGAGGCGATTGATAATCCCCAAATGTCAGGTGCTTATAATGCGACAATCAATGATAGTACTACAAATGCATCCTTTTCAAAAGCATTGGCCAAACAGTATGGTTATTCGATTTGGCTCCCAAATGTACCGGCGTTTTTAATTCGGTTGGGAATAGGCGAAATGGCTGATGCTGTTTTGACAGGCAGAAGAGTTTCCTCAGATAAAATAAAAAGTTTAGGCTTTAGATTTCAATATACCAATCTTGATAATGCGCTTAAAGATTGTTTAAAATAGGGATTAGGGTCTGTTAAAAAACAACTAATACGTTTTGTTTCGTTTTTTCTTAACAGACCCTTATTGCAAGACACAGTCTATTTGAGTATTTACAATTTTTGAAACTTTGGCGATCACAATATCTGGTATTTCTATTCTAAAATCATCGGTATTCAAGATGAAGTTGGAGTTTATTTGGATTCCGTCAATTATTCTTTTAATTTTTGCAGTAACGGTAATTATCTTTGATTCGCCATGAATATCTATTTTTCCCTTTATTTCATATTCTTTTTCGGTTCCATTGATATCTTTCATATCAAATTTTTCAATAATTCCTTTGAAAGTGGCTTTTGAGTATCGATCACTTTCCATGTAATTATTGTTGAAATGCTCCTTCATTAAATCTCTTTTAAATTGAAATTTTTTGATAAAAGCGACAAAGGTTATCTGACTTTTTTCTGGAATTAAAACACAACGTACTTCGTTATTTTCTGCTTTAACTTCTTCAAAAAAAGGCACCGACGCTTCAAAATGAATCACACATTTTGAAGAGGTCATTTTTTCTTGTGCATCAAGTAAACTGGTGGTAAAGAAAAGGACTAATAGAGTAAATTTTTTCATAATTTTTTCTATTAAATGATTATACTTAAAGTTACATTTTTTTATCGACGATAGTCTTAAAATTACGCCAAAAAAAATACCAGTATAAAAAGAAAAGAACTTTTTATATTGGCAGTTTTAAATGGATTACAAAGACTGAAAAAGGGTTTCAATGTCTTGAAAAATTAATCCAGACTGAGTTGTATATTGTATTTCTTTAAGCCTTCCAGTGTCTCTTTTGAAGTATAGTTGAACACCTCCTCATGTAGATCACGTTCTTTTTTTAGGGCTATTTGTTTTAATGAATTGCAAAAACGTTTTACATCTTCGAAATTGGATAAAATTAAGCCAGGAACGGGCATACTATTACCTTCGTTATCTTTGGCAACCATAGTGAAGTAGGAGGAATTGCAATGTTTTTTATGGCCAGTTTGAATGTTTTCGGCTTCTACTCGAATCCCAACAATCATGGAGCTTTTTCCAACATAATTTACCGAAGCTTTCATCGTCACGAGTTCTCCCACTTCAATAGGTTTCAGGAAATTAACAGTATCCACCGATGCCGTAACGCAATAATTTCCGGAAAATTTAGAGCCACAGGCAAACGCTATTTGATCCAGTAGTGATAAAATATAACCACCATGAATTTTTCCGCTAAAATTGGTATGTGAAGGCAGCATCAATACCGAAATACTAACATGGGATGACGCAACTGTTTTGTATGTTTTATCCATTGGTTTTTTAATTTTGGTTAGAGGGGGTTTTTAGTTAGTTTTCAGTCTCAGTTTTCAGTCTCAGTTTTGAGTCACAGTTTTCGATCCAAAAAGGATGTTTGTTTACACACGACTCTGAAAACTGAGACTGCGACTGAAAACTAATTTATAAGCAGACTTTCATCCGTATCGGCTCTTTTTAAAATACTTTCGGGAAGTGATTTTTTAGCTTTGGCTCCCATTTTTTTCAATTTTTCAACACTGGTAATCAAGTTTCCTTTTCCATCTACGAGCTTATTCATCGCGCCTTGGTATTCTACTTTACTCTCGTCTATCTTTTTGCCAATCTTGATTAAATCGGCTACGAAACCTTCAAATTTATCATACAATGCTCCGGCTTGTCTTGCAATTTCAAAAGCATTTTCTTGTTGTTTTTGGTTGGCCCACATACTGTCTATCGTGCGCAAAGTTGCCAATAGCGTAGAAGGGGTTACAATAACAATGTTTTTCTCGAACGCTTTATTGTATAATGAAGTGTCTTCATTGAGCGCTATTGCAAATGCGGGTTCCATTGGAATAAAAAGCAAAACAAAATCGGGACTTTCTATTTGGTACAAATCCTGGTAATTTTTGTCTCCCAATTGTTCTACGTGACGTTTAATGGAATTGACATGTTCTTTCAAGTAATTTATTTTTAAAAGATCGTCTTCCTCGTTGATGTATTTTTCATAAGCAGTCAAGGATACTTTTGAATCGACCACCATCTTTTTGCCGTCGGGTAAATTAATGACAACGTCTGGAAAAACACGATTTCCATCCTCGGTTGTATGGCTTTGTTGCACCTCGTATTCGCGGCCTTTTTCCAATCCCGATTTTTCAAGAACACGCTCTAATACCAGTTCTCCCCAGTTTCCTTGCATCTTGCTGTCGCCTTTTAAAGCTTTGGTCAAGTTGATGGTCTCCTTGCTCATTTGAATATTCATTTCGCGTAGACCAAGTATTTGTTGACGTAAAGCTGCATGATAATCAATGCTTTCTTTATGGGTGTCTTCGACTTTCTTTTCGAACAATTGAATTTTATCTTGCAGCGGAGTCAAGATGTTTTTCATGTTCTCTTTGTTTTGCTCTGTAAATTTATTTGATTTTTCTTCCAATATTTTATTGGCTAGATTCTCAAATTCCTTGGTGAATTTTTCCTGTAGTTTCTCGACTTCTTCTTTTTGTTCCTTGTTGCGTTCCCAAAGGTTCTCAAAATCGACTTCTTTTTTGGAAAGCTGAATCGCTAGACTGTCTTTCTCGTTTCGGATGTTTTCTTTTTCTGAATTGGATAATTCCAGTTGTTTTTCGAAAGTGTTTTTATCTAAAGACAATTGTTCTTTTTGTTGGTTTAACTGGGAATTTAAAGCGATTAATTTCTCTTCAAGACTCACTTTTTCAGATAGAAATCGCGCAGAGAAAATAAGTTTACCAATAAAAACGCCAATAGTACCGGCAATAATAAAAACGAATAAAAACGGAAGAATAGTTGACATAGATTTTCTTTTTAAAAAAAGTAAAAGTACGCATTAATACGTAGTACTTAATTTTAAAAAATGAAATTTCACGAATTATTCAATTTCCGATACTAAATCAACAATTGTAACTGTTGTGATGCAACCTTTTAATTACAGGAGTACTTTGTGTTGTAGCATCGGATTTTAATTTGTTTAGAAAACAGCTTTAAGTTTTAATTAATGCGGTAACAAATCTATCTTTGTCCTCATAAAATAAAGTTAGAATGTCCCACCATCATTTCATCCTTCATAAACCTTACGGCTTTTTAAGCCAGTTCATTTACGAATTGAAACGCAAGAAAAAACTCTTGGGAGAATTGCATAATTTTCCTGTAGGAACAATGGCGATTGGTCGGCTTGATGAAGACTCTGAAGGCTTGCTGTTATTGACAACCAACGGAAAAATGAGCGAAATCATTCGGAGCAAAAAAGTCGATAAAGAATATTATGTACAAGTCGATGGCATTATTACATCAGAAGCGATAGAGCAATTGAAAAAAGGCGTTGAGATTGGTTTTAATGGCAAAAAATACATCACCAAACCCTGCGAAGCTTTTATAGTTAGCGAAATTCCTAATTTTGGAGCAAGAGGAAAAAAGATTCGGGATGAACGTCACGGTCCTACCTCATGGGCCTCTATTACGGTCAATGAAGGAAAGTTTCGACAAGTGCGAAAAATGACGGCAGCAGTTGGTTTTCCTACCCTGAGATTAGTGAGAGTCCGAATAGGAAACGTATATTTGAAGGATTTACAAGCCGGAGAAGTCTTGGAAGTCGATGATTTTTTTAATGAAAATTGAAAAAATCAATCATAAATCTATTATTTTTTAGTCTATCATCTATTATCTAAATTCCCATGTTAAACATTGTTCTCGTAGAACCCGAAATACCTAATAATACCGGAAATATTGGTCGTTTGTGCGTAGGCACCCAAAGCCGTTTGCACTTAATTCATCCTTTTGGATTTGTTATCAATGATAAAAATTTGAAACGTTCCGGACTAGATTATTGGGTACACCTTGATGTAACCGAATACCAAAATGTTGCCGAATGGATGTCTCAAATTCCAGATCATTCCAGAGTTTTTCTGATGAGTTCCCATGCCGAAAAGTCTTATTTGGAGAATCAATTTCAAGACGGGGATTGGTTGGTTTTTGGGAAAGAAAGTAAAGGTTTGAGCGTTGAAGTTTTGGCATTATTCGAAAATCACTTGACTATTCCTATGTCGCCATTAATCAGGAGTTTTAATATTGCCAATTCGGTTGCTTTTGTTATTGGAGAGGCGAAACGACAGATTGGATTAGGGATTTAGAATGAGATTGTTGAAATAAGCTGACTATGAAATCTTTATATTTTTTTAAAGGAAATTTCATATATTTGAGATAGACATTATGATCTTGTCTTAAATTGCTTTCTATGATAGATAACATTTCCTTAAGAAGTAGCATTTTTAAACACCTAGACGGTTTAGTAACTGCTCCTGTAGCTTTTTGTTTGTATAAAAAGGGAGTATTAGCCTATATTTTAGACAAAAAAGAGATAAATCTTTCTGAACTTACCACCCACTTCAAAGCCAATGAAGGCTATCTCAATGTGGGGTTGCGGGTTTTGGCTTCTCAAGGTTTTCTCGATTATCACATTAATGCAAGTACTGACGAAATTGCCATTAGTATAAATGAGAAAAGTGAAATTGCTTTTTCTCTGTTCCCATTATATAAAGATGTGGTGGAGTTATTGCAATTTTCTATGGATTTTCATCCCCGATTATTTGAAGAAGCTCCTTTCGAACGTTTAAAATCTATTTTCGAAAAATACAAAAACAATTACGGAATTTCGTTCTCAACGGATTCTTTGACGAATACCCTGCAACATCAGATTTTAAAACATATTGAGGGTTTTTTGGTTGGTCCAACACTGGTGCGTCTCGGTATGAGCGGCATGTTTCATAAATATTTCATGGAAATCTCCTTTCGTCCGGAGGAGTTTCATAAGTCACCCGAACATTTCAAAATCATACTCGATTTCTTGGTTTATTTAGGATGGTTTACACAAAAAAACGGCAATTATCAGTTTACCGAAACAGGTTTATTTTTTGCCAAAAGAGCTTCGGCTTATGGCGTAACGGTTTCGTATTTGCCTACCTTTAGTAAAATGGATGAATTAATTTTTGGCAACCCTGCTATTTTAAGAATTGTTGGGGATGGAGAAGATGAAATTCATGTTGATCGTGAAATGAATGTGTGGGGAAGTGGAGGTGCGCACGACACTTATTTTAAAGTAATAGACGAAATTATTATCAAATTATTTAATTTACCCATAGAAGAACAGCCCAAAGGAATACTGGATATGGGTTGTGGAAACGGTGCTTTCTTGGAACATATTTTTGATGTAATTGAGCGTCAAACTTTGAGAGGAAAAATGCTAAATACCCATCCTTTATTTTTGGTTGGTGCCGATTATAATCAAGCGGCTCTTAAAGTAACCCGAGCTAATTTGATCAAAGCCGATATTTGGGCCAAGGTAATTTGGGGAGACATTGGCAGACCAGATTTGCTAGCCGAAGATTTACGGGAGAATTATAATATCGATTTGAAAGATTTGTTGAATGTGAGAACTTTTCTGGACCACAACCGCATTTGGGAAATGCCAAAACAAATTACAAAGAGCAGAATAAGCAGTTCAACAGGGGCGTTTGCACATAGAGGAATGCGAATTAGCAATAATCTAGTCGAGGATAATTTATTGGAACACTTCAATAAATGGTCGCCTTATGTTCGGAAATTTGGATTGCTTATCATAGAATTACATACCGTTTCGCCTCATTTGACAGCGGCAAATTTAGGAAAAACAGCCGCGACGGCCTATGACGCTTCACATGGTTTTTCGGATCAATTTATAGTTGAAATTGAGGTGCTGCATAAAATTGCTGCCGAAGCGGGATTGTATCCAGATGCCAAATATTTTAAAAAATTTCCAGATTCAGAAATTGCTACGGTAAGTGTTAATTTGCTGAAAGGAG